>Ga0247823_10004778_pt1 | contig 10812 bp, 8 predicted proteins | sample 13C_PalmiticAcid_2_FD_192426 | JGI IMG/M metagenome (GOLD analysis project Ga0247823, IMG submission 192426) | Soil microbial communities from agricultural site in Penn Yan, New York, United States - 13C_PalmiticAcid_Day30 | ecosystem: Environmental > Terrestrial > Soil > Agricultural land...
GGATCGAGGCGCTGGCGGAGCTCGAGCGCGCAGCGCGCCTCGATCCCAAGTGGCGCAAGCCGCTCTCGGTGCTGGCCGACGTGCACATCGCGCGGCAGGACTACTCCTCCGCGCTCGAGGTGCGGCACCGCGAGCTCTCGCTCGTCGAAGGTGAAGAGCGCGCCACGATCCTGCTCAGCATGGGCGAGATCGCGGCCGAGAAGCTCAAGGACAACGACTACGCGGCGAACTGCCTGCTCAACGCGCTGGGCGAGCGGCCCGACGATCGCACCATCCTGGCGCGGCTGATGCAGCTCTACAGCAACGAGAAGGACTGGCCGAGCCTGATCGAGGTGATCGAGCGCCTGGCACGCGTGGTCTCGGAGCCCAAGCAGCGCGCCAAGTACCTGCACACTGGCGCGCTGATCGCCTCGCGCGAGCTCCGCGACGCGAACCGCGCCGCCGAGCTCCTGGCCGCGGCCGTCACCGCCGACCCCAGCAACGAGCAGGCGCTGGAAGAGGCGATCCAGTTCAAGCGCCAGCAGCGCGACGCCGACGGGCTCAAGGACCTGCTCAAGCTCAAGGCCGCGAACGTGGCGCAGCGCGCCGGCGATCGCAGCGCGCTCTTGCCGGTGCTCGACGAGCTCGGCGCCACCTACGAGCACCTGGCGAGCTACGTGCAGGCGGCGCGAGTGTACGAGTCGGCGCTCGAGATCGCGCCCAAGGACGCGCGCTTCGTCGAACGTCTGGCGCGGCTGCAGGCCAACAATCCGGAGGCCGATCTGGAGCAGACCACGCGTGCGTTTGCGCGCTGGCACGAGCTCGAGCCCTACCGTCCACTGCCGTATCAGCTCTTGCGCAAGGTCTACACCGAGTCGCGCCGCGCGGACGGCGCCTGGCTGGTGTGTCAGGCGCTCGAGGCGCTGGGCCAGGCCCAGCCGGACGAGTCGCGCTTCTTCGCGCGCTTCCGCGAAGAGACGCCGCCGCAAGCGCGCCGGAAGCTCACGGCGCAGGAGTGGGCCGAGCTCGTCATGCCCCAGGACGGTGATCCTCTGGTCACCGCGCTGCTCACCCAGCTGCAGCCCTACGTGCTCGCCACGCGCGGCGCGCAGCCCGCAAACTTCGGCGTCGGCCGGGAGAACCTGCTCGACGTGACCGAGTATCCCCACGGGCTGGTCTACTCGCTGCACTACGGCTCGCACGTCCTGCCGGTGAGCAATCCGAAGGTGTTCAACAACCCCGAGTGGGCCGGCGTCACGCAGCTCTTGCCGACCACGCCGCCGACCGTGATGCTCGGCGCGGCTGCGTTCGGTGAGAGCATGGGCCCGGTCGAGGCGGCCTTCTGGGCTGGTCGCGACCTCTGCTACCTCATGCCGGGGCTCTACCTGCGCCAGTTGCTGCAAAACCTGACGTTGCTCAAGGCCTGGATGCTGGCGGCGGTTCGACTGCTCAAGCCGCGCTTTCCGGTGGCTGCCGAGCTCGAGAACTCGACCGAGCAAGCCCTCGGCGTGCTGCGCGAGCGCGCCACCGGCGAGGCTCGTGACCACCTGCTGCACTCGGTACGCAAGCTGCTCGAGGATGGCGCCTCGCTCGATCTCAAGCGCTGGATCGCCGCCGTCGATCTCGCCGCCGATCGTTCGGGGCTGCTGCTCTGTCACGACCTCGAGATCGCCTGCAACTTGATCCGGGCCGAAGGCACCCAATCGGGTCTGGCCGATCCGGTCAGCCGCAGCCGCGACCTCCTGATCTACTCGGTCAGCCCCGAATACTTCGCCGCGCGCGAGCGTCTGGGCGTCAACATCGACGCGGGCTGAAACAGTGCTGTTTCTCTGGGCACGGCCGGCCTGGCCGTGCGGCCCGGGAGCGGAGAGCAGCGCGCCTCGCGGCCGTGGTGTAACCTTCCCGGACTTTTGACGGCGCGCGCCCAGTTACCCAAGTCACGAGCGGCGCGCCTGCTCATCGCGCTGGCACTGCTGCTCGCCTGCGCGCCGGCTCGAGCCCAGGAAGCGCCGCGCGTCGAATGGAAGCCCTACTGGCGCGAATTTGGCTGGGAAGACTACGTGCTCACGTCCGTGTCGAGCCTCGTGATCGTGGGCACGCAGCTGATCCCGGAGGATCGCGATCGCTGGCAGCCGTACGGCTTCGGTTTCGACGAGGCTGCACGCGACGCGCTGCGCCTCGAGAGTGAACACGGCGAGCTCTATGCTCGCGACACCAGCGATGTCCTGATGATGCTCTCGGTGGCCTACCCGTTCCTCGTGGACTCGCTGAGCGTGGCCTGGTGGCACCACGGCAACGAGCAGGTGGCGCGCGAGATCGGCTTGATCTCGGCCGAGACCCTGGCCGTCACGAGTGCGGTGCAGTCGATCGTGTCCGGCGTCACCAGTCGAGAACGACCCTATGGTCGTCGCTGCGGTGAGGATCTCTCCGACGAAACCCTGTACTGCAAGGAGCGCAATCGCTACCGCTCGTTCTTCAGTGGTCACACCTCGATCAGCTTCGCCAGCGCCGCCACATTGTGCGTTCACCACCAGCACATCCCCCTCTACGGAGGCGGTAGCGGCGAGCAGTTCGCGTGTGCCCTGGGATTCGTCAACGCCGCGGCGGTCGGATTGCTGCGCGTGGCCGGTGATCGGCACTACCTGTCGGACGTACTGGTCGGCGCCGGCATCGGGACGTTGACCGGCCTCACGGTGCCCTGGTTCCTGCACTATCGGCCATCCAGATCGCGCGGCTTCCCCGCCGATCTGAGCTTGCGCGTGTCGCCGCTCCCGGGCGGGCTCAGTGTCGGAGGTGACTTTTGAGCACGCGGCGCAGCGGAGCTTTCGTCGGGCTGGCGCTCTGCGCCGTCACGGGCGTTGCCCGCGCTCAGCTGGCGGAGGTGCAAGCCGGGAACGCGCCACTCGCCAGCACGGATCCCGAGGCGACCAGCGTGCGCTACTGGGAGCGCGGGCGAAAGCGTGTGTTCGTTGCCGCCACGCTCGAGCTCGGGGTGCCCTACCTCCGCTTGCAGCTGGCGACGGGCAAGGGGCGTCCGCACTACTCCTGGCTCGGGCTGGAGGGTAACACCGGCGTCAGCACTGGTTCGTTCGGTCAGTTCCTCGGTCTGCGCGGCACGCTACCGTGGGCCACGCTGCGCGGCGGCGTTCGATACCAGGCTGCATTCCAGCGCAGCGTTCTACCGATCCAGGAGAGCTACACGCGCACCGATCTCGATACGCCGATCGGTGACCCCTGGCAGTACTTCGTGCTCGAGGGTGAGGCCACGGCCACGGCTCATCTGCCCGTCGGCGATCTCACGGGCGTCGTCAGCGGCCACTACCTGACGCTCGTGCCCGAGCGTGACACCTACATCTTCGAAGAGAGCTTGAAGGTCGTGGCCGCGCCGCCGTGGCTGTGGCGAGCGCGCGGCTCCTACTCCTACTCGTTCGGTCGTGACAACGGCGGGCGCCTGGGCGCCGCAGGTGAAGTGATCGGCATACCCGGCCGCGATGACCTCGTGGTGCGCGCAGGCATGTTCGCCTCCGTTGCGATCGACAACCACCTCGAGGTGGTCGCCACGCTCATGCCGGTCTGGTACAGCCCCGACAGTCTGGGTCTGCTCGGCGCCGACTTCGGCCAGCTCGGCATTCGCCTGCGCTACGCCACCGACGAAAACCAGCCTTGAGCTCAAGCCGGACGAAAGCTCAGGCGTGAGCCGACCGCGATCAGCACTCCGACGACCATCACCGCGCCCAGCGCCTGGAACTGAGCGATGGTGCACTGCAGTCCGAACCCGACGCTGATCACGATCGAGACCAGCCCGAGCAGCTTGAGGCGCGTCGTCCGTCCCAGGCGGACGAGCGCGGCGGAGCTTGCCAGGTATTGCCCCAGGACCGCCAGCACCGCGAGATCCACCAGGCTCTCGAAGTCGAGCAGCAGCGCGAGCACGGCGGCGAGCAGCGCGCTCAGCCCGATGGCGAGCGCGGGCGTGTCGAAGCGCCGGTGCGGGCGCGCGAGCGCCGGCGGTACCAGGCGCTCTTCAGCCAGGGCCTGCACATAGCGTGGCGTGCACAGCGCGGTGCCCGCGTTGAAGCCGAGCATCGAGATCAGGCCGCCCATCGCGAGCAGGCTGCCGCCAAAACCTCCGAGGAACAGCCGCGCTGCGTCCGGCAACGGCGCGGCGGTCTGGCTGCCGCCGACACCGACGAACACGATCTGGACCAGGACGTAGAGCAGCGCGGCGAGCAGCACCGAGCCGATGACCCCGCGCGGGATCGCCCGCTCCGGATCGCGCACCTCGCCCGCCGGCGCGCCCACCACCTCGAAGCCCTGGTAGGCGAACATCGTCATCAGCAGCATGGTCGGCATCGCGCCGATCCCGTCGACGGTGAAAGGATGAAAGCGCTCGCCATTCCAGGCGAATAGCCCGACCAGCACGAACACGGCCAGCGGCACCAGCTTGCCGATCGTGAGCGCGTCCGTGAGCCGCGCGCCCAGCTTGACGCCGACGACGTTGAGACCGCCGAATCCGAGGATGACGAGCGCGCTGATCACGCGCGCGGCGAGGCCCTGATCGAGGCCGTCGGCGAAGGCGCCCAGGTAGCGTGGGACGCCGCTGGCCACGGCTGCCCACGAAAGCAACGAGGTGACCCACGCCGACCAGCCGACGACGAACCCCACGCTCGTGCCGAAGGCAGCCTGGGCGTAGCGAAACGACGCGCCGCTGCGCGCCTCGATCGAACCGAGGGCGGCGAACGTCAGCGCGAGCGGCAGGCACAAGACGCCGGTCAGGAGCCAGGCCACGATCGAGCTCGGCCCGAGCGCGCCCTGCAGCTTGCCGGGAAAGAGATAGATCCCGCTGCCCACGATGGCGTTCACGCCGATGCACGTGGCGTCGAAGGTCGTGAGCACGCGGCGCATGGGCCCGCATCGTAGAGCTACGCGAAGCGCTTGGGGAGGTCTTTGGCGCGCTGGCTAGCTCGAAACTCGATCACGCGGAACTCTGCCAGGCCGTGAACGTGAAAGGGATCTTCGGCCACGATGGCCTCGATGCGTTCACGGCTGTCGGCGACGGCCAGGATAATGCCGCCGTCTCGCGGGATCTTTCGTCCGGAGACGATGAAGGTGCCAGCGGCGTAGTACTTGTTCAGGAAGGCGACGTGCGCGGCCATGTGCGCGTCGATCTGGTCGAGGTCAGCCTTGTAAACGAGCTCGATCACGAACATGGGCTGTTAGTTGCTCTGGAAGTTGAAGAAGAAGGCGGCGCCTGCTCCCGGCGAGGATTCGGCGTAAACACTGCCCCCGTGACGTAGGACGACGCGCTGAACGGTGGCGAGTCCGATGCCGGTCCCGGGAAAATCGTCGCTGGCGTGCAAGCGCTCGAACGGCTGAAAGAGTCGGCTTGCGCCCTTCATGTCGAACCCGGCTCCGTTGTCTCGCACCACACAGAAGTCCTGGCCGCGGTACGGCTCGCGCCCGAATTCGATCCTGGCGTCCTCGCGCTTGGCCGTGAACTTCCAGGCGTTGCCGAGCAGGTTCTGCAAGACGACGCGAGCGAGCAGCGGATCGCAGCTGAGGATCAGGTGTTCGGGGCAACGGAAGTCGACGCGGCGGTCGAGCTCGGCGGCGCGCAAGGTGGTGAGCGTCTCTCTGGCCAGAGGTACCAGATCCACCTGCTGGCGCTCCACCGTCGCGCGTGCCATGCGCGACAACTCGAGCAGGCCGTCGATCAACGACGACATGCGCTCGGCGCTGCCGTCGATCACGGAGACGAGCTCGAGTCCCTCACTACCGAGTCGCTCTCCGTGATCCTCGGACAGCATGGCGCTGAATCCCTTGATCGCGGTGAGCGGGGCCTTCAGGTCGTGCGAGACGGAGTACGAGAAGCTCTCGAGCTCGGCCACGGTCTGCGCCAGCTCGGCGGTGCGCTCGGCGACCCGTTTCTCGAGCTCCGCCGCCGTCATCTCCAGCACACGGCGCCGCTCTCGTTCCAGTCGGTTGCGATGCACGATCGAGACGACGCCGATGGCGGTCCCCAGCACGTTGACCAGGAGCGGGCCCGAGACGGTGGCGAAAGGCATACGTCCCGGCGCGTCCACGGCCGTGGTGAGGACGACCAGGATGCTGGTCAGCATGCCGATGGCGGCGGTTCCCACGGCATCGAGCAGCAAGGTAGCCAGCAGAATGCTGAGCACTGGGAAGGTCAGCGTCGCGACCGGATTCGTGGAGTGTCCACTCACGACCAGGCCGAACGCCACGAGCGGGAACATGCACAGCGTCATGCCGGCGGCCACCACGTAGAGCCCGCTGCGCAGCAAGGCGTAGGCCGAGATCATCAGCACGTAGCCCATCCACGGTGGCTGGTAGCCGGGGCGTGTAGCGCTCAGGAACGCGTCGTAGCTGGCGAACAGGACGATCAGCGTCAGCAGACACCCGGCGAAGAGGCCAGCCGTTGCCCTGTGCCGCGGGTCCGTGAGCCGCGGGTGCGGTTCGAGGAACAGGCGGAAGAGGCGGTGTTTCACGGTTTCCTCAGGCCCAGCGCCCGATCAGCTCGCGCAGTTCGTCGACCGTCGCTGGCTTGCTGTCGAAGCCGTCGAACGCGTCGTCGCCCCCGTCGGGGCCGCTGATCGAACCGGAGACACAGACGAATCGCGGAGGAATGGCTTGCAGTGCGCGCAGCCGGAGGCTGACCTCCCTGCCGAGCTCGCCGCGCAGGTGCATGTCGATCAGCACGAGCGTAAAACCGCCGTCGCGAAGCGCGGCCGCCGCGCTTTCGCCGTCCCCCACCACCATGGCCTCGACCTGGAGCTTCTGCAGAGCACGTTCCAGGATGCGGCGAATCTGCGGGTCGTCGTCCACGACCAGAACGCGAGTGGGATCGCCCGTTGCCATGGCCCTCAAACATACCCCGCCTGGGGATCGCCGGCCAGGCATCGGCACCGGCTTCGAGCCGAATCAGCCGGCGCTGGTCAAGGCGTCGAGCAGCTGGTCCATCGGTACGGTGCAGAAGGTCGAGGCGTAGTCGCTGATGGCGTAGGGCAACAGCAGCTGGTTTCCGTGCACGACGGCCCCGCAGCTGTAGACGACGTTCGGTACGTAGCCCTCCCGCTCGTTGGCGTCCGGCGAGAGCAGAGGCTCGCGCAGGCGCCCGATCACGCGCGTCGGGTCGTCCTTGTCGAGTAGGAACGCGCCAATCGAATATTTGCGCATCGCTCCCACGCCGTGGCTCAGCACCAGCCAGCCCGCTTCGGTCTCGATCGGCGAGCCGCAGTTGCCGAGCTGGATGAATTCCCAGGCGTAGGTCGGCTTGAGCAGGAGCTGGCGCTCGTACCAGAAATGCAACGAGTCCGAGGCCATGATGAAGACGTTCTCGTTGTCCTGGCGCGAGATCATCACGTAGTGCCCGGCGATGCGCCGCGGAAACAGGGCCATGCCCTTGTTCTGCACCTCGGGGCCGTTCAGTGTGCTGATCTTGAAGGTGGCGAAATCAGAGGTCTCGAGCAGCTGCGGCAGCATCATGCGGCCGTCGTAGGCGGTGTAGGGGGCCAGGTAACGATAGCTTCCGTCGTCGTCCTGGAAGCGCACGAAGCGCGCGTCCTCGATGCCGTTCTGCTCGGTCGGGGAGTGCGGAAAGATGACGCGCTCGCTGATCTCCTGCTCCGGGTCGTACGAGATCTCGTAGTTCGACTCGGCCAGCGCGATGATGGCGCGTGCGCTGTCGGGCAGGGACAGCGAGCTCGCGCGCCAGTGCCGCTCGCTGTCGCGCACGCTGCGCCGCAGCTGACCCAGCGTGAAGGAGTCGTTCAGGCGCTCCAGAACGCTGTCGACGAACGGATCGGCTGCGCCGAGCTCGAACAGCTTGCGCTTGAACAGGCCCTTCTCGTAGTGCGGATCGGCGTGCACGACGGGCGCGGTCACGAAGCGCGAGCTCGCGCTGATCTGCAGGTTGCAGTCCTTGTCGACCACGCCGGCGCGGAAGCTGAGCGACGAGACGTGACCCTCGCCCGTGGCCCGGAGGCTGAGGATGAAGCGGCGCGAGCCCGCCGGCAGACCCGTCTGATCGGGGTGCCAGACGATCGAGGGATTGAACAGGGCCGCCGACTCGAGCGAATACTCCTGGGTGAAGAACGCGCCGATCAGTAGACGGCGCGCGTCGCTGATCGGCGCGTCAGTGAGCATGTGCTTTTGCACGTGCTCGTAGCGCTGGAGAAAGTACGTGGTCAGGCGCTGGTGGCGGGCGTGGAACTCGCCCAGGACGTGCTCCACCTGCTGCTCGACCTCGCGCTCGTCCAGCGACATGATGCGGCCGATGATCTTGGTGAAGCGGGCGTCGCTCGAGGGCTTGAACGGGCGGAACAACACCCGCGCGGGGTTGGGCCGCAGGATCAGATTGGTGCGCTTGACCTGGATCGCCATCAACCGCGATTGACGAGAAAGCTCGTGGCGGCCGTGTCGCGCTCGGCGGGCCTCTGGAATGCACGCAGTGTGGCCTCGAACAGCCTGAGCTCGAGCAGCGAGAGCAAGTACGCGAGCGTGCTCTCGGCGCCCTGGTTCTGATTGGTGCGATCGACTTGCAGCGCGTCACGACAGCCGCCACTGGTCGGGTCGTAAAGGCCGAGCCCGAGGTCGTTCTTGCCGAAGAACCAGTCGAAGCAGGCGCGCGCGTGGGCCAGCCAGTGCACGTCACTGGTGATGCGGTACGCCGCCAGGCAGGCCGAGAGCGAGGCCTGCGCCTCCACCGGCTGCTGATCGTAATAAGCTGGCTCTCCGCCCCGCTGGTAAAAGCCGTTGGAACCGATCGGGCGGAACAGACCGCGCTCGTTGCGCTGCAGGCGCATCAGCCAGCCGAGCGCGTCGAGTCCGGCCTCCACCCAGTCCTGCCGCTCGAGCCTGGCGCCGCTGACGATCAGCGCGTGGGGTAGCTTGGCGTTGCAGTACGCCAGTCGATCTTCGAACCAGCGCCAGTCCGGGCCGGCCGTGGCGGTGAACAGCTGGAAAAGCCGCTCGCCGAGCTCGAGCGCCAGCGTGCTCGCGGCCCGATCGCCGCCCAGCCGCCGCACGTACTCGTGCACGCCGAGCAGGGCGAAAGCCCAGGCGCGCGGCGAGGTGATCTCGGTCATCGGGCTGAGCGCCTGCGAGAACAAACCCGCGGCCCAGTACTGCAGGTCGCGGCGCAACGAGCGCCCGACGCAGGTCCCGAGCGCCCACAGCGCGCGGCCGTGTGAGTCGTCGGAACCGACCTCCTCCAGCCAGCGCCGATCGAAGCTCATGAAGTTGCGAAAGCGCTTGGTCTTGCCGTCGAAGGCGTAGCCGACGAACGCGCCGTAGACGTTGGCCAGGCGCACGAGGTCCGGGCTGTGCTCACCGTCCTCCTCGAGCAACACGGTGAGCAGCAGCGCGCGCGCGTTGTCGTCGGTGCAGTAGCCCTCGACGTAGTTGGGCAGCGTGAATGAGGCGTGCTGAAACAGCCCGATGCTGTCGGTCATCCGCGTCAGATGATCGAGCTTGGGCTGAGGCAGCTCGCTGCGCCGCTTGGTCTCGGAGGGGCGCGACTTGCCCTGCGTGCGGTGGACCGAGGCCTTGCGTGCGTCGCGGAAGGTCTCGACGTACTGGTGGGCCACGTTGTCCCAGACCATTTCGCGGCCGAGCAAGTAGGCGCGTTTGCGCATGGCGTGACGGCGCGACTCGTCGGTGAGCAGTGCGATGATCTCGCCGGCGATGGCCTGCGGCGCGTCGAAGGGCACGAGCACGCCGCGATCTTCGGCCAGCAGCTCCTGCGCGTGCCAGTAGGGGGTGGAGACCACGGCCTTGCCGCAGCCGAAGGCGTAGGCGAGCGTGCCCGACGTGATCTGCGCCGGATTCAGGTACGGGGTGACGTAGAGGTCGGCCGCGCCGATGAACTGCTTGAGCTCCTCGAGCTCCACGAACCGGTCGTAGAAGATGACGTGCTCGTCGAGCCCCAGATCCTGGACCAGGGTCTCGAGCGACATGCGGTAAGCCTCACCCTGCTCGCGAAGCAGATTCGGGTGCGTGGCGCCGAGCACGATGTAGACCAGGTTGGGAAACTCGTGCACCACCTCGGGCAGCGCCTTGATCACGTTCTCGATGCCCTTGTTGGGCGAGAGCAGGCCGAACGTGAGCAGCACGTGTTTGCCCTCCACGTCGTACTGATCCTTGAAGAACGCAGGATCGACGAAGGGCATGTCCGGGATGCCGTGGGGGATGAGCCGCACCTTCTCGCCGTCGACGCCGTAGGTGTCGCGCAAGAACTCGCGGCCCTTCTCGCTCATCACGACCAGCCGCGCCGAGAGCTCGCAGAGTTCTTTCATCACCCGGCGCTGATCGGGGTTCGGATCGCGGAGCACCGTGTGCAGCGTGGTCACCACCGGCATGCGCAGCCCGCGCAGCAGCAGCAGCAGGTGGCTGCCCGCCGGCCCACCGAAGATGCCGAATTCGTGCTGCACCGACACGACGTCGGTGTTGCTGAAGTTCAAGAAATCCGCGGCCCTGCGGTACGAGGCCTGATCCTGCTCGTCGATCTCGAAGCGAACCTCGTCCGGATACTCGTAGGCCGAGCCGCGATCGCTGACGGGCAAAACGAAGCAGTCCGCCGCACGCTGCTCGGCGACGGCGCGCCACAAATCGCTGGTGAAAGTGGCAATGCCGCAGCGCCGAGGCAGGTAACTGCCGATGAAAGCGACTTTTTGGAGCTCCGCGTCGCGTCCCAAGGTCGAACTCCTTCTCCCTGCGCGCGCCGGGAGAGCGCCGCAAAGCGAACCAATCGAATAACGACGCGATGGACGCAGCGCAACCGTAATCACGGCGATTGCGCAGGAGTACGCAGCCGCAGTG
>Ga0247823_10004779_pt1 | contig 10806 bp, 9 predicted proteins | sample 13C_PalmiticAcid_2_FD_192426 | JGI IMG/M metagenome (GOLD analysis project Ga0247823, IMG submission 192426) | Soil microbial communities from agricultural site in Penn Yan, New York, United States - 13C_PalmiticAcid_Day30 | ecosystem: Environmental > Terrestrial > Soil > Agricultural land...
CACGGCACGGTCGACGGCGACGCCGCTGGCCTCGGCGTCCTTGGACGACTGGCGTGCGATCTTCTCGGTCTGCGCCGCATTGTCGGCATTCTGTTTGATGTTGGCGGCCATCTGCTCCATCGACGCAGAGGCTTCCTCGGCGGCGGCGGCCTGTTCGGTCGCGCCCTGCGAGACCTGTTCGCTGTTGGCGGACAGTTCCTGGCTGCCGGCGGAGACATTCTCCGCAGCCGCGCCGGCATCGCCGACGACACCGCGCAGACGATCGATCATCCGGATCAACGCATGGCCCAGGGTGTCCTTGTCGGACAGCGGCTTGTGGGTGACGGTCAGGTCGCCATCGGCGATCTTGTCGGCGAGGCCAGCGCTGACGCGCAGATTTGCGGTCATGCTGTTCACCGTATCGACCAGATCCTTGATCTCGTCATTGCTGGTGATCTTCACATCCTGATCGAGATCGCCGATCGCGACCGCGCTGATGACGGTGCCGATGTTCCGGAGGCCGCGCGACACGATCATCGAGATCCAGAGCGCACCGGCGACGGCGACCAGCAGCGCGATGGCAGCAACCGTGAACAACAGCGCACGCGCATCGCCGTAGAGCTTGTTGGTGTCGTCATCGACCTGGTTCATCGCGGCCGCAGAGCCCGCGATCAGCTTGGTCGTGCTCTCTTCCATCAGGTTGTTGAGACGGCTCGAGTCGCTGAACGAGATCTTCCGCGCGCCCTCGACGTCGCCGGCGGAGGCCAGCGCGCGAACCCGCTCATTGATCGGACGATAGGCGGTGAAATCCTGGCGCAGCTTGGCCCAGTTCGCCTTGGTCTGCTCCGGGGCGGTGCGTTCGGCCTCCGTGATCAGCTCATCGATCTGCTTCAGCGAGGTGGCGGTGTCGGCGTTGAACTCGGCCAGCTTCGCCGGGTCGGTGTTCATCGTCATGTTCCGCTCCATGCGAAGCAGAATGCCGAGCTGGTTGGTGACGGTCAGCGCCATCTCCTGCCGCTTGACCGGACCTGAAATGAGGTCGGTGATCGCGGTGTTGAGCGTCGCCATCTTCGTGATCCCGATCACGCTGACGGCAAGCAACATGACGGCGACGACAGTGAAGGTCGCCCCCAGCTTCATTTTTATGGTGGCACGCATCCTGATCAATCCTTGTAGGTGGGGTCGGAAATGACCGTCAGTGAATGAGGGTGAGATGCGGTTCGGCTGACCTGGCCGGCGCATCGAGCGATCGGAAAATGGCGGGAAGATCGGGCAGGAGGACGACGCCCTCATCCCGGCGCACCAGCTCACGCAAATAGTCGCGGCGCCAGCGCATCCCGACCAAAGGCGGCTGTTCGCTGGCAACGCGGTCCAGCGTGGTCACTTCGTGAACCTTGTCGGTGCGGATGCCGAGCTGGATGCTCTCGCCGTCCAGCTCGATTTCGATGACGACGATCCGGCTGTCGACCGTGGCCTCGGCCGCGGCCATGCCGAAGGCGAGGCGCAGATCGGCGACCGGGATGATCCGCCCGCGGAAATTGACGACGCTGCCGACCAGCGGCAGGGCGCCCGGCACCGGTGTTTCGGGCAGGAGATCGACGATCTCCCGAACCAGAAACGCCTCAAGCGCCAGCGTTTCGCCCTGAAGGTCGAAGGTCAGCACTTCCAGCTGGCCCTGCGTGTCCCACGGCGTGGGGGTGGTGATGCGATCGGTCATGGTTCAGCCAGCGGCGCGAAGCCGCTCCTCCTGGTTGCGGCCGATGTCGACGAGCTGCGCCACGTCGAGGATCAGCGCGATCCCGCCGTCGCCCAGGATGGTCGCACCCGCGAAGGTGGTGACATTGTGGTGCAGCGCGGACATCGACTTGATCACCGTCTGGTGGCTGCCGATGATCTGATCGACGACCAGCCCGACCCGTTCGGTTCCGGTCGCGATGACGACGATCTTCTGGAAGGCATCCGGCTTGGTGCCCGTCGCGAACATCTCGCGCAGACGCAGGAACGGAACCAGGCTGTCGCGCAGCGTGATGAAGCTGCGGCCGCGAGTGCGCAGATCCTGCTCGAGCGAGAGCTCGAGACATTCCTCGACCGCGGCGAGCGGGATGACATAGCGGCCCGAGCCGACCCGGACGAGCAGGCCGTCGATGATCGCCAGCGTGAGTGGAATGCGCAGGGTGATCGTCGAGCCCTTGCCGGGCGCGCTGGCGACGTCGATGGCGCCGCGCAGGCTTTCGATGGTGCGCTTGACGACGTCCATGCCGACCCCGCGCCCTGACAGGTTGGTGACCTGTGCGGCGGTCGAGAAGCCGGGATGGAAGATCATCTGGAGCAGGTCCTGATCGGCGAGCGTCTGTCCGGGCTGAACCAGCCCCTGTGCCTCGGCCTTGGCCCGCACCCGGTCGCGATCGATGCCACGGCCGTCGTCCTGGATGGTGATCACGACTTCGCCGCCGGCCTGATGCGCCGAAAGGCGTACGGTGCCGGTTGCGGCCTTGCCGGTGGATGCGCGCTGATCCGGTGTCTCGAGCCCATGGTCGCAGGCGTTGCGGATCAAATGGACCATCGGGTCCGCCAGCCGTTCGATGACGGTCTTGTCGACTTCGGTAGCCTCGCCCTCCGTCACCAGCTCGATCGACTTGCCGGTCTCGCGCGACAGGTCGTGGACGAGGCGGCGGAACCGGTTGAACAGCGATGCGACCGGCACCATGCGCAGCACCATCATCGTGTCGCGCAATTCGCCTGCCAGCCGTTCGATCTCTTCCGACACCGAACGCAGCACCATGTCATGGCCGCTGCCCTGTGCCAGCTGCGACAGGCGGCTTTGCGCGATCACCAGCTCGCCGACCCGGTCCATCAGCTCGTCCAGCCGCTCGGCGGGAACCCGGACGCTTTCGTCGGTCTTGGCGGCCGCGGTGGCCCGGGCGGGCGGCGACGCGGCCTCGGCGGTGGCAGCCGGAGGCGGCGGCGCATCGGCGAGCGCCTCTTCCTGCTTCGCCTCAAGCGGTTCGCAGGCCAGCTCCATATCGTCCATCACGAAGATGAAGACATCCTCGATCGCGCTCATCGGCACGTCGCCGCGCAGTTCGACTTCCCAGCCGACATGGTTCTCGGTCGGGGTCAGCTCGGCGAGTGGCGGAATCCGGTCGGTCAGCGCGCGCACGGCACAATCGCCCAGATCGCGCAGCTCATCGAGCAGCATCAGCGGATTGGTGCCGTTCGCCATCGCATCGGCGGGCAGGCGGAGACGCAGCCGCCAGCCGCTCTTGCTGGCGGGGCGGCTTTCAGCCACCGGGCCGTGAGCGGGCGCGGCATCCGGATCGGGCGCGCCGCCCGCTGCTTCGATTGCTGCCTGGAGCCGTGCCAGAATGGCGTCACCCGTCGCCTGATCCTGATCGCCGTCGATCAGCAGGCGCATATGGTCCCGGGCCGAGAGGATCACGGCAACCAGTTCCTGCGTCGCCGGGGCGAGGCCCTTGCGCACGCGATCGAAGGCGGTTTCGCAATGATGGGTGAAGGTCGCCAGTGCATCGAAGCCGAACATCGCGCCCGAGCCCTTGAGCGTGTGCAGGCCCCGAAACACCGCGTCGACCAGCTCGCGGTCGTCGAGCCGGCCGGTCAGGTCGAGCAGCCCATGCTCGATCTGGTCGAGCAGGTCGCCTGCCTCCACGCGGAAGGCGGCAATGGGATCCTGACCGCTCACCGGCCCAGCACCTTGCGCGCGACGCGGATCAGCTGATCCGGGACGAAGGGCTTGACCAGCCAGCCGGTGGCCCCGGCGGCCTTGGCCTGCGCCTTCATCGCATCGTCGGACTCGGTCGTCAGGAAGATGATCGGCGTGCCGCAATAGGCGGGCAGCTTGCGCATCTCGCGGATCATGGCGAGGCCGTCCATGTTGGGCATGTTGAGGTCGGTGACGACCAGGTCGAATGTGCCTTCGCCCGCCTTTTGCAGCCCCTCGACGCCGTCGCCGGCCTCGGTCACGGCATAGCCGGCGCCGGTCAGCGCGATGCGGATGGCCATGCGCAGGCTCGGCGAGTCATCGACGGTCAGGATCGATGCAGTCATTGCGGCAATTCTCCATGGAACCAGAAATCGACATCGGCGGGGTTGCTCGTGAAGCCGGCGCGCTGAAGCAGGGTCGCAATCGGGGCGCCGGCGGTCGCGGGACCGGCCAGCTTCAGCGAGCCGCCGACGCTGTCCATCTGGTAGCGGGCGGCATAGACGACCTGCACGAAGCTGAGATCGGCTTCGGTCACGCCGCCGATGTCGAGCAGGATGCTGGAATGGGAGCCGCAGGCGTCGCGCAGCTCAGACCTGAATTCCGCGACGGTCCGCATCGTGACGGACGGCGGCGCGTTCAGGCGAAAATCGGTGGCACCCTCGTTCATCGTCACAACCCCCAGACCCCGTAGCGAAGCTTCACTCCGCCATTATAGGAGGGGGAGGAGGGGCTCCGGTCCGGTGGAGGGACTTTTCTGTCGGTGCGATGCGCGCGCGGCGCAGGACCGGCCCCGCTTGACGAATGTCGGGCGCGCTGCCACGGGTCTCGCCGTTTTGGGCAGGGGCCGCTGCGGTTCGTGCCCGGACAGGGACCATCGCCGCTGGGGCGGTGGCCGCCGGTATCCGACCCATGCGATCGATCGACGCGACGGCAAGACGGATCAGGGCGCTGGTGATGCGCCGCGGCCTTTCCGCCAATGACGCGGACGAGGTCGCGCAAGAGGCGTTCCTGCGGCTCGAGGAGGCGCGCCGGTCCGAGGAGATCGCGGCGCCCGAAGGCTTTGTCGTCCGCGTCGCGCTCAACCTTGCCGCCGATATCGTCCGTCGCCATGCGCGCTGGCGGTTCGAGCCGGTTCCGGTCGAGGAAATGGACCTTCACGATCCGGCGCCGACGCCCGATGATGTGATCGGCGCGCGCAAACGTCTAGACCAGGTGAGGGCTGCGCTTGACGCGCTGCCGGAGGAAATCAGGACGGTGATCGTCCTCAAGAGGCTGGAGGGATTGACGATCGATCAGATTGCGAAGCGCGAGCAGGTCGGTACCGCGACGGTGGAGCGGCGGCTGAAGCGCGGGCTGACCCTTCTGGCCGAGGCGATGGACAAGGAATGACGGCGAGCGGGGACATGACGGGCAATGTGGCCATGGCGCTCGACGCCGCCGCCGGCTGGACGCTGCGTGCGGACGACGGCGCGGGCGAGGATGTACGTGCGCTCGAGGCGTGGCTGGGCGAGTCCGAGGCCAACCAGGATGCCTATGTCCGCGTGCAGGGTATCTGGGACGACCTCGCCTTGCTCGCGCCCGCGCAGAAGCCTGCCATCCGGCGCAGCTGGTTCCAGCGGCCCGGCGTGCCTCAGTTCGCCGCGATCGCAGCCGCGGTGCTGCTGCTGTTTACGGGCGTGCTGCTGTGGAGCCGCGACGGCGGGCAGCGTTTCGCGACCGAGATTGGCGGGCGCGAGGTCGCGACGCTGTCCGACGGATCGCGCGTCACGCTCAACACCGATACCGAATTGCACGTCGCCTTTGCCGGCGGCGAGCGCACCGTGATCCTCGACCGCGGCGAAGCGATGTTCGAGGTCGAGAAGGATGCGACGCGGCCGTTCGTGGTCGAAGCCGCTGGCCGCCGGGTGACCGCGATCGGCACGATCTTCCTCGTGCGGCGGCAGGCCGATGCCGTGGCGGTGACGCTGGTGGAGGGCCGGGTGAAGGTCGAGAGCCGCGGCGGCACCCGGATGATGGAACCGGGCCAGCGGCTGATCCTGCGCGACAGTGGCGCAATCGGTATCGACCGTCCGGTCATCGATTCCATCACGTCGTGGCGGCGCGGCGAGCTGGTCTTCCGCGAAACCCCGATCGCCGAAGCGGTGGCGGAAATGAACCGCTATACGCGCGCGCCGATCCGCTTGTCCGTCGATCCGGGCGACCGGCGCCTCAGCGGTATCTTCGCCACCAGTGGCGGGCGCCAGTTCGGCGAGGTCGTCGCCGAACTCTATGGCTGGTCGTACCGCGAAGGTACGGATGGTGCCGCCATAACCGGAGCCGGTGCGCAGAAGCGCTGAGCCCGCGGCGCGGCCATGTGTCGCGCCGCCAAAGCGATCATACAGATTTTTTCGCAAGCCGGTGATGGAGTCGGCGATGCGGCGCGTCTCATGAGCAGAGGCAGATAAAGTTCGACGCGACGACACCGGGGTCCCGGTGCCGTCCGTTGGGCAATGACCTTAAGTTCGCTTTCCAGAACAGAACAATAATCATCAAATAATATTGGCGACGGTCGGAATGAATGTTCCGGACTGCATTTGCGCGTGCGCAAAATATTCTTTGAAATCAAAGTAATACGAGTCTCCGATACGTAACAATTACTATCTATTCGGCGATTCGAATTTCTCAGGGGGTGGCGGTGAGTGTTGCCGATCTTGGTCGTGGATATGGTGTTTGGGGCGTGCGTGCGGCCGCAGCGATGCTGGCGTTTCCCGCGGTGGCGCAGGAGATGGCGCCAGCGCCGGCGGCGCGGCCCGTCGATATTCTGAACTACCGGATCGAGGGCAACAGCGTGCTCTCGCGCGTCGAGGTCGAGACGGCGGTGCTGCCCTATCTCGGCCCGCAGCGGCCGCAGGACGATGTCGAGAAGGCGCGCGCCGCGCTGGAAAAGGTTTACCGCGACAAGGGCTATGAGACCGTTGCGGTCGAGGTTCCCGAGCAGGAAGTGCGCGACGGCGTCGTGCGGCTCCAGGTCACCGAATTGTCGGTTGGCCGGCTGCGCGTCACCGGCGCGCGCTTCTTCTCGCCCGCCGACATCGAGAAGCGCGCGCCCTCGCTCGCCGAAGGCGCGGTGCCCAATTACAAGCAGGTGTCGGACGAGATCGCGGCGCTCAACAAGAGCGGCGAGCGGACGATCACCCCGGCGCTGCGCGCCGGCGATACGCCGGGGACGGTCGATGTCGATCTGCAGGTCGAGGATCAGCTGCCGCTGCACGGCACGCTCGAGTTCAATGACCGCGCCAGCGCCCAGACCGAACGGCTGCGCGTCTCGGCCAGCCTCGTCTACGCCAATCTCTGGCAGATGGGGCACAGCCTCAGCGTGCAGGGGCAGTTCACGCCGCAGGACCCGGCACAATCCTGGATCGTCTCGGGCAGCTACGTCGCGCCGATCCAGGGAACGCCCTTCGCGGTGGTGCTCTACGGCGTCCATTCGGACAGCGACGTCGCCGCGGTCGGCGGGATCAATGTGCTCGGCTCGGGTGACATTGTCGGCGTCCGCGGCGTGTACAATTTCTCGCAGGGCGACTGGAAGCACACGCTGACGCTCGGACTCGACTACAAGAACTTCCAGGAAGATCTTGTCCTCGGCCCCGAATTCGGCCGCACGCCGATCAGCTACATGCCGCTGACCCTGCAATATGCGACCGGGCGGACGGGTGAACGGTCCGAATTCTCCTTCAACGCCGCGGCCAATGTCGGTCTGCGAGGGCTCGACGCGGACGAGCGCGAGTTCCGGCTCAAGCGCTTCAACGCCAGCGCGAGCTGGTCGTCGCTGCGGCTCGACGCGAGCTACACCTACACCTTCAAGAACGACATCCGCTATTCGTGGCGCCTTGCCGGACAGCTTGCGGACGAGCCGCTGATCTCGAACGAGGAATTCTCGATCGGCGGGTTCGACAGCGTGCGCGGCTATTACGAGAGCGCGGAGCTGGGCGACCTGGGCGTCTCCAGCCAGTTCGAGCTGTTCACGCCGTCGCTTTCGGGCGTGGTCGGCAAGCCGGTCGACGAGTGGCGTTTCTACGGGTTCGCCGACTGGGGATATGTTCGCATCCTCGATCCGCTGCCCGATCTGAACGGCAAGGTGAAGGCCGACGGCAAGCTCGCGAGCGTCGGCATCGGCACGCGGCTTCGGCTGATGAAGCATCTCAACATCGACGCATTGCTGGCGGCGCCGCTGATCGATCCGGGCGGCACGCTCACCGACATCGACGGCAAGCTGCGCGGCCAGTTCCGCCTGTGGTTCGCATTCTGAATTTCCTGATGGGGGTTGTGATCATGAAGAAAATCCTCGGCGCGCTGCTTTTGGGGCTCGCGCTGCTTCCGTCCTCCGCGCTGGCGTGGTGGAACAACGACTGGACCGAACGCCGCGAGGTGACGCTGAACGCGTCGGGCCTGCGCGGAGTGCAGGGTTCGCTGACCCGCGTGCCGGTGCTGGTGCGGCTCCATTCGGGGAATTTCGACTTCTCGAAGGCGCGTCCCGACGGCGGCGACATCCGCTTCGTCGGGTCGGACGACAAGACCGCGCTGACCTATCACATCGAGCGCTTCGACCCGACCGCCGAGCTGGCGCTGATCTGGGTCGATCTGCCGCAGATCGAGGCGGGCGCGCCGCAGAAGCTCTGGGTCTATTACGGTAACCAGCAGGCGACCCCGGCGGCTAACGCCAATGGCAGCTATGATGGCGAGCAGAGCCTGGTGCTGCACTTCTCCGAGAATGGCGCGCCGGTCGACCAGACCGCCAACCGCAACCGCATCGCCGCGTTCAGCGCCAAGCCGAGCGTCGAGGGGCTGATCGCGGGCGGCGCGACCTTCACCGGCGAGAGCCAGCTGCGCATCGCGCCGTCGCAGTCGCTGACCATTCCGGCGGGCGGGGCGATGACCTGGTCGGGCTGGATCCGCCCGCAGGCGAACGGCCCGCAGGAAGGGCTGGTGTTCACCAAGCTGACCGCCGGCGGCGAAGCCGCGCCCGCACGCCTCAGCGTCGGCCTGCGCGCCGGCGTGCCCTATGTCCGCCTGACCGGCGCCGACGGCACCAGCGGCGAGGCAGTTGCCTCGACCGCGATCGCCCCGGCGAGCTGGGCGCATCTCGCGGTCACCGCGGCCGACGGCGTCATCACGCTCTATGTCAACGGTGCTGCGGTTGGCACCGTCCAGGCAGCGCTGCCGCAGCTCGATGGCGAGGAAGTCATCGGCTCGCTCGGCCCGATCCCTGCCTTCACCGGCGACATCGACGAGCTGGGCCGCGCGAACACGGCGCGCAGCGCCGGTGCGATTGCGCTCGCCGCGCAGAGCCAGGGCCGTTCCTCGACCCTTGTCAGCGTCGCTGGCGAAGCCGATGCGGCGGGCGGCGGCGGCCACAATTATTTCGGTATCCTGTTCAGCGCGCTGACGGTCGACGCATGGGTCGTGATCGCCCTGCTCGGGGTCATGGCGGCGATCAGCTGGTGGGTGATGGTGGCGAAGGGCCGGCTGGTCGGGCGCACCGTGGCGGCCAACCGCCGCTTCCTGACCGCCTATCGTCACGCCACTGCGAACGGCCGCATCCAGGGCGCGATCCCGGGGGACGAGCTCAACCGCATGGGGCTGGACTCGACGCTGGCGCGGCTGTTCGCGATCGCCGACCAGGGGCTGGCGGACCGCTTCGGCGCCAACAGCATGGCGCTCCGCACCGGTCTCAGCCGGGAATCGGTCGATGCGATCCGCTCGGCGATGGACGCCGGCCAGGTGCGCGAGAACCAGAGCCTCAACAAGTGGATGGTGCTGCTGACCATCGCCATCTCGGGCGGTCCGTTCCTCGGCCTGCTCGGCACGGTGATCGGCGTGATGATCACCTTCGCGGGCGTGGCGGCAGCGGGTGACGTCAACATCAACGCGATTGCGCCTGGTATCGCCGCGGCGCTGCTCGCCACGGTCGCGGGTCTCGCGGTCGCGATCCCGGCGCTGTTCGGCTACAACTATCTCGTCAGCCGCCTCGAGGAAGTCGGCGCCGACGCCGACGTCTTCGTCGACGAGCTCGAGAAGCGCATCGCCGAAACCCACCGCAGCGCCCCGGCGCCGGTCCCCACCCCCATGCCCATCGCGGCCGAGTGAGGAGGGGACCATGCGCGTCCACGCCAAGAAGAAGCCTTACGACGACATCAACATCACGCCGATGCTCGACCTGGCGTACGTGCTGCTCGTCATCTTCATCATCATGACGACGGCGGCGGTGCAGGGGATCAAGGTCAACGTCCCCAAGGCGTCGTCCGCGGTCAGCCTTGCCAAGCCGACGACCAAGGCGATCGCGATCGACAGTTCGGGGTCGATCTACCTCGACGCCATGCCGGTGACGATCGACGAGCTGGAGAGCCAGCTGCGCTCGTTCAAGGCGGTGACGCCGGAGTTTCCGGTGGTGATCAAGGGCGACCGGGTCTCGCAATACGGGCGCATCATGGAGGTGCTCGACGTGTGCGGCCGGGTGGGCATCACCCAGCTCGGGCTGGTGTCCGAGCGGCAGAAGGCGACCTGAGCCATGGCCGCCACCGCACCCGCGGGCGACCGGCGTCTGCCCGAATGGGCCAAGAGCGCAGGGGCCACCCTGGCGCTGCTGGCCGCGGCAGGGCTGCTGATCTGGTACTTCTGGCCCAGCGGCGCCCAGATCGGGCGTGAGCGGGTGATCCAGGAGATCACCGTGGTCACGCCGCCCCCGCCGCCTCCGCCCGAAGAGAAGATCATGGAGGAGGAGCCTGAGATCGTCGAGCCGACCGAGCAGGAGCCCGAGATCCAGAAGGATGTCGAGCAGCCGTCGGAAGACCCGTCCGAAGCGCCTTCGGAAGCGCCGTCGACCAGCGAGCCCGCCGGGCTCGACAAGCCGGCCGATGCCGGGTCGGACAGCTTCCGGCTCGCGGCCGGCGGCGGTGGCGGCCTCTTCGGGCGCGGTGGCGGAGGCGGCGGTGGCGGCAGCTGGGGCGCCTATGTCGAAACGCACATCCGGCGCGCGCTGCAGCGGGATCCCAAGACCCGCAGCGCCAGCGGCTTCCTGAACGTGATGGTCGATATCGACGGCACGGGCCGGTTCACCGGCGCACGGC
>Ga0247823_10004781_pt1 | contig 10805 bp, 9 predicted proteins | sample 13C_PalmiticAcid_2_FD_192426 | JGI IMG/M metagenome (GOLD analysis project Ga0247823, IMG submission 192426) | Soil microbial communities from agricultural site in Penn Yan, New York, United States - 13C_PalmiticAcid_Day30 | ecosystem: Environmental > Terrestrial > Soil > Agricultural land...
CGGCCGGCGATCCGGCGTTCGTCCGGGGCGTGGAGACTGCGCTGGCGGGTGCCCAGCTCGCGTTCGAGCATGCGGTGTTTTCTGCGCGCAGCCTGCTCGTTACCGGCGATCTGTCGCCTGAATCGGCGCGACCCTATCTTTCCGGCCTGCTAATCGGCTGCGAGGTGCGTGATGCCATTACCGCGCTGGCCGCGGCGGGTGAACCTGTGGACCATGTCACGCTGATCGGCGCGCCGGCGCTCTCGCCGCTCTATGCGGCCGTGCTCGATGGGCTGGGGATCGCGTATGCGATGGCCGATGTGCATGCCGCGAGCCTAGCTGGACTTGCTGCGCTAGCAGGACACGCGCAACGGGTGCCGGCGTGATCGCGGGCGCCATAGCGCGCGCGAAGGTGCGCTGGACGATCCTGGCACTGTTCTTCTCTTCGACCGGTCTCAATTACATCGATCGCCAGACGCTCTCGATCTCGGCGACGACTATCCAAGGGGCGGGGACCACATGGCGATGACACCAATTTTCGAACAGGCGAGTGCGCAGTTGCCGCTGATCCCCATTCTGCGGGGAATCACTCCGGATGCAGTGGTCGAGACTGGGGCTGCATTGCTCGATGCCGGCTTCACGATGATCGAGGTGCCGCTCAACTCACCCGAGCCCTTTGCAAGCATCGCCGCGCTGGCCTGTGCATTCGGAGATCGTGCGGTAATCGGCGCCGGCACGGTAGTGGACGTGCGGGCGGTCGAGCGTGCCGCTGGTTCGGGTGCCACGCTCATCCTTGCGCCCAATACGAACCCTGATGTGATCGCGCGCGGCGCATCGCTCGGTCTCGCTACAATGCCGGGCGTCGCCACCGTCAGCGAAGCCTTTGCCGCAATCGATGCGGGTGCAGCTGCGCTTAAGCTGTTTCCCGCGGGCTCACTCGGGGTAACGACGCTGGCTGCCTGGCGCGCCGTGCTGCCTCGCAGCATCCCCGTCTACGCCGTCGGTGGGATCTCGGAGGATGATTATCGCCCCTTTGTCGCGGCAGGGGCGGCTGGCTTCGGCATCGGCACCTCGCTTTACCGCCCCGGACAGTCCGTGGCCGAGACCGGCGAGCGCGCCCGCGCCGCGGTCGCTGCCTGGCAGACGATTGACGAGCAGTCGCAATGATCGACCGGCGGTTGTTGTTGCTGAGCGCGGCGGCCATACCGGTTGCGACCGCGGCGCCCACGCCCGTAGCATCCGGATCGTCGCCTTTCACGGTGTGGGCCGCGGCGATCGACAAGCTCGACTACGCGATCGCTAACCAGACGGTGCGGCTCGCGCTCCGCGCCATCGCCGGCGCGCCGATGCTGCGCATCAGGATCAGCAACGCCTTCGGCACCGAACCGCTCGAGGTCGCCTCGTCGCATCTCGGGATCAGGGATGCGGGCGCTGCGGTACGAAGAGGGACGAACCGCGAGCTTGCGTTCGGGGGGCGGCGTTCGATCTCGATTCCGGCGGGAGCGAGCGTGGTAAGCGATCGCGTCGCCCTTCCCATCGCAGCCGGAGCCGATCTCCTGGCCAGCATCGCGGTGCGCGGCAGACCATCGACGGTGACCGGCCACTTGCGCCCGAAGGATTGGTCTTGGCTCTCTGCGCCGGGAGACTTCGGCGTCACCGAGGATGCGGATGCATTCCCGACGCGCGTGCCGCACTGGTTCTTCGTTGACGCGCTGATCGGGGAGGGCTCGGCCAACGCCGGCACCGTCGCTTTCCTCGGCGACTCGATCACCGACAGCGGCGCCGAACCGCGCGGTGGCTATCAGGGCTGGGTCGATTTCCTGGCAAGACGTGTGGCGGCGACGCCCGGGGCCTTGCCACTGGGCCTCGCCAATCTCGGCATCTCTGGCAATCGGATCACCGCGCAGCGTCCGGGTGCGGGCGCGAACGCTCTGGCGCGCTTCGATCGCGATATCGCCGGGCTGCCCGGCGTCCACACGCTCGTGCTGTTCGAGGGGATCAACGACATCTACGGTACGCCGATCGCCGCCGCGGAGTTGATCCAGGCACACGCGCAGCTTGCGCTTCGGGCCCGGCTACGCGGGCTGCGCGTAATCGGTGCGACCCTGCTACCCACGCGCCGCCAGAGTTTCACCGACGAGCGGGAAGGCGTGCGGGCCGCGCTCAACCGGTTCATCCGCACCAGCCCGCTCTATGATGCGGTGATCGACTTCGACCGGATTGGCGGCGATCCCGCGGATCCGCTGGCACTGCGGCCTGCCTATGACAGCGGCGACCGGCTGCATCCCGGCCCGGCCGGCTATCGCGCGATGGCGGATGCGGTTGCGCTCGACCTGCTTTATCCGAAGCGCCTGCCCCGCTGACGGCGCGGGCGCGTTGACCTTCGATCAGCCGGGATTGCTCGAGCCGGGCGGATCGGCGGGATAGTTGGTCGCGTCGATCAGCCGCCGCGTGACGCGGACGGCGCCCGAGCTTTCTGTCCCAGCCGGAAAGGTGGCGAGCGGGTCCAATCCAGATATTCGAACGTTCGGCTTTTAGGATTTCCACCTTTCCAGACCACATCGCAGATAGAGCACAAGGCCGCCGAAAATTCCTGGATCCCGGACTATGACTCCGCCCAATCCGACAGCCCGACCTGCCCACCGCCCGTCCGCTAGGAGGTACGACAAACACAGCCGGTCAGCGCCGCATGCGCCGCCCGTAGGCCGAGCAGCCGCGCAGCGGGTTCGGAATCTCTCGTTGGATTCGGCTTGTCCTTGCGCCCTTGGAGGTCAGCGCGAATATGCGCGGCCACCGCACATAATTCCCGCACACTCGGTTCGCGGCCGTGCGCAATGCAATCCACGATGGGACGCGGGATGGACGATCCCGGGATCATGGCTCTCTCCCACAGAAATCTGACGGTGACATCGCCGGTGTCGCGTTTCAGGACGAGTTGCGCCTGAATGCGTCAAGCAGCTTCTCAGCCGCGCACGAACTGGCGGACTTTGACGGACTGCGCTTCGTCGTGCCCGATCTCAGCGGGGGCGCATCTCTCCAGGATGCGATTATCGCGCGTATGACCTCAGGTTCGAGTTGAGGGCGTTGCGGCTGCGCGCGCCGACCGTCGAGCGACCCGCGATGATGATCGGACATTCTTCGTTCCCTAAGCAGACATGTCGCAAAGAAGGACCTGCCCGCACGCGATCCGTCGGGCAGGCCGGACGCTCAGGCCGCGTCGCGCTCTTCGCTCGGTGTCTCGAAACGATCGTTTGCCAACGCTGCGCTCGAGTCATTGATCGCAATGCGCCGCGGCTTCATTGCCTCGGGCATCTCGCGTTTGAGTGCGATGTGCAGTAATCCGTTGTCGAAGCTGGCTTCTTCGACAACTACGAAGTCGGCCAGCTGGAAAAACCGCTCGAACGCGCGTGTGGCGATCCCGCGATGCAGATAGCGGCCGGGATCGAGTTCATCGGGCTTGCGCCCGGTAACGGTCAGCAGATTGCTCTGCGCGATGATCTCGATCTCTTCTGGCCGGAAGCCTGCAACGGCCAGCGTGATGCTGTAGCGATCCTCGCTCTCGCGCTCGATGTCGAATGGCGGGTAGCTGTCCGTTTCAGCGCGTGCGCTGGTCTCAAGCAGATCGAAGAGCCGGTCGAAGCCAACGGTCGAGCGGCGGTACGGTGTAAAATCGAAATTGGTCCTCATATCCAAACCCTCCATTGAGCAATTTGAGCATGAGGAGCGCCGGCGAGAGCCGGTGCCCTCAATCCTGCCGGACCGAGTTCTCGCATCCGGCGATGCTCAGATGGTTTTTGTCGTTTCGTGGTCAAGATTATGGGCGAAATTTTTTTAAGGCCTCGTCCTGCCTCGCCACATGCAACGCAAACTCGTTCAAAAGGCGGTTTTGGGGAGGTTCTTATCCAAACCGGTTGAGCGCGTTTGAGCAGGGCGGCGTTAGTTGACTATCTGCACGCGCGCGCGTCTCCAGATGCGAATGCTTGGTCAGTCTGCATGAAGGGATCCGTGTACGCTGACGATGCGTCAATTGCGGGTAGGCGCGTAACTGGGCATCGCTCGACCATGTAGCTGAAACCCGCACGCCGCGCTCTGGATTTTCTTGCAACTCGGCCATTTCATTGCACACTGCGCCGAATGCGGAGACGGCGATGGTTCCGACGGATGTGCTTGGGAGAATTGAAGATGTCAGCGGGCTGCTGGGCTCGGTGCTCGATCAGACTCATGACTGCATCAAGCTTCTCGATCGCGACGGCACGATCCGATATGTGAATGAGCGCGGGGCGATTGCCATGGAGCTTCGTACGCCGTCCGAGCTTCTCGGTTTGAATTGGGTCGAGCGCTGGCCGGCCGAAGCGCGCCCAGTGGTCGAGCGAGCGGCCGACAAGGCGCGCTCGGGGAAAGTCGCGCGGTTCACTGCCTCACGTACGATCAGCAGCAAGCCCAGCTGGTGGGATGTGACGGTCACGCCAGTTCGGTCGAACCAAACGGTCGAGCATTTGCTGGTGATCGCAAGAGATATGACCGCCGAAGTCCAGGAGCGCGAGCGGGCTGAGGCCGTGAGCGCCGAGATGCGGCATCGTCTGCGCAATGCCATGACCATCGCATCCGCGCTCGTGCATATAGCCGCGCGTGGCAAATCCGAGCTCCAGGATTTTGCCGGCGAGGTTTCATCCCGGTTTGCACAGCTTGGCCGGGTCCAGGAGCTGATCCTCGACCCGACCACCAAAAAGACATTCAGCCAGATCATGACACTGCTCGGGGATGTTTACGGGCACCTCGAGATCGGTTCGCTGCCTGAAGTGGAGCTGGATGACCGGCTGATGCAGACGATCGCGCTGGCCTTTGGCGAACTCGCTACCAACAGCTTGAAGTACGGCGCGCTAAAACATGGCGCTCCGGTGCAGGTGAGCGGGCGCATTGCTGACGATGGTCTCGAGCTCATCTGGCGAGAGGAAACCGTGTTCGGGCAAGCCCGTGACGGTGGCCAGGGCCTCAACCTCATTGACAGGATCGTTCAGGCCTCTGGGGGCCAGATCGAACGTCGCGTTGAAGGCCGCCAGTTTGTGGCCAAGGCGACTTTCCCGATAACCATGTGACGAGACGCGCGGCTGACGATCAGTAATCGTCTGAGTGGCGTCATCGGTCTGATTTGCGCTGAATGCTCACACCTTTTTCAAAGGGAATTGCTTCAACCTTGTCGAGCTCGGCGATCAGGTCGGCGAATATGTCTTCTCGCTCGACCGGGAAATAGCGGTCAAAGCGCTCTCCCAACAGCCTGAGATCGGCATCCGTGAGGAAGCCGACAGCGACAATGCGATCCTTGCCCATCGGCACCTCCGGCGAACCAACAAGTGCGTCGCCAAATCGTTTCGCCAAGCCGTCGAAATTCCTATGGATGATTTTGAGGTGCGGCTTCGCTCTAGATTAAATTCTAGTAGGAATCTTTGGTAGCCGCTGCGCTTACAGCGGTTTTCGGCGGCTTGCGGCGCGTATCTTCGGCTCACTCGGCTAGAATAAAGTCGGCGAGAACCGCGTGATGCGCCATCTGCCTCGCGGTCCATACTTTAAAGCTCTCCAGAAACCCTTCATCGACCCAGGCCAGCCGGCCAAGACCATCGGTCGCGAACCAGCGCTCTTGCTCGGCATGCGCCATCAGATTGCCGATGTGCGAGCGCGAGACCCGGCATTGACGTGCCAGACTGCGGCAGGAAAGCGATGGCGCATCCGCCTTGGGCGCAAGCGCGGCCGCCATCACTGCGGTCAGCACGATGTAGCCGCAATCCTTGATCGTGAAATGGTTCACGCCGGGGTGCAGATCGAGCAGGCTGCCATGCGCGAACACGAAAGCGGCGGAGCGATAGATCAGTTCGTTCTGGCGCGCGGGATCGGCCTCGAACATCGGCGCGCGCGGGCGCACCGGCGCCTCGATCGTGTCAGCCACGCGGAGAAAGGCGAGCGCCGAGCTTGCGATCGCCGCGGTGAGCGGCGGGACAGGAGCCAGGATCCGGGGGCGCTGACCGTCCACGGTACTGGGCGCAAGCAACGATCCGGCGCGTAGCCCCGCGACCACGCTCGCGGTCTGGCGCGGGCTGAGGCTGCTGCTGGACTGCAGCAAGCGGAGCGTCGGCGGCGGACCGTCATGATGGCGCCAGGCCTGGTAGTGATGAATGAGCAGGAAGCTGACCATATAGCGGCCGAACTGGTTGAACAGCTTGAGCATGGGCCAATCCCCGCCGTCGAGCGCAATCATCTCGCGGCAATAGGTCGCGGTGGCCGCGGCAAGCCGGCGATCGGAGAGAAAGGCGTCGGTGCGTGCCTCGAAGACCGTAACCGGCGGGATCGGCTCGGCGTCTACCCTAGCATGCAACTTTTGGACTCCTCCGCGTCGTCGTGCCCGCATTATCAGATTGCGGCACAATCGAAACGCGTTGAACCCCGTTTCGATGATGCGGGCACGTATCATCGGGCTGCCGCCGGGACTGGACGGCCCTGCGGCACATGGCGTCGGGATGCGGTACGGAAGAGGGGGAAACGACATGATCAACGAGCGGTTGGCCGGCCGAAAGGCTTCTTGCGTGATGCGGACTTCGGTCGCTGGCGCGGCGTTGGCGACGGCGCTTGCGCTGGCGACCCCGGCGCTGGCCCAAGAGACGTGCACGACCACGCCAGCACCCAGCCCTGCACCTTCGGTAGCCGGCAATGGGGCACTTGCGTGCGGCTCGGGTGCACAGGCAACCACAAACGGAACCGCGATGGGCGACGACGCGTCGGCGGGGATCTCGGGGGTCGCGATCGGCAGCTCCGCGGATGCAGGAGGCAACGGCGCCATTGCAATTGGCGGTTGGCGGGATCTCGACAGCGACGGCGTCATCGATCCCGGTGAAACGACCACCGCGGCCGGCCAGAGCGCGATCGCGCTCGGAGTTCGTGCGCAGGCGCTCTCGTCGCAGACGATCGCAATCGGAAACAACGCGCGCGCCATCAACAATTTCGGAATCGCGATCGGCCGCGATACGGTCGCGGACAATCTGGCAGTAGCGATCGGCGATCACGCCTCGGCAAGGGGGCAGAGTGCCGTCTCGGTCGGTGAATTCTCCAATGGCAGCGGGGAAAATGCAGCCGCCTTGGGCGCCTTGGCGACGGCGGATCGCCTTTATAGTGTGGCGCTGGGTTCGAACTCCCAGGCAAGTGCGGACTACGCCATTGCCATCGGCACGTCGCAGGCATCCGCGGCCCATGCGATCTCGCTTGGCGCGGACGCGCTTGCATCGTCGGCCAACAGCATGGCCCTTGGTCATCTCGCCCGCGCGACAAGTGGTACGGGGATCGCGATCGGGCTCGAGGCCTCGAGCAATGGCGGGATCGCGATCGGACGGCGGGCGGGCAGCGGCGCCGCGGGATCGGTGGCGATCGGCGGAGGAGTGGACATCAACGGCGATGGTTCGATCTCCGCCACCGAGATGGGCCTGGCGAGCGACACCGGCGTCGCGGTCGGCGGTGCGGCCCAGGCCGGCCAGCGCTATTCGACGTCGATCGGCTTTCGCACGCAGGCGAACGGGGACAGCAGTACGGTGTTGGGTGCGCTCACCACCGCGTCCGGCGCCAATTCGACGGCGCTCGGCGCCTCCGCCGCGGCGAGTGATACGCTGGCGACCGCGGTTGGCAGCCTCGCTTATGCCGCCGACGCCTATACGACGGCGCTGGGTGGCTGGGCTTCGGCGTATGGCGACCGCTCAACCAGCGTCGGCTCGGGCGCGCTGGCAAACGGTGGATTGTCGACCGCCGTCGGCGCAGCCGCGCGAAGCGCCGCCGGCGCGGTCGGCCTGGGTGCCAACGCCTCGGCAGAGGGCAACAACTCGGTTGCAATCGGGCTCTGGTCGCGCGCGAGCCAGACCAATGCCATCGCCGTCGGCGGCTGGGTCGATCTCGACAATGACGCGCAACTCGACCCTGGCGAATTCACCGCTGCGACCGGCGTCGACTCGGTAGCGCTCGGCTCGCGCGCCGTAGCGAGTGCAGCAGATGCGCTCGCTTTCGGGCGGCACGCGAACGCCGGAGGGATCGGCTCGATCGCGCTTGGTGCGGGGTCGGTGGCGGACGCCGACTATGTCGTGTCGGTGGGCAGCGCGCTCCAGCAGCGCAAGATCGTCCATGTCGCGGCGGGAAGCGTGAGCGCCGGCAGTACCGATGCAGTGAATGGCGACCAGCTCCATGCGACCAACCAGAATGTGAGCGCGGCACAGGCCACGGCCGACATGGCGCGCGGCGAGGCGGCGGCGGCGCAGACGACGGCCAATGGCGCAGTGACGGCGGCGACGGCGGCGCAGGCGACGGGCAGCAGCGCGCTGACGCACGCTGCGACGGCGCAAGGCACCGCGAACACGGCGCTTGCCAACGCTGCAACAGCGCAGAACTCGGCGAATACGGCAATCGCTAACGCCGCATCGGCGCAAGGAACCGCGGACCTCGCCCGTGCCGAGGCCGCTAGTGCGCAGTCAACGGCAAATACGGCAATCGCTAACGCCGCATCGGCGCAAGGAACCGCGGACCTCGCCCGTGCCGAGGCCGCTAGTGCGCAGTCAACGGCAAATACGGCACTCGCCAACGCCGCATCGGCGCAAGGGACCGCGGACCTCGCCCGTGCCGAGGCCGCTAGCGCGCAGTTAACGGCAAGTACGGCGCTCGCCAACGCTGCCACTGCACAGACCACCGCCGAGACAGCTCGCGCCGAAGCCGCGACCGCCCAGTCTACGGCGAATACGGCGCGACAGGAAGCCGTGACCGCGCAGACGCGTGCCGATACCGCGCACTCGCTTGCCCAGCAGGCCGTGGCGAGCAACCAGGTGACCAAGGCGGTGGCCGATGCGGCGCTGGTCAATGCGGCCACCGCGCAGGCTACCGCGGACGATGCGCGCCTGCGCGCAGACCAGGCGCAGGTACGCGCCGACGCGGCGCAGACCAGCGCCCAGCTCGCACAGGCGGTCGCCGAAAGCGCACGCGACAGCGCCGCGGCAGCGCAGACCGCCGCCGACCAGGCGCTCGCCCGCACCGACTATATGGCGATGAATGGCATGACGGGTGCCAAGCCAGTCGCGACCGGCGCAAATGCCATGGCGCTGGGCAGCGGTGCCGCGGCCAGCGGCGACAATGCGGTCGCCCTTGGCAGCGGCGCGATTGCCGAGAACGGCGCGGCAGTTGCGATCGGCTATGGCAATCGCGCCTCAGGCGCCGGAGCGGTGGCGATCGGTGATCCCAACGTCGCGACCGGTCGTGGCGCAGTAGCGCTCGGCGCCGACAACCGCGCTACTGGGACCGGCGCCGTAGCCATCGGCGCCGACAGCGTCGCGAACGGTCAATCGGCCGTAGCCATTGGTTACGGCGCCAGGGCGGAGGCGGCCGGCAGCGTCGCGATCGGCGAGGGCGCGGTGGCGAGCCGCGAGGGTCAAGTTGCGCTCGGCACCAGCGTGTCGACCTACAGCATGCCCGGCATCGGCTCGACAGCGAGCCGGGCGGCGCAGTCGGGAGACGTGCGCTATGTCACGTCCGACGCTTCGGGCAATCTCGCGCTGTCCGACTTCGGGCCAGGAACGCTGGCCCAGCTCGACCACCAGATGCGCGTAGACCGGCGCGAGATGCGCCAGGGTATCGCCATTGCTGTAGCAATTGGAACGGCGCCGATCCCGTCGGAGCCGGGCCGGACCAGTTACGTTCTCAACGGCGCGACCTATCGCGGCGAGCAGGCAGTGGGCGGCGGCATCGCGCATCGGCTCAACGTCGAGGATCCCGTCGCGCTCACCGCCGGCTTCGCTTATGGGGGTGGCAGGAACACTGCGGTGCGCGTTGGAGTGGCAGGCGAATTCTGAGCAGCGACGCGTCGAGATCCTGTTGCGCCGCATGCCTGCCAGACGCGAACAGGGCCCTGAACGCCAGGCGTCGGAAACGGCGTCCGCTTTCGGGATAGTCGATGCAAGCGGCGAATAACCGCTTTGAGGGCGCGTAGCTGCCGTCCAGAATGCGCCGCCACGCGCTTGCGATCCTTTCAATGCCGCGCCACAGGGCAGCTATGCTCGCAAGCCAGCTTCAGGATCTGATAGTCTCGACCTTGGTCAAGCAGGTGGGGGGCACACAGCGCCGCTGGCGGATCGCGCTCGGCCCAATCAAGCTGCGCGACCCGCTCAGCTACTGGCATTGCGACTGGGAGGTAACGCCGAGCGGCACGCCACGTGAGAACGCGGCAATCGAGCGCCTGCTCGATAACATCCGGCTCGAACATCCAACCGCTTCGCCTGGTTGAGGGCTATCGTGAGCTGCGCGCCCGTCGCGCTTCGAGGAACGCCGCAGCATCTCAGCGCGCGCGGCCAGCGCCGCCAGGCGTCCAGCAAAAGCGCGCTCTCGAAGTCGACCGTCCGGCACGGCGACGCGCGCGCGCCGGCCGTGCGCCAGCCGCCACCGCGCCCTCCGGCCGGACCAAGTGCCACGCGGCAAACAAGGGCACTGCGACCTCTGGCGGCTGTGCAGCAGTCGATCATCAGATCGCTTCCGGGATGATCCTTTTCTTCATTAGCTCGTTATCGCAAAGCAATTTGGAGTTAGGTAAATGAACCAAGATACCTTGCAGGGCGAAGGCCGGGACATTGTTGGCAAATTTAAGGAAACCGCTGGCGACGCGACCGGTGACCGGCCTCTTCAGGGTGAGGGTCTGATCGATCAGTTGAGCGGGAAGACCCAGAAAGTCATAGGTGCAGCGCGTGATGCGCTGGCGAATGATGGCGCTCCCCTTCTTAACAAAGCCCGTCAGTTTGCGCGCGACCGGCCTTTCGCTTCGG
>Ga0247823_10004782_pt1 | contig 10804 bp, 9 predicted proteins | sample 13C_PalmiticAcid_2_FD_192426 | JGI IMG/M metagenome (GOLD analysis project Ga0247823, IMG submission 192426) | Soil microbial communities from agricultural site in Penn Yan, New York, United States - 13C_PalmiticAcid_Day30 | ecosystem: Environmental > Terrestrial > Soil > Agricultural land...
AGCAGAACGAAGGCTGGATCCTGCCCGAGGTGCTGCGCGTCCAGGCCGCGGTCCTGCTGGACCAGGGCCATCCGCTGGAGGCCGAGCAGCGGCTGCTGAAGTCGATGACGAAAGCCCAGATGGTCAACGCCTTGTCGTGGCGGTTGCGCGCGGCGGTGGACCTCGCGACGCTCTGGCGCAGCAGCCCCAAGGAAAAGAGCGCGCGGCCGATGCTCCAGGCCGTGTTCGACCAGTTCACCGAAGGTTTCGCGACGCAGGACCTCTCCGCCGCGGCCCGGATGCTGGAGACGCGGACGGCGTTGTCGCTGCCCTGACCCCTGGGACGCGCCTTCGATTTCTCCGGCGTCACTGCAGCTGGATCAATCGCTTGCCCACCGGGCGCCGGTCGATGGCCGGGTTGCGCTCGCGGGCGAGCTTGAGATCGCGCTCCTCGAAGTCGTTCACCTCGAAACTGGTGTTCAACGAGCACGACTTCGGCATGAAGATCTCTCCGAGGTAGACGGTCTCGCCCGCCTTGACGGTGAACGGCAGCTCGGGGGCCTTGACCGTCTGGGCGAACGGGTTGGCGATTCGAGGCGAGAAGTAGTACGCGCCCGGGTGGAAATGCAGCGCGTTGACCGTGCCGTAGTGCCCGGAGAAATCAGAGGGCAAGGCGTAGTTGTCCACGAAGATCGCCGCTGCATTGGTCGGCTTGCGCGTGGCGGCCTCGTAGGTGATCAGGTACGTGGCCTCCGAGAAGCAATGCCTGCCCGCCCCGGTGCTCAGGATGATCACACCGGTATCTGTCTTGTCGAACACCTCCTGGGGCATTCCCGCGGGGGACGTCCGGTTCGATACGGTGCCACAGCCGGCGAGCAGCGCCGTCGCCACCAGGAGAGGGATCGCCAGCGAAGGAAATTTCATCGGGAACGGGGGGCAAGTGGCGGATCGCTGCATTGTCGCAGGCGAAACCGCGCGCCGATGGCGCAGGACATCGACAACCCGGCGCTGGGACGGGCCGTCGAACAGGCCTCGTCAGAAGGCGCTCTTGACCACCCCGCCGTCGACACGAAGCGCCGCACCCGTGGTCGCCGACGCGAGCGGGCTCGCCACGTACGCCACGAGGGACGCGACCTCCTGCGGCGTGCCGAAGCGCTTGATGAGCGAGGTGGGCCGCACCTGGCTGAAGAACTCGGCCTCGACCTGCTCGAAGGTCTTGTCGCCGGCGCGGGCCAGACCTTCGACGAAGTCGCCGACACCGCGCGATTTCGTCGGGCCCGGGAGCACGCTGTTGACCGTGATGCCCGTGCCGGCGACGGACTCCGCCAGGCCCCGGGACACCGCGAGCTGCGCCGTCTTGGTCATGCCGTAGTGGATCATCTCGGTGGGAATCTGCACTGCGCTTTCGCTCGAGATGAAGATGATGCGGCCCCAGTCGGCCCGCTTCATGTGCGGCAGCACCAGGCGTGCGAGCCTCACGCCGCTCAGGACGTTCACGTCGAAGAACCGCATCCAGTCCTCATCGGGAATGTCCTCGAACGCCTTGGGCTCGAAGATGCCGAGGTTGTTGACGAGGATGTCGATGCCGGGGTGTTGGCGAACGACCTCTTCCGCCGCGTCGGCGCGGCTCAGGTCGCCCGCATGGCCTTCCACGCTGCCGCCCGTGTCCGAGCGCATCCGCGCCACCGCCTCGTCGACGGCCGGTTGCGATCGGCCGTTGACGATGACCCGTGCGCCTTCCCGGGCCAGCGTGCGCGCGATGGCGTAGCCGATGCCTGCGGTGCTGCCGCTGACGAGGGCCAGCTTGCCGTTGAGTTCCAGATCCATGTCGATTCTCCTAGAGGGGTTTCGGTTCAGAGTGCACGCCGTCCGGACGGGACGTGCCGTGACGGGTGGCGAGAGGGTCGGCGCGCACGCTGTAGGCCGCCACCGCGAGGCCGCACAACGTGGGAAGCGCCGCGACCCAGGGGATGCGTGCGAGGCCGGGGCCGTGCTCGATGACCACGCCGCCCAGCCACGCCCCCAGCGCGTTGCCGAGGTTGAACGCGGCGATGTTGAGGCTGGACGCCATGCTCTGGCCCGTGCCGTGCGCCATGTTCAGCACCCGAAGCTGCAGGGGGGCCACCGTGGCGAAGGCACCGGCGCCGAGCAGGCCCACGAAGAGCACGGCCGTCACGCGGTGCCCCATCGCGAAGCCCATCAGCACCAGCACCGTGGCGAGGACGGCCAGCGAGCCCAGCAGCATTCGAACCGGTGCACGGTCGGTGAGACGACCCCCGAGGATGTTCCCGAGGATCATGCCCACGCCGAACACCAGCAGGATGACCGAGACGCTGCCCTCGCCGAAGCCCGTGACCTGGGTCAGCATCGGCTGCACGTACGTGAAGACGGCGAACACGCCGGCGATGCCGAAGACGGTCGCCGCGAGGCCGAGCACGACCTGGGGGCGTTTGAGCACCCCCAGTTCCTCGCGCAGCGACGCGCTGCTGCCGCACCCGGCCTCGCGGGCCGACACGAACAGCGCGATGACGGCCATCGCGACCAGGCCGATGGCGCACACCGCCCAGAAGGTCGCACGCCATCCGAAGTGCAGCCCCAGCCAGGAACCCGCCGGCACGCCGAGGAGTGTCGCCATCGTCAGCCCGGTGAACATCGTCGACAACGCCGCCGCCTTCCGGTCGGCGGGAACGACGCTGGTCGCGACGACCGCGCCGACCCCGAAGAAGGTGCCGTGGGCCAGGGACGTGAGGACACGCGCGGCCATCAGCACCGCGTAGTTCGGAGCCAGGGCGCACACCAGGTTGCCGACCGTGAAGAGGGCCATGAGCGCCAGCAACGCCGACTTCCGGGGCACGCTGCTGAGCAGTGCCGTCAACAGGGGCGCGCCGACGAACACCCCCAGCGCGTAGCCGGAGATCAGCAGGCCCGCGGTGGGGACGCTGACCTGCAGGTCCGCCGACAGCTGCAGCAGCAGCCCCATGATGACGAACTCGGTCGTGCCGATTCCGAACGCACCGATGGTCAGCGCATAGAGGGCGAACGACGGGCGTTTGCCGGCCTCGGCCGGCGCGTCCCGGGATGGGGAATGGCTCATTCGCCTACTTGGACAGGAAGTCGACGATCACCTTCGTCGTCGCGGCCGGCTCTTCCTCCATCAGCCAGTGGCCCGCGCGCGGGATCACCGCCTCGGTGACGTGGTCGCCGCGTTGCGCATCGCCACGGCTTCGAGGGGACCGAACGACTTCTCGCCGCCGATGGCGAGCACCGGCATGGGCAGCGGGGTCTTCATCGACTCGAGGTTGTCCTTGGCATCCGTGCGGAAGGCGTGGAACTGGGACAGCGCGCCCTTCATGGCACCCGGCTTCGCGTACAGCCGCGCGTAGTGGTCACGGGTGCCCTCGTCGATCTTGGAGGGGTCGCCGCCGAAGTCGTTGTAGAAGCGGTCGAGGAAGATCCGTTCGCGCCCCGCCACGAGGCGGAGGGCGTCCACACCGTAGAAATCGAAGTGCCACAGCTTCGGGTTGCGAACCACTTCTTCCCAGGGCGGGATGCCCGGGGGCGGCGCGTCCATCACCACGAGCCGCGTCGTCTTGGTCGGGTACGTCGCGGCGTACGCGTACGAGACCATCACGCCGATGTCGTGGCCCACCACGTCGGCCTGGTCGATGCCGAGGCGGTCCAGCACACCCCGGATGTCCTTCGCCTGGTTCTTCTTCTCGAAGCCGTCCTCCGGCTTCGCCGACAGGCCCATGCCGCGCAGGTCGGGGATCACGACGCGGTGGGTCTTGACGAGCTCGGCGGCCAGGGGCTCCCACATGTCGCCGGTGTCCCCGAAGCCGTGGATCAGCACGACCGCGGGGCCGGAGCCTCCCACGCGCACGTGCAGCGTGGTGCCGTTCGTCGCGATGTCCTGGGTCTTGAAGGCCGCAGGGAACGGCTTCGGCTGCGCGGTGGCCTCGGTCGCGCCCATCAGGGCGGCCACGGCCAGCAGGCTCGCGGCCAACGAATGTTTCAGGGGGGTCTTCACGGTTCTCTCCTTCGGGTTGGAAGTTCACGTGCGGGTGAGTTGTTCCGCAGTGCCGGAAGGTTGATCGATCGGGGCGTGAATCGCGAGTGAAGCGGTGCGACGTCGTGCGAATGCGGCGGCCGGACGCGGCTCGCGGCATTTCGCCCGCATTCACGAGGTCGAGGACGGTGTGATCAGGCGCAGGCCATCACGGGCCGGCAAGCGGCCCCGAATCGGTCTGCGTCGGGAGGGAGGCGGTCAGGCGGGCGCTGCGCCACACCGCGCGCGTTGCCGGTCGCAGGCGGACAGCAGTTCCGCTGCCGCGCGCAGGTCCGCGGTGTCGTGGCCTTCCTGGAAGGCCGCGAGCAGCGGCGCCACGAGCGCACGGGCCTCCGCGCTGCGGCCGTCACCGGCCCACAGCCGCGCCAGGCTCGATGCGGCCCGCAGTTGCCAGGCCAGCGCGCCCTGCCGGCGCGCGATGTCCAGCGCGCGCACGAAGGCACGCTCGGCGATGTCACGGCCCTCGGGGCCATCGCGCAACAGCACGGCCTCGCCGTGCTTGCGCAGCACTTCGGCGGCGCACCAGTGGTCGGTGTCCGCGTCGAGCCGCGACAGGCTGGCCGGGTGATCCCACCGGCCCGCGACGCTGGCCATGCCGTCGAGTTCCTTGGCGTTGCGGACCTGAACCGCCGGCAGGCGCGGGACCCGATTGCCGTCGCGCATCGCCTCCAGCACGGCGGCGAAGGACGCGGCCCACGAGGCCCAGTACGGTGAATGGGCCTGGCGGGCCACGACCAGGAGCCGTTCCACCAGGGCCTCGGCCCGGTCGAGGTCGCCGCGCCAGATCGTGATGGGAATCAGCGCGAAGCTGAGCGTCTGGAGCTGCGCGTGCGAATGCGCGTGCTCCGCCAGGGCCATGCATTCCTCGGCCATGCGCAGCGCGCTGTCCGGCTGCCCCTGGAGCCACATCATCCGCGCCAGCATCATCCGCATCGACACGCCGTGGGGGATGGTGCTCGCGTACTCGGGCGGCAGGCGGTAGGCCTCGCGCGCCAGGGTCAGTTCCGCCAGGCGGCGCGCTTCGCCGTGCTCGCCCATGTAGTGCCGGCACTGGGCGAGCAGCCGCAGGGCGAGCACCTCGCCGGCCTCGTCCCGGGCCGCTTCCGCGATGGCCAGCACGGCCTCGGCCATCTTCGCCGCCACGGGATAGTCACCCGCGACGAAGGCGCTGAGCCAGTGGCAATAGTGCGTGACGATGCGCACGGTCGGGTCGCCGATGCCCTCGGCCAGTTCCATCGCACGCGACAGCAGGGCCGACGTCGGCTGCCCGCGCCAGTCGGGTTCCAGGCTCGGCCAGGTCAGCTTCACGTGCAGGCGCAGTTCCAGGTCCGGGCGCGGGGGTTCGAGGCCCCGGAGGTAGGCGAGCGCGCGGCCCACGCGTGCGGTGTGCTCGGCCAGCAAGCCCGGCTCGTGCAGCGGCAGTGCGTTGAGCATCAGGTGGATGCCGGTCTGCAGGTCGCCGGTTTCGGAGAAGCACCAGTCCAGCGCCGCGTGGACGTTGCCGACCTGTCCGCCATGGGCTTCCAGCCAGGGGACCCGCGACAGGCCGCTGTACTCCGCGCTGGCGACCGTCATCATCTTCAGCATTTCCAGCGCGTGCCGCCTGAACACCAGGTCGATGGGTTCGGCGCCGCGAAGCTTCTGCAGGGCGAAGGTGCGGGTGGTGTCGAGCAGCCGGTACTCGGCCACGTCGTTTCCCGTGTCCGCGCAGATCAGCGACTTGGTCGTGAGGCTCAACACGGCCACCAGCACGCGGTCGAAATCGATCGCGGCATCGCTGGCCACGCGGCAGGCCGCATCGAGCCGGAAGCTGCCGCGGAACACGCCCAGCCGCCGCAGCACGGTGCGCTCGTCGGCGGTCAGCAGCTCGTAGCTCCATTCGAGCATCGCCGCCAGGGTCTGGTGGCGTGGCACGGCGGTGCGCCGGCCGGGCAGGTTCAACGCGACATGCTCCCCGATGCGCGAGCGGAGTTCGCGAAGCCCGAGCGTCGGCACGTGGGCGGCCACCAGCTCGACGGCCAGGGGCGATCCATCGAGGTGCCAGGCCAGCGAGCAGATGTCGGCGACGTTCTCGGCGGTGACGGCGAAGGTGTTGCCGATGGCCGCGGAGGCACGCGCCACGAAGAGTTCGATGGCGGGAAACTGCATCGCCTCGCCGGCCTGGAGCGGCCGGTCGCGCGGCGGCAGGTCCAGGGGGTCGAGCCGGTAGGTCCACTCGCCCGCCACGCCGATGGGCTCCCGGCTGGTCGCCAGGATGCTGACCGTGGTGCCGAGAAGCAGGCGTTCGACCAGGTCGGCCGTGGCCGCGATGACGTGCTCGCAGTTGTCGAGGACGATCAGGATGTCGGTGCCGTGCAGCGACTCGGCCAGCGAGCCGAACGAATGGTCGACGTCACCGGACAGGTCGAGCGCACCGGCCAGCGCACCGGCCAGCTGGCTGCCCTCGACGATCGACGTGAGGTCCACGAAGACCGCCCCGGCGAGGTGGCTGTCACCGCATTCGGCCGTCAGCGCCCGGGCCAGCGTCGTCTTGCCGATGCCGCCGGGCCCCGCGATGGTCACGGCACGGTGGTTTCGCAACAGCGCCCGCAGCGCGGCCACCGCCCGGCTCCTGCCGATCATGGGGTTGCTGCGCGGCTGCGGCAGTTCCCTGCGGGCGGCACCCGCCGGCCCGGCGTACACGACGGGCGCCACGAAGCAGTAGCCGCGGCCGGGAACGTTCTCGATGAAACGCGAGCCGCCCTGGCCGTCGCCGATGGCCCGCCGCAATGCCGACATGTGCACGCGCAGGCTGGTCTCCTCGACCACGGTGCTCGGCCAGACGCTGGCCACCAGGTCGCGGTGGCTGACCACATCGCCCGCCCGGTCGAGCAGCGCCACCAGCAGGTCGAAGGCACGGCTGCCCAGGCGCAGTGGCGCATCGCCCCTCGTGACGCAGCGCCTGACCCGGCTCACGTGGAATGAGCCGAAGCTGAAGTCGTTGACGGCCGATGCGGGTGGCGCCATGGCGGGGGTTGCGGCTCTCTGGCCCTGGATTCGTAGGCGCGAATCTTGACGCAGCTCCGGGTCCCGCGGGTGTGAAACTTCGTGAATCCGGCGGCTTCACCGGTTCGCGGCCTGGCGGACGGCCTCAGGCATGGACCGCCGCCCGCCGCCGGACCGGTGACTTCGGCCGGGCGCGATCGAACGCCAGTTGCTGGCCGACCGGATCGAGCAGGCCCCGGCGCTTGGCGACGTGTGCCGCCGCCGTGCGCGTGGGCACGTCGAGGATCTGCAGCAACGCCTTCACGTGCGCCTTGACGGTGCCGGCCGCGATGTCGAGTTCGTTCGCGATGGCCTTGTTGCCCAGGCCGGAGGCCACCAGCCGCAGGACGTCGATCTGCCGCCGCGTCGGCAGGTCCTGCGCGATGGCCCCGGCCAGCCGCAAGGCGAGGTCGGGCGCCAGGACACGCTGCCCGACGGCCAGCATCGCCACCGCGTCCCGCAGCTGGCCGGCGCCGGCCTGGTAGGTCAGGTAGCCCGACACGCCGGCCTCCAGTGCGCCACGCACGGTCAGTTCGCCCTCCACGGCCGAGACCACGAGCACCGCGGTGGGCGCCGCCGTGCGTGGCACGCGGCCCTCCCGCACCGCGCGTGCGGCCGCGATGCCGGTGAGCAGGTCGGCCACCAGCACCCGGGTGGGGCCGCCGCCGCGGACCATGGGATCCAGCGCGAGCCGGGTCACGCACTGCTCCGCCAGGTCGAAGCGGGCGTCACCGCCCAGGATCCCCATGAGGCCGGCGTGAACGAGCGGCTCGGCATGGGCCACCAGCACGCGGGTGGGGGAAGTCATCTGCATGGTCGTCTCCACGGACCCGGAACCGGATCCTCGGCCACCATGGTGTGTGCGAGAGGACCGCGAGGCCAGTGAAACGCCGAGAAGCCGTGTGAGGACACCGTCCACGGTCAGCGGCGGAACCACGCCGAGACCCGGCGCGAGCTCGCCGGCAGGACCACCCAGGTCAGCAGGGCGGCGATGACCGAGGTGACGATCAGCGCCTCGATCCAGCGGGCCTGCAGCCGCGGCAGGCCACCGGTCACCGCGTGCACGGCAGGCGGCACGAGCAGGGTCAGCGGATGGAGGACCGACAGCGTCAGCAGGAACTGCCGGAAGCGCCGCGGCGGCTTCCGGTTCCCGCCTGCGTCGAACCAGAACTCCAGGCCGGTCACGGGGCGGGACTGCCCGGCCTCCGCCAGCAGCGGTTCGACCTCCTCGGCCAGGGACTGCCGCGCACGTGATGCCAGCCAGGCCTGCGCGCCCTCCAGGTCATCGAAGCGGATCGCCACCGTGTAGGTGGACGAACCTTCGGCCGGGCGGACCACGTCCACGCCGCGGTGGCCATGGAAGGTCGCTGCCACCGGGATGAGGCGCTCGAGCCAATGCTCGTAGCGCGTCCGCATGCCGGCGGCCACCCGGTGCAGCACGACGGCGGCCACCATGTCCGGGCGGGCCTCCATCAGGGGCCGGCCGGCGGAGCGAGGTCCATGGGGGCGGGGCGAAAGGCGGAGAAGCGGGGCATGGCGGTTTCTTCCCGGGAAGGAAGGGTCGGTGCGGTGACCTCAGTCTGCGACCGCGGTGCGGCGCGGCCATCGCCTTGCCGTGGCAGGGTCGCATGCCCCATATGGGGCAACCGCCCGCCGCTACTCCTTGACCGACCCGCTCAGTCCCGACACGTAGTGGTCCACGAAAAACGAGTAGACGACGGCAACGGGCAGCGAGCCGAGCAGCGCGCCGGCCATCAGCGGCCCCCACTGGTAGACGTCGCCCTGGACCAGTTCGGTGACGACACCGACCGGCACGGTCTTGACCTCGGAGCTGGACACGAAGGTCATCGCATAGACGAACTCGTTCCAGCACAGCGTGAAGCCGAAGATGCCGGCCGAGATCAGGCCCGGCAGGGACAGCGGCAGGACGATCCGCACGAGGACCTGCCAGCGGCTGGCGCCGTCGATCAACGCGTTTTCCTCCAGCTCGATCGGGATCGATCGGAAGTAGCCCATCAGCAACCAGGTGCAGAACGGGATCAGGAACGTCGGGTACGTCAGGATCAGCGCCCAGCGGGTGTCGAACAGGCCGAGCTTGAAGACGATGCCGGCCAGCGGGATGAACAGGATCGACGGCGGCACCAGGTAGGCCAGGAACATCGCCAGGCCGGCGTGGCGCGAGCCCTTGAAGCGCAGCCGCTCGATCGCGTAGGCGGCGAACACCGAGGCGGCCAGCGAGATGAAGGTCGACACCACCGACACCAGCAGCGTGTTCCACAGCCATTGCGGGTACTCGGTCTCCAGCAGGAGCTTGCGGAAATGCGCGAGCGTCGGCGCGACGACCCAGAACGGGTTGCCCTCGCGGCTCAGCAGTTCGGCCTCGGGCTTCACCGCGGTGATGGCCATCCAGTAGAACGGGAACAGCAGCACGACGACGAACACGAGCAGCGGCAGGTAGACCGTCACCAGCTTGCGCGGCGGCGAGTCGAGCCAGCCCAGGCCGATCGTGTCGTTGAGCCGGGTCATCGGTCCCCTCCTCCTTGCTGCCACTTGCGCCGCTGCAACCCGAAATACGAGAGCGCCACACACACCAGCAGGAAGGGCAGCATCGCGATCGCGATGGCGGCGCCCTCCCCGAGCGCGCCGCCGGGAATCGCGCGCTGGAAGCTCAGCGTGGTCATCAGCTGCGTGGCGTTCAGCGGGCCGCCCCGCGTGATCACGTAGATCAGCTGGAAATCGGTGAAGGTGAACAGCACCGAGAAGGTCATCGCGACCGCGATGATGGGTGTCAGCAGCGGCAGCGTGATGTGGCGGAACTGCTGCCAGCGGGTGGCGCCGTCGATGGCCGAGACTTCGAAGTACGACGGCGAGATCGTCTGCAGTCCGGCCAGCAGCGTGATGGCGACGAAGGGCACGCCTCGCCAGACGTTCGCGGCGATCACGGCCATCCGCGCGTTCCACGGCGAACCGAGGAAATCGATGTAGCGGTCGATCAGGCCGAGCTTGAGCAGCGCCCAGCTGACGACCGAGAACTGCGCGTCGTAGATCCACCAGAACACCAGCGCAGAGAGCGCGGTGGGCACGATGTAGGGCAGCAGCACGACGGCGCGGAAGAACGTCTTCAGCCGGATGTTGCGGTTCAGCAGCAGCGCCAGCCAGAGGCCGAGGCCGAGTTTCAGCACGCTGGACACGGTGGTGTAGACCAGGGTGTTGAACAGCGCCAGCCGGGTGACCTCGTCGCCCCACAGGTACTGGTAGTTCTCGAGCCCCACCCATTGCCCGGGCCGGCCCACCTTGCCGTCCGTGAAACCGAGCCAGACGCTCAGCCCGAGCGGGTAGCTGAGCAACAGCAGCAACAGCAGCGCGGCGGGCAGGACGAACAGCAGGCCGAGGGCATTGCGGCTGGTCTGCAGCCGCCGGGCGAGGCGCTTCATCGGGCCGGGAGCGTCAGGACTTGTAATGGCGCTCGGCCCGCTTCTGCGCACGCTCGGCCGCCTCCTTCGGTGTCTTCTGCCCGCTGGCCGCCTCGGCCACCATGTTGGCGACGATGAAGTCCGCCGCGGCGGCGGCCGAGGCGTAGCCGAGCCGGCCGTCGAAGCCCGCCGGGCGCATGTTCTTCACCGAGTCGCGGTAGGGCCGGGTCTTCGGGTCGACGGCCCACACCGGATTGGCTTCATAGGCGCGCAGGGGCTGCGCGACATACCCTCCGGCGCCCTGCAGCCACGTGTCGTACTG
>Ga0247823_10004783_pt1 | contig 10801 bp, 4 predicted proteins | sample 13C_PalmiticAcid_2_FD_192426 | JGI IMG/M metagenome (GOLD analysis project Ga0247823, IMG submission 192426) | Soil microbial communities from agricultural site in Penn Yan, New York, United States - 13C_PalmiticAcid_Day30 | ecosystem: Environmental > Terrestrial > Soil > Agricultural land...
TGAGATTCGGAGCGTCACTGAGCAAAGCTTTTAGCTTTTCGGCGTCGAAGGCGGGAAGCTGCTGATGATCGCCGATGAGCAGGCGCCGGTGCGACAGCATCAAGGGAGCCAGCAGTTCGATGCCTGTCGCCTTGCCGGCCTCTTCGACCATGGACCAGTCGAACTGGCCCCGTTCGTCCAGCAGCCGGGCCAAGTCCTTGGAGTTGGTCGAGGCAAAAACAAGATTGGCCGATCGCCTGAGCAGGCTTTCAAAGGACCGCTCGAAACGCCGCGGCAGGATAGCGTCCTCTTCCTCGTCCGCGGGCGCTTCGGCCTTCTTCCCGGTCCCATTCGCTCTTGCTTTCGGCGTCGAGCGCTCGGCAGCGTAGCGGAAAAATCTCCCTGCGCGCCGCTTCCGGCAGCGCGTCGATCGCTTCCTTCACTTCTTCGAGAAGATGGTCGATCGCCGAATGGCTCTGGGCGGAGAGAAGCAGCCGGTCCATGGGCGATGCGCCGAGCCGGCTCGCCACGAGGGCCTTGACGAGCCGTGTCTTGCCTACGCCCGGGGGACCCTGGACGAGATAAAGGGGCAGCTGCGACCAAGCACCGCGAAGCGCGTCGGCCTTGGAGGTGTCGAGATCCTCGAAGACCGGCTCGATCGGAGCCATATCGTCACGCGACAAACGGATTTCGCCGTCGGGATCGCCCAGCATGCGCAGAAGCTCGATATGCTCTCTGAGGTCCCGCATGATATCGAGACGGCGCTCGAGGAGCGCATCGTCGCCCGAACCGCCCAGTTTGAGATAGAGTTCCGACTCCAGCATCACCTTGTGCGTACCGGAGGCTTCGAAAATATAGCGCGTGTTTCCCTGGTCTTCCTTGAGCTCTGAGAAGCTCCACGTCGTGGTCTGGCTGCGTACACGGCCAACCGCGAGATCGGGGGACAATTGCCAGTCGCCGTCGACCTGGATCGTCTCTTCGCGCATGGCCGCAAGCAATCGGGCGGCGGGCGGCTTCAGTCCCAGCGCGGCCGATAGTTCGCCGAGCCGGGGGTCTTCGCGTCCCTCGACCACAAGCTTCGATCGAGACCCCGAGCGATCGTAGGACAGCCGCCGAACCGGCCAGATATGCGCGGCGCGCCAGATCATGTCGGTGATCTGGACGAGCATGGTCGCAGCATAGGTACGATTATCGAGCGCGGCGATGACAGGGTCGACCGGATTACCTTTCAGCAGTTCGTCCCACCGGGTTGTCCGTCCCTGCAACCTCGGAGCGCGCTTTCGTGCATCGGCCATGTCGACGATCTCAATTTCCCATCCGTCGAGCGCGACTTCGGCCGATATCTCCCCCTGCGCCGGCTTTTCCCGCAAAATGGACCTGGCCTCGGCCAGCGACCATGTCGTGCCGCCCTCCCTTCCGAGCGGAAATGGTCGAAGCTCGAGCGTGATCTGGGCGCTGGTGAGCTTGTAGCCGTCGACGGGATTTGGGCCATAGCCTTTGACCTTCACCAGGCGCGGCGAATCCGCGAGTGCGTCCGCGATGAAGCGACGCTGTGCATCATAATTTCCAAGGGCAATGGTGCGACCGCTCGCATCGCGGATTTCCCGGGAAAGCGACGCTCCCGCATCGAGGCGCAAGGCAAGCACCAGCTTGGCCTCATTGCCGAGGCGCTGCTGTTCGAGTGTGGGAATGATCCGCTCGAGCTGCTCGATTACGACTTCGGCGTCGAGCCGCTTCAGGGGATCGGCTGCAACGAGGGTGCGAAGCAGGTCCCGCTCGGGACCCGTCAGAAAGTCGATATTGGCACCGGGATCGGTTCGATAGGGTTCCTTGGGCTTGCTGAGAGCCGGAAGGCCCAGGATCGAACCGATCAGATTTCCTATGGCCCGCCAGTCTTCATAAAAGGATTGGACCGTCGCTTGCGACAATCTTCGTCTCGGCGCGGTGTCGGTGAGGCGCATCGACCATTCGAAACCGGTAAGCATGAAATCCGGCTCTTCACCGCCCGTCGTCATCACCGACCAGGCATCTATGTTCCGATGCAGCAGGCCCTGACTATGCAGGATGCTGAGCGCTTCGGCGAGCCGGCGGATTTCCTGCCAGAGGCGCAGGCGGCCGGGCAGGCTCCGGGAGGCATTGTGCCAAGCGGCTCCGCGCGAATATTGAAGCCTGTGCGCCAAGGGAACACGGTCCCCGCAGTCGAGGATCAGGGTGAACGCCTGATCGTCGAAGAAGGAATCGCGGATGGTTGCAAGGTAGAGCGACGCCTTCGGCAAACCCTTCAGCCGGTTCAGCTGCCGAATCTCGTCCTGCCAGATTTCGCGCAAAACGCCGTCGTCGGCAACGTCTCGGCGCACCCATTGCTTGATGACGACGGGGAGGTCGGTGGGCTTAAAGATCGCACCGCCCACGAACGGGCGCCCGATCGCGGCATCTCCACTCTGCCACCACCCATCTTCGAGGGCATAGTCGGACTGCGGAAGATTGCGCCCTTGGCGCCCTTTCAATTTCCCCATGGGCAGCCATCGTGACGACAAGAGGCTCGTGTCGCAAGAGAAGAAAGTCGCCGACGCCGCTCGCAATCCATCCATAATGGAGAGGGCCTTGTTGGGGTGGAGATCCCGTATCCAGTAAAAGTAACGTTGCGATCGGCCGCGTGGCCGACGAGGTGGACAAGCTGACGACCTTCAGTTGGACGAGGCGTGGAAACGCCTCATGGCGCGCGGGCGGCCATCCGCTCGCAGTTACCGCCAAGCGTTTGTTGCGAAATCGCGCACGTCGTGTATTCTCGGGAGCGCGCATCGACCGAAAGTCGGTGCGCAGCGGCGGGAGCCGCGATGGTCCTCGAACAGGAGCAAGTTATGACGACACTACCCGTATATTCACAGCTTTTTGCGTGCCTCTACGATCAGGCGGAGCCCGTTGGCAACCTAGGCCGGGGAGCGCATTATTCCGTCTTCCGAAGCATCCAATGGCGGGAGATCGACGGCGATTTTCGCGACAGCGGACGCCTTCATGATATTGCTGTGATCTGGGACGAAGACCACGACACGAGAATTATCGAACTCGTCGAGCAACTTCACATGCACGGCCTGCTTTGGCCCGTTGTCTTTATCGGAGAACGGAAGGGCACGCTGACCCTTCTGTTATGGCAAGGCGTCGATCCGACCAAGGAGCGCTCGGACTGGTATGACGTGGTCCCTGAAATAGTCGAGAATGTGATCTACGACGATCAGTGGGCGGTTGAATATGGGCGGTTCGATAGGGACCCGGGCAATGCGAGGGGCGAAAGCGATCCTGTTGGCATTGTAGCTGATCCTAGTGCAGAAGTTGTCGCCTATCTCCAAGCCATCGACGTCGTCTGGCAGCTCGGTGAGAAAAAGCGCACAGTTATCAAGCCGATTTTGCTTGGCGACGACGAGATCGCGAACCTCTCTCGTTAAGCAAGCGCCGCAAAGGCTTTCCCGACATCATCAACAGAAGGGTAAGTTTCCGGTAACGTCGAAATAGAACGCCCCGCGGGATACTGACGGTGACAAGGACCTGTCCCTTGTCTGCCGCACCCAATGCGGACTCCAAACAAGCTGAGCGTCGATCGACTCGTTACGTTCGGCTAGATGCGATCGATCGAAGCTGCGAGGGGGATCGGTGACATTTGAGGAATACCAGCTGGGTGGCCGGGCGCTCTATTCGATGCTCGTCGATGTCATGCAGAATATCCTGCGGCAGGCGCTCGAGCATCATGGCCTACGGGCGCATTCGATCACGGGGCGGGCAAAGGAATTTGCTTCACTTCGTGTTAAACTCGACAGGCGCGGACTACTGTTCGACCGGCAGATGGACGAAATAAAGGATCTAGCGGGTTGCAGGGTTGTTTTTCTGACGAACAGCCAAGTCGAGCGATTCAACGCGACCGGAGCGCTTCATGAGAATTTCGAGGTGATCAGCGTCAATGTCCACCACCCGGTTCCGGGGACGGACACCGAAACGAAGCTGTTCGACAGCACTAACTATCTCGTTCGGCTGAAGCCCGACCGCTTGGCCCTCCACGAATATCGGAAGTTCACCGGCCTGCAGGCTGAAATTCAGATCCAGACGCTGCTGAACAATGCATGGGCCGAAATGGGCCACGACACGATCTACAAAGAACCCGAACTCAAACATCTTGGTTCTGCTCGCATGGCGTCGATCGGCGAGCGAATGAATAAGGTCATGCAGGATCATCTCGTCCCGGCTGGGCACGATTTCGATAAGATCGCCCGGGATTTCCGTCGGCTGATCGACGCCGACGCCGCTGCCGCGCCAACGATCGAGATGATCGAGCGCGCCGACAATAATAACGATCTTGAGGTTGCACTCGAAAGGTACACTGAACTTGTGCTGCCGCATTTCGACGAACCTGCGAAAGAATTTTCAGAACGGCTCGACGCGCTCGTCGACGCAGCGGAACGATCGCGCGATTATCTGACGGTGGCGATCTCTACCGAATATGGAGATTATCCGGGCAAGTCGAGCTTGGCTGTCGCGCGCCGGGTCGCGGATCTCATTCGATCCTATCGCTATTACGAACCCGACCGCACAATCCGCACGCTAGTTCGGCTCTACAGCAGTGCTCGGAGAGAGGACGAGCGTCGGCTCTGGCTTGAGGTTGGTGAGAAGCTAGCCGAGCATAATCTTGACGTCTGGAAGCAATTTGGGCCGGCGGCACAGCAATACGTTATAGCCGAGCTCGAAAGGCTCGGTGAAGAGATTACCGAAAGCGCACGGCCTTTGCTTGTTGAAATGCTGGCCCATGTCCTTTCGGCAGAACTAGGCGGAACGACGTGGTCATCCGACAGCGTCGTAATCCACCAAGGCGCGGTACGCCCGTCGGAAGAGCTCCGCCGACTGCGCGGCGAGGCGATAGGGTGGCTCGAGAATTGGCTCGACGCGTCGACGGATGATGGTGAGCGACGCGCCATTCTTCAGGCGCTCGGTAAGGCGGATGCCATGCCTATGCAGGGGGGTGGTGACGAAGGTCTGATCCTGATGCTCCTCCAGGACGGTGCACGCGTGGCGCGACTAGTTCTTGAGCGGATGCCGCAATGGGGACTAGAGCTGCGGCGTAAATGCGAAGTCGACGCTTTACATACGCATTACCGCTTCCATGTCCTGCGGCCGGATCTAGCGGAAAAGCCGGAGCTGGTGGCGGCACAAGTCGCGCTGATCGATGCGTTGCTCGGCCTCCGCGATCAGCTCGCGAAGGATCCCGACTTCGTGCGTTACAAAACGCTCATTGGCTATGACAGCGTGCGGCCAAGCGCTTGGGATAACGATCCATTCAGCTATGAATTGACCGACGCTTGGCGTGACTCCCAATATCCGGCGATTATCGCAGAGGTGTCCCCCGCGACGGCTCCCGAATGGCTGGCGCGGATCGATTCCTATGTCGACGCCGCAGTTTCCGACGGTGCCCTTTTTCAACCGATGCGGACCTTCCTCGGACGCCTCGCCGAGCAGAAGCCTGACGTCGCCCTGCTGATGCTAGACGAGGTAAGCGAGCAACGCACCCCCTTCCTCGCCGCAATGCTCGCGGGGATCGAGCGTGCCGGGGGCATGAAAAATGTGCTTGCACTGATTGACCGATGGCTGGCGGCGGGCAAATATCTCGGTGCCATCGGAGATTATCTGCATCACAAGCCCGATGCCGACGTGGAACGGCTCCGCACATATCTGGCGGTGGCAATCGCGCGTGCCGAACAGGGTGCTGTTGCAAGAGCGGCAACGGTCGCCGCAGTCTGGTATCAGCGTGCAGCGGATCAGCCACTGATCGACGGGGTGCTCCTGCATGCGGTGCGATTCATGAAGGATCAGCGCCTTCCGCGTTGGATCGAGCTATTTTTCACGCCGGGCAACGCCCAAATCATCCAAGCGCTGAACCAGTATCAGGCATCAGAATTGCTGCAATCGTTTGTTGATACTCCGGAGGTCGATTATCGGGCGGTGCGATTGATGGTCGCGGTCGGTAGACGGCATCCCGGGTTGGTGATCGACTTCTTCGGTGATCGACTTCGCCGCAAGCGCGGCGAGGTGGGCGAGCGCTTTGATCCAGTGCCATTCCACGCGCATGATCTGCCGGAAGTGCTATCGCCACATATCGACCTACTCTTGCCCGCAGTCCGGCTATGGTTCGACGAAGATTCGCGACTTCACGAATATCGGGGTGGCCGACTGTTCAAGCACGTATTTCCTGAGCTAACTGAAGATGTGGCAGCGCGGCTGACGGAAATCGTTCGGCAAGGCGACGATAAGGATTTCAGATTCATTCTAGGGACGCTGTCGCCATATAATGGGGCGGAGGGTCTCTATCCGGTACTGATGGAACTGGTCGATAGGCTGGAGCCTGGGGACCGACTTCTAACCGGCGTGTCGAGCGTGCTCGGAGAAACTGGGGTGGTGTCAGGCGAATTCGGCTTCGTCGACGTGTACAACCGCCGCAAGGAGCTAATCGAGCGCTATAGAGACGACCCCAGGCCGCGCGTACAAGCCTACGCACAGGATCGCGCGCGAGAGCTTGCTCAGCATATGGCTTGGGAACAGCGAAGAGCCGCCCGCGATGTGGCGCAGAGGCGGCGGGAATGGAATGAGGACTAAGCAAGCCTTGTGCTGGTTCTACGGCATCTGGAGGAATATTCGTTTCGTAACAGCGACCTCCTAATCCCTTTCCACCAGCGGAAAACGAAGCGGCTATTCAGGTCTTGAGCCTCCGCTGCCGCGCATCGACATCATGCCACTGGGCATGCGCATCCCATCGGTCGGCCAGCGCGCGGAGCATCGCTGCTGTCTTCGGCCAAGGCCCGATTGCTTTCGCATCTCTTCGGAGCGCAGCTGCGAGATCACGTTCGAGTTGTCCACCATCGAGCACGCCACGGACGGTTACGCCGCGCATGTTCACCCGTTCCGTCAACATGCCCCGGCTTAACTTGCTTCTCTTCTCTTCGAGCAGCGACCGCACGAACCGATGCGGCCAAACCTGGTCGAGATCGTCGACGGGAGCATGGGCCAAAAGATTGCCGATTACGATATCTGTAATCTCCTCCCGATCGTACTCGACACCAAGCCGCCTTACTTCTGCGACCCACGTCTGGAGTGCGGGCTCGTCAGGCGCCTCACCGTTGAAGCCTGGAACTGTCGAGAAGTGCGACAAGAGTTGATAAGCCTGCCGCCAGCGGGCGCGATCTTCAGAGTCTTTCTCCTCTTCATCTGAGGGGGGTTCACTCTCGGCGCGATAGACATCGCGCACGATCTGGTGGAACATCCCCGGATCGCTCGCCATCAGGCTATGCAGCTTCAGGGGGCGGTTTTCCCGCTCAAGGAGTGGCAACAGGGCATACTCTCGCTGCCCGATCGCCATGTCGGGCAACCCGCGCATGTCGAGCGACTTAAAGGCCTCTTCGATTTCATAATCGAGAAGGTTCGCGATCGTCGGCCTAGCACCGGTATTTAGCTCGCCGACGATGGTGTCGAGTATCCTGAGCAAAAGGCAGCTAGGGACTTCGTTCAACCGGTTGAATGTAGTCTCCAGTGCGGCGATCGAGCGGCCGCGCCGCATAAGCTGAACTAAGACCGTAAGAAGGTGTCGGCGACTTCCTTCGATCCTATGTGGAGTGAACTCGCTCCAATAGTATTCTAGTACCTCCTCGCCGAGCATAGCGGCCGCGTTCCAGGTGTCAGGTTCGGTGGGCCATGACCGGACGAGTCGTGCGATTCCCGACGCGTTCCCGGACCGAAGCAGATCTGAGGCCACCGACAGGGCGCTTGGTATGCCGGCCGCCTTGCGAAGAAGCGAGAAATAGGACCCCGCGTTCCAATCATCAGGCGCTTCAGCAAACTCGCACCTCACCATCTCTTCGAGGAAGGATTGCGCAAAGCCCGCATTGCCAATCGCGCCGAGAGCGAGATGCGGTTGCCGGGAACGCCGAACCAAGGCGCGGACCGCGTCCGGCCCATGCTTGTCGCCGAGCTCCCGGATGATATTGACCCGTTCGCTGAGCATTCGCTCTTCGTCATCGAACCAAAACCCGAACGCCTCGCTTGCGATCAGGATCGGATCGTCCGGGCGATACCGGTCGGCGATGGTCGCCAATTCGGCAACAGCGCCGGCGTCCATGGCCCACTGCGCCGAGCGATAGCGCTGGTGGCGCACGACCTGATCCTGCAGCGACTCCCACAAGCGCTCGCGATCGTCTCCGAAACTGTCGGCCAGCGTAGCATCCAATGCGTTCAGCCCCACGGCGCGCTCTTCCGCGCCGAACTGCAGCATGGGGCCTAGGAGTTGCCGCATTCGTTCGCTGTCGCCAACGGCCAAGGCCACGGCTCTCCGACTGAGTTCGCGCTGTGCCATCCAGACATCGCCATTTGTCAGAGCAGGCTGCGGCGGGAACTCGGCGCCGCGCAACGTCGGCCGCGAGGTTCCGCTGCTTGCAGTCGTCTGGCCCGGTAGCAACCTTAGGACGAGATTCCAGCCGACGTCAGGCTCATCGCCAGCGATCTCGTCGACGATGGCGAGGCGCTCATCCGCGCTCGCATAGGTGCAGGGAAGCCAAGGCAGGAGAATATCGCAGAGGCTGGAACCGGGGCGGTTGCCGATTCGCCCACCAGGATCGATCGCGGCAAGCTTTGCGAGGATCAAGCAGGATCGCCGGAACCAGGCGGGATCCCACGCCAATGTCTCCAGCGCCCATACTACCCCAGTATGTTTCGAGGTCGGAAAGGCAAACCCCGCGACCTCATCGAAAATCGGACGGATCGCCGCCCCTGAGCCCTCGAGCATCCGCTCGAGGGCTTCGAGAAAAGGACGCGGGGCTGCCTCAGCAAGGTCGGCCTCCTTTTGCCATGCGGCGATGAGCAACAAGGTCGTAGCAAGTCCGTCACGAAGCCAGTCGCTATGCCGATCGGAGCCGAGTTTTCTGAATGGCTCGTGGGGGTCGGGGTCGGGGTCGATGTAACCGAATATGCGTCCGAGGAGCGGCTGTAGCGAATCGAGATGTTCCTCCCCGATCAGCGCGCCCGCTCGTACAAAGGCGTCGATCGGTGCGGTAACCTTGTAGATATTCTCTTCGCGAACGAGTGGCGCGTCCTCGATATTGAGGAAACGCCTTATTTGGCTTTCATAGGCAACATAATTGGCGGTCCCAGCGAGCGCCGCGACGATCTCCTGATCGTGCGGGTTGGACGAGTCCCAGGCGCCCGCAAGAAAAGCCGGCAGAAGCAGTGACAAGTCCGCGGTCCACGCGGGTAGGGGGTAATCTCCGCTCGGCATCATTCGGCCGAGCGCGGAGAGGCTTCCACCGCACCCGCGCGCAAGAGTCTCCGCCCGCCCGTCCGGGACGTTCATCTTGAGCAGGACCTGCTTGGTCGCGGACCAGGTTTGTCGCGGGAGAGCACTGGCGCTCGCGCTCCGATGATGCCGTACCAACGGAACGAGCGTGGGGCCGTCGTCGGCAAAGCTGGATGGCGACTGGGCCGCTTCCCGGCGCAAGAGGAAAGCGAGATTCTTTTGACCGGCGAGTTCGCGCCCGGCCTCAATCGTGTCGACGATAAGCGTCCTCGCGTTGAGATATTCGCGCGTTTCGTCTTGGGCGCTCCTTATTGCGGCAACGGCAAAGGCGATCACGAATTCCGGGGCATCGCCGACGATCGAGATCTGCTGCGGGGTACCCATCAGGACGCGCAGCAACTCCTCGACGTTGGACTCACGTTCCGCAGTTAGCAGCTCTTCGATGATCCGCGGGTCGAATCGGGCGGAAAAGTGCCGCCAATATTCCTCGACACTCTGAACGCCGCTGACGGAGAAACCCCGGATCGAGCCCCGCGCCCATCGTGCGCTGACGGCCGGTGCGAGAGCAAGCCAATGTTCGAGGTGGGTCCCTTCGATGAGTTTGATGTCCCTCCAAGACGACCGCTTCTTCCGTTCATTGACCCAATTTTCGAGGGAGGCCGCGTTTTCAGAGGAGTCCCAAGTAAACGGCGTCACGAGGACAAGCGTCAATTCCTTCTGGTCTTCAAGGCTCGTTTCGCGCGTCCGCTTTTCGAAGTCAGAGTTTGCCTGGCTCTTGTAACTGGCAGAGGATTTGAACTCCCACACGGATTTGCCGTTTGGGACGAAAAGCGAACCTTCGCTGCTTTCGAGGACGCCGTCGAAGCCACGCACGCGTCCCTTGCCGCGGCTCGGAAACCTGATGGAGGTGATCCCGTCCGCCGTCGCGCAAATCAGGTCCGCAACAAGCGCCGGCAATTCCGTTTCCGATATGGTCGAACGGCCCCAAGTCTCCAAATGGGTCGCTTCAATCCATCTCATCTTGATCTCGCCTCCCCGCCGGGCCGTTCGCGCGCCAACATGTCATCCGTGGAAACGCTATCCCAAGCCTAGTCAATCGCGCCAGCGCTGATTGAGATCAGAACGGATACTTCGCGATGTTTCTAGTGAGCGGGTCTATCTCACAAATAGTCCTCTTCGCGAGTAAGGGGGCACTTGGGCTGTCCCCTGAACGCCGAAAGGTCTCGCGGAGACAAAGGATACTAACTCCACATCGTTCCTGTCGAGTTCTCCGAAACGTCAGCTATTTTAAGTTTTCTATCGGAAAGCCGACTGACCGTAATCGGCCAATCAAGGTTTGATCCGAAAGAGCTCCGCCGGGCGAAAAGCGCCACCTTCCTCTCGCTCTCCGCTGCCTTCTATCCAGCCCTTATCGAGCATCCTGCGACGGAACGCGGGCTTGTTGAGGTTTGTCCCGAGGATCGCTTCGTGAACATCCTGCAAGGCGCGGAGCGTGAACAACGG
>Ga0247823_10004784_pt1 | contig 10799 bp, 8 predicted proteins | sample 13C_PalmiticAcid_2_FD_192426 | JGI IMG/M metagenome (GOLD analysis project Ga0247823, IMG submission 192426) | Soil microbial communities from agricultural site in Penn Yan, New York, United States - 13C_PalmiticAcid_Day30 | ecosystem: Environmental > Terrestrial > Soil > Agricultural land...
CTTCTTCTCCTCCTCTCCCTGCAACCCACGGCATCAATCAACCCTCAAAGGCCGCTCTTTTCTGCTGCCATCCGCCGCCGTCTTGAGTCCCGTCGCACCGCCTCGAATCCCCCGCTCTCCCCTTTCCAACTGCTCCTCGTTCTTTCACGAGCAGCCCGGAGCGAAGCGACCAGAGGGGCGAACAAAGCTCGCAACAAAAACGGCAGCGTCTCCGCTTTGCCCTATTCTAGGGTCCCTGCGGATACGGGCCATTCGGCCTTTTCGCTTGGCCTTTTTGCTCAAGTCTCTGCGCTGTGCAGCCGCCAAGCACCCGACATCTTCAGCGCGACCCGCCCACAGGTCCGCCTCGGACCATCTTCAACCACACCGTCCTAACTGTCGCTCTTCCATCGTCCAAACCGTGAAGACCTGGCCGGTGTATCAACGAGCAGTCCGAAATCCGTCGAGATCGACTCCCGCATGACACCCCGTTTCCCACGCAAACGACAATACACCATCCCTGGCAACTGAACCCGGCTTCCCCCCCCCACCATCCGATCGGGTTTCTTTTGTCAGTGCTGTTTCCGAATCGATACTTCGCGGCGTTAACGCCGTCCCCCGCCGCAAGAATGAGCGGCGACTCTTCGCTGGCCGCCGTTGCGGCCGTCGTCAAATCTCTCGCTACCGATCCGACGACGCCCCCAGCGCTCTCTAATACCACCCCGAGCGTGAAGCTGCCGGGCTCCGACACCGCCGAGAAGACGGAACTCGAGCGGGAGCTTGCTGCCTTGGTGCTCAGGGTACAGCAGCTCGAGGCCCGGGCAAACTCGGCCACCACAAACGTCTTCCCCGACACACCGAACGAGACGGCGGATAGCATCTTCGCCGACGAGAAGGCCAGGGCACGGCCGAAATACCCCACCAATCTCCCGCGCAATGGCTTCATCGACGAGGCCCAGGCCCTCGAAGACCTGCGCGAGCACGTCGACGACCAATCCAAGCTCCTCGACAGCCAGCGCCAGGAACTCGACGGCGTCAATGCGCAGCTGCTCGAGCAGAAGCAGCTGCAGGAGAAGGCCCTCGCCATTATCGAGCAGGAGCGGGTGGCGACCCTGGAGCGCGAGCTGTGGAAGCACCAAAAGGCCAACGAGGCCTTCCAAAAGGCGTTGCGCGAGATCGGCGAGATCGTTACGGCCGTCGCGCGAGGCGATCTCTCCAAAAAGGTCCGCATGAACAGTGTGGAGATGGACCCTGAAATTACGACATTCAAGCGCACCATCAATACCATGATGGACCAGCTGCAGGTCTTCTCGAGCGAAGTGTCTCGCGTCGCCCGCGAAGTCGGAACCGAGGGTATTCTCGGTGGCCAGGCGCAGATTGAAGGCGTCGACGGCACCTGGAAGGAGCTTACTGATAATGGTCCGTTTTTTTGCCGTTCCGAATCAATCGCAGGGCTGTCTGTGCTAACTGGACCCTTTAGTGAACGTCATGGCGCAGAATCTCACGGATCAAGGTATGTCCCACTTCTCTGACGTGATCCCGAGGACCCCTTCCAGCTAACCATCCCGCAGTGCGCGAGATCGCATCCGTGACAACGGCTGTGGCACACGGTGATCTGACCAAGAAAATCGAGCGCCCCGCCAAGGGCGAAATCCTTCAACTCCAGCAGACCATCAATACCATGGTGGACCAGCTGCGGACATTTGCCTCCGAAGTCACGCGCGTGGCCAGAGATGTCGGGACTGAGGGTATGCTCGGCGGGCAAGCCGACGTCGAAGGGGTCCAGGGCATGTGGAACGAGCTGACAGTCAACGTGAACGCCATGGCGAACAACCTAACCACCCAGGTGCGAGATATCATCAAGGTCACCACAGCCGTCGCCAAGGGCGACCTCACCCAGAAGGTGCAGGCGGAGTGCAGAGGCGAGATTTTTGAGCTCAAGAAGACCATCAACTCCATGGTGGACCAGCTGCAGCAGTTTGCGCGCGAAGTTACCAAGATTGCCAGAGAAGTCGGCACCGAGGGGCGACTCGGCGGTCAAGCCACCGTCCACGATGTCCAGGGCACATGGCGGGACCTCACCGAGAACGTCAACGGTATGGCCATGAACTTGACCACACAAGTGCGTGAGATCGCCAAGGTTACAACAGCCGTCGCCAAGGGCGACTTGACCAAGAAGATTGGGGTCGAGGTGCAGGGCGAGATTCTGGATCTGAAGAACACCATCAACACCATGGTTGACCGCCTGGGCACTTTCGCCTTCGAGGTCAGCAAAGTCGCTAGGGAAGTCGGCACAGACGGTACGCTGGGTGGTCAAGCCCAGGTCGACAATGTTGAGGGCAAGTGGAAGGACCTCACCGAGAACGTCAACACCATGGCCAGAAACCTCACATCGCAGGTATGTCAGACCGCCCTAGCCCAAAGAGACCACCCATACTCACCACGTGATTTTGCAGGTGCGAGGTATCTCGACCGTCACACAAGCCATTGCCAACGGCGACATGAGTCGCAAGATCGACGTTGAGGCCAAGGGCGAGATACTCATTCTGAAGGAGACGATCAATAACATGGTTGACCGACTGTCCATCTTCTGCAACGAGGTGCAGAGAGTCGCCAAGGACGTCGGTGTCGACGGCATCATGGGAGGCCAGGCCGATGTGGCTGGCTTGAAGGGCAGGTGGAAGGAAATCACGACGGACGTGAACACAATGGCCAACAACCTTGTACGTTGCCCCTCTTAGCCCCCCGCAGGATGTGCTCTGACTAACCGGCGTCGACAGACGGCCCAAGTGAGAGCATTCGGCGACATTACAAACGCAGCAACAGACGGCGACTTCACCAAGCTCGTCGAGGTCGAGGCCTCGGGCGAGATGGATGAGCTGAAGAAGAAGATCAACCAGATGGTGTACAACCTCAGAGACAGTATTCAAAGGAACACGCAGGCCAGGGAAGCCGCCGAGTTGGCCAACAAGACCAAGTCCGAGTTCCTCGCCAACATGTCGCACGAGATCCGAACGCCCATGAACGGCATCATCGGCATGACCCAGCTTACGCTCGACACGGATCTGACGCAGTACCAGCGAGAAATGCTCAACATTGTCAACTCGCTGGCCAACAGCTTGCTGACCATCATCGACGACATCTTGGATCTGTCCAAGATTGAAGCGCGGAGGATGGTCATCGAGGAAATCCCGTACACCCTTCGTGGCACCGTCTTCAACGCCCTCAAGACCCTCGCCGTCAAGGCGAACGAGAAGTTCCTGGATCTTACCTACCGTGTCGACAGCTCCGTGCCGGATCACGTCGTGGGTGACTCGTTCAGGTTGCGCCAGATTATCCTGAACTTGGTGGGCAACGCCATAAAATTCACCGAGCACGGCGAGGTCAGCCTCACGATTCAGAAGGCGTCTCAGGTGCAGTGTGGTCCGGGCGAGTACGCCATCGAGTTCATTGTAGCGGACACCGGCATCGGTATCCCGTCGGACAAGCTCGATCTCATCTTCGACACGTTCCAGCAGGCCGACGGCTCCATGACGCGCAAGTTTGGCGGTACCGGGCTGGGTCTGTCCATCTCCAAGAGGCTCGTCAACCTGATGGGCGGTGACGTCTGGGTCAAGAGCGAGTACGGCAAGGGCAGCAAGTTTTACTTTACCTGCGTCGTCCGCTTGGCCCACGACGAGATCTCGTTGATCTCGAAGCAGCTCAACCCCTACAAGGGCCACCAGGTGCTGTTCATCGACAAGGGCCGCACCGGGCACGGGTCTCAGATCATCAACATGCTCGAGGCCCTGGGCCTGGTGCCCATCGTCGTGGACTCAGAGAAGAGCTCGGCGCTAGAGAAGTCGCGCGGCTCGCAAAACTCGCCGTACGATGTCATCATTGTCGATTCGATTGAGGACGCCCGGAGGCTGCGCGCGGTCGACGACTTTAAGTACCTCCCGATCGTCCTCCTGGCGCCGGTGGTCCACGTGTCACTTAAGTCGTGCCTCGACCTGGGTATCACGTCGTACATGACGACACCGTGCCAGCTGATTGACCTCGGCAACGGAATGGTGCCTGCCCTGGAGAACAGGGCCACCCCCTCACTGGCGGATAACACCCGCTCGTTTGAGATTCTGTTGGCCGAAGACAACACCGTGAACCAGCGGCTTGCCGTCAAGATCCTCGAGAAGTACCACCACGTCGTGACCGTGGTCGGCAACGGCGAGGAGGCGGTCGAGGCTGTCAAGAGGAAGAAGTTCGACGTAATCTTGATGGACGTTCAGATGCCGATTATGGTAAGCCGCAGCCTATTCACCCCCCCGTTTTTCTTGTCTTGACCATCGTGTCGCTAACACCGCATGCAGGGTGGTTTCGAAGCCACAGGCAAGATCCGCGAGTACGAGCGCAGCCTCGGCAGCCAGCGCACCCCCATCATCGCCCTCACGGCCCACGCCATGATGGGCGACAGGGAGAAGTGCATCCAGGCCCAGATGGACGAGTACCTGTCCAAGCCCCTCCAGCAAAACCACCTCATCCAGACCATCCTCAAGTGCGCCACCCTCGGCGGCCAGCTCCTCGAGAAGAACCGGGAGCGCGAGCTCGCCCGTGCCGCCGACGCCGTCACCTCGGGCCGCCGCGATAACCCCACGCTGGCCGCGGCGTACCAGTCGGCTACCGCGAGGCCGTCGCTGGCCACGCGCGCCATCACGGCCGCCGAAGCGCTGACGAGCGGGCTGGAGAGCCCGTCGATCGTCACGGCCGAGGTGGACGACCCGATGAGTCGCGCCCGGAGCAGCTTGTCGGAACCAAACATCCACGCGGCGCAATAGCCCGTGGGCTCTGAGGCTGGTTGTGTTGTTGCGCTCTCGTCTGTCGGTTGGTTCCTGGCTGGTTGGTTGGTCAATCTGGGGGGGGTTTTGGTCTGGTCTGGTATGGTCTGGTCTGGGACACAGGGTTTTTGGTTTGTTTTTGGTCGGTTCACGGTCGGGGAAGGGGTGTTTACTCGCTTGCTTGCTTGCTTGCTTGCTTGCCTTGCTTGCATGCGCTGGTTTTGCTTTTCCACCTACCTACCCTCCACCCACCCTACTTATCACATACCTCTTCGCTGGTAGTGGCAGTGGTGGTGGTGGTGGGGATGGTTGGTTGGTTGCTTGGTGGGTGTCCGTCTGTCTCTCATCATGCCAGGTCTTGTTGCTGTTGGGTTTGTGTCGTGCGTACACACTCACTGCACACAACCCAAGCAACAACAACCACCTCCCCTGGCTGATGATGCACACAACGGACTGTGGGCTGCTGCTGCTGATCTGGGTCGTTTTTTTCGTTCTTGTTTTTGTCTGTTTTTGTAACTGTCGTTGCATGTGATACCTACACCTGGTTAGAAACGTCTCAGTTGTGTGTTGTTGTTGTTGTCGTTGTCGTTGCGTTTTTCTTTTAGTATCACCTTACTTAACTCTCTTAATAGTGGCAATTTCAAGTAATATCTCTCTGTCTCTCGTGATGTTCTGTTTCTGGTGTCGTGGGGCTTTGTGAAGTTGGTGGTGTTGTGTGGTGTGGGCTGGGGTGATCCTGCGCGTACGTCTTAGATGTGTCTAGGGTAGAGGGAAGCTTTGGTCTGAATGGGGGGCTTAAGTTGAGAGTTGAGTTGAGAGTTGAGTTGAGAGTTGAGTTGAGAGTTCAGATGAGAGCCGAGTTGAGAGTCAGCTTGGGTCTCACTCTTGAATTGAGTCCGACTACCACCGCAAGCTGACTTGGTTGAGTCCCAGTTTGAGTTAACTGGACGGATATTGCAATCATACGGATGTACGAGCCGGGCGGCCAGGTTACGCGAGCGGCCGTGGTGTGAAGGAAGCATGGTACGCTGCAACAACACGGGTGTTGCTTCGGTCTGTTTAACGAAGAGGCGAGAGGCAGGGAAGGAGTGATCTGAGCACGGTTTTTTGTTTTTCTCTTTTGGTCTGATGGAAGCCCTCGTTTCTTTTCCTTCGTCGCAGGCGGACATGTAGCGGGCAGGGCAGCTAGATAGTCCAAATTCGACTTCAAAGCTCCAAGCTTTCTCTCCAAAGACTACGCTGACAGCAAGATTGGGTTTCTTCCCTTGAATCTCTCAACCAGGGACATAATTGTGTAGAGATAGAACCAGTTGGCTATTTGGCATGGAAACTTCTTGCTACTGAACACCATCAATCTGTTTCTGCTCTTTGGTCTCCCTGCCTGGCCACCGTCTCAGCAGGGGCTTGACTAACTAACTGCAGGCAACAATAGGTGTGATAGGAGACTGCAAGATGATGGAAAGGGAAGAAGACGAAAATGGGCACAGATGACAGTTCTGTCTATGCAAACGACCAAGAGTGGCGGTCTTTGACATCGATCTTGTATGTCTGTAGCGATGTTTCTAGATTCCATACAGAGTACTTACTTCATGAACAGACAAACAAGAGCAAGCCCTCTCTCCAGTTTAAGATGGTTTGCCTATTGTATCTATTTGTATTTGCTCACTTTTGCCGCCCCCGTTTAGGACGGCGAGCGAGAGATCTACGTGCTCACCACCAGGCCCCTTGGATCTTCCCTCCAAGTCACCCAGTTGCTCCAGGCTTCCCTGTCTAGCGTCTTCAGAGGACGCTTCCTGCCTCCAACTCCAAGACCACAGCACCGATTGCTCAGTTCATGCGAACGGGAGCAACGGAATCATTCCAGCCCATCCCACAGGCTCCACGCAGATTTGATGAGATAGTAGGGTTGGTTGTTCAGCCAAATCCACAACGAAAGGGTATCCGGTTTTATGCAAAAATATATGACATGGTAAAACAGCAGGTGCAGCCAAGACAACAGAACTGCAGGAGCAAATGCTCTTTCAAGGTCATTGTGCACGGCGGTCGACAATCTCGCCCGCCCTCAGCAATGCGCTCATGCCATCCAGGTTCGGACCTTGCTTCCCCTGCCGAGGTAATCCGGGGGGAGGCGGTGCAGGCGGCTGTGCTTGTGCAGAGAAATGGTTGCTAAGATGGCCGTTCACAAGCGGGATGTGCTGTGAATGTGGTGGCGCAGGGTGATGGTGGTGATAACCTGGACAGAATAGCATGTTAGCAATGAGCTAGTTAGCCGTTTTGAGCGGCTGACGACGCACCATTGATCATAGGGAGGCCAGCGGCACCATTCGGCGGCTGGTGCACAAGCCTTGGCTTCTGGTCTGTGTGGTAAGGGTTCCCGGGCGGGATGTGTGGTGGCTGGTGGTTGTGAAACGGGGGTTCTGGCTTGGATGCCAGCAGTGCGTGTATTGGCAAAGGGCCATCAACTGGCGGCCTGGGGTGGCCGAAAGATGGGTGTGCAGGCGGGTTTCCGACGTAAGAATGCCCGTTGGTCAGTGGTGCTGGACGTGCATCGCCGCCGCCATGACTCAGTGGAGGACCAGGACTGCCAACAACATGGGCACCTGGAAAACGATAGCCGTTGGCTTGTTCGTTCGAAGGACGCATCCCGCCCGGCAACCCCTGTCCATCAAAAACGTCGGAGAGAGATGGGAGGTGCCTGTGTGTGCTCGGTTGCTCTCGACTTTGCTCCTCTCCCTGGTTGTGATGGCGGGGACCGGGTAGCGACACTTGATCCCTTGGCTCCGTCTTGAAGGTAGGTGAGAGGTCGGATGAGTGCCGCTCAGAGTCGCTTATCACGGGTGAGAGTATTGGCTCTTCTGGGGACGCGATCGACGCCGACGGGCCCAGGGAAACCGAGAACTGAGACTCGCTCATGGAGGCGGCAGAGTCAACCCTCTGTCTGCTGGTGGGCGGTTCGCTTCCCTTGCGGCTGTCTGCGCCACTCCCGCTCCGACTGGTTCTTGTTGGGGTCGCGCCAGGGCTGCAACGGCCTTGGCCCCCAGACTCGGAGAGCCTGAGTCGTTTTGAGCCATCCTTATCTGCAACGCGCGACGGCGTGTCAGTCAGAGGGTCATTCGACGACCAGACGTCGAGTGGATATGTATCTGGGTGCTCACCTTGCGACGGAGAAGCGTGCTTGGCCTTGAACTCCTGAAGGTACGACATGTACTTTCTGTACTCGCCCGTCTTCTTGTAGTTGGCCAGGTCGCTCAGGTACTTATCCTTGATGGCTTGTGCCTGCGACTCAAACGGCTCCTTCTCGGCCGCAGTCAGGTTCTGCCAGTTTTCGCCAACAAGCTTGGCAATTTCGGTAAAGCTCAGGTTGCGCCCCTTGAGCTCCTCGCGCATTTCTTTGTACACATGGTCAGCGGTCGGCTTGCAAGAGCCGCAGAGCGGTTGCTTACTGTTGGAGAAGAGCACGTAGGCCGAGGGAGGTCTCTCGGGCGCATTGTCGTCCGGCTAGCAACGGCATCAGCATCAGATCATTGCCAGGCGACCTTGACTTTGATGGAGTTGGAGACTAACCTTGGGGTGGCGCCGGTACTTTCTTTTTGTGACCACGACACCGACCGTCTCTCGGCTGTCAACGGCCGGGGGCTCGATCTTGACTGCATCCTGAAGCTTCAGCTCCTCGGCGGTTGATTGTGTCGGGGAGACCAGCGATGCATCTGGAGCAATTCCGCGTGAGTTGGCGATCCGCCTCTGGAGTTTCTGTGGGCCACGGCCGTCAGCAAGGTGGACCGTGGATGCCGGCGAGGAGCGCATGGACGCCATAAATCACGAGGCTGGTGCAACGGAAGGGTTACCTACCCGTCGATGGCCCAGCTTCACCCCCAATGCATCGCTACGTAAGATCACTGTGTCAGCCTAGGCTCCAGGTCTCGCATGTTGTTCCCAGGCGCCGTCTTGACATACAGGTCCGATTCGGTGATGTCCAATATCGTCTCCCATGTGTCGAACCCCTGTTCCAGGAACGAGTCAAGATACTGGGCGATGCCCAACTCCCCAAAAACAATTTCCAGTAGCTGCGCCATCCGGCCCGATAACCTCTGTGTTGCTCGTTGATTTGCTGTAAAGCGCCGGGTCCCCGAACCAAGACCGCGGCCAGGAGGCTCCGGCACCACACGGCCGAGTACTTCGGACAGCCCGGGATGCCTCGCTCGAAGGAGCCTTCCGTCCGGTCCTCCACGGGTTTGCTTTCCGCCCAGGCGTAGTGTTCTGAGGGCCGTTCGAGAGTCGTCGAGCCCTGTCCCCGTCGGTGCGCCGCTCGTTCCTCGGTCGAGTCCCTACGTGCAGCGGGCTGTGGTGGGTCTCTCCCGTGCGTGGGAGCTGCCGTTGGGGGTGTTCTTCGGATCTTTGCGAGGTGTGTGCGCGACAGAGTACGAGGGCTCCAGAGGCCGGTGACGGGAGCTTGATCGAGCTTTGTCGAGCAGGCCGCGCGCAGGTCGAACCGTCGAAGCGGCTGCGTAGTCGTGCTCAGGCAGATTCACCCGCGGGGGCAGTACCGTTCCACTGGATGTTGCGCGTGCTGAAGCAGGGAGAGCTGGGTTTCGAGGCAATGGCAGGGTCGAGGGAAGATGGGCTTATGGCATGGCATTCTCGAAATTGGGACTCGGGCCTTTTGGCTGTGGTTTGGTGGGGTGAGAGCCAAAGATCGTGATGACATGCCGAATTGCACGGGAGGACGCAGACGTGGGACGGAATTGGCAGAGCCAGGGTCCCATGGTGATGTAGGGTGCGGCTATTGGGAAAGGGCACTTACACCAAACAGGACCGGGCCTGCTGCTCAAACTGGGCCTGGTGCAACGGGAACCGGCTCGCGTCTGGCCGGGGAATGGCTGGATGGCGCACCATGTCTGGGCGGGGCGTCAAATTAAAACGGGGACGTGGCCCTGCGCCCGAGTCTAGACTCTTCTGCGGACCTTGACGCACAGAAGCACGCCTGGCGGCGCTGGGGGGCGCGCTATCGCTGGGCTCGGGGGGTTGGCTCGGCCGCTTCGAGACAATCGACCCCCCGATCGGTGGGCAGACAGCAGGCAAAAAGTCTGGATTGCGCGAGTTGTCGGATGCAATTTGATGTCAGAGCACACTGGACCGTCCCTGTGGAGGCGTGGAGTTGACATGCTGCTCCGCACTTGTGCGACTGGGACGATCTGCTTCGTAACTCACCTACCAAGTATCTGCGTTGACGAGGAACATGGACGGTACGGCTCAGCAGCGCATGTTCTGCCATAGCCGAGGTACCTGGAGGTAGTCGCGACTCAGACTACTGTGCATGGGGCCAAATGGGCCAAATGGGCTGTCGGGATCGTGATCTTTTGGGTAGATCGACGATAGTGGTGTTTTTAGGGCCCTGCAGCAGCGTGCTGGTGTCCAGACATCTTGGATAGAAGAGCAGGATTCCAAGGACGAAAGCGAACCTGGGGAATGACCCGTACCTGACTGGCAGACTCTGCCGTCCGGTGGTGCGGAAACGGGTCGTCGAGTTCAAACCAAACGGGCCCTCGAGAATGCCTCGAATTCCCATCTCGCCCCAATGGGCAATCGTGTCGTCGATTGACAGACGGGAATGGCAAAACCTGGTGGGAGAGACAGTGCGATCCCCGAGATTCCTCAGGCATTCGTGTTGCTGGCACTGCTTGAAACGGCAGGCCCACACTGTCTGAACAGAGAAGGGCCAGCAGCGAAGCGAAGCATCGCTGCCCCGAGACTGCCAGGAGGAAAGAGAAAGGGAGGATCTCGATCCCAATCGAATCCACGAGCACATGAAAAACGTACGATATTGATGGACGCACGGCGCTATTGGGCCAATGGGGGGCGCCCTACCCGCTGGTTTCCCAAGGCGGCCTAGCGGCCGTGGAATCGCTGGGCAGGAGCGATCACTCCTCAACGGGCCAATGTCCTCGCCCGCCATGTGGATGCCCGTGGGTGTTCGGCACTGCGCCGAGTCTCTGAGGAGCCTTCCACGCT
>Ga0247823_10004785_pt1 | contig 10797 bp, 9 predicted proteins | sample 13C_PalmiticAcid_2_FD_192426 | JGI IMG/M metagenome (GOLD analysis project Ga0247823, IMG submission 192426) | Soil microbial communities from agricultural site in Penn Yan, New York, United States - 13C_PalmiticAcid_Day30 | ecosystem: Environmental > Terrestrial > Soil > Agricultural land...
CCCGCGCCCACGCGCGGTTCAGCACCAGGCCGGCGAGCCAGGCGAACATGGTGACGTGGACCCCGCTCACCGACACGAGGTGGCTGACCCCGGTGTCGCGGAAGATGCGCCAGTCGTCCGTGGCGATGGCGGACTGGTCCCCGACCGCCAGCGCGGCCAGCACCCCCGCCGCGCGCCGGTCGGCCACCGTGGCCATCAGGTCGTCGCGCACGCGCTGGCGCCACCGCTCCACCGGATGCCGCCATGACGACCCCAGCCGCTCGGCCCCCGGGCGGACCGTGCCGACGGCCCGCACCCCCTGCTCGAAGAGGAACAGTTCGTGGTCGAACCCGTGCGGGTTGCGCAGCCCGTGGGGCCGGCGCAGGCGCACGGTGAAGCGCCACCGGTCGCCGGCGCGGACGTCGGGCAGCGGCTCGGCCGGGGCCGCGCGCGCGGGCCGGCCGAGCGGGTTATGCGGGGCCCCGCCCCAGCCCGAGAACCACCCCAGCTGGACGACGGCCGGCACCTGCACCGGCCCGTTCCCGTGGTGGGCGGACTCGACCTCGAACCGGAAGCGCACGCCCTGCTCGAACACCTGGGGCAGCGAGGCCACCACCCCCTGCACCACCAGGTCCTCGCGCTCCAGGTCGACCGGCAGCGCATCGGCCAGCCGCCAGGACGCCTGCACCGACGCCAGGCCGAACGACAGCGCGGCGACCGCCGGGACGAGCAGCAGCCGCCAGCGTGGACGCCATGCCGCGGCCGCACCGCCGGCCACCGCCGCCCCCAGCCACGCGGCCAGGGAGGCCGCATCCGGCAGCACGGCCAGCTGCAGGTGGGCGAAGGTGCCCCCCAGCCAGGCGAGGCCGAGCGAAGCGAGACGCCACGAGAACGACAGCCGAGTCCACACCGCGAGATTCCCCGGACCCTGACAGCCCGCGGGGGCGAGTGTAGGATCGGCCCCCGGCCCCATTCCCTGCAGAACCATGTCCGTATACGACCGCCTGAAAGCCCTCGGCATCGAGTTGCCGCCCGTCGCCATTCCCGCCGCCGCGTACGTGCCGTTCGTGCGCACCGGCAACCTCGTGTTCCTGTCGGGCCACATCGCCAAGCGCGACGGCAAGCCGTGGGTGGGCCAGCTGGGACTGGACGTCGACACCGCCACCGGCAAGCTCGCCGCGCGCGCGGTCGCCATCGACCTGCTCGGCACGCTCCACGCCGCCGTCGGCGACCTCAACCAAGTGACCCGCATCGTGAAGGTGATGAGCCTCGTCAACAGCACGCCCACCTTCACCGAACAGCACCTCGTCACGAACGGCTGCTCGGAGCTGATCGGCGAGGTCTTCGGCGACAAGGGCACGCACGCGCGCAGCGCCTTCGGCGTCGCGCAGATCCCGCTGGGCGCCTGCGTCGAGATCGAACTGATCGCCGAGGTGGCCTGACCATGGCCGCCACCTCCCCTGACCACACGGCGCGGCTGCTGTGGGGCATGGCCGCGGCGTGCGTCGCGGCGCTGGCCCTGGCCCTGGTCGCGCAGTACGTCGGCCACATGGAACCCTGCCCGTGGTGCGTGCTGCAGCGGGTGATCTACGTCGTGATCGCCATCGTGTGCGCCGTGGCTGCGCTGGTGCGCACCCGCACCGTCCGCATGCCGCTCGCGGGCCTCGCGCTGCTGCTGTCCGTGTCCGGCGTGGCCGCGGCGCTGTACCAGCACAACGTCGCCGCCGCGAGCTTCTCGTGCAACCTGACGTTCGCCGACAAGGTGGTGAGCGGCCTCGGGCTCGATTCGGCCCTCCCGTCGGTGTTCAGCGCGACGGCCAGCTGCGCCGAAGCGTCGGTGTCGGTACTGGGCGTGCCGTTCGCGTATTGGAGTCTCGCGCTGTTCGTGCTGCTCGCCGCGGCCGCGGCGGCGGTGGTGGGCCGCAGCCGGCGAGCCTGAGCCTCACGAGGGTCATTGACGGCGAAGCGTTGACCCGGGGCATCGCCTGCGCTAAGTTCGTTGTCTCAGGGCAGCTTTAGGGAGCTGATCATGTGGCACTGGAACTCGCTGTGGGCCCCGGCCCCCGGAGACCCGCCGGCAGTGGACGATCCGAAGCTGTACCGCTCGCCGTGGACGACCGAGCAGGCGTTCGTGCTGCAGGCCCGCGCCTGGGACACCGTGGTGAGTTCCACCCGCGCCTGGTGGAGCTTCTGGCTCGCGTCGCTCACGCCGCCGGCCCAGCCCACCGTGGGCCAGGTGGAGTCGCCCCCGGCGGAAGCCGATGCCCCCCCTTCGCCTCATGGTGCCGCGCGCAAATCCCCGCGCCCCCGGAAAAGCGCCTCGGCGGCCAAGCGGGCGCCTCATGCGGAATCACGTTCCGGGCATCAGGCCCGCAAGCACTGAGGCGCGCCTCGCGCGCGCTGTCAGTGCGGCTTGCGCGGCCGCTTGTTGAACGATTTGGGGGTGTAGACGTTGCCCTGCCAGTCGCCGTCCGTGGACTTGGCGCGGCGAATGGCTTCGGCCGCGCCGCGGGCGGCCCGCACCCGGTGCACCGCGAGCATCGGCAAGCGCACGGCGGAACGCACCGCGTGATCGAACCGCAACCGGGCGCGGACACCGAGGCAGAGCCTCAGCAGCATCACCACACACACGGCCAGCACGGCCCCTGCCAACACCTTCTCGATCACGGTTCGCTCCTCGATGCCGCCTCTCGGCGACGCCTTGATCTTACACAGCGGCCCGGCGCCGTCCAGAGGTGTTCACGCCGACCCTTCCGGCCTCGGGCAATCCGGCACGCCAGCGGGGTTTTCGACGCTACGCTCGGCACACGATGAGCCGCCTGCTCCGCCTCCCGCCCCTGCTCCGGCACCTCCGGCTGGTGGCGCGCAACCCGGTGGGATTCGCGTGGCGCGTGCTCAAGGCCTTCCGCGCCAACCAGGGGCTGCTGCTGGCGGGGGCCGTCGCGTACTACGCGCTGCTGTCGCTCGTGCCGATGCTGATCCTGGCGGTGATCGCGCTCTCGCACGTGGTGGACCAGACGGAGCTGCTCGAGACCATCGCCCGCTACCTCGAGTGGCTCGTGCCGGGCCAGTCCCGCGCGATCGTCGACGAGCTGTCGAACTTCCTCGGGCACCGCGACATCATGGGCTGGGTGCTGCTCGCGACGATGCTGTTCTTCAGCTCGCTCGCGTTCACCGTGCTCGAGAACGCGATGTCGGTGATCTTCCTGCACCGCGTGGCGATCCGCCGGCGCCACTTCCTCGTCTCGGCGGTGCTGCCCTACTGCTACATCGTGTGCCTCGGCGCGGGCCTGCTGCTGATCACGATGGTGGCCGGCATGCTGGAAGTGCTGGGCGACGAGCGCGTGCGCTTCCTCGGGGCCGACTGGTCGCTTCACGGGATCTCGGGCGTGCTGCTGTACCTGCTCGGCTTCGCCGGCGAGGTGGCCGTGCTCACGTCCATCTACCTCGTGATGCCGGTGGGCCGGCTGCGGCTGCGGCATGCGCTGGTGGGGGGTGTCACCGCCGCGGTGCTGTGGGAACTCACCCGCCGCGTGCTGCTGTGGTACTTCGCGACGCTCTCCCAGGTCACGGTGGTGTACGGGTCGCTGACCACGTCCATCGCCGTGCTGCTGAGCCTCGAGTTCGCTGCCGCGCTGCTGCTGCTCGGCGCGCAGGTCATCTCGGAGTTCGAGCGGCTGGACCGCGGCACCTCCGAATCGGAGCCGGGTGAACTGCGCACCGACTGAGGGTAAACACTGACGGAGACGGTGCACACCACGGGGAGGAATCGTCCTACACCGCGCCCCGCGCCGAAACGGTGCAATGGAGTGGGAGCCGCAGCGCCGCCGCTCCCAACCCAATCCCCTGCCCGGAGCCTCACCATGAGCATGACTGCAAGCGACACCATCACCGACGGCAAACTGGTCTACCTGCCGCCCGAGGCCGGGGACATCGACAAGCCGCGCTTCCAGCCCGACCCCGACTGGCTCGAAGCCGCCGAGCCCACCCTGCAGAAGGCCGCCATGTGGCGCTGGTTCTCCACCCACTACGAGGACCCCGAAACCGTCACGCCCCACGACGACGCCGGCAACTACCTGTTCCTGGACGGCGGCCCGTTCCTCGCCGACAAGGTGATCCCGGACCGCTTCGAAGGGCTCGTGCCCGACGACGTGATCCAGGAACTGGTGCGCAGCGTGCAGGCCGAAGCCGGCAACGAATGGGCGGCAAAGGTGCTCGACCGCTTCGGCGGCTGACCCACCGGACCGCGGCGCTCACGCCCCAGGCACCCAGTCGATCTTCGCGCCCAGCGCCCGCAGGTTCTCCGCGAACCGCGGGTGCGCACGCCGGATGGGCGCGGCCTTGCGGATCACCGAGCGGCCCTCGATGCTCGCCGCGAGCATCAGCATCGCGATGGCCACGCGGATGATGTACGGGCTCTCCACCGTCGCGGGCACGAGGCGCTTGCCGCCGAACGTGACCACGCGGTGCGGGTCCGACTGGAAGGCATGGGCCCCGAAGCGCGAGAGCTCCGACGTCCAGCCCATCGCCCCGTCGTACACCTTGTTCCAGAACATCATGCTGCCCTCGGCCTGCACGCCCAGCGCCACGAAGATCGGCAGCAGGTCCACCGGCAGGTAGGGCCACGGCGCGGCCTCCACCTTCTGCAGGATGTTCTGCGTGAACGGCTCGCGCACCTTCAGGCGCCCGGCCGTCTCCGCGCGCGACCAGCCGCCCTCGTGCCGCACGTGCACCCCGAACTTCGCGAAGGTGCGGTCGATCAGCGGGAACTGGTCGGGCGAACCATTGCGCACCTCCACCTGGCCACCGGTGATGGCGCCGAGCGCGAGGAACGTGACGATCTCGTGGAAGTCTTCCGTGAACGAGAAATCGGCGCCGCCCAGTTCGTCCACGCCGTCGATCATCAGCAGCGACGTGCCCTGGCCCTGGATGCGCGCGCCCATCGCGCTCATGAAGGCGCAGAACTCCTGCACGTGCGGCTCGGACGCCGCGTTGGTGAGCGTCGACGTGCCACGGGCCAGCGCTGCGCACAACACGAAGTTCTCGGTGGTGGTGACCGAGGCGTAGTCGAGCCAGTGCTGGGTGGCGATCAGCGGGCGCAGCGAACGGATCAGCAGCGCGTCCTCCACCCGTTCCACCGCGGCACCGAAGCGCTCGAACACCTCCACGTGCGGATCGATCTCGCGCACGCCCAGCGTGCAGCCCTTCACGTCGTTCTCGATGCGGGCGACGCCGAAGCGGGCCAGCAGCGGCGGCACCAGCATGATCGACGAGCGCATGGCCTCGGGCAGGCGGTCGGTGTCCTCGTCGAAGCGGGTGTCGAGGTGGTGGACGTCGAGGACGCCCGTCTCGAAGTCCATCTCCACGCGGCTGCCGAGCGTGCGGAAGATGTCGAGGATGCGGCGCACGTCGGTGATGTCGGGCACGCCGCGCAGGCGCACGGGTTCCTTCGTCAGCAGCGTGGCGCAGAGGATCGGCAGCACCGCGTTCTTGTTCGCGGACGGCACGATGCGTCCCCGCAGGGGCGTGCCCCCATGGACGATCAGGTCGGACAGCGGGTTCGTGGCGGTGTCGGCGGACATGGCGGGCTTTCTTCTCCGGTTCGTGGACCCGCCGGAATGGCGGGGACGGAACGAAGCATCGCCGTGCCGTGGGAAGCCCGTTGGAAGTGGAACGGGCTTTTTGTGAAGCCTGCGTGAAGTCAGGCAGCCGGCCGGGCCAGCGCGCGGCGCGCCGCCGCCGCGAGCATCACCGCCGCCAGCACCACCGTCGCGAGGCCCACGGTCAGCGACTGGTGTTCGGCCACGAACCCGATCAGCGGTGGCCCCACCATCATCCCGAAGTACCCGAGCGAGGCCACCGCGGCGATGCCGTCGGCCGGCTTCACGCCCGGCACGGTGGCCGCGGCGCTGAACAGCACCGGCACGATGTTCGCGAACCCGAGGCCCACCAGCGCGAAACCGAGCAAGGCCACGAGCGGCGACGACGTCACGAGCGACAGCGTCATGCCCGCCGCGGCCAGCAGCCCGCTGATGCGCACCAGCAGGGCCGACGACAGCCGCGCCCGCACCCAGTCGCCGCCGAAGCGGGCCGCGGCCATCGCGCCGCTGAAGGCGGCGTAGCCGAGCGCGGCGGTGCCGGCATCGGCCAGCAGCTCCTGCTTCACGTACAGCACGCTCCAGTCGTACATCGCCCCTTCGGCGATGAGTCCCAGCGACGCCAGGATGCCGATCAGCAGCAGCGTGCCCCGCGGCAGCACGAACGCGTGCCCGCCCGCGCCCTCCTCCGGCTTCTTCGCCTCCGGCATCGTCCAGCAGCCGAACGCGACGAGGGCCACACCCACCGCGGTCGCGCCGGCCAGGTGGTGCCAGGGCACGACGCCGGTCGACAGCAACGCCGCGCCCCCCGCCGCGCCCGCCATGCCACCCAGGCTGAACATCCCGTGGAAGCCGCTCATCAGCGGCCGGCCGGCGCGGGCTTCCAGGTCGCTCGCGGCCACGTTGACCGACACGTCGAACAGGCTGTTGGCCAGGCCGAACGCGACCATCACGAGCAGCAGCATCGCCATCGTGTGGAAGGCGAGCAGCAGGCCGATGCTGGCCGCGCAGAGGCACCCCGACACCACCGCCACCGCACGCGGACCGAACCGCCCGATCAGGCGGCCGGCCTGCGTGAGTCCACCGACCGCGCCGACGCCCCCCGCGAGCATCGCCACCGCGAGCGCCTGTTCGCCCAGGCCGTAGTGCCCCTTCACCGTGGGCACGTGCACGCCCCACGTGGCGAACAGCAGGCCGGCGGCGAAGAACAGGGCGCGAACGCCCCAGGCGTACAGGACAGGATTCATGGGCGGGGGATCAGTGCGGGGTCAGGGGTTCGGCCAGGCAGCGCGAGACGACCGGCGGACCGTCGCCGATGTGCAGGTCGAGGCGCCGCTCGCGCAGCGAGACGTCGTGGGCGGTGACGCGGTCGAAGCGGCGCAGGTGCTCGACCCACGATTCGTCGAGCATGTACTCGAGGTAGCGCCCGGGCACGGAGGGATCGCGGAACAGCTCGCACGACAGTGCGCCCTGGCGCAGCCGCGCCTTGCGCGTGGCGAGCATCACCTCGCGGAATTCCTCGGCCCGCGCCGGATCGATCAGGTACTCGATGGTGGTCATCACGGGGCCGGCGCTGGGCTCCACCGGCATCACCGGGGCCTTCCACACCTGCAGCACGGTCATGTCCTCGAGCGCGTCGTCCGACACCGGCTTCCACCGCCGCACGAGGGTCATGGCACACACGCCCACCACCGCCGATGCGCACAGGCTCGTCGACAGCGACGTGAACGAGGCCAGCTGCCCCCACAGCGCCGCGCCGAACGCGCTGCCGCCCATCAGCGACATCTGGTAGATCGACATGCCCCGGGCCCGCACCCAGTTCGGCAGCGCGAGCTGGGCCGACACCACGAGCGTGTTGGCCACCGAGATCACGGCCATGCCCGCGATGACCATGGCCGGCGCCGCCACCCACACGCTGGGTGCGAAGGCCACCACCACCGCCGCCAGCGCCTGCACGATCACGCCGTTGCGCACGAGCCGGTCGCCGTCCATGTGGCGGCGGATGCGCGGCATGTTGGCCGCGGCCACCACCGCCCCGAAGCCCATCGACGCGAGCAGCAGCGTGAACGTGCCGGCGTCCCCACCCGGCAGGTTGCGCGCGACGAGCGGCATCAGCGAGGTGAGGCCCACGGCCTGCACGAAAAACACCGAGATGCGCAGCAGCAGCCCGTGCATCTGCGACGACTGCCGCACGTGCTGCACGCCCACGCGGATCGCGCCCCAGAAGCGTTCGCCCGGCAGCGCGCTGACCTTGGGCTCGGTCTTCCAGCGCATGATGACGAAGCCCGCCGCCACCGACAGCACCGCGTTCAGCGCGAACACGTAGGCGCTGCCCGCGGTGGCGATCAGCGCGCCGGCGAAGATGGGGCCCACGATGCGCGATGCGTTCATCGCGAGGCCGTTCAGCGCGAGCGCGGCCGGCAGCTGGTTGCGCGGGATCAGTTCGGGAATGATGGCCGCGAACACCGGCCAGCGCATCGCGAGGCCGATGCCGTTGGCGAAGGTCAGTGCGAGCAGCAGTGGCGCACTGATGCCGCCACCGAGCGTCACGAAGTACAGCAGCGTGCCCACGGCGGCCACCCAGAACTGCGTGACGATGAAGTAGAGCCGGCGATCGAGGATGTCGGCCAGCGCCCCGCTCGGCAGGCCGAGCAGGAACACCGGGAGCGTGGACGCCGACTGCACCAGCGCCACCATCACGGGCGAGGTCGTGAGCGAGGTCATCATCCACGCCGCCGCCACGTCGTTCATCCACATGCAGATGTTGGCGGTGAGCCAGACGCTCCACAGCATGCGGAACACCGGCTGCGACAGCGGCGCCCAGGGGGACACCAGCGCGGCGGGTGGGGACGGTTCGGCGGGCTGGACTTGGATGATCGGCTCCGGGGCGAACCGTCGATGTTAACGATGAATCAGTGACCCTGCCATCGCGGGGTCCACACGCGGAGGCGGTCACCCCGATGAAAATCGGGGTCCACCGGCCGCCAGCGCGCTGCGGCCCCGATGGGATCCCGGCTTCCGCCGGGATGACACGCGCTGGTGGAGGGGCCCGCGCGTCAGGCCGCCAGCACCCGCGTCGCCTTGATCCCGTCCACCACCTTGCCCTTGCGCGCCCGCTTGCCGACGTGGCCCGACAGCGCCGTGGCGCCGAGCGACTCCTCCTTCGGTTTGCCACCACGTCCGGTGCCCTGCACCTTCAGCGTGTTGGCGCAGGTGGCCACCGACACCAGCGGGTCCTTCGCGTCGACGTCCATCAGCGTGAGGCCACGGCCGCCCTTCGGCTGCAGCTTCAGCTCGGACAGCGCGAACACCAGCAGGCGCCCGGTCAGGCTCAGGCAGGCGACCTGCGTCTGGCCCTGTGCCAGCGGCACCGGCGGCAGCACCTTCTCGTCGGCCTCGAGCGCAAGGAAACCCTTGCCGCCCTTCTGGCGGCTGGTCAGGTCGCCCACGGTCGCCAGCAGGCCGAAGCCGCCGGTGTTCGCGAGCAGCAGCGTCGTGGGGTTGCTGGCCGCGAAGTAGTGCAGCGGCTGCGTGCCCGACTCCAGGTCCACCAGCGTGGTGATGGGCTGGCCGTCGCCACGCCCGCCCGGCAGGCCGCCCACGGCCGTCGAGTAGACCCGGCCGTTGCTGCCGAACACGAGCAGCGTGTCGACCGAGCGGCACGGGAACACGCCGTACAGCGCGTCGCCCGCCTTGAAGCCCAGGCCGCCCACTTCGATCTCGTGGCCCTTGAGCGCCCTCACCCAGCCCTTCAGGCTCACCACCACGGTGACGGGTTCGTCGATGACCTTCACCTCGGCCACGGCGCGCTTTTCCGCCTGGATCAGCGTGCGGCGGTCGTCGCCGAACTGCTTCGCGTCGGCCTCGATCTCCTTGATGACCGTGCGCTTGAGCGACGACGGGTTGGTCAGGATGTCTTCCAGCTTGGCCTGGTCGGCCCGCAGGTTCTCCAGTTCCTGCTCGATCTTGATGGCTTCGAGCCGCGCGAGCTGGCGCAGCCGGATCTCGAGGATGTCCTCGGCCTGCAGGTCGCTCAGCTTGAAGCGTTCGATCAGCGCGGCCTTCGGCTCGTCCGAGTGGCGGATGATGCGGATCACCTCGTCGATGTTCAGCAGCACGAGCTGCCGGCCCTCGAGGATGTGGATGCGCTTGAGCACCTTGTCCAGGCGGAACTGGGTGCGCCGCTGCACGGTCTCGGCACGGAACGCCACCCACTCGGTCAGCACCTGGCGCAGGTTCTTCTGCGTGGGGATGCCGTCGCTGCCGATCATCGTCAGGTTGATGGACGACGAGCTCTCGAGGCTCGTGTGCGCCAGCAGCGTGGTGATGAGCTCGGCCTGTTCGATGCGGCTCGTCTTCGGCTCGAACACGAGGCGCACGGCCGATTCCTTGCTCGACTCGTCGCGCACCGCGTCGAGCACGGACAGCACGGTGACCTTGAGCTGCGTCTGCTCGGCCGACAGCGTCTTCTTGCCCGCCTTGACCTTCGGGTTCGTGAGCTCCTCGATCTCCTCGAGCACCTTCTGCGCGCTGGTGCCCGGCGGCAGCTCGGTCACCACGAGCTGCCACTGCCCGCGCGCCAGCTCCTCGATCTTCCAGCGCGCGCGCACCTTCAGGTTGCCGCGGCCGGTGGCGTAGGCCGCGCGGATCTCCTCGGGGCTGCTGATGATCTGGCCGCCGCCCGCGTAGTCGGGGCCCTGGATGAACGCCGCGAACTCGTCGTCGGACAGCCGGTCGTTGCGGATCAGCGCCACCGCGGCCGAGGCCACCTCGCGCAGGTTGTGCGACGGGATCTCGGTGGCCAGGCCCACGGCGATGCCGCTCGCGCCGTTGAGCAGCACGAACGGCAGCCGGGCCGGCAGCTGGCGCGGCTCCTGGAATTCACCGTCGTAGTTGGGCACGAAGTCGACCGTGCCCTCGTCGATCTCGTCGAGCAGCAGCCGCGTGATGGGCGCGAGGCGCGCTTCCGTGTACCGCATGGCCGCCGCGCCGTCGCCGTCGCGCGAGCCGAAGTTGCCCTGGCCGTCGATCAGCGGGTAGCGCAGCGAGAAGTCCTGGGCCATGCGCACCATCGCGTCGTAGGCCGACTGGTCGCCGTGCGGGTGGTACTTGCCGAGCACGTCGCCCACGACCCGCGCGCTCTTGACCGCCTTCGGGCCGCTCGCGGTGGTGAACGCGAGCCCCATGCGTTCCATCGAGTAGAGGATGCGGCGCTGCACCG
>Ga0247823_10004786_pt1 | contig 10797 bp, 9 predicted proteins | sample 13C_PalmiticAcid_2_FD_192426 | JGI IMG/M metagenome (GOLD analysis project Ga0247823, IMG submission 192426) | Soil microbial communities from agricultural site in Penn Yan, New York, United States - 13C_PalmiticAcid_Day30 | ecosystem: Environmental > Terrestrial > Soil > Agricultural land...
ATCCAGCTCGCTTCCCGAGGGGGAATCCAGTGCTGGAGCGTCTCGGTCACGGCACCATGGGCAACAGCAGCGAGCATCGGCAGGATCACCCGGCGGGCATCGCCGGTCGCGATCAACAGGATCGTCAGCACCGCGTACACGGTTCCGTGCTCGACCCAGTCGGCAATCGTCGAAGAGACCGCCTCATCGATGTCCGCCCCGGTCCGACCCAGGAAAAACAGCGGCTCCGGGGCCAGCAGCAGGTACGCCAGCCCCACTGCATACGCGCCGGCCAGCCACCGCACGTTCATCGATCGCATCGCGATTCAACCCGCCATCCTGAGGACCGTCCGCACCATCAGCGACAGGTCCAGCATCAGCGACTGCTTCTGGATGTACTCTTTCCCCAGAGCGATTTTATCGGGCAGGATCTGCTTCAGGTACATCGCCTCGGGATCGCTGGCCTGACCCAGCAGCTCAGACTCATGCCGATACCTCAGCGATGCCAGGTCCGTGATCCCAGGGCGGACCGAAAGCAGCTCCTGGTAATCGTCGCGGTACGCGTCGACATACTTCGGAACTTCCGGCCGCGGTCCCACGAAGCTCATGTCCCCCCGCAGCACGTTGATCAGCTGCGGCAGTTCATCGAGTTTGGTCTTCCGCAGGAAGTGGCCGACGGTCGTGATCCGCGGATCGCGCCCCGCCGTCAGCGCCGCCCCGCGCTTGTCGGCGTCGGGCACCATCGTCCGGAACTTGATGATCTGAAACGGCTGAAAGCCGAGGCCGACCCGGGTCTGCCGGTAGAACACCGGCCCGGGCGACGTCACCTTCACCAGCACTCCAAGCACAAGCAGCAACGGGCTGACGATCGTCAGCCCGATGAGTGCGACGCTGAAATCAAAGCACCGCTTCATCTCCCGCGGTTCTCCTCGACGATGCTCCGCACCGTGCTGATCACGTAATCGACTTCCGATTCCGTCATCGTCGGGTAAACCGGCAGGGAAATGATCCGGTCGAACGCCGACTGCGCGACAGGCAGGTCCGAAGGCTGGTAGCCGAACCGGTCGCGATACAGCGGGTGCATGTGCAGCGGCAGGTAATGGACGCTCGTGCCGATTCCGGCCCCGTTGAGCGCCTTGATGAAATCGTTGCGGTTGATGCTCAGCCGCTCGATGTCCACCTGGATGACGTACAGATGCCACGCATGCACGACGTCCGGCCGGACCGCCGGCAGCTTGATCTCTTCGACGTCCGCGAGGCCGGCGTCATAGGCCTGCACGATCGCCGACCGCCGCTGATGGAACTCGCCGCTCCGCTCGAGCTGGTTCAGGCCGAGCGCCGCGTTGATGTCCGTCATGTTGTACTTGTAGCCCGGCGCGAGGATCTCGTAGTACCACGAGCCTTCCGCGCTGAACCGCTTCCAGGCGTCCTTGCTGATGCCGTGCAGCGACATCAGCCGCACGCGATCGGCCAGCTCCTGGTCGTTCGTCGTGACCATCCCGCCTTCGCCGGTCGTCATCGTCTTGTTGGCGTAGAACGAGAAGCACGTCAGGTCGCTGATCGTTCCCACCCGCCGGCCGCCGTACTCCGTCGGGATGGCATGGGCCGCGTCTTCGATGACGTGAATCCCATGCTTCCGCGCGATGGCGTGAATCTCGTCCATGTCGGCCGGATGTCCGCCGTAATGGACCGGCATGATCGCCTTCGTCTTTGGCGTGATCAGCCGCTCGATCTGGTCCGGATCGATGCACAGCGTGTCGGCACAGACGTCGACCAGGACCGGTTTGGCCCCCAGGTGCATGACGACTTCCCCCGTCGACGCGAACGTCAACGTGGGAACAATCACCTCGTCGTCGCGCCCGACTCCGACCGCCTCCAGCGCCAGATGCAAGGCGGCGGTGCATGAGTTCACCGCGATGGCGAACTCGGCCCCGACGCTCTTTGCGAACTCCTGCTCGAACCGCTTCGTTTTCGGACCGGTAGTCAGCCAGCCCGATCGCAGCGTTTCGACCACGGAGTTGATCTCCGCTTCCCCGATCGTCGGACGGAAAAACGGAATCTGGAACTGCTTCAGACTCTCGGCCGGAGCCGCAGCGTTGGACGACATGGATTGAGGACCCTTTACTACGCAATTGGACCGATGAAACCGACCGACTTCGAAACGGACTCGCCGCTTACGAACCGGCCCCCTGCAGCTGGCGCTTGTCGCGCGAAGCATTCAGGTGCTTCAGCCAGTCCGCGTCCGCATCGTCCTCGCGGACAGTGTCGATGACGCCCGAGTCTTTCAGGTACTTGACGTTGCTGTACTTGGCGTCCCGATAGTCGACGACTTCGTGACCCGCGATCGCCTCCAGCACCTGCTGGATGCCCGCTTCGACCGTCCAGTGCGGTTCGAACCCCAGCTCCCGGCGGATCTTCGCGAAGCTGACCTTGTAATTCCGCTTGTCGGGAGAGTTGTTGTCGATCCGCAGCTCCGCCCCGACCACCCGGTCATGAACCATCTGGCCGATCTGGGTGATCGTATAATTCTGCGAGTCACACCCGACATTAAAAATCTGGTCGCCGACGGCATGAATCGGTGACTTGAGGACGGTAAAGACCGCAAGGGCCGCATCGTCGACATGGACGAACGGACGCCACTGGTCCCCGCCGAACACTGTGATCACCCCTTCCGTCTTCGCCTTGGCCGCCAGCAGGTTGACCACCAGGTCGAAACGCGTCCGGCCGGAGAGACCGTAAATCGTCGAGAACCTCAGGATCGTCGGCCGGAACGTCTCGTCCGCCATCTGCTGCAGTCCCTGCTCGGCCGCCAGCTTGGTGTGGCCGTACAGGGAGATCGGGTGGACTTCCGACTGTTCGTCCAGGGTTTCGTCGCAGGCGCCGTACACCGAGCAGGTGCTGGCGAAAATGAACTTCGAGATGCCGCGGGCCTTGGCGACCTGCGCGATCATCTGCGTCGCGCCCAGGTTCACACCCAGCGTCAGCTTTTCATCGAGGTCGCACGCCGGATCGCCGACGATCGCCCCCAGGTGAATGACCGAGTCCATGCCGTCCATCGCAGAGACGACATTCTGCACGTGCCGGAAATCCCCCTTCATCAGTTCCAGGCGGGGATGCTTGATCACGGCCTTCAGCGGTTCCGGGCCGTACATCAGCATGTCGAGGATGCGGACGTTGTAGCCATTGTTGAGCAGCTTCGGCACAAGCGCCGACCCGATGTAACCGGCCCCGCCGATCACCAGCACGTTCTTGCCGTCGCCGGGACGCTTCGGCAGCTTCTGGACCCGCTCGGGACGGATCGTCGTTTCCCACAGGAACGTCCACATCCGGGAGACAAGGCTCCCGGCGAGGTTGAAGACAAAGGCCGCCAGGAGGGCGCCGCGGGGCATCTCCATCCACGCCAGCCGATCCCACAGGAAGTAGGTCGCGCAGCCGTACAGGAGGTAGCTCTGGACGACCGCCGCAATGATCGTCAGCGCCTTGTACCGCCCCTGATAGGCGCGGCCGTAGGTATAGAATCCGTACCACGCAAACACCGCGATCGTCAGCGACGTCAGCAGCGGAGCGTTCCACAGGTAAAGGACAACGTGGTCCCAGATCTTGGTGTTCCGCGCCGCGACGTCCGGCGCCGTCGCCACGACATCCAGAACAAGCCGCATCGTCAATGCGATGGCAAGTGAGACGTTGACCATCGCGGCATCCGCCACCATGCGGATCAACATACCGCGTGTCACTTTGAGACGCTGGCGTTCCAACATTGCTCTTCCTCTTCTCAACGGTAGCGCAAAACATCTGGCCCAGGCGCATAGACACCCGGAGAGAGCCACGACCCTAACTCCATTCCGGCAGCCTTCGTGAGAAGAACCGCCGGACCTCATACACCCGCAAGCACGTTCAAGAACTGGCCCGTTGACGCTCAGCGTCATTCCAGCATGAAACGGCCCGCTTAACTCGAAACTTCCGCACTCTGCAACGTGCGGAGTTCAGATCGCTTCACTTTCCCGCTTGGCGTCTTCGGCAGGCTCGACAGCACCGTGACTTCACGAGGCTGCTTATGCCGCGTCAGTTTCTGATGGCAATACGCCATCACCTGCGACGCCAGGTCGCATCCCGCATCTGCCGTCGGAACCACGTACGCAATCGGACGTTCTCCCCACAGCGAGTCTTCAACTCCCACAACGGCGACTTCCGCCACCCCCGCTACCTCGGCAATCGCTGATTCGATTTCCAGCGGGTGCAGCCGGAAGGAGCCGCTCTTGATCATGTCGCTGCCGCGACCGACGATGAAAATGAACCCTTCATCGTCGACCGTCGCCAGGTCGCCCGTCCGAAGTCCTTCCGGACGCAGGACGCGGCGCGTATTCTCGTCGTCGTTCCAGTAACCCAACATGATGCTGGGACCGTTCGCCACAATCTCGCCAACTTCTCCAGGACGAACCGGTTCCGCGTTCTCATCGAGCACGGCCAGCTCCACTCCCGGGATCCCCCGGCCGATCGAACCGCTCTTGCGATCAAGGTCTCCGGGCATCAGCGTCGACAAACGCGCCGTTGCCTCCGTCTGCCCGTACATCAGAAACACGTCGGCATGCGGAATCGCCTCCCGGATCGCGTCGCGATGCGCGGGCGGCAGGGCGCCGCCGGCACACGTCACATACCGCAGCGACGCCAGCCGGCGCTTCTTGAGATCCGAACGGTGCAGGAGCAGCGCAAAGGTCGATGGCACCCCCGCCAGACCCGTGACGCCCCCTTGTTCCACAAGGTCGAGCGTCCGGTTCCAGAACACGAAATCGGTCGCCAGCACCAGCCGTGCTCCCACCGCCAGGTGCGTGAACAGCAGCGAGTTTCCGTACGAGTAGTAAAACGGCAGGACCGCCAGCACGCTGTCGCTGTCCGTGAGCTCGAGGTACGCCAGAATCGAATCGCAGTTCGCCGCGACATTCGCGTGAGTCAGCGTCACTCCCTTTGGACGGCCGGTCGTGCCCGAGGTGTAAATGATCTGCGCCACATCGTCGGGCCCCGGCCCATGCAACAGGACCTCCGGGGAAGCGACAGCCAGGTCGAGCGGCAACACCCGGTGACTCTGCATCTGGTCGCCGCCGGCGTAGACGACCCTCAGCGGCAGCGGGAACCGCTGCTCGTTCAGCGCGACAAACGCATCGCTCAGCGCCCGGTTCGATTTGGGATGGATAACCAGCGTGACAGGACGGCAATCCCGCAGGATGAACTCCAGCTCGTCCGTCGTTGAATCGGGGTTGAGCGCGACCACGATCGCCCCCGCTCGCTGGATCCCGAGGTAGCACGCCACGAATTCCACCGAGTTGGGCAACAAAAGCGCCACGCGCTCACCCGGCATGACTCCCGTCTTCTGCAGCCAGGCGGCAAATCGCAGCGCCCGCTGGTGCAGCTCGCCGTACGTCACGATCTGCCCCTGCACCTGAATCGCGACCGATTCGGGAGCGCGGTGGGCAAATCGCGAAAAGCGATGCCACAACAGTTCCGGCTCGGAGGCCCGCGAGGTCATGATCGAGTTCCGTCAGACTTTGCTTCGAAGTGCAGAAGAATCTGCCAAACTTCACTTCAGCGCAGAGACGCCGGCAGCGCCCGCGTCAGCTCTGTTCGCCCGTGGCCCGGCCCGAACAGCATTGGCTTCAACAACTCACTCAGTCGGCTGGCCCGCCGACAACTCAGGCCTTTCTGGCCGCAACATACCTGGCGATGGCATCCACCGAGTCGAAATTCTCGGGCGTCATGTCATCGTCCGAAATGGTGATGCCATAAGTCTTTTCGAGAAACGCAATCAGGTCGACCATCGCCACCGAGTCGATGATCCCCCGTTCCAGCAGCGAATCTTCGTCACGAAAGCGGACCGCCGTCGGACCGGGGCCGCTCTGCACTAGGAACGCTCGAATCTGTTCTTTCATTGGACTTGAAACGAACTCTGATCGAAGGAGCGGCAATCACACGTCGCGATCACCCACCGTCAGTTGCCACAGATCGGGGTTGGCCACCACCGGGGCCCATTCACGATCCGAACGACTGTACGTGTACATCTCGGTTGATTCCGGTCGCAGACGGAATCCCTGCGAGCGGAGGACAGCCACCATCGGGTTGCTGTCGAGGAGCGTCATCGTCACCGATTGCAGCTCGGTGCGATATCCGATCCGCCGGACTTCCTCAAGAAGGCCGGCGACGACTTCTGGCCGATGGCATGGAAACACATCTTTGATCGAGAGGCAATCGCTGTCACGAACAAAAATCGCGTAACCACACAGTTCATTCCCTTTGGACGCCAGGACGACCTCGGAACGCGCGCACGGATTGGCCCCGTAACGCCAGTTCAGATACGTCGCATCCCTCACTCCCATAATGGTCTCGGACTGCCGGCCCTCCCGGTCAAACAGGCCGTCTACCCGGGCGTCGAACGACGCGGTCGCCAGGTGCTCAAACTCGAAACGCCGACGGCTCCAGCTTGCCCCGTCCCCCCAGCGAACCACCGGATCCAGGACCGCCCCCGCAATCCGTCCCGCGGCCCGCGACGAAACCCGGTCGGAAACCAGCGTCCCCACGCGCAGCGGCCGGGCCAGGCGAATCATCCGTCCGGTCGGATGATGTCCGACCCGGGTATGGATCACCGCCATCCGCTCGTTCGGATGCGCATACAGGAAATCGGCCCGCCCCGCATCAATGCCATCCTTCGCCGCCCGCCGCAACTTCACGGCAAGGCCCAGCGTCCGGTACTTCGGAAGCACGGAAAAGTCCGACCCGATCCAGCAGATTCTCTCTCTTCCCTGAACTGACATCCTTCGCGGGAGCGCCGCTGTGAAACCCACAGCGGCGCCGTTTTCGGACTCCCGCAGCAACCACACGATTGCGGGGCCATCGGGGTTCCTCAGGTACAGCCAGTCGAATCGCCCAACTTCGCTGTGGTGTTCCCGCGTGGCATTCAGCAGCGAACAGCATTCGTCGAGACAACTCGACGCCGTAACTTCGGTGACATCAATCGTCGAGCGAGGAGTCGAGGTGGTCATGTCCATGAGGTGGCCTCCTGCACCGCGCCTTCGCATTCCCCCAAAGTCCGTGACTCAAACGCTCGATCCTCGATGCAGGAACGCACTGTTCGTTCAAAGTGGTCCAGGAGCTGATCGCGTTCTTCCTCCGTCCGGGCATACGGCGACGCGCCCGGCATCAGGGACGAACTATGCAGCAGCATGACCATCACAGTCATGTCCCGCTTCTGCGCCAACGTCGAATCCACTAATTGCGTCATCCGCCCGAAGTCCGCCTGCTCCGGCGAGAACTTGATCCTCCGCGCCACCCCCAGACGGTCAAGAATCCCCTCGAGCCGCAGCCGACGCAGCCACGTCGAACGGCACCGCTCCTGCAGACGATGGGCGAAGGCAAAGTCGCTACGGCTGAAGCCGACGGTCACCGGGATTTCGAGAAGCGGACTCTCAGCGGCCGGCGTCACCAGGCTTCTTCCCCCCGCCAGATATGGATGGTACGGAGCACGTCGAAAATCGGGACCGCCCTGGTCCGAATAGTCCATGAACGGGATCACGCTGGAATCGACCTTGTAACCCAGGTCGATCAAGACTTCCGCACCGATCGCATCCAGCCCATATCGTCCAGCTCGAAACGACGTCGGCCGCGGGCCGAACGTCCGCTCGATCGCATCCGTCAACCACTCCAGCTTCGCCCTCTGCTCAGAAGCCGGCAGGTTGCACATGAACGTCTCCGAAGCTCGCACTTCGGATCGCGTGATCGGCGGCGTGCACCACGGATGCAGATGCGTCCCGATCTCGCACCGGCCATCCTCATGAATCTCACTGAGTACCCTGGCGGCCGATTGGTCGGTGACGACGGGAGCCGTCACCAGATAGGTCGGCTTCACCTCGTACCGATCGCAGATCGCCTGAAACCGCGGAACATGCTGGATGTTCTCGACGGTATTGCCGCTCGAACGAAATCCGCCTCCCCACAGGCCTTCTTCCTCGGTGTCCACCGTGACGACGAGACAGCGCTTCATCGACTCGCAACCCCTTCGACGATCGCCGCGACCAGGTCGTGACGCAGGTCTATGACGGGGCCCGGAAATGTTGTCTGCAGGTCACTGCGGTCGAAGGCGTCGCTGCCGAGAATCAACAGCTGTGCGTGTTCGAGCAGTTTCTCCGCGCTGTCCACCATCAGGGCCGACAGGTGCGGCAGGTGCTGGTCCACATAGCTGAGGTTGCTGCCCACCAGTCCCGAAACGCGGACGCAAGGATCGAAGATCCGCAGCTGGTATCCGCGCCCATGGAGAATTTCCGCCAGCCTGGCCATCGGGCTGTCCCGCAGATCGTCCGTTCCCGGCTTGAAGCTCAGGCCCACAAGCCCGATCTCCCGGCATCCCTGATCTTCAACCAACGCGACGGCCCGTTCCAGGTGCGCCTCGTTCGAAGGCAGAACCGACGCCAGCAGCGGACTGCTGATCTCTCGCTCCTGGGCGACGCGGTTGATTGCTCGCAGGTCCTTCGGCAGGTACGAGCCGCCGAATGCGAACCCCGGCTTCAGGTACGCTTTCGAGATGTTCAGCTGCTTGTCGCGACAGACGATCTCCATCACCCGCTGGCCATCGGTTCCCAGCGACTGCGCGAGTGTCCCGATCTCGTTGGCGAAGGCCACCTTCACGGCGTGAAACGCGTTGCTGGTGTACTTGATCAACGCCGCCGTCCGCGTGTCCGTCACGATCCGCTCGGCGGCGATGCGCTCGTACAAAGCCAGGACGTCCTTCGCAGCCTCCTCATGGTCGGCCCCCACGATGATGAACGGCGGCCGGTCGTAATCCGAAACGGCGGTCGCCTTCCGCAGGAACGCCGGGTTGTTGCACAGACGCACGTTGGCTCCCAGGCGGTAGCCGCAGGCGTCATCGAGGATCGGCGCCAGCCGCTCTTCGAGAACTCCCGGCAGCAGCGTGGAACGCACGACTACCGTGTACGGGCGGTCGGAACCCGCCAGCACTTCGCCGATCCCGCGAACAACGCGCTCCACCGCCGTGGTGTTGACTCTTCCCGCGCGGGCCGAAGGCGTACCGACGGTCACGAGCGCAATGTCAGTCTGGGCGACGGCCTCATGGAGCTTCATCGTCGCGGTGATCGAGCCGTTCTCGACCCCGCGCCGGATCAGGTGATCGAGCTTCGGTTCCGAAACCGGCGCGACGCCCATCTTGAGCCTCGCGACTTTTTCCTCGCTGAGGTCAACGCAGACCACCCGGTGGCCGTCGCGGCTCAGGCAGCCGGCCGAGACACAGCCGGCATCGCTCAGTCCGATAATTGCAACACGTGACACGCAGTCGCCTCGCATGGACCTGCAGCGGAAAAACGAGCTACTCAACCCGATCATCTCACGGGATACCAGCAATCAGCCTGGGCCCCAGACGCCGCGCAACGGCCAGCGGGAGCTTCTGCCACACCCGGCTGGCCCAGCCGAAGCTCTCCTGCGGAGGGATGGCTGCTGCGGCCGCCAATTTGGGGCTCGCACTGACGAAGTACCAGCTCAAAGGCACTTCTTCAGCGCCCCACTGTTTCTTGAAGTGGTAGGTACCAGAATTGATGGTGCTGCGGCCGAAGCGGAACGACCGGTACCCGTCCCGGCACGCCTGTTCCAGGATCCGCCAGTACATCAGGTGATTGACGCACAGGCTGTTGTGTTCCCGAAGGCTCGACGCCCACGGAATCTCCAGAGAGTTGCCATTGGCGATCGTCAATCCCCCGCCGATCACCCGACCTTCCAGTCGCACCACCCACACCCGGACCTCGTCCGGAAACGCGGTCGCAACGGCCCGGAAAAGCTTCTCCGAGTGACTCGGGCTTCCCAGGTCGCGCATGTTCCGCGAGTACACCTCGAAGAACTCGCCGAGCAGTTCCCGCCCGCCGCTGCTCACGGCCAGCAGCGCCTTCTCGGCCTTGCGAACCTGGTTTCGAACCTTCGGGTTCAGCCCCTTCCAGAGCGTCTCCGGGTCCGAAGGCAACGGAAGTTCCATCAGCACCTTGTCGGTCCGGACGTGCTCCGAAAGTGGTCGGGCCGAAACCTGCCGGATCTGTACCAGGCCGGCCTTCAGCTGCTTCGACAACTCGACGGCCGCTTCCACCAGCGCGGCCGCCGCCACATCGTCTTCCGCCATCAGCCCCGCGGCGTCGAACCAGGGGAGCGACACCAGCTGCCGGCCGGTCATCGGGCTGCTCTGATAGACGAGCGGAAGAATCCCCACGACCTGCTGATTGCGTCGTGCGGCCAGCTGGAAACTTCGCAGTCCATAAGCTCGCCACACCTCTCCCCACGCCGCGCGATGAAACAACGGGCGGGGCGACACGTTCACAAACGCATCCCATTCGTCGGCGCCCAGCGACTGCACGACCTTAACGGCGTCAGGCGGCGCTACGACAGGCGCAGGGTCCAGGGCAGATTCCATCACTTCAATTCGTAGCCGAAGCCGTGGTAACGGGGCGGTGTGCAGGAGTTCGCAGCTCGTTCTGGCCCGGGGCGGCGTCCGGCGGATCGGTTGCCGGTGCGACCACGGGCGATCGCTCCGTCCTCTGCCACACCCCCGTCGGCCTCGTGAACATTCCCTTCCACAACCCGACGAGCATCGCGACGTGACTCATTGTGAAATAGAACGCCAGCCCGCAGACCCGCTGGGCCCGAACGCCTGGAGAAACCCAGGCCAGGCCCGCGGCAACGTAGAACAGAACCTGGGCAATCAACGCCGCCCGGTAAATCCAGCCGGCATTCCACAGCGCCGCGGACGACGCGAGCAGCAGCAGTAGCCAGATTGGTCCGAAC
>Ga0247823_10004787_pt1 | contig 10796 bp, 12 predicted proteins | sample 13C_PalmiticAcid_2_FD_192426 | JGI IMG/M metagenome (GOLD analysis project Ga0247823, IMG submission 192426) | Soil microbial communities from agricultural site in Penn Yan, New York, United States - 13C_PalmiticAcid_Day30 | ecosystem: Environmental > Terrestrial > Soil > Agricultural land...
GAGGACTTTACTGTCGGGGAGGACGCGGACGTCCTCCCCGACAGTAAAGTCCTCGGTGCAGATGGAGCAGCCGAGGTGTTCGTCGGTTAAGGGGCCGTCGGTCTTGTTGCTGTCTATAGCCCCCTTTGTCGTTTGTTGGGCGTCTTCTTGATCTTCGGTCGGCTCCTCCGGGAGAGATACCGCGCCCGACATTGGTGCGGTGTCAGTCCGGCGCGGTCCCGGCGTCCGGGGCTCCTCCGGGATGGCCGATAGCCTTGTTCCCATCGTCGGATCCGGCGCCGTCGCCGAAGGCTGCGACTCCAGTTCGAGAGACGGATCGGCCTTCGCGGGGGCTGGATCCCCAAACTTCACGATCGGCAGCGTCTCCAGCACCGCCCGCGCCAGGCCCCTTGCCCGGCTCTGCGACGGCCGCCCGCCGTAACCCGACCGCGGACCGTACCGCTCGGGGTAGCGGTGAGCCCTGATCGCCCCTGTGCCGATGATGACCAGAAAGAGCAGCGTGATGAGACCCGTGATGCTGTAGAGAATGCTCATGGCCACCGCAGAGTTGCTCCCGCTCTGCTCCTGCGTGCCCGGGGGGGTGACGGTCATGTTTTGGCTGCCCGTGATGGTGGCCCGCAGGATGCCGCCGGCTTTGATAGTGTTGTTCCATGTGTCCTGCGCCTCCTCGGAGTCCCCCATGGTGTAGATGGACGTGTAGCTGAGGTCGTCGCCCTCCAAGCTGCAGCAGTTGCCACCCGTGCTGTACAGCAGAATCGCCCGGGGCCGCTCGTCCATGAGCTGGTTGACCACGGCAGTCGCGTTCTCGCCATCACAACTAAGAAAAGCTATCGTCTCCGGGCTCTTCAGGCGATCGGCATTCGATGCCATCTCGGCAGCGACCAAGCTTCCGCGGATCCAGATGGACTGTAGCGTGTCAGCGGCCAGCTCTCCGAGGCAAACCAACGGCAAGGGGGTTCAAGTCTCACGCTTCTGTCGGTCTGGTTCAGCCCCGCGTGCTCTGTCAGCGGGTAAACGCTGTACGTCAGCTGCAGTGCGTCCGTCTCTGGCGCGGTGAGCTGGAGGTGCATGAGTGAGTCCAGCTGCCACCCTGGTGCTTCGGCGATCGGTGATATCCTCGCATCGTCGGCGTAGACTCCGGGGAGAGTGGATATGAGAGAGGCGAGAAACAACCACCATGGCGAGGCCATCTTGTTCCAGTGCCGGCGACGGTCGACGTCGCTGCGGGCTGGGCTGGACGGCGGGATGGCTGGGCGGGCTCGCGTGGTGATTCAAGTCGTTGCGGGAAACGGGCCGCCGGTGATGGGGATGGCGGAGGAGCAGAGAACGGAAAAGGTGCCCGAGGCGAGTGTTTGTTTGGTAAATCCAGCGTCACATCCAGAGTCGGCCAGCCGGATATGGCTCCATGCTTGGGTTGCTCCGTGGGGCTCCTCCTTGGTTCTTTGAGTCCTGATCGCCCAGTAAGGCGTATGCTAAGAGACGTCCGGGGAAGCACGGGCTGCACGCCGTCCGGAAGAAGCTTGGTCCAGCCGGAAACAGCCAGCGATCGCAAGCGGCGAGTGCCAGTGTTGTTTGTAAGGAATGCTCGTGTGACGAAGCTGTTGCTGACGCCGGAGCCGGGAACCTGGGCAGAAGTGTCCTAGTCTCTCAAATGGAGACAGGAATATCGTACTGGGTCACAGCATTTGCAGCTGTTTCGCACTGCATCTACTCCCGTTGCATGAGAGCTCGTTGCGATGCAGCTCGTCGTGGTGGAGAACATGCGTTGTTCAGATGAAATCCGTCGGGAGCTGGAGCATGAGGAAGAGGAATGCGGCGAGGTGGATCAGTGAGCAGCCCCGACGTTTTGGAACGGTTTTAGTGCCCGCCATTGCTTAAAGCACTGGTAGCCCCCGCGCCTAAGCGCGGCGCGTTGCATCATTATGGGGCGGGGTCCCTTAGCTCGCCCGGCTTCCCAGTTGGTCATCATCACCAACATCGAGCGGCAGGGGCTTACGAACGCGGAGGCTGTGTGAATTGCACACGAGCCTCAACGCTTCATGATCTCGTCATTATTGTTCAGCGTGGTCATGCGGAAACAAGATGGCCTTCTCGGATACGTTGAGCCTGTGTAGCAGTGGCAACACTGTCCCGCGGAGGTCGACCGGAGAAACAGCAGGGACATATATCGCGCAAAATCTAAACAAAGAATGGGAAGTTCCAGAACATCCTTCTCCGATGTGTTGTCGTCAGCCTCCAGGTGAGGCTATTTCCTGGTGGGGCGGCAACCCGAGATTCCCGGGTTTGTGTTGACGTTGACAGCCCTGCGACAGGGACATCAACATGTCCAAACCCACCAGCGTCCCTGGTTCCATGTTGGACAAAGTCCGGGGCCTGCAAAACACTCCTGTTTGGTCTCGTAAATATCCGGCTGGCTCGGGAATTTTCTCGGTACACCGGCAGCCGAGCCTGGTGATCGACCGCTGCTGTCTCAAATGCTAAACACAGCTGTTAGATTGCCAACAGGAATTCAAGGGGTCAGGTCTGTCCCTCCTGGCCGGAGAGAATAAGTCTTGATTCAGGAAGTTCCGAGGCCACAAGCCTTGTAAAAGAAGATCCGAGTAACCACGAGTTGGCATTTTGAATCTTGATACTCAGCAAAAGAGGCAGTCCCGTCGCCGCCGTCGTCGCCGTCGCCGTTGTCGTCGGAGGTCTGTTCGCTGTTCAGGGGTCGGATAGGGCAAGTGGGACATCACACAGGGGCTGTTACAGCGGCTAGCAAACCCTTGTATTGGAACCGGCAGTGACGACACGGCTAAATGCAGGGGACCGAGACGAGTGCTCTAGCACTTGTGTGGAACCAACTGTGCTGTGTGTAAGGTATTTAAGTCCAGAGGGTCGTGTCGACAGCGCGCATGCGCTTCGGTGCCGCTGATGAGCCCCATGACTGCTCCTCGCCAGCAACACATCAATGTAGGGCTGACACCACGCCGTGTGACGGTGTCTCGCGAACAGCCGATATTCGTATCAATCGGATTTGTGGAAATCGCTGTCTGGATCAACACCGGCAACTACTTGTTGCCGTTTTGCGAGATTGTTAGTGTGACATGAGAGTGAAAGCTCGATGCCGGGGTTTGATCCCAGCAAACATCAAGATCACGCTTAGATGTCGCCTTCCCCTGGCACACGGAGAGTTTTTTTTTTTTTTTTTTTTTTTTTTTTTTTTTTTTTTTTTTTTTTTTTTTTTTTTTTTTTGGCTCTTGTCCTCTGTAGCGGTGGCACGGAGCTGCTAGAGCGCTCGCAAGATTAGTTTGGGTGAAGGGAGCAACTGGGAAATGTGGAAGCCAATCCGTGGTAGCCGTTCCGTGTCGAACAGCGCAGGATGTAGTGAGTACGAGGATGATACTGTGAGGTTTAACGCTTCCATTGGTGTGGGAGGGTCCACTCGGCGCCCTCTGTCAAATCTCCTCCATGTCCTCGAGATCATCCAGGACCGGATAGTCGCCAACCTCGACTCGCTCCGGCCTGACGAATACGCCACGCTTCACTTCCGATTCCTCGCCCCAGTACCGGGTGCCCCCGATACTTCCATCGTTCTTGCCGACTGGTTCGTCCAGCTGGACGCCGACCCAAGCACCTAATCCCGGGATCTCTTTGACTTCACCCACGTACTTGATCTCTCCCCGTCTGGTGTCGTCTTCACCGACCCTGCATCGCTTCCCAACGGTGATCCCACGGGATTCAATTTCTTGAGAAATGGCGGCAACCTTCGCCTGCTCAAGGCTGGGGGCATTGGGGTCGAAGCGACCGAGCTGCTGAGCCTTCTTCCAGGCAAGGACCGAGTCCGTCTTCTTCTCATACTCCTCCTCGGGCAAAACGTATTTCTCAACCCCGGCTGTGCTCGAGAAATTGGGTCTCGCCGCAGCGGGCCGTGTGTCAACGACCTAGTGTTCCAAGTTAGCCGAATTCATCCCGCATGGCCTCGGAGTTGAATGGCTCAAAATGAGGACCTCTGTTTGGCCGAGAGAGCGCTCTCACGTACCAGTAGTTCGGCATAAGGCGCGAGGGGGAACTGCTGCAAAAAGACCGACTCCTCATCCGGTGCCTCTACTGCAATCTTCTCGCCTGATGAAGTCTTGAGGAAGATTTGCTGGCAAGAAGGTGGGATGCCGGTGACGGGCTCGAGCTTAGCCTTGAGCTGAGAAATCGACCACGATGGAGTGATGCGTCTCTCGGAAGCAGCGTAGTCCGAGACCACGTAAAGAGGCACGTCTGCCATGCTTGAAAATAAGGGGTTTGGCGTTGATTGCAAATGGTGGGAAATGCTTCGCCTTGTCTAGGCGGAGGAAGCGCAGAGAGAGGGGCGCAACGTGAAGTCGCTGAGCAGAAAAGGGGGTGATGTGGGGGGTCAACAAATGTGACTGTGTTGTCGTCGAACTGATTTTCAGAGCAAGGACGAGACCTCTTCTTTTCCACAAAAAATAAACCAAGCAACAGACAAATACAGTCAAAGTTGCGCAGATCTTGAAGTTTCAACCTTCAAATTTGGTTGCACAGGGAGCTGTGAATGTGCACGCGAATGCTGTCGATGAAAGATCCCGTCTTCCGCTCCTGCTTGTGCTGAGTGGGAGCCTGAAGGTGTGGAGTTGCCTAAAGCGCTGTGGGGCCATCCAGGTAGCGCCACAAGTTCAGCCACAATCAAGTGGGTAATGGTTGTGGCTGCCTTTGTGACTTTCAGCTTTGTGCTGCTCTGTTGATTCGGTTCGCTCTTGCATCCAAGTCATCCAAGCAACAATAGGCAATTCCTTTCACCAAAACCAGGGAACCAAATTGCGACAAACGGACCCTGTGCTACCCGATATCAGCACAGGCGAGAGCCCACGACGGTATACAGCGCTGTTCGAATGTTCTGCCGAGAGCTTCCATTGGGTCACACCCGCTTGCAGCGTTTGCAGCGCTCGCCAGAATACTTCTCATTGGCACTTGCCTTGAAGCAGCGCCGGCTCGAGACATCGCAGCATCCATGCTGTCTGACACGAGATTTTGCGGCAGGCTGAAGGACAAACGCCGCTGCCGAAGTCCATTGGTCGACTCCTCACAATGATGCTGGACTCGCCCGTGCTTCCGACAGCTTCCCGCGATTAACTGTCGATGCCCGAAGCCGAAGATGACCAGACCAGTCGGTGCGACCCGCCATGCCCGCCCCGCCCCGTTGGCAAACGGTTGGACAATGGACCACTTAGGCCGCTTTTGTCCCCTCGGCCCGCCTTGCCCGGCAAGTGCGTGCAGTCGCTAGCTGGACGAGGCTGCTGCGAGGCCCCTACCCGGTGGAAGTCTCCCTGGCAAGAAAGGGCTTTGTCTCGCCTGGCCACTCACAAACTCCTCCTCCGTTTACCTCTGCAGCATTGATCTCTGCCTGAGTCACCGCTTTATGCAATTGACCGCCTGCACCCATACCGCTTTGGCGAGGGCAGGTAGCCTCGCTCGACAGCGTCGCAGCGTGGAAGGGGGATTTTCTGCAATTGTCTCATCGCCCAGTCTGCCGCGTGCTGTCAGATGTGACAGGGACATGGGCTCGAAACGGGTGTTGGGCGGCAGATGATATGCATGCTTGCTACCCAAGATCTGTCCTCTGCCGCTCACCGCCACGTTGGGTTGTGGGTCAATATCTTGAGGCTCCGTTGGCATTGTTTCGACGCGGGCTGGAGACAACGTCTTGACCGGGTTGCAAGGTACTGATCAGCTCTCCAGGGCGTGTCCCTACGATGTATTCAACCCTTTTTTCTCTGGGAAAATGGTCTTAACATCTGCACAAAGAAAAACACGGTACTTGACCTCTCGTGGGGCCGAAAAGTGTCCGCGGCTCACACCACAGCGCTTTTCTTACCTTGTTGCATCCACGATCACAGATGCCGCGGCCAAGCCCGGGCATACGTATGCGAGGCCAACAAAGTCACTCAAAAGCCCAAGATACCTACCAGGCACCGTTCGACCTTGGCCCCGGGCTTTCCCGCTTCCCTGTCAAACTGGGGTTGCCGTTGCTGTCCAATGAAGCCAACAGCGCGTGTAAGGCGATCAAGCGAGCAAGAACCAGCGGTTGCGTGCGCCGGTTCCCATAGGCTCGAAGAGCCCCGGCACCGGCGTCAAAAACGTCGACGTACATGCAGTTCATCTCACTTGACTTGGCTCCCGTTTGATGCCCACAAGCTGACGAAACGGGCCGCAGTCGAGAAACACACCAAAGACACACCCCTTCAGGCAGACATAGCAGAGACCTCTTATAGCCATGGATTACCAAATGGGGAACTCACCCCTCCCACTCCCCCGGGCACTTTTCGCTGCTTAGGCCTTGGAAGCGGTCCCTCGGTGGTTACCATCGACACCTTCAACCGGTCGAGCCTTTGGTTGTCTCGCCTCATGTGCTGACCCTGCTGCTCTGACATTTCCACAGAGGCCTCGCGGGGCCAGGTCTGCGGCTATGTGAAGGTTCTGGATTCCACGTATTCACAAGTCCGAGCCTTTGGCAGTGTTACATGACAACGCAGACGCCAGCGTTTGCCGGTCGCCGGCTGCAACCCTGGCGTCTCACCACTCACACGTGGCTTGTAGGGCACTGAGGCTGAGCCGTTGCCATCCAGGCCTGACTCGAGCAATCACCAATGCTGTCAGGGACCCTCCATGACGTCTAGGCGAGGGCTGCTCATTCGATCCAACCGAGGGTTGTACAGAGTCAAGTGAGGCCCCGGCACGGCCGTGCGACGAACCTACCCACAGAGCCTGCGGTTGTGGTTCGTAGGTTGGTCCGGTGGGCGGAGCACTTTTCCACCGGGAAATTCTCGAACGGCAGGGTCCCCAAACGGGACCGCGATTCATGATCGCCTCGCCCGGCACTGCTGGCCGCAACAACCCTGATCCTCGATGCGGGGAAGGAAACCAACCATGCAAGTTGACCGCCAGTTCTCGGCCACCACTCAACAAAGCTAGTCTGGTCATCCGGCACGCTTGGTCATGACTGACAGTGTCTATTCGGCGCTTCTGGCAACTCGGCCGCTCACAATCCTTTGTGGGGTCATTGTCTGGTTGAACGGCGTCTGAACGGGGAGCAACTCTGACAAAGACTGTGTGATGTGGGCTGGCAGGGGCAAGCTCCGGAGGACGCACAGACATCGGACCAGCTCTCCAACGGCGAAAGCTCCACAGTTCTCCGGCGACTGCCACCAACTCCGGATGTTCACTGCGCTTTTGCATCTCGACCCCTGTCCCTTTCCTGCGATAGCCCAAGTTCGGCCGATGCTACGGCGTTAGGGCATATGCCCCTGCGGTCCATGCAAGCAATGCGATCGGCACTCGACTGGACCATCGCTGCCGCAATGTGACAGGGACACCCCGATCCGGAGGGCGAACAGACGCAGCCCACGGTCCCATTTTGCGCACGGAGATTCGAAATCAGAGGAGCACCGCCAAAAGCGCCATCGTGATGGGCCATCGCCAGATCGGATCGGGCAGGCGGCTCAGATCCAAGGACCGCGCAGGGTCTTAGATCTCAAAACCCATGTGTGACCCAGGTCAGGGTGCGAGCCAGAGGACGCTTGCTTCTGGTCGAGGCGGATCGAAGCGAGCCTCGCGTACCGCCCTTAACCCTCAGCTCCTCCGAGACCCCAGTGTCATCATCGACCCGTCAACACAACCTCTTCGTGCATGCATTGTGTGCCAGCTAAATCCGGCCTCGTTGTGATGCAAATGCCAAATGCGGTCGTTCGACCCTGCCTGCAATGTCTGAGCTCGGACAGCCTAGTATTCTCACCAAGCTGCCAGGGCCACCAAATCGTCAAACCAGCAAACATCGAGGGCAGGGGTCAACTATTTGAAATCGAGGCAGAGACCGCTCGTTGGCTGGCCCCTTTCACCGTTCGCACATCCCCCATCCCGCACCACATGCCTGCGTCGTCTGGTTCTGGCGAAAGCCCCGGCAGTCTGTCGGTGGCAGTTTCGAACCCATGGGGGCTGTTCCTCTGCTTTTTCCTCCCCCCCGTGGCCACTCATTCGTCACGGTTCTATTCCCCGCGGTCTCCACGTCTGTTGGTGTGGCTTGGACACCTCGCTGCCCGTTCCCGCCAGCCAAGCTTGAATGATGCTGGATTAATGCAGACGCAGCGTTGACTTGGCCCGATGCCCTGCCATGGTTTCACGCCACCAGTTCTTCCTGCAGCAGGTACACATCCACTCCCAGAATCGAGACGCGAGACAGGCTGGCAACGTGAGCACGGTACCTGATCATCGTGGGGGGACGGGGGAGATGGAAAGCAGCCGGTCAAGCCCAACAAAAATAGCACCTTCATCTCTTGCAACCCGACCACCACCAGGGGCCGCAAAACTATTCACGCTGCCCCTGCTTTACAGTCTGAAAGAGCCATTTGGCCCTACATGGCGGCCATGGACACGACAAGTTTCTGAGGCAACCACTGTCACTTGCACAAGTCAGCGAAGGAACCCCGTCGGGCCCCCCCTGGGGTCAGCCTTTTGTGTGTGAATCCTCGACCCAAGTGTTCGGTTTCTGAGCTTTGTTTCCCAACAATGCCTGGTGCTCCTCGGTACCCAAGTGATCTCGTGAAGGCGAGAGCCAAGGGGCGTCTGCTCCGGTTCTTCCGCGTGAAACAGATACACGATTCAGGGCCGACTGCATATCTGGCACAACCCTTTAGGCCACGAACGAGTGGGCGGCGTCGAGGAACCACGATCGTTTCCTGGTTCTTCCCATCTCTGGACGAGCACCGGGCGTGGCAGAGCCAATGCTGGTACCGGCTCTTGATCTTACTATTTTGGAACTCCCAACCCCCAGCCGAAGCTGGTCTGTCACTGCCTGGCGGAGGAATCGGCAGCCCACAGGGCATCTCTACCAGACAAGTCTGACGTTTGGCAGACACGGGGGTACCGCATGTACATCCGGGCCCCTGGTAATGCTACAGTCACTGCCCAAGCCCTATGCAGAGCCCGGTTGCCTTGCACGGTACCCTACATCCAAGCCCTGAACCCTCCCGCACATCTTCTTGTTCTGTTTCCTCGACTCCACATTTTACTACGCTCGCCCCCGTCTTCACCCCCTCGCTGATACGTTCAGCCAGATCGCCAACCCTTGTCGTCACCATGGCTTGCAGCTCGTCCTGTACACTCCCGTTCTGATCTCAGTATCAGCCTTTAAAGCCCTCCTCTTTCCTGCTCTATCTGGCTTCTTGACTTCCGGACCCCGGTTCAGTCCCCCACATCTGCTCAGCAGGGCACCTTGAACAGGCACACCGTCATCAAGAAATTTGCAACCCCCTTCCCCAGCAGGCTCCTTCCCTGCTCCGCGATCACCCGTTCTCGCAAAGCTTGAGGATACGGTGACTATGGGGAGGAGGCACGTCTCTCCTCTTGAGCAGCACCGTTCCGTCCACCTCGCCTGACCGACGTATCCATCCGCGAGCGCCTCTCTTCTCTCTCGCCTCCCCTTTTCTGTCTGTGTCGCCTCGTCTATTGGTTGACGGCCCCTTTGGAAGAACCAATCACCATGTTGATGGCCATCCTCGGTACACGGGCCGCGCCTTCTTGAGGAAAAGCTACTCCTTCAGCAGCCCCATCTGGAAGGCAAGCTTTGTTCCCCCACTGGACAGAGCTCTTCCCTATATACGTACCTCCTCTGCGCGTACACGGCCGTCCGCGAACTCCCAGGATCTCAGCTCGCGTCCATCATATACCTGCCTTCATCGACCATCCGAGTCTTGTGCCTTGGTTCCTCGACCAGTTCCAACTGACAACCCAGCTACACTCTCCACCTCGCTGACACTTGGCCGGCTAGCTATCTCGTGCCTTTTACGCGTCGAGATTCCCTAGCGAACGGTTTCCTACCCTCCGTCTCTAGACGACAACGAGACGCGGCCTGCAGAGGCGCATCGCCCCTCGCGACTCGGACAGGACACAAGATCCCCAGCACCGAAAGTTGGAAACCTGAGGTTTTGCGTGGCAGAAGAAGCCACTTCCTGACCAGGCACACGAACCGAGCGCGCTCCATGAGCTCTCTGGCCTTCTAGGCAAAGGCCGCGAGACACCGTCATCGTGGATATCGCCTCTCTCCTCAAGAGCTCCGACTCAAATGAGTCCTCCGTATCTCCCACCCAACAATCACCACCCCCAACGGTCCCAGCATCTGCAGCGGCGGCGGCAGCGCCCCAGAGAGGCCCGCCACAAACCTCTTTCGCAGTAGCAGCTGGCCCCCTGTCTCCCCGTCTCAGTGCGGCGGGAGCCAGGCGGCAGAGTGTTTTGGGAGCACCTGGCACCGCGCCAGCGCCAGGCTCGAGGGCAGGTTCGCGCCCCGGGAGCGGCGGCGGGAAGCGCAACATGCCGTCGCACACGTCCGACTCGCCGGCCAAGAAGCAGAGTAAGTGGTCGCCCGAGGAGGACGCCCTGATCATCGAGCTTCGAGGCAGCGGCATGAAGTGGGACGACATCTCGAAGCGCCTCCCGGGCCGCAGCTCCATTAGCTGCCGTCTCCATTATCAGAATTACCTCGAAAGACGCAGCGAGTGGGACGAAGAACGGAAAAACAAGCTCGCAAGGCTCTACGAGAGGTAAGCATCGCAGACCCCGACCCTACCTCCCTTGGACCCTCCTAACCGCCTCGCTCCCCAGATTCAAACCCGAGATGTGGGCCAAAGTCGCCGAGGAAATGCAAGTCCCATGGCGGGCCGCCGAGGCGATGCACTGGCAGCTAGGTGAGACCGACATGGCGCGGCGCGCGGGGGTGGTTCCATTCTCGCTGAACATGTCCTCGAACGAACCCC
>Ga0247823_10004789_pt1 | contig 10794 bp, 12 predicted proteins | sample 13C_PalmiticAcid_2_FD_192426 | JGI IMG/M metagenome (GOLD analysis project Ga0247823, IMG submission 192426) | Soil microbial communities from agricultural site in Penn Yan, New York, United States - 13C_PalmiticAcid_Day30 | ecosystem: Environmental > Terrestrial > Soil > Agricultural land...
TCGCGGCCGAACCCGGCCATACCCGCCGCTCCGATCCGCACAACCCGGGCGTGGTCGAGCACGTGGTGCTGGCCGCCGGGCGCGCGCTGGTCGGCCCGGCGGACGAGCCCATCGAGATCGGCCCCGGCGATTACGTCCGCTACCTGGGCGATCTTCCGCACATCTTCGAGGCGCTGGAACCGGGGACCTGGGCCTCGATGGTCATCGAGAGCCCCTGACTCAGGCGGCTCCTTCGCCGAGATACTGCAACCAGATCGGATCCAGGTCGGCGGTGGTGGACAGCAGCCGCCAGTGCGGTCCCTTGGGGGAGACCAGGGGGTGGCGCAGCGTCCAGCCGAGCTCGGTGAGCATCTTGTCGGCCTTGCGGTGATTGCAGGGGGCGCAGCTGGCGACGCAGTTCTCCCACGAGTGCTCACCGCCGCGGCTGCGCGGGATCACGTGGTCGATGGTCTCGGCCTTGCCGCCGCAGTAGCCGCAGCGATAGCGGTCGCGGTGCATGAGCGCGGCGCGGGTCATCGGCACCCGGGCGCGGTAGGGCACGCGCACGTAGGTGCGCAGCCGGATGACGGAGGGAATCGCCACTTCGGCGCCTGCCGAGTGCAGGACCGGGGCTTCGGGGTTGTCGTGGACCGCGTCGGCTTTGGCGCAGATCAGCAGGACGACGGCACGGCGCGCGGACAGCGCGGTGAGCGGTTCGTAGGTGGCGTTGAGGAGGAGGACCCGGCGTTTGCGCCACGCGGCGGCGTCGTGGTCTCCGGCAAGATGCAATGGCGCGGGGTGATGCGGCAGGTCGTGATGACCGTGTGCGCCCGGATGGTGATCGGACAAGATATGCAGCGGGATAGCCCCCGAGCCACGATTGTGGACGTCGGCGGGCTGGAGTTGTCGGTGCGCGCGCGCCTCGTGTGACCGGGCGCCTGGTCGCTGCTTCATCTTGACCTCAATTTCATGATTGGCAGGATCATGTGGTATCTGGGGCCGATACTGCCCCCCAGTTGACCATGGTTCCGCCGGTATTGCACGGCTATTTTTCAAACTTTCGGGTGAACTGTGGTTGAAGGGCCACGCGTTCGTGATGCGCGGCTGCCGCCGCGTCGCGTGCCCGGTCATCGGGGCACAATGGACGCCGTGACTTCAGGTGAGCAGACAACGACCTCGTTCTACGAAGCGGTGGGTGGCGCCGAGACGTTCCGCCGCATCGTGTCCGTGTTCTATCGCGAGGTCGCTGCCGATGAGATCCTGCGCCCACTGTATCCGGAGGAGGATCTCGGCCCCGCCGAGCGTCGGCTGCGGATGTTCCTCGAGCAGTACTGGGGCGGGCCGCGGACCTACTCCGACGAGCGTGGGCACCCGCGGCTGCGGATGCGGCACAACCCGTTCGTCGTCGGCCCGCTCGAGCGCGACGCGTGGCTGCGGTGCATGACGATCGCGGTCGGGGAGATCGAGCCATCGATCCTGGACGACGCGCACCGCAAGCAGCTGATGGACTACTTCCAGATGGCGGCCGCCTCGCTGCAGAACGCGCCCGGGTGAGGGGAAGGGTGCCCCGCGTTCGCTGATGACCGGCAGGTGGCGCCGCGGTTTCGGGTCGACGCCGAGGTTTACCCCGATGTTTCGCTCCGGCGTGGCGAACGCTGGCGATTTGCCAGATTCGAAGAAAGTCTCGCGCCGTAGGAATATCCCGGGCAATCTTTGGCAATATTGCGGTTGTGACACAGACACCTGCCTCGCCGGTGCCGGGGGAAAACAGCACCGCTCCGTGGTGGACAACCGCCGTGTTCTATCAGGTCTACCCACGTTCGTTCGCCGACTCCGACGGTGACGGTGTCGGCGATCTGGGCGGCGTTCGCGAGAAGATGGGCTACCTGGAGTTACTGGGCGTCGACGCGCTGTGGATCTGTCCGGTGATGCGTTCGCCGCAGGCCGACGGCGGATACGACGTGGCCGACCCGCGCGACATCGACCCGCTCTTCGGCGGGCTGGCCGCGTTCGACGAGCTGATCGCCGAGGCACACGACCGCGAGATCAAGGTGACGATGGACCTGGTGCCCAATCACACCAGCGTCGAGCACCCGTGGTTCACCGCGGCCCTGGAGGCCGCGCCGGGCAGCCCCGAGCGGGCCCGCTATCTGTTCCGGGACGGCCGCGGCCCCGACGGTGCCGAGCCACCGAACAACTGGCCGAGCATCTTCGGTGGCTCGGCCTGGACCAGGGTCACCGAGCCCGACGGCACCCCGGGCCAGTGGTACCTGCACATCTTCGCGCCGGAACAGCCGGACCTGAACTGGGAGAATCCCGAGGTCGCCGCCGATTTCGAGAAGACGCTGCGGTTCTGGCTCGACCGCGGGGTCGACGGCTTCCGGATCGATGTCGCACACGGGATGGCCAAGCCCGACGGCCTGCCCGACATGGCGAAGGTCGAGACCAAGATGCTGGTCCACGACGACGACGATCCCCGCTTCAACAACCCGGGCGTGCACGCCATCCACCGCCGCATCCGCGCGGTCCTCGACGACTACCCGCACGCGGTGTCGATCGGCGAGGTATGGGTCGACGACAACACCCGCTTCGGCGAGTACGTGCGCCCGGACGAACTGCACCTGGCGTTCAACTTCCGCCTGGCCGAGACCCCCTACACCGCCGAGGGTGTGCGCGAGGCGATCACGCACTCCCTCGACGCGGTGAGCGGCGTCGGCGCCCCGCCGACCTGGACGCTGTCCAACCATGACATCGAACGCGAGGTCACCCGCTACGGCGGCGGCCGGATCGGGGTCGCGCGGGCGCGGGCGATGACGATGGTCGAGCTGGCGCTGCCCGGGGCGGTGTTCGTCTACAACGGCGCCGAACTCGGCCTGCCCAACGTCGACGATCTGCCCGAGGACGCGTTGCGGGACCCGGTGTGGGAGCGCTCGGGCCACACCGAACGCGGGCGCGACGGCTGCCGGGTGCCGATCCCGTGGGAGGGCTCGACCACCCCGTTCGGCTTCACCACGGGCACGCCGTGGCTGCCGATCCCGGCCGACTGGGCCGACCGCACGGTGGAAGCCCAACTGGAGACCCTGCATTCGACGCTGTCGCTGTACCGGCTGGCGATCGATCTGCGTGGCACACGGCCGGAATTCGCGGGTGACCGGATCGAGTGGTACGGCAGCCCGGACGGATGCCTGGCTTTCCGCAGGCCGGGTGGACTGATCTGTGTCCTCAACGCCTCCGACGGGCCGATCCAGCTGCCGCCGGGGGAGGTGCTGCTGGCCAGCGCCCCCGTCGCCGACGACCGGCTGCCCGCGAACGCGGCGGCCTGGCTGGTCTGAGGAGGGTGGACACGCGGTTTCGGGAGTGCCGGAGGATGAACTACTACAGAGCATCGTCTACCGTTGGACCGTGAGCATTCTCGAGACAGTGCTGATCTTCGTCGGCATCCCGGCCGCGATCTACTTCGCGATCGCGGGTTTGTCCTATCTCGGTAAGCCATTCCCCGGTGAGAAGCCGGCCCACTTCGCGCTCGGGCAGAAGTGGACCCACTCGCCGGTGCTGTGGAGTGCTACCGACGAGGTGACCGCCGCGGCGGGTCACCACACCGCCGAGTCGCATGGCAGCCATGCGGCTCTCGAAGCCGCGAACGCGGAGCTGATCGGAGGCCGGGCAAGTGGCAAGTTCTAAGTGGCCCGCGGTGGTCGAGGCCGACCTGCCGCACGGATTCGCACTGACCAGCAGCGGTCGCGTCTCGGGCGTGCACGAGCCGGGCACCGTCTTCGACGAGGTGCCTTTCACCGACCGTGAGCGCGTCATGCTCGACAACGCCCTCACCGAGGCGACCCGCGCGACCAAGGTCCGCTTCAACATCTACCTCGGCGATCTCGGCAACGACCCGGCGGCCGGCGCCGACGCGGTCCTGCCGAACACCCCCGAGGCGGCCGACTCGGTGCTCATCGCGGTCTCGCCGAACCAGGGCGCCATCGAGGTGCGCTCCGGTGCGCACGTCGCCGAGCGCGCCAACGATCGCATCTGCCAGCTGGGCGTCACCGCCGCGCTGGCGTCGTTCCGTCAGGGCAACCTGATCGACGGCCTGATCTCCGCCGTCCGCGTGATGGCCGCGGCCATCGGCCGCTAGTTCGTTTCCCGCCGACCGGCGCGTTCACCCGAGGGTGAACGCGCCGTTCGTGTTTGCGGGGCCGGCCGCCCGGCGGAAGGCATCGGGGCTGTGGCCGGTCCAGCGGTGGAAGGAACGGCGCAGGGCGCGAGCATCGGTGTAGCCCAGGCGGGCGGCGATGGATTGGACGGGGAGGTCGGACTCGCGCAGCAGACGTTCGGCACGGTCGCGGCGGGCGGCGTCGACTTCGTCGCGCCAGGTGGTGCCCGCCGCGGCGAGGCGGCGCTGGAAGGTGCGCGGACTGGCGGCGAAGCGAGCGGCGACGGCGGGAAGGGTGAGCTCGCCCGTGGCGAGTTCGTCGAGGATCGCGGCGCGCAGCGCCTCCTGATCGGTGGGGACGGGGCAGGAGCCGGCGAGGGCGAGCTCGGCGTGGTGCCGGACCAGGGCGCCCAGCTGCGGATCGGTGCCGGTGGGCAGGTCGGCGACGTCGAGGAAGGTCAGCTGGGCGTGCGGGGCGCCGAAATCGATGCGTTGGGTGCCGAAGAGATCGACGAGGTGCTGCCGGGTGGCGGGTGCGCGCCTGCGGAGCGCGACGTGGACCGGCGTGATCGCCGTCCGGGTGGCCTCGCGCATTCGCCGCAGCACGGTGGAGAGGATGAAGTCCTCGACCGGGGCCAGTAGCGGGTCGGGCTCGATCGCGTCGAACCGCAGGACCAGCAGGCGGCCGTCCTCGCGCACGGACCAGCCGACACCCGGATCGGTCACCAGGGCGCGCAGGTCGAACGCGATGCGGACGCTCTCGGCCAGGGTGGGTGCGCTGGTGAACAGGTAGTCCCACTCGAGCAACTGCCCACGATCGGCCGCGGCTCCCGCCCGGAGTCCGGCACCGGGACCGCCGATCGCCTCGGTGAGTTCCCAGATGCGCCAGGTCGACTCGGTGGGAATGCGGGCCAGGCCATCGGCGATGTCCGCGGGGTCGGGGCCGGGCAGATGACGCAGCTCGGCCTCGGTGACCCCGACACCCCGCGCGGTCGCCCGGATCAGCCGGGCGGTGCGTACCGGGATGGTGCTGTCGATCACCAGCGGATGTTAGTCGACGACAACCGTTCGCGGGCAACCGAAGTGCGAACCCTTCCAGCTGGACGATCTGGCGTGGAATGTCCGCCGCGCGGCGCCGGTGGTCCGCCGTCGATACCGCGCCCGCGCCGTAGGTTCTGAGTACGCCACGAAGGCGCTCCGTCGTTGAATCCGAGATTTTTTCCCGAACCGGGAATCAACGAGGCCCGAACTAACCTTTAAAGTATCGATGACTGGTTAGAACAACGGATCCCATCCGCACGACCCAGAAGAGCGAGCCCATGACCAACCACACCGTCCTCGCGCTGTCGGGCAGCCTGCGCGCCGACTCGCACAACACCGCCCTGCTGCGCGCCGCCCAGAAATTCGGCGCCGGCCTCGACATCGAGATCTACGACGGGCTCCGGGCGATCCCGCCCTACGACCAGGATCTGGATACGCCCGACCAGCGACCCGCCGCGGTGGCCGACCTGCGCCGCCGCATCGCCGCCGCCGACGGCGTGCTGATCGCGACGCCGGAGTTCAACTACTCGATCCCCGGTGTGCTCAAGAACGCCATCGACTGGGTCAGCACCGACTGGACCAGGACCGAAGGGCTGCCGCTGCTGCGCAAGCCGGTCGCGATCATGGGCGCCGCGCCCACCCAATTCGGTTCGGTCCGAGCGCAACTGGCGTTGCGGCAGGTCTTCGTCTGGACCGAGAGCGATGTGGTGGTCAAGCCGGAGGTGATCGCCTTCCGGTCGCACGAGCGGTTCGACGACGCGGGCAACCTGGTCGACGAGACCACCATCGACCTGCTCCAGAGCCTGCTCGCCGCGCTCGCCGGGAAGATCGAACGGGCGAAGGGGTAGTCGTGACCGGGCACTACGCGCAGGTCGCGTTCACTCCGCTGGTGCGCGAGCACCAGCGCGCGCACGGCAGTCTGCGCAGCTACGAGCGGATGGCGCAGGTGCCCGAGGTCGCCGACCGGATCGGGCCCGACGAGGCCTGGTTCATCGGCGAGCGGGACAGCTTCTACCTGGCGACGGTCGGTGAGACCGGCTGGCCGTACATCCAGCATCGCGGTGGCGCACCGGGATTGCTGAAGGTGCTCGGTGATCGCACGTTGGGTTTCGCCGACTTCCGCGGCAACAAGCAATACATCAGCCGCGGCAATCTCGACCACGACGACCGGGTCTCGCTGTTCCTCATGGACTACGCCGCGCAGGCGCGGATGAAGATCTTCGGCCGGGCGCGAGTGGTCGAAGCCGCCGACGATCCGGACCTGGTCGCCTCGCTGGCGGTCGAGGGGTATCGCGCGCAGCTCGAGCGCGCGGTGTTGATCGACATCGAGGCGTTCGACTGGAACTGCCGTCAGCACATTCCGCCGCTGTATCCACGCGCGGCGGTCGCCGAGGCGATGCAGGTCCTGCGCGATCGGATCGCCGAACTCGAGGGCGAGATCGCCCGGCTACACACGGAAAGGAGGTGACCGACATGCGACGTGAACATCTCGCCTGGGCCGGACTCGCGGCGATGACCGTGTCGTTCGGGCTGAACTTCACGATGGGCGTGTTCTTCGCCCCGACGGCCGCGGCCTACGGCGTCTCGGCGACGGCACTGGCCGTCGCCGCCGCGCTGGGCACCACGGTCACCGGGCTGGCGCAGCAGGGCATCGGCAGGCTGCTGGATCTGTTCGGGCCCAAGCTCGTGCTGATCGGCGGGCTCACCCTGATCTCGAGCAGCTATCTGGTGCTGGCCACCGTCACCGAGACCTGGCAGTTCGTCGCGGCGTACATGGTGCTGGGCGGACTCGGCTTCGCGTCGTCGTCGACGCTGACCGTGACGACGCTGCTCGGCCGCGCGCACGGCCCGCAGGCCGGACCCGCCATGGCGCGGGCCGCGATCGGCATCAACCTGGGACAGCTGATCACGCCATGGGCGGCCACGGCGCTGTTCGAGCCGATCGGGGTGCGCGCCACCTTCGCGCTGCTGGGCGCGATCGGGCTGGCCGCCACCGCCGCGCTGTGGGTGCTGCTGCCCACGGATCAGCGGGCGGCGACCAGCGCCGGTGCGGGGGAGTCGCTGGCCGATCGATGGAAAGTGCTGGTGTCGTTCGGTTTACACGCGGCGACCCTGTACGTGGTGGTGCTGATGCTGCCCAAACACGCCGTGGAGCAGGGCTGGTCGGTGGCGGGTGCGGGCAGGCTGGTGGCGCTGGCCGCCCTGGCGGCCGGGCTCACCTCGGCGGCGATGGTGCGACTGTTGCGCCGCTACCCGCCGGAATCGCTGCTCCGGGTGCTGTATTCGGTACGCCTGGCCGCCCTGCTGCCCGCTCTGTTCGTGCCCGGGCCCCAGGTGCTGGTCGTGGTGGCCGTGCTGTTCGGCATCGCCTCGTTCCCGGTCATCCCACTGACCATGGCCATCCTGTCGCGCGGCCTCGACCCGGCGCGGATGGGCCGCACGCTCGCCCCCGCCTGGGTGATCCACCAGCTGGCCGCCGCCGCCGGCCTCGGCGTGGCCACCGTCGTGCACGCCCTCACCGACAGTTACCGCGGCTATTTCGCGCTCGGCCTGGTGTTCACCGTCGCCGCCGCCGCACTGATCACTCCGGTCCGCCACCGCGAACCGGTCACCGTCTGAAAGGAACACCCGATGACCGAGCTTCCGGCGATCCCGGATTCGGCGCTGGTGGCCGAGGCCACCGAGCTGGTCCGCGCCGCGGCGAGTCCGCTGATCTACCACCAACTCCCGCCGCGTCTACTACTTCGGCGCGCTGCGCGGGGCGGCGTCCGGCCCGAGCTACGACCCCGAGATCCGCTACGTCTGCGCCATGTTCCACGACCTGGGCCTGACCCGGCGCTACCGCTCCGGCAGCCAGCGTTTCGAGATCCACGGCGCCGACAGATCCTCGCCGCCTTCACCGAGGCCGTCCAGAACTCCACCTGGTCCGAGTAATCACACCCATCGAGAAAGAGAGATCCAGCATGAGCCAGATCAGCCACAACACCGTCCAGATCCAGGGGCAGACCCTCTTCTATCGCGCGGCGGGCAACCCGGAAAACCCCACTCTGCTACTGCTGCACGGCTTCCCGAGCAGCTCGGCCATGTTCCGCAACCTGATCCCGGCTCTCGCCGACGACTACTACGTGATCGCGCCCGACCATCTCGGGTTCGGCCAGTCGGGCGCCCCGAGCGTCGAGGACTTCGACTACACCTTCGACTCGCTGACCGACATCACCCTGGAATTGCTCGACACCCTCGGTATCGAGCGCTTCGCGATCTACATCCAGGACTACGGCGCCCCCATCGGCCTGCGCATCGCCTCGCGCCACCCGGAGCGGATCACCGCCATCATCACCCAGAGCGGCAACGCCTACATGGAGGGCTTCACGCCGTTCTGGGAGGTGCTGTTCGCGCACGCGAACGACCGCGTCACCCACGAACCCGAGGTGCGCAAGCTGCTCGAGCTCGACGCCACCAAATGGCAGTACACACACGGTGTTCCGGCCGATCGGCTGGCGTTGGTCAGCCCGGACACGTGGACCCTCGACCAGGCCTACCTGGATCGCCCCGGCAACAAGGAGATCCAGCTGCAACTGTTCTTCGACTACAAGAACAACCTCGACGGCTACCCCGCGTTCCAGAAGTACTTCGCCGAGCATCAGCCGCCGACGCTGATCGCCTGGGGTGAGCACGACGAGATCTTCGGCGCCGACGGTGCCCGTGCCTACCTGCGCGATCTGCCCGACGCGGAACTGCACCTGCTCGACGCCGGTCATTTCGCGCTGGAGTCGCACGGACCGGAGATCGCGGCGCTGATCCGCGACTTCCTCGGCCGGGTGCTGCGCTGAGTCCGGGGGACGGCCGGGCCTCCCGGCCGTCCCCGCGGCATCGAGTACCCTGATCGGCGGTTTACCGGCCGCGCGTGGCGGCCGTTCGGTGGCACGTGGGGGGAACATGCGGACAGGAATCGCTCGGGTGATCACGGCCGCCGCGGTGGCCTGTCTGGCCGTGACGGCGGCGGCCTGTGGGCAGGACACGGCGAGCGTGACCGAGGTCGCGGGCACTCCCCGGTCCGACTTCTATTCGCCACCGGCGGAATCGATTCCGGGACCGCACGGCTCGGTGATCCGGACCCAGCCCGTCACCGGTTCGCAGGCGGTGCCGGGAGCCAGGAACTTCCTGGTGCTGTATCGATCGGTCGACGCGCAGGGCAAGCCCGTGGCGGTCTCGGGCACGCTCGCCGTGCCGGAGGGGACACCGCCCGCGGGCGGCTGGCCGTTGCTGTCCTGGGCGCCGGGCACCAACGGGGTCGCCGATGTGTGCGCGCCCTCGCGCGCCGAGGGGTCCTCGCCGGGCAAGGACGAACAGGCGCGCTGGGTCGCCAAGGGCTACGCCGTGGCCAGGACCGATTATCAGGGCCTGGGCACGCCGGGCGACCACGGCTATCTGATCGGCGAGACCGAGCAGCGGGCGATGAGCGATATCGCCACGGCCGCACGAGAAGTCGACAAGACCGTGGGCGCGCGCTGGGTGGCGATGGGGCATTCGCAGGGCGGGCACGCCGCCTTGTTCGCCGCGAGCGCGGCCGGGGCGTGGGCGCCGGGCGCGCCACTGCTCGGCGCGGTCGCGCTGGCCCCCGCCTCCCATCTCGGCGAACAGGTCAGGATGGCGAAGTGGGCGGTGTCGAATCCGCTGGGCAAGCTCGGCACCGGTGACATCTCGCTGTATGTACCCCTGCTGGTGCGTGGCGCGCAGACCGTCACCGATGTCGATCCCGGCCGGTTCCTCACCGGCCGCGCGGTCTCGTTGCTGCCGCTCGCGGACTCCGAATGCACCGCGGGACTGCGGGATCGGAGCAGGTGGGGTGGGCTCTCGGCGAAGGACGTGTTCACCGAGGACGGCGATCCGTCCGGCCTGCTGCGAGTCCTCGACGACAACGATCCCAGCGGATTGCGGTTCGCGGCACCGGTGCTGGTCCTGCAGGGGCGCTCCGACCTGACGGTGCCGCTGAAGTCGACCGACGCGATGGTGGCCGAACAGCAGCTCAACGGCCAGTCCGTCGACTACCGCAAGTACGACGACGTCGACCACAGCGGCATCGTCGCCGCCGGGTTCGCCGACGCGCTCGGCTGGGTGGACACCCGCTTCGGCATCACCCGCTGAGTTACGCCCACAGCAGAAGAACCGGGTGTGTCGGGACCGGCGTCCCTACGCTCGACGTATGGGCGAACACAACGGGTTGCGGGTGATTCCGGGCGGACGCGGCGAAGGGCGGCCGCGCCCCGAACCGTTGTGGCGCGAAGCCCTCGGTGAGCGGTTGCGGAGCCTGCGGCTCGAGCAGCGCTCGACGCTGGTCGACACCGCGGGGCGCGCGGGCATCTCGCCGCAGTACCTGTCGGAGGTCGAGCGCGGCCGCAAGGAACCCTCCAGTGAGATGATCGCGGCGCTGGCCGGCGCGCTCGGCACCTCGCTGAGCGAGCTGGTCGGCCAGGTGGCCGAAGCCATGCGCGGCCGGGTCCCGGCCCGGGCCGTGGTGGTCGGCGGCGACCGCAGCCTCGCCACGCCCGTTCGGCCCGCGTCCGCGCAGAACTCGTTCGCCCCCAACGCCGTCCTGCTGGCGGCCTGCTCGCATCCGTCCTGAC
>Ga0247823_10004790_pt1 | contig 10793 bp, 7 predicted proteins | sample 13C_PalmiticAcid_2_FD_192426 | JGI IMG/M metagenome (GOLD analysis project Ga0247823, IMG submission 192426) | Soil microbial communities from agricultural site in Penn Yan, New York, United States - 13C_PalmiticAcid_Day30 | ecosystem: Environmental > Terrestrial > Soil > Agricultural land...
ATCGTCGGCCCGGAGTTCGACGGTACCGTCACGTTCGCAGATTGAATGACCGGTGTGCCACCGGGATCGTTCACCGAGTAGATCTTCAACCCGGTCGAGCCGTTGCGTGCCGCAGCGTAAACCCGGGGCTCGCTCGGCGAGATCATCTCAGCGATCTGGGCGCTTCCCGCGGCCGCGTCGCGGATGGAAGTCGCAGTTGCGACGCCCCCGGACAGCAGGGGAGCGCTGGGTACGACAATGAACTGAACCCCGGCAAATCCATTTGAGAAGCCGAACATGTTGCCGCAGATTACGTAGGCGTCTTTGTTGTAGCCAAATCCCGGGTAGTCCAGCCAGTAGGCCACATTGTTGACTGTGATTTTGGCTTCCAAGCGATATCGATACCAGGTGCCGTTCGGGTCATTATCGTCGGAGACGGCGAGCAAGACCTTGCTTGTTTGCGTCCCGCCGTCCTGCTCCAAATAGATGAGCACGAACCGCTGATTCACGCGGTCGTAGAAGCACTTGGGGTCGAACTGGAAGCTGCCCGCTCCCATTCCCGTGAAGAACGTCTGGGCCGTCTGTTGAAGTTGTTTGACGCCGCTTTTGTCGAACCAGGCGAGACTCGAATTGACCACCGCTAGAATGTGGTTCGGCCCAACGGCGATGTCTGGGTCGGGGGGAGTCCATCCGGTCGCCGAAATTGCCGGGAAGTAGGCACCCAAGACGCCTCGCGAATCCTTCAACAGCCCGCCAACGGGAAGGCCGTTTGGTTTCGAGGGTCCTTCATTGCGAAAGACGGGGTTCTCTGGCCAAACAGGCTGATAGTTGAATGTCTCGTCGATCCTGACGACAAAATCGTTAGTGTCGATCGATGACGACGCCACTTGTTGGACGCCGACCGGACCTAAAGTCGTGCCGACCTGTTTCTGAGCTGCGGCAATGCTGGCAAGGCCAGCCATCAAAAGCAAAATGCCTTTCTGAATCATGAATTTCCCCTAATGCACCTGCGCCTTAGGACGCAAATAGTCGCGCGAAAATTCGCACGCAATCATTCTATCAGGCATTTCCTGGCGCGCCAAAACCGAACGTGAATTAGGCGAGCCGGGTCGGGAGGATGCGCAAGCGCCGATTGGGATCGTCGCCCACGCTTTCGCTCGCCAGCCTCCTCGCCTCCGCCATTTGGTGCTGCATTTTTCGGATAGAAGCCGGAGCCGGCGACAATTCAAACGGCTTGCCGTTTTGAAGGACGGTTTCAATACCGCTTTGCGCTTCCTGAAGTGCTTTCGCCTCGAAGTCCGGACCTTCGGTAGCCTGCCGGATGATCTCGTCGAGCGCCCCCGCGATCTGGGTGAAGGTGTTCGACTTTACAACCACAGTGTTGAGTGGCTTGCCTGCCATCTCCCGCAACTTCTTAGGCTTAGCTTGGTACGTCGATCGGATCGCCATCACGGCGTCGGCTTGGCCCACATCGTTGGTTACGAAGGCGGGAGCCCGCTTTTCACGAATCGCCCGCTCGAGACGGGTTCGAGCGATTCCGTACGGAAAGATCTTGATCAGTCCGGGCGCGTCGTCTTTTGGTGCCCCTGTCCGACTTGGGGCCGGGGCTTTTGGGCCGGGAACCACCCTCGTTTGGGCGGCAGATTCGCTTCTTGCCAATGCTGGGAAACGCTTGTTGAACCCCGGTTCTTCGACGTCCGTTGTCTGCTCGTTCTGAACGATTTCCATTCCCGCGCCAGTTCGAACTCGGATTTCCGGGCGTGGGGGCAGACCGCGCAGGATCATGTCGACCGTCTTTTGCACGTTGTGGTGGACGGCGAGCCGGTCATAGTCTAGAAGCTCGATAACAACATCAAACGTCGGTGGCGCCTTGCGCTCGAGCACCGTTTTTTGCGTGCCTCGGCGTTGCGCCTCAGCGTCGGAGAGTGTGACCGCTTGGATTCCCCCGATGAGGTCGGCCAAGGTCGGGTTGAGCATCAGATTCTCAAGGGTTTGGCCGTGGGCTGTACCCACCAACTGCACACCACGCTCTGCGATCGTCCTCGCCGCCGCCGCCTCCGCCTCGTTGCCGATCTCGTCAATCACGATGACTTCCGGCATGTGGTTTTCGACCGCCTCGATCATCACACCGTGCTGGAGTGCCGCATTTCGAACCTGCATCCGCCGAGCGGAGCCAATGCCGGGGTGGGGAACGTCGCCGTCGCCCGCGATCTCGTTCGAGGTGTCCACAATCACCACCCGCCTTTCAACTTCGTCCGCGAGGACGCGGGCGATCTCACGCAGTTTGGTGGTTTTGCCAACGCCTGGCTTTCCAAGTAGGAGGATCGAGTCGCCCGAACGGACGATGTCGTCGATGATGTCGATTGTGCCTTCGAGAGCCCGACCCACGCGACAGGTCAAGCCAATAACCTTATCGTGGCGGTTTCGAATAGCGGAAATACGATGTAGTGTCCGCTCGATACCGGCGCGGTTGTCGCTGCCGAACTCGCCAATCGACTTCGTAGTGAAGTCGATGTCGTGCTCGGAGACGATCACGTCATTCATGCGCTCTACGCCGTCGCGAAAGCGTGCTTCGGCGGGGCGTCCATAGTCGAGGACCACTTCGATGAGGGTATCAAGGCTGTTGCCGCGCTCAAGGCGTTCGCGCACGACTGCAGGGAGAACATCGAGGAACTGCAATAAGCCGTCGGAGTAAGGGGACATATTAGGTTGTCAATCGAGAGCCCGGGATGATCCGGGCCCACTTATTTCATACGACGAATCGTCGGCGATTTCCGACGCGGGAATGCCGGATTTGTTAAGGATTCCTAACCGGCTTGATCTCCTGCAGGGTCAGCGTGGCGGTCTTCGTCTGCCCTTTCGACCAGAACTTGACCCGAGCGGTGTCGCCCGGCTTCTTGGGAGTCAGAACCTTGTTAAGAGTGAAGGAGCCTTCAATTGGCACCCCGTCTATCTCAAGCAGGATGTCGAATGGCTTGATTCCCGCCTCTGCAGCTGCGCCCGTGGATTCGCGGACCACGATGCCCGAATCGGGAACGTTGCTCGCTCCGGTTTGCTGGGCCAATTCTTGGCGCGCATTGGGGGAAAGCAGAACCTGCGCCGGGTAATAGCTGACTCCGAGTCCCGCGTAACGCGCGTAACCGAGCTTCACTATGTCGTTGACAACCTGCTTGACACGGTCCACGGGAATCGCGAAACCGATGCCAACGCTCATTCCAGTACCGCTCGCGATCGCCGAATTCACGCCCACGAGACGTCCCGCCGCATCGGTAAGCGCACCGCCGGAATTGCCGGGGTTGATCGCGGCGTCGGTTTGGATGGCATTGACGAGACCCGAGAAGCCAACGGGCAAGTCGCGCTTTACAGAACTGACGACGCCCGCGCTGACGGTGTTGTCGAATCCGAGCGGGTTGCCGATGGCGAGGACCCATTGCCCGACTTCCAGGCTTGCGCTGTCGCCGACTTCAATCGGAGTCAGGTTCGGCGCCTCAATCTTGATGACGGCGAGGTCTGACCTCGGGTCGGTACCGAGCACTTTGGCGTCGAATGTACGCTTATCGCTGAGGCGAACTTTCACCTTTTCGACGGACTGTCCTGTACGTGTGTCCGCAACCACGTGGTTGTTGGTTACGATCGTGCCGTCGGCGCTAAGGATGACGCCTGACCCAGATCCTGTCTCCTGTACCCCGCGGTCGTATCCAAACATGTCGGCGACCCGCTCGTACCGGTCTATCGCGACCACGCTAGGCATGACCTTCTTGGCGCTGAGGCGAAAATCAGGCGGAGACCCCGTCGCCGTGCTGTACTGGACAGGTTGAACCTTTTGGTTTTGGTCGAGCAGGTCGCCAGCGGTCTCCGCCCGTTTGCCGGTCAGTAATGGAACAGGGTTCGTTTGCAGATACTGCTGACCCTTGATGGCGGCAAAACCACCTCCAATCGCGGCGAGAACGACCAATAAGATTAAGCCCGGGGTTTTCATCTTTCCTCTCAGTAAAGTATCCAACGTCCATAAGGTTAAAGGGGGTTCCGTAGGCAGAATGGGTCCTGGGTCTGGGTTGCCGCTATAATCCGCTCATGCTTTCCGGCGTCCTCCTGGGCATCGCCCTCCTCTCCCCCGCGAAATTCAGTTTCTACGAGCACGGGCCCTACGACTCGGGCGTGCCCAAGCCCGAGTCGGTTCTGGGATACCAGGTGGGCCAGCAGCACACCGTTTTTCGGGACCAAGAGCGAGTCGTTTTAGCGATCGCCAACGCCGCCAAGGGCAGGGTGGCTCCGATCGAGTACGGCAAGAGCACCGAAGGCCGTCCGCTTCGCGTGTTTGCCATTTCGTCTGCCGACAACATCAAGAACCTAGAGAAGATTCGCGCCAATAATCTGCGACTCGCCAATCCGGGGCCAGGCGACGACCCATCCGAGATCCTGAAGAAGAACCCAGCCGTAGTGTGGATCAACGAATGCATCCACGGCGATGAGACGGCTTCCTTCGAATCGGCGATGGCGCTCATTTACAACCTTGCGGCGTCTCGCGGCAAGCGGATTTCCGACATGCTCGCCAACACCGTGGTCTTGTTGAACCCGGTCTACAACCCTGATGGGCACGAGCGGTATGTGGTTGCTTACAACAGCCTCCCCACTGGCAACCCGGACCCGAGTTCATATGATGGAGCCGTGCCGTTCGCGTTCACAGGACGTGCAAACCACTACCGATTCGACATGAACCGCGACCGAGTGGCAATGAGCCAAGCCGAAACCCGGCAGGAAGTTGCGCTCTTTCTCAAGTGGATGCCACAGGTTTACGTCGATCAGCATGGGCAGGTGGAGACTTACTTCTTCCCGCCGGTCCAACAGTCGGTGAACGTTAACGTGGACCGGGACCGGTACACGAAGTGGACGGAGATCATCGGGCGGGCGACTGCGAAGGAGTTCGACCAGCGCGGCTGGGTGTACTCAATTCGGGACTCGTTCGACCTCTATAACGTGTGCTACCTGGACTCCCACACCAGCCTCATGGGAGCCATTGGCATGACTCACGAGACCGATGGGGGGCGGGTCATGGCGCGTATGAGGAGCGACGAGACGATCCTAACCCTTCTCGACGGAATCGCAAAACACTTCACCTCGGCACTGGCGGTGATCGAATCGACATCCAAGAACCGTGAGGCTATGCTCGCCTCCTACGCCGCGCATAAGAAGAAGGCGGCAACCGGGGAGCATGCAGGCAAGTTCCAGCGGGTCGTCGTTGAGCCCGGCGACACGCGGGAGATGATCAGGTTTGCCCAGCACCTTGACCGAACAGGCATCAAGTACTCCTTTGCTGCCAAGGACTGGGCCCAGAGGGACGCCCACGATTACTGGAGCCCTTGGTCCGGCGAGAGAACCTTCAAAGCGGGTTCGCTGGTGGTGGACATGGCGCAGCCGATGGGCCACCTTGCCAAGTCGTGGCTGGAACCGGGGTCGGACTTTGAACCTGACTTTATTGCCCGTCAGAAGGAACTTGCAAAGGTTGAAAAAGAGGGCCAAGGTGAAGCCGAGCTCGATGGCTACGAGTTTTACGACGGCACGGCGTGGTGCCACATATACGGCTATGGGCTCAAGGCTTGGTGGTGCGAATCTTCACCAGAAATAACCGAGACCGGAATGGGGCCGGATCGCATCGGACCCCTGGCCGAGTCGACGGTCGGCTACTACCTGCCCTATACGGACCGCGAAGATATCCTGTTCGCAGCGCGAGCGCTTCAGAACGGGTTTCGAGTGTCGATGAACCAGCGCCCAATGAAGATCGGCGGCGGCGAGGTTCCCAGAGGCTCATTTTTGTTCTTGTCGACCCGCAACGAAGAGGGGTACGGAAAGAAGCTCGCCGAGATGGCCAAGAGTCGGTCCGCGGAGCTAAAGCCTTTGCCGACAAGCTACCCCGACGAAGGGCGATATGGCCCAGGCGGCAGCGGAGTCATCCACTTGCGCAAACCGAACATCGGGATTGTCATGGGAACGTCCGGAATGCTCAGCGGCGGACCGATCTGGTACCTGATGGAAAAGGAGTTCGGCTTGCCTTTCACCCCGCTGACGACTTCGGCGTTGGGCGGAAGTCTGGAGCGGTTCACCACGATTGTCGTGACGGGCGGCGGCGCAACTTCCAGCGGGAGGTTCGGCGACTGGATTCGAGCCGGAGGGTGCGCGGTCTCCATCACGAACCCAGGATGGGCAATTGGTTCGGGCAACCTCGTCAGCCTGGATTCTGTTCGGTCCGAACCGGATCTTCCGGGATCGCTGTTTCTCGCCGAGTTGGACCGGCGCAGCTTCTTGGGCTACGGATATCCGTTGCCGGAAAAAGGTCCGATTCCGATTGCGGTTCCCGTCAGCGGATCGAACTTCTTCAAGGCTCCAAAGGCGGGGGCGGCGGTGATGCTCTCTGCTGACGATAAGGTCACAAAGCTTCTCAGTGGTTGGGAGTGGGACAGCACCGAGAAGGACTTGGCCGGCACGGCCTGGCTGGTAGACGCACCTGCGGGACAGGGTCGCGCAGTCCTGTTCATGGAGGATCCTACGGAGAGGGCGCAATGGCCAGGGCTGTACAAGATGCTTTTGAACGCGATGATCATCGGCCCGAGCGCGTGACTAGGCGACGGGCTCGGGTTTCGGCTCTGCCGGGACGTTTAGGTTCAACGCCTCTTCACCCAGGATCTCTTTCACCACTTTGTTCTGGTTGATCCGGTACTTGCGGGCGCGGGGGGCGATGTATCGGCAATCGATCGGCTCGAAATCGAAACTCGGACCCTCCGGAGCGTAGGTCGCCAGCGTGGTTTTGAGCCAATTGGCGTCGTCACGGTCCGGCGTATCCATCTTGAAGTGGGCTCCGCGGCTTTCGTCGCGAATGATGGCTCCACCAACAATCGCCTTGGATTGCTCGATCATGTTCACCAGTGCGCGGGTGAAAGGAACTGCTTGGTTTGCCCAGCCGCTGTTGTCGATCAGGTCGCATTTATTGGCTCGGTCTGCGAGTTCGTCCAGCTTGGTCCTAGCAGAGAGTAGGTCGGTCTGCAAACGCCAAATGCCGCAGTTGTTCCACATCGTGTCGGCAAGCTCGACGTGGAGGCGGTATGGATTCTCAGATCCGTTGCTCCGTTTCATTTGGTCGTATTCCGCCTGTCGCTGTGCGCGAGCATCTTCGAGGGCTGCGGTCGGGGCGCCTATCCCGCCCGTTTCCTTCACGTATGCCAAAACTCCCTGAGCGGCGATCTCGCCGCCGACCAAGCAAGAGAGGAGCGCATTCGCGCCTAACCGGTTGGCGCCGTGGTACTGGTAGTCGCACTCTCCCGCGGCGTAGAGGCCGGGGATGTTGGTCATCTGGTTTCGCGGCTCGTCGGGGTTCCATGCTCCGTCCGAGTTCAGGTTGTAGTCCACCCAAAGCCCGCCCATGGTGTAGTGGACCGCCGGGTAGATGCGCATCGGGGTCTCGATGGGGTCCTCGCGCATGAACTTCTCGTAGATCTCCAGCACGCCCTCGAGCTTGTCGTTGATGACCTCGCGGGTGTGGGGTCCGCCCCGGCTCTGGTGGAGTTGGGTGATGTCCAGGTAGACCTGCTGCTTGCCGCCCACGCCCGCGCCCTTCTTGCAGACGCAGTAGATGGCGAAGCTGACGAGGTCGCGGCTGAGAAGGTTTCCGTAGACGGGGTCTAGCTCTTCGCAGAAATACCAGCGGTCCTTCTCGGGAATGTCGACGGGCTTGCGAGCGTCCATTGGGTCGCGCGGGGTCCAGAGGCGTCCGCCCTCGCCGCGGACGGACTCGGACATCAGCCGGCACTTGTCCTCTCCGGGAATGGCGGTCGGGTGGATCTGCACCATCTCGGGGTTGCCGTACTTGACGCCCTGCTGGTAGCAGATTGAAACCGCAGCGCCTGTGTTGATAATGGAGTTGGTGGATTTACCAAAGATGACGCCGTTGCCGCCGGACGCGATGATCGCCGCATCGCAGGCGAACGCCTCAATTTCCATGGTGCGCAGGTTTTGGGCGGTTATCCCGACGCACTTGCCGTCTGCGTCCTTGACGATTCCGAGGAACTCCCAGCCCTCGTACTTCTCGACGAGCTGGGAAGTTTCCCAACGCCGAACCTGCTCATCCAAGGCGTAGAGAAGCTGCTGGCCGGTGGTGGCGCCGGCGTAGGCGGTGCGGTGCTTGAGGGTTCCGCCAAACCGTCGGAAGCTGAGCAGTCCCTCGTCGGTGCGGTTGAAGGGGACGCCCATGCGGTCCAGGAGGTAGATGATGGCGGGGGCGCGCTCCGCCATGCGCATGACGGGTGGCTGGTGGTTCAGGAAGTCGCCGCCGGTGATCGTGTCTTCAAAGTGGAGGTAAGGCGAGTCGCCTTCGCCGCGCAGGTTGACCGCTCCGTTGATGCCGCCTTGGGCGCAGACGCTGTGGGACCGCTTGACGGGGACGAGCGAGAAGAGTTTGACCCTGTGTCCCGCCTCCGCCAGTTTCATGGTGGCCATCAACCCGGCCAGGCCTCCTCCAACGACGACGACGGTTCTTTGAGCAGCCATTGCTGGCTCCTATTCTACCGAGGCTGGGTTGAAGCTTAGCGGTCGGCGAGTGGTGGAAAGTGAGGACCTATTGGACGGATTTGCCCAATAGGTCCAGCTCCAGCGCTTCTACATGTTGCTAGGGGGTGGAGGTGGGGGCGGGACGTTACCGCCGCCGCCCCCCGGTCGTGGACCGGGTTGACCTGGTTGCATCATAGGTTGCGGCATGGGGAGCTGGCCCTCGGCAACCACCTTCAGCGTGTTGCGGTCCAGCTTGAAGACGCGGTTGCCCTGGAGCACATAAACCGCACCCTCGCCGGCACTGATCGATCCTCCGCCACCGCCGAAGCCGCCCATCGGTCGCTGCATTCCGGGTTGGCCGGGTTGGGGCGGGAACTGGCCACCCTGGCCTGCGCGGGCGGCACCGCCAGGGCCGGTGGGTGGCGGGTTTTGCGCGGTTGCCGTTGAAATAAGGGCGGTCGGGATTCCGATCGCCGCCATTGCTAGAAAGCCGATGCCGAGTTTTGCAAGTCTTTCGTTCATTAGATTGCCTCCAATTAAGGTTCAAGACCTTTGGAAACCATTGAACAACAATTTTCAGGGATTAGATAGCTCCGCTTGCTAATTACGGAGCCTCGATGTATTCGTAATACCGACGGTACAGGTTATGCGCGGACGGGTAGCAGGAGTGCGGCGACATGAAGTGCGGAAACTCGAAGGTGATGATCTTCTCCGCGACCTGGGCGGCGGTCTCCATCTTGAACCGCAGGTAGCGCCAGTCGGCGGGTGGGAACTTGATCGGCATGTCGCGGTCGAAGGATTCCAGGTTTGACCAGATCGTCAGGCCGTGCTTCTTGCCAAGGTCGCCGATGCCCTTCACAAACTTGGGCAGCTCCTGGTAGTGGACTTGGCCGTCCTGGAAGGCGCAGTAGTCGAAGGAGCCCTTGGTTGCCTCGAAGATGCGGTCCCAGTGGTCGAAGCTCTCCTCCAAGGTGAGCGCGTTCTCCCCCGTTTGCTTGGCGCCCTGAGGGTAGGGGGAAATCAGCACAGGAACGTCCTTCAGTTCCTTGCAACGGCCGCCGATCTGGTTGAAGAGCTCAATGATGTGGGCGTCGTTCTTGCCCGTCTCATGGCTGAGGTACCAGCCCGCGAAGCTTTCGTGGTGGCCGTAGCGCTCGACCGCCTCCTGCAGGAAGGCGTGGTTCACCTCGACCTCCTTCCACCAGGTTCGGCGCATCCAGTGGAATCCGGAATCGTACGTGCCGAGGTAGACCTTGAGGTCGTACTCGTCCGCCAGAGAGTAGAACATCTCTCCAAGGTCCTCGTAGACGGGAAGTAGGTCGGGCAAGGTCTTGGCGGGGAAGATGCACTTGTTCTGGTAGCCCGCGCGGATGATGATGACGGTGTCGATGCCGATCTCGGAGTAAAGCTGGAATTCGTTTCGCCAATCCTTCTGCATCCAATTCTGCGACGGGATGTCGTGGGTGATCTCGTCGAGGAAGGTCCCGGTGATCTTTGGCTGCGTCGGCATGGTTGGAAGGCTACCCGTCGGAGAGAAGAGGAGACAGGGGAAAGAGGAGATGGTGAGAAGGGGAGATAAGAGGGTGGTTTAGAATAGATGCATGGTCGAGAAGCGCTATTCAAACGACGAGATCACGGTGGTGTGGAAGCCAGAGATCTGTGCGCATTCCACCAACTGCTGGAAGAGCCTGCTGAGGGTGTTCGACCCGCGCAAGCGCCCGTGGATCAACATGCAGGGCGCGTCGACCGAGAGGATCGTCGAGACGGTGAAGAAGTGCCCGTCCGGAGCCCTTTCGATCGAGCCGGTTGAGAGAGAAGGGGAGTAAGACAGGCGCCCGAGCCGTGTCACCCATTCGTTTAGCCAGCGGAGCCTAACTCCCAGTCCAGCCGGTATAGAAGCGCTCGCGCGCATGCTTTGCGCGCTCAACCAGGTTCTCGCCTCCGACCACATTGAGGTGCCCCATCTTGCGACCAGGCGTAGCCTCGACCTTTCCGTACCAGTGGACGTGTACGCCAGGGTCGGAGAGGGCTTGGCGAAGGCCGTTTTGGAACTCGCCCGAATTCGGTTGGCCGAGCAGGTTGGCCATGCAAGTCGGTTGGCCGATGGGGGAGCCGAGGTCGTAACCCATGACGATTCGGACGTGCTGCTCAAACTGCGAAATCCCTCCCCAGTCCAGCGTGTAATGACCAGTATTGTGGGGCCTAGGGGCGATTTCGTTGATCATGATTTCGCCGGACTCCAGTTCGAACATTTCGACTCCAAACAAGCCCTTCCC
>Ga0247823_10004791_pt1 | contig 10790 bp, 9 predicted proteins | sample 13C_PalmiticAcid_2_FD_192426 | JGI IMG/M metagenome (GOLD analysis project Ga0247823, IMG submission 192426) | Soil microbial communities from agricultural site in Penn Yan, New York, United States - 13C_PalmiticAcid_Day30 | ecosystem: Environmental > Terrestrial > Soil > Agricultural land...
GTAGAACTGGTAGTTGGTGAACATCACGAAGTTCTGGAACCACTCGGGCGCGGTGCCGGTGTAGTGGCGCAGGCGCTGCAGCGAGTAGTCCACCCGGGGCGCGGTGAACAGCGAGAGCGGGTGCGCTTCGCCCGCCCGGGGTTCGTGCGTGCCGTTGGCGATGCCATCGTCCATGGCGGTGAGGTCGGGCAGGTCGAACGCGTCGCGCATCAGCGCGCGGCGCATCACGTCCATGCTGCCTTCCACGTGATCGTGCTCGGCGAAGGAGAAGTGGATGGGGATGGGCTGCGTGCTGGTGCCCACCTCCAGCTCACCGCCGTGGTTGGCCAGCAGCAGGCGGAACTGCTCCAGGTAGTAGTCGCTGTACAGGTCGGGGCGGGTGAGGGTGGTTTCGTAGCGCCCGGGGCCGGCCACGAAACCGTAGCTCAGGCGGCTGAGCGGCTGGCCGACCACGTTCTGGCGCAGCACGCTGTGGGTGTGCAGCCGCACGTAGGGGTAACACGCCCGCACGTGGGTCAGGGTGAAGTCGCCGCCGGCGACGAAATCGCGCATGGCCTGGCGCAGGAACTCCACGCTGTCCTGGTAGATGCGCTGCACCTGGGCCAGCGCTTCGGCGGGATCCTTGAAAACGAGGGGGGCCGTGTAGGCAGGGGTTTTTTGCATGCGCTATTGTGGCGCGCCGATGCCGTGCACCGCACGCCGGCCGAACCCGGAGAAAACCCCCATGTCGCTCCTCGCCCCGCCCGCCGAATGGACCCACGCCGCCGCCACCCTGGCCGCCGCGCTGGGCTGCGGGCTGCTGATCGGCGTCGAGCGCGAGCGCAGCAAGGGCCAGGGCCCGGCGCGCGCCTTTGCGGGCTTGCGCACCTTCGCGCTGGCCTGCGTGAGCGGCGCGGCCGCTGCCCTCCTGCCGCTGGCGGGCCTGGTGCCGATCGGCGCGGTGTTCGTGGCGGCGCTCGGGGTGGTGGCGTACGCGCGCGACCGCTCCGAGGACCCGGGCGTGACCACCGAAGTGGCGCTGTGGCTGACCTACCTGATCGGCGTGGTGTGTGCCTGGCAGCTGCCGCTGGCGGCCGCCATGGCCGCGGCGCTGACGGCGCTGCTGGCCGCGCGCGAGCGGCTGCACCGTTTCGTGAACGAGTGGCTGCGCCCGGCCGAGATCCGCGACGGCATCGTGCTGGCCGCGCTGGTGCTGGTGGCGCTGCCACTGATGCCGAACCGGCCCCTGTGGGGCCCGGTGCTCAACCCGGCCACCATCGTGCAGCTGCTGGCGCTGCTGCTGGCGGTCCAGTCGCTGGCGCACCTGTGCCGGCGGCTGCTGCAGGCGCGGCAGGCGGTGGCGTTCTCGGCCTTCGCCTCCGGCTTCGTGTCCAGCACGGCGACCATCGCCACGCTGGGCATGGGCGCGCGCCAGCAAGGCGGCGAGGCCCGCCTGCTGGCCGGGGGCGGTCTGCTGTCGTGCGTGCCCACCCTGTTGCAGATGCTGCTGGTGGCCGCCGCGGTCCGCCCGGCCTGGCTCGCCAGCCTGTGGCTGCCGGCGCTGGCGGGCGCGGCGCTGGCCATGGCGTGGGGCGGGTGGCTGGTGCGCGGGGCGCCCATGGCGCAGGGCGGCACGATGGGTTCATCGCCGCACACCGAGGGGCTGGGGGCGCCTCAGGGCGACCGCATGTTCAGCCTCTGGGGGGCCACCGCCATCGCGGCCCTGCTGGCCGGCATCCAGGTGCTGGTGCATGCGCTGGACCTCTGGCTGGGCGAGGCCGGTGTGCTGGCCGGCACCTTGCTCGCCTCGCTGGTGGACCTGCACTCGGCGCTGGCGGCGGTGTTTGCGTCGGTCGAGCCGCCGCAGGGCGGCATGCCCTGGGCGTTGATGCTGGCGCTGGGCGTGCATGCCCTGAGCAAGAGCCTCACCGCCGCGCTGAGCGGCGGTGTTCGCTACGCGGCCTGGCTGGTGCCCGGTCTGTGGGCGCACACGGCGGTGTGCATGGCCCTGCTGGCCGTGCTTCGCTGAGCCCGATCAGGCCTTGACGGGTTCGCGCATGGTCACGAACTCTTCCGCCGCCGTGGGGTGGATGCCGATGGTGCTGTCGAACACCGCCTTGGTCGCGCCGGCCTTGAGCGCCACCGCAAAGCCCTGAACGATCTCGCCCGCTTCGGCGCCCACCATGTGCAGGCCCACCACGCGGTCGCTCTTCGTGTCCACCACCAGCTTCATCAGCGTGCGCTCGGTGCTGCCCGAGAGCGTGTGCTTGAGGGACTTGAACTCGCTGCGGAAGATGGTCACCTCGCCGTGCTGCTTGCGCGCGTCGGCCTCGCTCAGGCCCACGGTGCCGATGCTGGGGTGGGTGAACACGGCGGTGGGCACGAAGTCGTAGGCCATGTGGCGCGGCGCCTTGCCGGCGGCGGGGCCGAACAGCTGGTCCACCACCACCATGGCCTCACCCAGGGCCACGGGGGTGAGCTGGAGGCGGCTGGTGACGTCGCCCACGGCCAGGATGGACGGCACATTGGTGCGGTAGTGCCCGTCGACGATCACTTCGCCGTTCTTGCCCTGGGCCACGCCCACCGCGTCCAGGCCCAGGCCGCCCACCGTGGGCACGCGGCCGGTGGCGTACAGCACGGCGTCGGCCATCACTTCGCCACCGCCCTGGAGCGTCACCCGCAGGCCGTCGGCGGTTTTCACGATGGCGGCCACGTCCGCGCCCAGCCGCAGGTCCACGCCTGCCTTGATCATCTCGTTGGCCACGAAGTGGCGGATCTCGTCGTCGAAGCCGCGCAGGATCTGCTCGCCCCGGTAGAGTTGCGTCACCTTCGCGCCCAGGCCGTTGAAGATGGAGGCGAACTCGCTGGCGATGTAGCCACCGCCCACGATCAGCAGGCGCTGGGGGAAGGGTTCGAGGTCGAAGATGGCGTTGGAGTCGATGACGTGCTCGCGGCCTTCGATGTCGGGCACGCTGGGCTTGCCGCCGGTGGCGATGAGGATGTGCTTTGCGGTGAAGCGCTTTTCGGCGGCCTCGCCGTTGGGTTGGAGCACCACGGCCTGCGGGCCGTCGATGCGCGCGAAGGCGTCGAACACGGTCACGCCCGAGCCGGTCAGCAGGTTGCCGTAGATGCCGTTGAGGCGGCTGATCTCTTTCGCGCGGTTGGCCTTGAGCGTGGCCCAGTTGAAACGGGGTTTCTCCAGCTCCCAGCCGAAGCCGTGCGATTCCTCGAAGGCTTCGCCATAGTGGGCGGCGTAGCTGTAGAGCTTCTTGGGGATGCAGCCCACGTTCACGCAGGTGCCGCCCAGGCCGTCGGTGCCCAGCATCTCGGCCAGCGCCACGCGCGCGCCGCGCTGCGCGGCCATGCGCGCGGCGCGCACGCCGCCGCTGCCGCCGCCGATCACGAAGAGGTCAAAGTCAAAGGAGGAAGTGCTCATGGTGGGGTGTGTCCGGGCTCGAAGCCCTTGAGTTCCTGGCGGATGAAATCGATGAAAGCGCGCGTGCGCGCAGGCAACAGGCGGGCATGGGGGTACACGACGTGGATCGGGCGCGGCGCGTCCGCGAAATCGTCCAGCACGGTTTCCAGCGCGCCGGACTGCAACAGAGGCGCCACCTGGTACGAGAGGAACTGGCCGAAACCCGCACCGTCCGCGCAGGCCTGCACCGCCGGGGCAATGTGATTGAACTCCAGGTTGCCACCGACGGTGAGTTTGAAGGTCTTGTGGCCGTCCCGGAACGGTCCCCACTGGGGGGCATGCCCCAGCAGGCGCACGCAGTTGGCCTTGAGCAGGTCGTTGGGGTGCTGCGGGCGGCCGTGTGCGTGCAGAAAGGCCGGGCTGGCCACGACCACGCGGCGGATCTCGCCCAGCGGCAGCGCGACCAGGCTGGAGTCCTCCAGGTGGGCGATGCGGATGCCGACATCGACGCCTTCTTCCAGCAGGTTCACCACCCGGTCCATCAGCATCACGCGGCAATGCACCTGGGGGTGGCGCTGCACGAAACGCGTGACGACCGGGGCCACGTGCATCTGGCCGAACAGCACCGGGGCGGTGAGGGTGAGCGGGCCGGCGGGTTCGGTGGCGTCGTCCTTCAGCGCGGCCTCGGCGTCGTCCACCGCCGCCAGCAGCTGGCGGCAGCTTTCGAGGTGGCGCCGGCCTTCTTCGGTGAGCGAGATGCGGCGCGTGGTGCGGTTGAACAGGCGCACCCCCAGCTCGGCCTCGTAGGCGGCGAGGGAGCGCACCACGGCCGGCAGCGAGGAGCCCTGCGCCCAGGCCGCCGCGGTGAGGCTGCCGGCGTCGGCGATCTGCACGAAGGTGGCCATGGCGCGGAACTTGTCCATGCGCCATTAAACCGATTTGTGGAGCAGTCTTGTGCGTGCAGGGGTATTGGTGAGTGTGGTTGCAAGAAAGAAGATCGCGCCATCCCCTTTCAGGAGCTCACCATGACACCCTCCATCCAGCTGTACCGAACCGACATTTCCGGCCATTGCCACCGCGTCGAGCTGTTCCTGTCGCTGCTCGGGCTGCCGTTCGAGACCATCGAGGTCGACCTCGCGCAGAAGCAGCACAAGGCCGCCGCCTTCCTGGCCATGAACCCCCTGGGGCAGGTGCCCGTGCTGCGCGATGGCGATCTCACCCTGAGCGATTCGAACGCCATCCTCGTGTACCTCGAAGCGCGCTATGCACCGGGCCAGTGGCTGCCGCGCGATCCGGTGGGCGCTGCGCGCGTGCAGCGCTGGCTCTCGCTGGCGGCCGGTCCGCTGGCGTTCGGGCCGTCCGCGGCGCGCGTGGTGCAGCTCTTCGGGCTGCCCACCGACCCGACGGAGGCGATCGCGCGCGCCGAGGGGCTGTTCCGGTTCATGGAAGCGGAACTGGCGCGCACGCCGTTTCTCGTCGGCGAGCAGGCGACGCTGGCTGACCTCGCGCACTACGCCTACGTGGCGCGCGCGCCGGAGGGCCTGGTGTCGCTGCAGCCCTATCCGGCGATCCGCGCCTGGCTGGCGCGCATCGAGGCGCTGCCGGGCTTTGTGCCCATGATCAAGTCGCCGATCGGGTTGGTGGCATGAACGCGCGGGCCGCCTTCCACGCTGGCGAACAGGCCATGCAGGCGCGTGCCGGTGTGCAGGCGCAGATGGCGCAGATCGGGCCGCGCGTGATGCGCGATCACATGCCCGACCAGCACCGCGAGTTCTTCGGCCTGCTGCCCTTCGTGGTGGTGGGCAGCCTGGACGCACAGGGCCAGCCCTGGGCGAGCGTGCTGGCGGGCTCGCCGGGCTTCATGCAGTCGCCCGATCCGACGCACCTGGCCGTCCGCGCCCGACCCTTGCCACACGACCCGCTGAACACCACGTTGCGCGATGGCGCGCCGCTGGGGCTGCTGGGCATCCAGCCGCACACGCGCCGGCGCAACCGCATGAACGGCACGGCCTGGCTGGACGAGGGTGGCTTCACCGTCGAGGTCGGCCAAAGCTTTGGCAATTGCCCGAAGTACATCCAGGCGCGCGAGCCGGTGTGGGCGCCCGAGGCGCGCGCAGGGGTCGTGGCGCATGACGGACCGGGTCTGGACGAGGCCTCGCGCCAGCTGATCCGTTCGGCGGACACCTTCTTCATTGCCACGGCGCACCCGCAGAGCGCCCGCAGCGGCGAGCCGAGCCATGGCGTGGATGTGTCGCACCGCGGCGGCCTGCCGGGTTTCGTGAAGATCGACGGCGAGCGGCTCACCGTGCCGGACTTCCCGGGCAACCAATTCTTCAACACGTTCGGCAACATCGCCGTGCATCCCCGGGCCGGGCTGCTGTTCATGGACTTCGCGTCCGGCGACCTGCTGTACCTGGCCGCGCAAGCCCGCGTGGTGTGGGACGGTGCCGAGCTCGCCTCCTTCGATGGCGCCGAACGCCTGTTGCGCCTGGACGTGACCCACGTGCGGCGCGTGCGCGGCGGCTTGCCGTTGCGCTGGGGCACGGCCAGCGTGTCCCCGTACCTCGAAGGCACGGGGCCCTGGCCGCGCCGCGAGGGCGCTCAGTAGGTGTAGACGCCGCGCCCGGTCTTGCGGCCCAGGTAGCCGGCGGCCACCATTTCCTTGAGCAGCGGGGCGGGGCGGTACTTGCTGTCGTTGAATTCGGCGATGTAGACGTTCATCACGGCCAGGCACACGTCCAGTCCGATCATGTCGGCCAGCGCCAGCGGGCCGATGGGCTGGTTGGTGCCCAGCTTCATGCCGGCGTCGATGTCTTCCGCCGTGGCGATGCCTTCGGCCAGCACGAAGAAGGCCTCGTTGATCATGGGCACCAGGATGCGGTTGACCACGAAGCCCGGTGCGTTCTTCACCGTGATCGGTGACTTGCCCAGGGCTTCGGCCAGCGCCTTCACCGCGTCGTGCGTGGCGTCGCTGGTCTGCAGGCCACGGATGATCTCCACCAGCGCCATCATGGGCACGGGGTTGAAGAAGTGCATGCCGATGAAGCGGTCGGGCCGCTGGGTGGCGGCGGCCAGCTTGGTGATGCTGATGGAACTGGTGTTGGTGGCCACGATCACCTCGGGCGCGAGCAGGCCGTCGAGCTGCTGCAGGATCTTGACCTTCAGGCCTTCGTTCTCGGTGGCGGCTTCGATCACGAGCTGCGCGCCCTTGAGGTCTTCGTAGTTCGTCGAGCCTTTGATCAGCGCGAGCGCCTGGTCCTTGTCGGCGGCGGTGATCTTCTCTTTCTTGATCAGGCGGTCCAGGCTGCCGGCCACGGTGGCCAGGCCTTTGTCGACGGCCGCCTGCGCGATGTCGACCATGACCACGCGGATGCCGCGCGTGGCGCAGGCCTGTGCGATGCCGTTGCCCATGGTGCCCGAGCCGATGATGCCGACCGTGTTGATGCTGTTCATGAAGACGCTGCTCCTGTTCAAAAGTCCGTGAAAACCCGGCGTCGCCGGGGTGTCTTTCCTAGGCGGTGCTGCCTAACCGGGCGCGGGGCCCTGTGCTACCTTGCCCGTTGATTGTCGCGCACGGCTTGCACGGCGCTGACCACCACGGAGACACCATGTTCGACTACATCATCGTGGGCGGCGGATCGGCCGGCTGCGTGCTCGCTGCCCGCCTCAGCGAAGACCCCGCCACGCGGGTGGCCCTGCTGGAGGCCGGCCCGCCGGACCGCAGCGTGCTCATCCATTGCCCGGCCGGCCTGGCCCTGCTGGCCAAGAACGGCCAGGCCAACTGGGGCCTGCAGACCGTGCCGCAACCCGGCCTCAACGGCCGGCGCGGCTACCAGCCGCGCGGCAAGGTGCTGGGCGGGTCCAGCTCGGTCAACGCCATGATCTACGCCCGTGGCCACGCCAGCGACTACGACGGCTGGGCCGCGCAGGGCAACCCCGGCTGGTCGTTCGACGAGGTGCTGCCCTACTTCAAGCGCGCCGAGCACAACGAGCGCGGCGCCGACGCGTGGCACGGCCAGGGCGGCCCGCTCAACGTGATGGACCTGCGCAGCCCGAATGCCTTCCTGCCTGCCTTCATCGAAGCAGGTTCGCAGGCGGGTTACCCGCTCAACAACGACTTCAACGGCCCCGAGCAGGAGGGCATCGGCGCCTACCAGGTCACGCACAGGAACGGCGAGCGCCACAGCGCGGCCAAGGCCTACCTCACGCCGCACCTGGCGCGGCCCAACCTGCGGGTGATCACCGACGCGCTCACCCTGCGCGTGGTGACCGACACCGACGAGGACGGCACGGTGCGCACCGTTGGGGTGGAGTACCGGGGCAACGGCGGGCGCGGCCCGCTGCAGATCCTGCGTTTGAAGGAGGGTGGCGAGGTGGTGCTGAGCGCCGGCGCCTTCGGTTCGCCGCAACTGCTCATGCTCTCGGGCATCGGCCCGGCCGCACACCTGCGCGAGCACGGCATCGCCCCGGTGCACGACCTGCCGGGCGTGGGCCAGAACCTGCACGACCACGTGGATGTGGTGATGGTGGTCAACGCGCCGAAGGTGAAAGACCTGTTCGGCCTCTCGCTCACGGGCGTGGCGCGGGTGGTGCGCGGCATCTTCGAGTGGCGGCGCCGGCGCAGCGGCATGCTGACCACCAACTTCGCCGAGGCGGGCGGCTTCATCAAGAGCGCCCCCACCGAGCCCATCCCCGATCTGCAGCTGCACTTCGTTGTCGGCAAGCTGGTGGACCACGGCCGCAAGACGGTCTTTGGCCATGGGTACTCGTGCCACGTCTGCCTGCTGCGCCCGAAGAGCCGGGGCAGCCTGCGGCTGGCCAGCGCGGACCCGCTGGCGCCGCCGCTGATCGACCCCGCCTTCCTGCAGGACGCCGACGACACCGCGCGGCTGGTGCAGGGCTTCAAGCGCATGCGCGCACTGCTGCAGCAACCGGCGCTCACCCGCCACGGCGGCACCGAGTCGGCGTCCTCGGCCCAGGCCCAGAGCGATGCGCAGATCGAGCAATTCATCCGAAACCACGCCGACACCATCTACCACCCCGTGGGCACCTGCCGCATGGGGCCGGATGGCGCGCCGGGTGGCCTGGATGTGGTGGACGCGCGCCTGCGCGTGCATGGCGTGGCTGGTCTGCGCGTGGTGGACGCGTCGGTGATGCCCAGCGTGGTGGGCGGCAACACGAACGCGCCGGTGATCATGATGGCGGAGAAAGCGGTCGATATGATTCGCAGCGACAGACCCCCCCGCGCCGCGCCTGAGGGCGCGTCACCCCCCGTGGGGGCAACAGCAGTGGCCCGGCAAAGCCGGTTCCACGCTGTTCCCGGTTAATCTCTCCCCTCCGATCCACCACTCTTCCTCCAACGCGCACGCGTTTCGTCCAGGATGCCGCGGAACTGGCTTTGCCAGGCCGCAGGCATCGCCCCCTGGGGGGTGACGCGAAGCGGCGCGGGGGGCTTCAAAAAATGATTCTCGAACACGCCGACATCCGCATCGATCCCCTGAAAAGCTCAGCGTTTGAAGAAGCCATTCTTCGCGGCGTGAGCACCGTCATCGCCCAGGCGAAGGGCCTCAAGGGCTACCAGGTGCAGCGCTGCATCGAAACCCCGGGGCGCTACGTGCTGCTGATCCAGTGGGAGACGCTGGAAGACCACACGGTGGGCTTCCGGGGCTCCGACGCCTTTGCCCAGTGGCGCGCCATCGTGGGCCCCTTCTTCGTGCAGCCGCCGGTGGTGGAGCACTTCGAACTCGTGGGCCAGGGCTGAGCGCCTCGCCCCCGCCGCGAGGCACCCTTTGGTTGTAATCGAGTTACAACTTTAGTTTTTCCGCATCAGGGTGGACTTGCCGAACAGGCTTTCGATCAGGTCCACCGCCAGCTCCGCGGTGCGGTTGCGCACATCGAGTGCCGGGTTGAGTTCCATCACGTCGAGCGAGCACAGGCGGCCGGTGTCCGCGATCATTTCCATGCACAGCTGCGCCTCGCGGTAGGTGGGGCCGCCGAGCACGGTGGTGCCCACGCCGGGCGCAATCTCCGGGTCGAGAAAGTCCACGTCGAAGCTCACGTGCAGGTGGGTCTGCTCGTCCACGCCCATCAGCGCCTGCTCCATGGTGTGGCGCATGCCCATCTCGTCGATGTAGCGCATGTCGAACACCTCCAGGCCGGCCTGGTGCACCAGGCGCTTCTCGCCCGCGTCCACGCTGCGGATGCCGATCTGCCGCACCACCGCCGCATCGATGGCCGGGGTGGTGCCGCCGATGCCGGTGAGCTCGGGCGGGCCCATGCCGCACAGCAACGCCACCGGCATGCCGTGGATGTTGCCGCTGGGGGTGAGTGCGGCGGTGTTGAAGTCGGCATGGGCGTCGAGCCAGAGCACGCGCAGTTTCTTGCGCGTCTCGCGGCAGTGGCGCGCCACCGCGCTGATCGAACCCAGGCCGAGGCAGTGGTCGCCGCCGAGCACGATGGGCAGGCGGCCCAGGGCCAGTTCGGCATGCACGGCCTCGTGCAGGGACTGGTTCCAGGCCACCACTTCCTGGAGATGGCGGTAGCCCTCGGTGGGGGGCAGCCAGGGGTTGGCCGGGCCGCCCAGGTTGCCGCGGTCGACCACGCTCAGGCCCTGGCCTTCGAGCACCGTGGCCAGGCCCGCGACCCGCAGGGCCTCCGGCCCCATGGAGGCGCCGCGGGCACCGGCACCGATGTCGGTCGGCACCCCGATGAGGCTGAGGTTTTTTTGCATGGCGGTATTGTGAGTCGGTGAGGCCAGAGTGTGACGGCCTTCGGGCTGGTTTCAAAACGTATGCCGTGTTACCAGCCACCGGCCGGTGGGCGGACATCGGGCGCATGCGCCTCACCGGGCGCGCGATTTCGGGTGGGGAATTTTGTTACCAACCCACACCTTTCGTGCCGGACTCCAAGCCGTTGGGAAGCTGATACTCCGTTCGCGCTGGGTGGCTCTCCGCCCATCGCGGTGATTTTTCTCACGTTCCAGGCGTGTCAGACACTGCAGCCCAGTGTGACCCGGAACTCCCTTCCGATCGCCAAGCCGCCACCCCCTAGTGAGCGTCAAGGTGTTTTTGTGCCGAAGACATGAACCCGACCCCGATCCCGACGCCCTTGATGGATGCCTCCTCGACCCGCAAGTCGCTGCCGCTGCTGGCCGTGCTGTTCGCGGCCACGCTGACCGCCTGTGGTGGTGGCGGCGGTGGTGGCACCCCGGCAGCGGGCGGTGGCACGACGACCGAACCGATCACGGGAGCTCCGGCGCCCGCACCAGCTCCGGCACCCGCACCAGCTCCGGCACCCGCACCCGCACCTGCGCCAGCTCCGGCACCCGCACCTGCTCCGGCCCCGGCACCCGCACCTGCTCCGGCCCCGGCCCCGGCCCCGGCACCCGCACCTGCGC
>Ga0247823_10004792_pt1 | contig 10789 bp, 11 predicted proteins | sample 13C_PalmiticAcid_2_FD_192426 | JGI IMG/M metagenome (GOLD analysis project Ga0247823, IMG submission 192426) | Soil microbial communities from agricultural site in Penn Yan, New York, United States - 13C_PalmiticAcid_Day30 | ecosystem: Environmental > Terrestrial > Soil > Agricultural land...
CCCCAAAATGAGCGCATGAATATCGTGAGTTCCTTCGTAGGTATTCACTGCCTCCAGATTCATCATGTGTCTGATGACGTGGTACTCGTCGGACACGCCATTACCCCCGTGCATATCGCGGCTCATTCGAGCGATCTCCAGCGCTTTTCCGCAATTGTTGCGTTTTATTAGCGAGATCATCTCGGGCGTGGCGAGCCCTTCATCGAGAAGCAGTCCAACGCGTAACGCCGCCTGTAATCCCAGGGCGATTTCCGTTTGCATATTCGCTAGTTTTAGCTGGATCAACTGATTGGCGGCAAGTGGGCGTCCAAACTGTTTTCGGTCCAGAACATATTGGCGAGCCGCATGCCAGCAGAATTCCGCGGCGCCCATTGTTCCCCAGGAAATGCCATAACGCGCCTTACTGAGACAGCCGAAGGGGCCTGAAAGTCCTTTTGCGTCCGGCAACAAATTTTCCGCCGGAACGAAAACATCATCCATGACGATTTCGCCCGTGATTGAGGCGCGAAGCGAAAATTTACCCTCGATTTTAGGCGTTGAAAGCCCCTTCATGCTTCTCTCGAGAATAAAGCCGCGAATGTCGCCGGCGTCATCCTTGGCCCAGACGATAAATACATCGGCGATGGGGGCGTTGGTGATCCACATTTTCGCGCCACGTAACTTGAATCCACCATTGGCGGCATAAGCGCGCGTCGCCATCCCGCCGGGGTCTGAGCCATGATCGGGTTCAGTGAGACCAAAACAGCCAATCCATTCGCCGGTCGCCAGTTTCGGCAAATACTTCTGACGTTGGGCCTCTGAGCCGTACTGATAAATCGGATGCATAACCAAGCTGGATTGCACGCTAAGCGCCGAGCGATATGCGGAATCCACTTGCTCTATTTCTCGTGCGATTAATCCGTAGGCGACGTGGCTTACCCCAGCGCATCCATGATCTTCGATTGTGCAACCAAGAAAGCCGAGCTCGCCTAATTCGCTCATGATTTCACGGTGGAATATCTCATGCCGATTCGCTTCCAAAATGCGGGGCATCAGCTTGCCCTGACTGTAATTGCGCGCCGCATCGCGAATTTGTCGCTCTTCACTGCTAAGTTGCTGTTCGATGAGGAATGGGTCATCCCATTGAAAAACGGGTTTGCTTTTTTGTGTGCTCATGATTCCATTGACCTCGGAAAGAATCCTAAGAGAGCCTCTGATTAAGTGTCGCGAGCAGGACAAAAACGGACCGAGGAACGGAGGTGTACGAGTAGTACATTGAGTACCGGAGGTTCATTCTCGGCCTGCGCAGCAACTTAATCAGAGGTTCCCTAAGTTGATGTATGTGAAGTTATATTACTTCCCAATCCTACCTGTCTTTTATTTTGTTGTGTTCGGATGTATTTTGCTTTGCAAAATATGATTTCGGAGATTTGACACTGTAACCCATCCCTGTGCAAACTGAGAATTCGTCTGGCAAAAGGCTGTGCGAAGTCGTTTCGTTCTTGTGACGAGAGATATTGCTAAATCGTACAGCTTTAAGCGCGGCGTTAAACCATAACTACGTCATAACTACTTGTAGGGGGGAAGTATGAACAAACCTAGGCTCAAAGAGGTAAACGAGAAGGAAATCATGGATATAGGTCCATTGCGGGAAAAAGACCGCCAGTTCGTTACGGCGCTTGCCCGGGGCCTTGATGTATTACGGAGTTTTCGACCCGGCGAGAACATGCTGGGGAACCAGGAAATATCCCGGCGAACAGGATTGCCTAAACCTACGGTGTCTCGTTTGACTTATACGCTAACCAGATTGGGGTATCTGCGTCATTCAAAGGAATTGAGCAAGTACTCGTTAGGAACGGGTGTCTTGTCTCTGGGCTACACACTCCTGGCAAGTCATGACATTCGCCGCATTGCTCGTCCTCATATGCAGGAGCTTGCCGATCAAGTGCAGGCTTCGGTTTCACTGGGCGCTCGCGATCGTCTGAACATGGTCTATGTGGAGAATTGCCGGGCCAGCTCGACGGTGACTTTGCGTATGGATGTTGGTTCGACGATCCCAATCGCTACGACCGCAATGGGACGAGCGTTCCTGGCGGCGTTACCGGAGTGGGAACGGGATTATTTGATGGAAAGCATCAAGAAACGTAGCGCCGAAAACTGGCCGAAAATTAAAGAAGGCATCGAGCGCGCGTTTAAGGAGTACGAGGAGCGTGGTTTTGTTTCCGCGGTTGGTGAGTGGCAAAAGGATGTCAGCGCGGTTGGCGTACCCATGAGCACGCCGGATGGACATATCATCGCCTTCAACTGTGGTGGCCCTACGTTTTCTCTGAAGCGAGGACAACTGGAGGATGATGTCGGTCCTCGATTAGTCAATATGGTGCGTGAAATACAAAGCCAGCTTCAACAGACGACGTAATCGAATGGGTGAGGGCGGAGCGCAAGGGTGAATTTTTCCTGCGTTCCGCTTTTTCCTTTCTCAAAGCTCCTTTTTGATTTGCATCGCAATTTGAAGCGCCTCTTCCACAGTATTCGCCATTACCGTGAAGTGCCCCATCTTTCGTCCTGGCCGTGCTTGTCGCTTACCGTATAGATGAAGTTTTGTCCCTGGGTGACGCAATACCGCGTCCCAACGCGGCTCGCCATTCGCCCAAACATCGCCTAACAAATTGATCATCACAACCGGCGTGTGAAGCGAGGGATCGCCGAGCGGCAGGCCACACAACGTTCTTACTTGTTGTTCGAACTGAGATGTGCGGCAGGCGTCGATCGTGTAATGACCGCTATTGTGAGGACGCGGGGCGATCTCATTAATGAATAGCGTGTCGTCGTTCAGAACAAAAAATTCGACAGCCAGAACGCCGACGTAGTCCAGTTTATTCGCGAGCGCCATCGCGAGCGTTTTCGCTTTCTCCGCCACCGCTGAACTCACCCGCGCGGGCGCGATGCTTACATCCAAGATGCCGTCGCGGTGCTGATTTTCCGCTAAGGGGAAAGGACGTGTTTCTCCATCGGCTCCGCGTGCGAGAACCACGGAAACCTCCAGCGCAAGTGGCAGAAACTCCTCCAGCACACAGGCTGTGTGTCCCCACTGCGCATGAATCGCCTCCGCCTCCGCCACGCTCCCGACCTTCGCCTGCCCCTTTCCGTCGTAACCCATACGTGCGGTCTTGAGCAGCGCGGGAAAGCGCAAGTCGCCAACGCTGGCGGATAAAGGTTTATGTTGATCGATAACAGCGAATGGGCCTACGGGGAATCCGTTATCGCGCAGAAACGTTTTTTCCCGAATACGATCCTGGGCAATGGAAACGCTCGCCCCTGAAGGACGAACGGTGCGGTTAGCGCCCAATGCGGTCAAGCTGGATGCGGGCGCATTTTCAAATTCGGTGGTGATAGCCGCACACTGTCGCGCGATGTTGTCGAGCGCAGCCGAATCTTCGTAGCCGGCCGTGATGTGTTCGTCCGCGATATCGCCGGCCGGGCTATGAACGTCCGGCTCCAGGACGACAACGCGATAACCCATTGTGCGAGCGGCGATGGTGAACATGCGTCCCAGTTGCCCGCCGCCAAGCAAACCGAGAGTTGCTGGTGGAAGGATCATAGAACGTCAGGCAGGGTCATCGCCGCGACTTGGGCCTGCAATTCTTTTCGATACTCTTCGAGTTTTTGAGCGAGCGCTGGATTCGCGCTCGCCAACATGCTTACCGCGAATAAGGCTGCATTGGCGGCGCCTGCCTCGCCAATCGCAAAGGTGGCGACCGGGATGCCCTTGGGCATTTGCACTATGGAATGCAAGGAGTCTTCGCCGCGGAGATATTTTGAGGGCACCGGTACGCCGAGCACTGGCACCGTGGTCTTGGATGCGATCATGCCGGGGAGATGCGCCGCGCCGCCAGCGCCAGCGATAATGCAGGCGAGGCCGCGTTCTTTCGCCGTTTCGGCGTATTCGAACATTTTGTCCGGCGTCCGATGCGCGGATACGACGCGGTGTTCGAATGGAACGCCAAATCGCTTGAGCGTGGAGGCGGCATGCTGCATGGTTTCCCAATCGCTACTGCTGCCCATGATGATGCCGATAAGTGTCTTATCCATATAGCCCCCGAGGTCTTGAGCCTCCCCCATATCAGAGGATGTCGAAAAAGCCGCCGTGCGGACCGATATCGGTCCGCTAGCTTTTATCAGATCCCCATTTTCCCTGGACAAAACGTCATAGAACAATGGGGAGGGGGGCTCAAAAGGGGTGCTAGTCTACCAGCCCCTTCGCTTCTCCGACCAGCCCCCGATAAGCATTGTAAATCTCCTGAAGCGCTGTCTCCATGCCAACGACCGGCTTCCAGTCGAGCTCCCGGCAGGTATTGTCTATTTTCGGAACTCGGTTCTGGACGTCTTGATAGCCTTTTCCATAATACGCGTCCGATGTGGTTTCCACGATTCTGACGCTCTGCGCCGAGTCGCTATATTCCGGATAGGCTTGCGCCAGATTGACCATCATGCTCGCCAGTTCACGAACTGAATAATTATTTTTTGGGTTGCCGATGTTATAAATTTTGCCGGACGCGACGTCCCCACGGTTATCGATTATTTTCATCAGCGCATCGATGCCGTCATCGATATAAGTGAAGGTGCGCCGTTGCGCGCCGCCGTCCACGAGCTTGATGGGTTCGCCCCGCACGATATGGCCAAAGAACTGCGTAATGACTCGGGAACTGCCCTCCTTGGCGGTGTGAATGCTGTCCAGCCCTGCGCCGATCCAATTGAAAGGACGGAAGAGCGTGAAGTCCAATCCGCGCTGCGCGCCATATGCCCAAATGACCCGGTCCATGAGTTGCTTGGAGCACGAATAGATCCAACGTTGTTTTTCGATAGGCCCGAGCACTAATTCGGAAGTGTAAGGATCGAACTCCTTATCGTGGCACATGCCATACACCTCGGACGTAGAGGGGAAGACGATGCGTTTACGCCACTTCACGCAACTGTGAACGATTGGGAGATTGGATTCGAAATCCAGTTCAAATACGTGCAACGGATCTTTTACATAAAGGGCCGGCGTGGCGATGGCGACGAGCGGTAGAACCACGTCGCATTTCTTGATGTTGTATTCGATCCATTCCTTGTTGATCGTGATGTCGCCTTCGGCGAAATGAAAACGCGGATGGTGCAGCAAGTCGGCTACACGTTCCGACTGCATGTCCATGCCGAATACTTGCCAATTGGTCGTATCGATGATGCGCTTGGATAGATGATGGCCAATGAAGCCATTGACGCCGAGGATGAGAACTTTCTTCATGAGTATTCCAAAGTGACAACGCTGTTGGGAAACAGAAGCGAACTTGCCCCTACCTATACGAATCTAGGCTAGCGTCACCGATACGCCGAATCGGCGCCGGAAGACTTCGGCGGAAATAATATCCCCATCGAGCTCCATGGCGACGATGCGCAGCACACCGCCATCGGCGCAAGATGCGAGAAGGATATTTCCGTCAACGTATAAGTAAGCATTGCCCTTTTTTGCTGTTTGTTGTTTTTCACGTAGCGTACGAAGTATGCGAGCCGGCTGGCCGGCGATAGTGGTTGAGGCGCCAGGGTAGGGCGGGGCGACGGCGCGAATCAGGTTATGAATATTCGTCGCGCTCTCTCGCCAGTCGATGACGCCATCCGCTGGCTTTCGCCCGCCGTAATACGAGCTTTGCGTCGTGTCTTGAGGTATGAGCTTTGCGCTACCATCGATTAGCTTTGGCAACGCACTGTGAAGCGTCATTTCAGCCGCAAGAGTCACCTTGTGGAATACACCGAGCGCGATATCGTTTTCGAGAATCGGTATTGCTTGCTGATCGACAATGCCGCCCGCGTCGGGTTTCTCGACCATCTGATGCAAGGTGGCGCCTGTTTCCTTTTCACCTTTAACGATTGCCCAATTCACCGGCGCGCGACCGCGATACTTAGGCAGCAAGGAGCCATGCATGTTGAATGCTCCTAAACGCGGGATATTCAACAAAGTTGATTGCAGCATCAAGCGATAGTAAAAGGAGAACAGGAAGTCGGGCTGCGTCGCTGCGATTCGCTCGACGACTTCCGGGGCGTTGGGATCATCGGGCGTTATAACGGGAATGCGATGCAGACGAGAAAGCTTCGCAACGCTTTCGAACCAGACATTCTCCTGCGGGTCATCGTTATGAGTGATCACAAGCGGAACCGTGACGCCTTGGTCCAACAAGACGGAAAGGCAACGGACGCCTACGTTGTGATAGGCAAAAACTACAGCGCTGGTCATCGTTGTTATAAAACGCTTTAAAAATTACTTCGGGCGCGATGAAAGTGCGGTGACATTCGATGCTTCGGCTTCGCTCATTGCTTGGTAAACTTCCAGAACTGCATGCACGATATAGCGAGGTCGTTGCCGAACTTGTTCATAAATTCGACCAACGTATTCGCCGAGTAAACCGATGCCGAAGAGCAATATGCCAATCAGCATGAACGTGATGGCGAAGAGCGTAAACAGTCCTTCGGCCTCCGGCCCAAAGATCAATCGACGCGCCACTAATAACGTCACCAGGGCGCCTGAAAATATTGAGAGCGCAACGCCAAGCAGAGAAAAAAGCTGTAAGGGCATGATGGTGAAGCTCGTCACCAAGTCGAAATTCAACCGCAGCAAACGATAAAGCGAATATTTCGATTGCCCCGCCGCGCGCTCTTCATGCGAGACCTCGATTTCCGTTGGGTTGGCCGCGAAGGTGTAGGCAAGTGCGGGAATGAACGTATTGACCTCTTTCGCGTGATTGATGGCGTCGACAATGGCGCGGCTGTAGCCGCGCAGCATACAACCTTGATCTGTCATCGTGATTCTCGTCATTCGCTCGCGCAAGTAATTCATGACTTTCGACGCGTGACGCCGAAATGACGTATCGCGACGCATCAAGCGCACAGTGCCCACGTAGTCGTGGCCTTCGTCCATCTTGGCTAACAGCTTCGCGATTTCTTCGGGAGGATTTTGCAAATCGGCGTCCAGCGTAATGATTTTCTCGCCACGACACGCTTCGAAGCCCGCCATGATCGCCAAGTGTTGGCCATGGTTGCCGTTGAACAGAATGACTCGCGTAACGTCCGGGCGCATCTGAAACTGCTCTCGCAAAATGGCGGCTGATCGATCCTGGCTGCCATCGTTTATGAATATGATTTCATAACGGCGGTGAAGCGCATCGAGCGCAGGATAGAGACGCGCAAAAAGCACGTGCAAGACAGGTTCTTCATTGTAAACGGGGATGATGATGGAAATTTCAGGCGTCATTTGACAGACTTTTACTCAAAACATAATGCGCTCAAAGATCATCCGTTTCATATTGAAAACGGTGTTGGGTTGGTCGCCGTTGACCTTGCCGCTACGCCTGCTCGCTACAGATCTCGAACAGGATCTCGTCTTGTATTTCTCTAGTTATAGATATAAATACACATTGGCTAGCGCTTATTTTTTATCGACGCCACATGCGCAATATTTGCACCATGCTTTCGCAAACGCGCTCCACATCCGCCAAGCTCATCTCCGGAAATAAGGGCAACGTAACGGTTTCTCGTCCGATGCGTTCGGCGTTCGGAAAGTCTCCTTCCTTGTAGCCGAGTCGCCGGTAAAGCGTTGCGAGGTGCAGCGCCTCGTATGAAATGCCCACGCCAATCTCGCGCGTATGCATGGCGTCGATGAATTGTTTGCGGGTAATGGCCAGTTGATCGAGCGGCAATAATACGGCGAACATATTCCAACTATGTCCCTCGTCGCCACGCGCGGGTAGAACGCAAGGTGGATCCGAGTCCAAGCATTTGAAGTAGTGCGCCGCTAACTCACGACGTTTGGCGTTGAAACTTTCAAGATGCGCAAGCTGTGCGATGCCCAAGCGAGCGCTGACATCAGACATATTGAACTTGCCGCCGGGCGTGTCCACATCGCGTGTCCCATCGGGTAAACGAGTGATGCCGTGGAAACGCAGCTTTTCGACGAGCTGTGCATCCGCTTCGGTGGGAAGAGACAATGCGCCGCCTTCAATGGTGGTCATGTTCTTATTGGCGTGAAAGCTGAAGGAGACAAGGTCGCCGAAGGCGCCGATGCGTTGTCCTCGCCACGATGAACCGATCGCCAAGGCGGCATCTTCGATCACGCGCAGATCATGCTTTCGCGCTAACGCATAAAGCGCATCCATCTCCATCGGCAACCCGGCGAAGTGGGTTGGCATGATCGCTTTTGTCCGTCGAGTGATCGCGGCTTCGGTCGCTTGAAGGTCTTGGTTTCGTGTCGCCGGATTCACATCCACGAAGATCGGCGTGGCTCCTCTCTTGAGAATCATGTTTGGCGTCGCGAAGAAACTTTGCGCGGACGTTATCACTTCGTCGCCTTCTCCTACACCGGCTATCTGAAGTGCGACCTCCATTGCCGCCGTAGCAGAGGTCAACGTGCGCACGGGCCGTCCGCTCAAATATTTCGAAAGGGCATTCTCAAAGGCCAGGACTTGCGGGCCGCTAGCGATCCAGCCGGAACCTAGCGTTTCCGCGACTTCGGCGATCATGCTGGAATCGATCGTGGGACGGGCGAACGGAAGAAAACTCATGGCGCTCAAGCACAACAGTTAATGTTCTTGAATTAAGTATGGCGCCAAACTTCTCGATTCCCAGTCGAGAATAGAATTCTTTCGTAGCCTACTGCGTACCCCAAGATCAAACCTCCGATGCTCAACGTACTAAATCGTACGCTTCCGCTCCTCGGTTCGATCTTGAGACGCGCGCTACGGTTTCGAATGAAGTCTAATGATTACCTTGAACGACGTGTCCGTGGTTGCTTTTCGCTTTTTTACTTATCGTCGTCTTTGGCATTCTGTTGTCTGCGACTAACCGGCCGACCGCTCTTGATTGCGTGAACGGCGCCTACGGTGCGTGCAAGATCTTCGGTGGAAAGTAGTTCCAGCGCGGCAAGGCCAGCTCTCAAAAGTTCGCTTTTCTTGACCACGATTCCTGTTTGCAGGCATTTCTTTTTCAGCGCATCGATTTTTTCGTAGTCGGCTATTGGCATCGTGAAGGTGTCACGAACAACTTTTTTCTTGATGAAAAAATCGGCGTCCGATCCATCACGTTTTTTTGTGGTGGGTTGTTTGGCGGCGGGTTGGACGGCAGGAATCTTGTCTTTTTTTATTGGATTTTCCGCTTGGGCGCTTCTAGATGTTTTTGTAACGCTTTGCCGTGGCGACGGTGTTGTCTTGGCGGCTTTTGGACTGGTGGTTTTGCTGGCGGTTCCGCCACGTTTAGCGGTGGTCGATTTCGCAGCTGTTCGCGAGGATTTTGCGGCGCTGGAGGGAGTTTTTTTTGTTGCCATATCGTTATCCTTATCGAAGGGTAGGAAAGTATGAATCAATAAAAGAAGCCACCCGCGCAGGCCCGATTAGATCGTAAACAGGTTCTAAACGCACTCAACTCCTGGCGACTAAATACACGCCGAGAATAATGACGCCCATTCCCATTAGCCGAGTCGGTGATACGGCTTCCCCAAAGAAATACCAAGCGCCCAGCGCGTTGACGACATAGCCAATGGAGAGCATTGGATAGGCGATGCTTACTTCAACGCGCGATAGCGCCATAATCCAAACAATAACGCTGATAACGTAGCAGGCGAGTCCGCCAGTAATGTGCGGCTCCGTGGCTAGTCGCCAGCCAATGGGAAGAATGTTCTCTCGACTGAAAGCGAACGCGCCTACCGCATTGGTTCCCGCTTTTAGAAGCAATTGCGCCGTGGCGTTTAAAAGCACGCCCGCCAGCACCAGGGTAAAACTTACGGGATTCATACGATTCTTTATGCTTGTCCTAAATAAGGTCTATAGAACGGGAAGCGCATTTTATAAAAGAGCGCGGATCGGTCCATCAAGCGCTTTTGAGCAACACGATAGCCGCCCCGCTGCCGCCATCCATCGGACGCGCCTGACAAAACGCCAACACTTCGTCCCGTTGTACAAGCCATATGCGAACCAACTGTTTCAAAATAGGCTCTCGGTTTATCGAGCCTAACCCTTTGCCGTGAATAATGCGGATGCAACGATGGCCATCTTTTCGTGACGCATTGAGGAATTCGACAAGCTGTGTGCGCGCCTCGATTCGGGTGAGGCCATGCAAGTCTAGTTCATCCTGGATAACCCAGTGGCCGCGACGCAGTTTCTTCAATACATTTTGTGGGAGGCCTTGCCGTAGGAAAGAAAGCTCTTCGCCTGTTTCGAATCCGGCTTCCCAGGGATCGTGGTCGGATAGGGAGTCCGCCACCTCCTGCTTCTCATCCAGCAATGTTTGAACGGGAATGGGAGAGGGTTTGGGAAAATCATGTAACACCCGCCCCGTGACCGACACGGGTGTTACATCGGATACAGCGGCGCGAAACGCCGCCAAGTCATCCTTGGACGTCGCTTCTACATCGCTTTTGGTTGGTTTGGAACGCGGCAGTTTCACGCCGCCTCCTTCATTCTAAAAAAACACGGGCACGGATGCTTTTTGCGGTTTTAAAAATCTTACCTCAGTGCGGCAACCCTTCAAGATAAGTTTCTGCATCCAACGCGGCCATACAGCCCGTCGCGGCGCTGGTTACCGCTTGGCGATAAACGTGATCCTGCACATCTCCCGCTGCGAATACGCCGGGAAGGCTGGTGGCTGTCGCATCGCCGCTTCGTCCGCCTTTGGTGACGATATAACCGTTTTCCATTTCAAGCTGGCCTTCGAACAGCCCCGTATTTGGCGAGTGACCGATGGCGATGAACACCCCTTGCGTCTTGAGGTCCACGGTGGAGCCATCCTGCGT
>Ga0247823_10004794_pt1 | contig 10786 bp, 8 predicted proteins | sample 13C_PalmiticAcid_2_FD_192426 | JGI IMG/M metagenome (GOLD analysis project Ga0247823, IMG submission 192426) | Soil microbial communities from agricultural site in Penn Yan, New York, United States - 13C_PalmiticAcid_Day30 | ecosystem: Environmental > Terrestrial > Soil > Agricultural land...
CGCTGCATTGTGTGCAGCGTTTTCGGGCGCAAGGATCGTTAATTCCACCGTAACGGGCCATGCGCGCCCCCTCACCCAAACTCACGCAATCTCACACGCGAGCCGATCGATGGAGGCGCTGCGAATCCGCTCCGGCGCACCGCACCACCGCCACGCAGCAGCGGAAATCGCGAAAAACACCGGGAATGCACGCAGATTCGCCGTGGCGCCGTCAGGCCGCATCGGAGATGCGGCGCGCAGCGGCAAGGCCGCAACGCAGCGCCGGCGCCTTGCTCACCGACGTTGCGTTGCAATTGTTATTTTTCTCTCATCACAGATTGCGCAGGCTCCTGCGCATCAGGCGTTCACCGCCCTGGGCATATCGCCCGCCGCATCCGTGGCCGCTGCCGCGAGCGGCAGCGCGATATGGAACGTGGTGCCGCGATCCGGCGCGCTGTCGATGTCGAGGCTGCCGCCGCAGACCGACACGATCTCGCTGACGACGGCCAGTCCCAGACCGCTGCCCTGTCCGTCGGCGCTGGTCGTGAAGAACGGCTCGAACACACGCCGGCGCACGGTCTCGTCCATGCCGCGCCCGCTGTCGCTGAACGACAGCGCGACACGCGCCGCCGGCTGCGCCTGCACCGTGATGACGAAGCGGCCGCCGTCGGGCATGGCCGTGTTGGCGTTGGCCGCCAGATTCAGCACGACGAGCTCGAACTCGCTGCGGTCCATGCGCACCTCCTGAGCGGCCGGTGCCGGCTCGAACGCGATGCGCACGTCAGGCCCGAACAGCTGATGCAGCATCGGCTGCATTTCCGCGAGCGCCGCATTGACGTCGAAGATTTCCGGAACCGCGTCGCCGCGATGGCTGAAGTTCGTCAGCTTGCGGCTGACCGCGCTGGCGCGGCGCGCCGCGGATTCGACGCCGGCCAGCGCGGCACGCATGGACTCTTCGCCGTCGGCGGCCATGCCGCGCGCCGCGTAGCCGAGCACGAGGGTCAGCAGATGATTGAAGTCGTGCGCGACGCCGGCGGCGAGCCGCCCCACCGCTTCGACTTTCTGCGAGTGCACGAGCTGGTTGTACAGGCGCTCGCGCTCGACGATCTCCGCTTCGAGCCGCGTCTTGGCCTGCGCGAGCTCGTCACCACGCGCTCTCGCCGACGCCAGGCTTTCGCGCAGCGCGACCATGCTGCGGTCGACCACGACCGCGACGAACAGGAAGACCAGCGCGCAGACCACGGCGAACAAGGTCAGCTGGTCCCAGGAATCCGGCGTGGACGCCTTGCCGCTGTCGACGATGGTACCGACCGCGAACGCCGCAACGATCCAGCCGAACATCAGCCACAGCGCGCGCCGGCTGACCATCAGGCCGGCGACGACGAGCCAGGCGACCTGCAGCGGCTGCTCGTAGGAATTCGACGCCATGCCCTGGATGAGGTAGGCGTGCATCAGCAGTACGGCCACGGTGCCTAGCAGTAGACGCAGCGCGAGCTTCACGCGGCCCTGACGGATCAACGCGACGCACAGCGCGGAGAGCAGACTCATGCCGAGGCTCGCGAACAGGCTCGGTGTCTCCGTATCGCGCCAGGGCAGCGGATTGAAGAAAACCCGATACAGCCACATCGGCGGCGGCAGCACTGCGAGCATCAGCAGCACGACCTGCAGGGTCGGTGCGTTGCGCCGGTCCACCTCGTCCGCAACGGGCACGTTGCGCAGCCAATTCAGCCCGGCACGCCAGAGGCGCGCGACCACAAAACCCTCAGCCATGTCCATTCCCCTGATTGCTGCGTACTTACCCCATCGACGCGGAATTGCCCCCCAAGGCCCGCGTCATTGCTTCTGCTTCATCCTCCGGGCACCAGCACGTAGCCGACGCCGCGCACCGTATGCAGCGGCAAGGTCGGCATGCCGCTGTCGACGAGCTTGCGGCGCAGGCGGTGCATGACCATGTCCAGACGATGCGGATCGAAGGTGTCCGTGTCGTCGGCCAATGCTGCGATCAAGGCTTCGCGCTGCACCGTCGTGTTCGCGGCGGCGAACAGCAGCTGCAGCAGCACGCGCTCGGTGGCGCTGAGATCGACGGTCACGCCGTCGGGCGCGATCAGGCGCCAGCCGTCGGCGCCAAGCACCCAGGCGCCATCCCCGCGTGCCGGCGACGACAGCCGCCGCGCCACGCTGCGCACCGTCGCGCAGACGACGGCCGCATCGACGGGCTTGGTCAGATAGGCGTCGGCGCCGAGATCCAGACCGCGCACGCGATCGGCCGCGGTCACGCGGCCGGTCAGCATGACGATGCCGACACTGGAGTTTTCGCGCAGATAGCGCGCGACTTCGAAACCGCTCTGGTCCGGCAGACGGATGTCGAGGACCACGATCTCGGGCATGCGGTCGAGCATCGCCCGGTACAGCTCGGCGGCGCTGCCCGCGACGACGACGCTGCAGCCGTCGGCGCGCAGCGCGGGAGCGAGGATGGCATCGCGCAGCTCCACATCGTCCTCGACGAGGACTACGCGTAGAGACGATGGCTGAAGCGCTGCGGAACGAGGGCTCATATCACGATGATAGGGACTTGAACTGTGACTGGCTACCCGAAACGGTGTGGCGATTCGTCACAAAAGTCGCATGCACCACGACGAACGAAGCGCGTTTTTCCCTTCCTCGCCGTCGATTCGTCATCGCCGTCGCCGCAAATCCGCCGCAACGCAGTGAAAATCGCGCGGGCATCCTGCGACGCCTAGTGTGGCACTGACGAGAAAATCGACTTGTAAACAAGCGCTACGACGGCCGATCGCAGGATTCGCAACGCCGCCTTCCCCACACCTTCCGCCACGGCCTTCGCGACGGCTGTGCTCGAATGCGTCACGCCTGCCGCGCGAGGCCTCATGACAGCGGCATCCGCGCGCCATCCCGGCATCCGGCGCCATTCGTGACCGGGGCGCCCGCGACACCCGCGCCGACGACAACCGCGCAGCCTCGACGGCACCTCGCCCTGTCGCATTGCGATGACCGCGCCAACCTGCCTGCGCAACGGGTCGGCACGCGGCGTCTGCTCGCGGAGACGACTGACGGCGCTGCGCGCAACGGCGGCCGACGCCCGAGCGACCGCCGCTGCAGCGACTGAAATGGTCACTATGTGCCGCAATCGGTTTGCCTATCGCCGCACTGCGCCGGCACGCCTACCGCAGGGTAGACCAAGCGCTACCGTTCAGCGGCGTTTCATCGCACGCGTGCGCGCGGTCACGAAGCCCGTCATCGGCCGCGCGTATCGTGCGCCCGCCAGTTCCGGGGAAATCGCCATGTCTCTGACCCGCCGCTGCGGCGCGCTGCTGTTGTGCGCCGCCTTCGTCATGCCCGCCGCGCAGGCGCGCACCTTCTTCAAGTCCGGCTTCGAAGCGCCGACCGACATCCCTGCCACGGATGGAGAGGCCGCCCGCTTTCTGACCCAGGCCACCTTCGGCCCCACGATTCCCGACATCGCCAAGGTCCGCACCATCGGCTACTCGGCCTGGATCGACCAGCAGATGAATCAGGTCGCGATGACCGCCGCGCGGCCGCACATGGAGGCCGTCAGCGCCGCGATGGTCTCAGCCGGAGGCAGCGACACGATAGGACAGAACCAGCGCCTGAGCCGCTGGTTCCACACCGCCGTGACCGGTCCCGACCAGCTGCGCCAGCGCGCCGCCTGGGCGCTGTCGCAGATCTTCGTGATCTCCGACAGCAACGGCGCGATCAGCGGCGAGCCGATCCAGATGAGCGAGTACTGGGACCTGCTCGCGCGCAACGCCTTCGGCTACTACCGCACCCTGCTCGACGAGGTCAGCTACAACCCGTCGATGGGCAAGTTCCTGAGCCATTTCCGCAACCGCAAGGCGGCGACCGGACGCGAGCCCGACGAGAACTACGCGCGCGAAGTCATGCAGCTGTTCTCGATCGGTCTGGTCGAGCGCAACCTCGACTACTCGCCGCTGCTGCAGGGTGGCCAGCCGGTGCCGACCTACGACCAGAACGTCATCAGCAACTACGCCAAGGTGTTCACGGGCTTCGCCTACAACAACGCCGGCACCAACCTGTTCGGCGGCACCAACACCTATCTGCCGATGTCGTGCGTCGCGACCGAACACGACACCACGGCGAAAGTCGTCGTCGGCGGCACGACGATCGCGGCCGGACAGACCTGCGCCGCCGACGTGCGCGACGGCCTGAACCTGCTCGCCTCGCATCCGAACGTCGCGCCGTTCATCGCGCGCCAGCTGATCCAGCGCTTCACGACGAGCAACCCGTCGCCGGCCTACATCACGCGCGTCGCACAGAAATTCGTCAACAACGGCGACGGCGAGCGCGGCGACCTCGCTGCCGTCATCCGGCAGATCCTGCTCGATCCCGAAGCGCGCGCGGCCAATCCGCCGGCCGGCTTCGGCAAGATCCGCGAGCCGCTGCTGCGCCTGACCGCCGTGCTGCGCGCCTGGGAATTCCAGCTGCCGGCGCCGACCGCCTACGGCGAGATCCGCATGGGCATGACCAACCCGCTGCCGGTCTACGGCCAGCGCCCGCTCGGCGCAGCGACCGTATTCAATTTCTACGAGCCGGACTATCAGCATCCGGGTGCGATCGCCAACGCCGGTCTCTACGCCCCGGAGATGCAGATCATCAACGAAGGCTCGACCTACACGATCTCCAACAGCCTGGCCGACTACACCTTCCGCTACTACGTCGGCATGACCAATCCGCCGACCGACCGGCCGCTGATCGACGTGGCCGCGCTGGCCGGCATGGCCACGCCGGCGGCCATGGTCGACGAAGTCAACAAGCGCATGTTCTACGGCCAGATGACGACCGGCACCCGCACCACCCTGATCAACATGCTGAGCTTCATGAACGGCGCGACGGGGAGCGAGAAGGCGCGCTCGCTGCTGCAGGTCGCCGCCATGTCGCCCGAATTCGCCACGCAACGCTGAGGACCGCCGCGATGAAACAGAACGAACTCAAACGCCGGCGCTTCCTGCAGCAGCTCGGCCTCACGCTCTGCGCCGGCGGCGCCTCCGCGCTGCTGCCGCAGCTGCGCCTCGTGAATTCGGCGCTGGCCGCCGACAAGGGCACGGTCGCCGGCTATCGCGCACTGGTCTGCATCTATCTGTCGGGCGGCAATGACTCGTGGAACATGCTGCTGCCGTACGACACGGCGCGGCATGCGGTCTATGCCGCCGCGCGCAGTGGCGTCTACAACGCGACCACCAATGCCGGCGGCCTGGCCATCGACCGCGCCGCGCTGACCTCCCAGTTCCAGATCACCGACAGCGCGACCGGCGCCCAGTACGCGGTCAACCCGGGCAACGCCACCTACCCCACCGGCATGAGCGACATCGCGACGATCTATCGCGCGAACAAGCTCGCCTTCATCGCCAACGTGGGCACGCTGATCCGCCCGATCACCAAGACCGAATACAACAACACGCCGGCGCTGCGTCCGCCTCAGCTGTATTCGCACAACGACCAGGAGAATCTCTGGCATCTGGCGCGCACGAACGCGAGCAACAGCGGCTGGGGCGGCCTCGTCGCCGACCGCACGCGCCTGAACAACGTCAACCAGGCGCTGTCGCCGTGCATCTCGCTGGCCGGCTCCAACCGCTTCGAAGTCGGCGAGAGCACCTTTCCGTATCAGATGTCGTCCAGCGGCCTGACCGGTCTCAGCAACATCTATAACTCCGCCAGCAGCACCGGCGGCACCTACGGCTCGCAGCGCGCCGGCGCACTGGATCTGCTGCTGGCCGACACCAGCAACCCGTCGCTGCTGACGCAGGAGTACGCGCGCACGTTCAAGCGCGGCCGCGACCTCTACGACCTCGTCAATTCGGCGCTGACCGCGAGCGACGGCTCGGGCAACGTGACCACCGTGTTTCCGACCGGCAACTCGCTGGCCGACCAGCTCAAGATGGTCGCGCGCATGATCAAGATCTCGCGCGAATCCAGCGGCCAGATCAAGCATCAGCGCCAGATCTACTACGTGCGCATGGGCGGCTTCGATCTGCACGACGGCCTGATGGCGACGAACCAGAACGGCCACGGCGCGCTGCTGAACCGGGTCTCCCAGGCGCTGGGCGCGTTCTGGACCGCACTCGGCGAGATCGGCGCACAGAACGAGGTCACCGCGTTCACGATGAGCGAGTTCGCGCGCACCCTGAGCTCCAACGGCAACGGCTCGGACCATGCCTGGGGCGGCGTGCAGCTGGTCATGGGCGGCGCGGTCAACGGCGGCCGGCTCTACGGCAGCTTCCCGGACCAGACCCTCAACAACGCGATCAGCTTCTCGCGCGGCCAGACGATTCCGTCGACCAGCGTCGACCAGATGGCCGCGACCCTGGCGCGCTGGATGGGCGTGACCGCGAGCAACGAACTGGCGACGATCTTCCCGAACCTGATCAATTTTCCGACCGCCGACCTCGGCTTCATGGCGCCGTGAATCCCGCGGCGCCGGGCCTGCGCCCGGCGCCGCCGGCGGGCCCCGACAACAAGCCACGCCCCTACCCCGCACTGCCCGGTTCGCCGGGATGCCGCCGCATCGGCAGGCCGGTGGCCTGGCCGGGACGTGGAGCCACCCCGGATCGCACCGCTCCGCCCCGGCCACGCCGGCCGGCCCGGCGCCGAGGACGCTTGCGCTTCAACGACTTGCCAAGCCCGCCACCGCGCCGCTAGAATCCGCGACCCCGTGCGCCATTCCGGCCCCCGGGGACCTTGCCTCACCGCGCCGCGGGAGGCTGCGCAGCGGCATCCGTCCTGCGCTATCCACAAGGAGTTTCCATGCGTCATTACGAAATCGTGTTCCTGGTCCATCCGGACCAGAGCGAACAGGTGCCCGCCATGATCGAGCGCTACAAGGCGCTGATCGAAGGCGACAAGGGCGCCATCCATCGTCTGGAAGACTGGGGCCGCCGCCAGCTGGCGTTCCCGATCCAGAACCTGGCCAAGGCCCACTACGTCCTGATGAACATCGAGTGCAGCCAGACCGTGCTGAACGAACTCGAGTCGGGCTTCCGCTTCAACGACGCCGTCCTGCGCCACCTGATCCTCGCGCGCGACGAAGCCGTCACCGAGCAGTCCTTCATCATGAAGACCAAGGACGAGAAGAGCGGCGATCGCCGTCGTCGTGACGACGACGAAGGCGGTTTCGGCGGCAACGCCGACAACAACGACGCCGAAGCGGCCTAAGTCCAGGAGCCCACCATGTCCAAGTTTTTCCGCCGCAAGAAGTTCTGCCGCTTCACCGCCGAAGGCACCGTGGAGATCGATTACAAGGATCTGAACACGCTGCGCCAGTACATCGGCGAAACCGGCAAGATCGTGCCGAGCCGCATCACCGGCACCAAGGCCAAGTACCAGCGCCAGCTCGGCACCGCGATCCAGCGCGCCCGCTTCCTGTCGCTGCTGCCCTATTGCGACAACCACTAAGGTTGGCGCAATAAGCTGATACACCCGCGACAACCACTGAGGTTGGCGCAATAAGCCGATACACCCGCGCCAGCCACTACGGCTGGCGCAGTGCAACCGCAACACCGCCGCCTGCCCTTGCAGGCGGACACGACGTTCCCTCTCTCCACGCGCTGCGTGCGGCAGAGGGAGCCGTCGAAACAGTTTCGCGACGTTTAGCGACATCGCGATTCGGACAGCCACCGCTGCACCTCGAGGCCGAATCCGCCGTCCGGCGGGCTGCGCCAGGGTGCTAACGAATCGGAGAATCCCATGGAACTCATCCTGCTGCAGAAAGTGAAGAACCTCGGCGTGCTCGGCGACAAGGTCAAGGTCAAGCCGGGTTACGGCCGCAACTACCTCGTTCCGCAGGGCAAGGCCGTGCCGGCCACCGCCGACAACGTCGCCCAGTTCGAACAGCGCCGCGCCGAGTTCGAAGCCAAGGCCAACCAGATCCTGTCCGGCGCCGAAGCGCGCAAGGCCGCCCTGGAAGGCGCCAGCGTCACGATCAGCGCGAACGCGAGCCCGGAAGGCAAGCTGTTCGGCTCGGTCGGTCCGCGCGACATCGCCGAAGCCTTCACGGCCGCCGGAAAGCCGCTGGAAAAGTCGGAAGTGGTCATGGGCGAAGGCCCGCTGCGCCACGTCGGCGAGTTCGAAGTCCATGTGCACCTGCACGCGGACGTGCACACGACGGTCAAGGTCGTCGTCACGGCCGGCTGATCGCTGCATCACCACGTGTCATCGACGGGCGCCCTCGCGGCGCCCGTTTCTTTTTGTATCGGTGTCGACACCGACACGGCTGAACGCAAGCGCACAGCCTATACCGCAGTTATCAACAGCTTGTTGTCTCGACAGCTGAGACGGTCACTCGATAATCGAGAGCCGTGCCAGCCGCTCGCCGCGAGAGTCCCATGGCCGCCTCACCCGATCGCAAAACCGCCCAACGCATCGACAGCCTGCGCGTGCCGCCGCATTCGGTCGACGCCGAGCAGGCCGTACTGGGCGGCCTGATGCTGTCTCCGGAAGCCTGGGACAAGGTCGCCGATCGACTGACCGAGGACGACTTCTACCGCAAGGACCATCGCGTGATTTTCCGCGCGATCACGGAGCTGTCGAACAAGGGCATGCCCTGCGACGCGGTGACCCTCGGCGAGTGGTTCGAATCGCAGGGACTCGCCGATCTCGTCGGCGGTACGGCCTACATCCTGCAGCTGGCCAATACCACGCCGAGCGCGGCCAACATCATCGCCTACTGCGACATCGTGCGCGAAAAGTCGGTGCTGCGGCAGCTCATCGACGCCGGCACCGACATCGTCAGCAATGGCTTCGCGCCCGACGGCCGCAGCACACAGGAAATCCTCGAAGTCGCCGAGCAGAGCGTGTTCCGCATTGCCGAAGCCGGCGCGCGCGGCCGCCAGGGCTTCGTGCCGATGCGCACGGCAGTCAAGGATGCGTTCGCGATCCTGCATCACCGCTTCGAGAACCGCGGCACCGTCACCGGCATGCCGACCGGCTTCACCGATCTCGACGAGATGACCGCAGGCCTGCAGCCTTCCGACCTCATCATCGTCGCGGCGCGCCCGGCCATGGGCAAGACCGCGTTCTCGCTGAACATGGCCGAATACGCCGCGATGAAGACCAAGCGCGCGGTCGCCGTGTTCTCGATGGAAATGTCGGCCTCGCAGCTCGCGTTCCGTCTTATTTCCTCGGTCGGGCGCATCAATCAGCAGCACCTGCGCAACGGCGACATCCAGGAAGAGGAATGGCCGCGCGTGACCAGCGCGATCACCCTGCTGTCGGAAGCCAAGATCTTCATCGACGACACGCCGGCGCTGTCGCCCGGCGAACTGCGTGCGCGCTGCCGCCGCCTCAAGCGCGAGCACGACCTCGGTCTCATCGTGATCGACTACCTGCAGCTCATGCAGGTGCCCGGAAACAAGGAGAACCGCGCCACCGAAATTTCAGAAATCTCGCGCAGCCTGAAGGCGCTCGCGAAGGAACTGAACGTGCCGGTGATCGCGCTGTCGCAGCTGAACCGCTCCCTGGAGCAGCGTCAGGACAAGCGTCCCGTCATGGCCGACCTGCGCGAATCCGGCGCTATCGAACAGGACGCGGACGTCATCATGTTCATCTACCGTGACGACTACTACAACCAGGATTCCCCCGACAAAGGGCTGGCCGAGATCATCATCGGCAAGCAGCGCTCCGGCCCGACCGGCAGCATCAAGCTGACCTTCCTGGGTCACTACACGAAGTTCGAGAACTACGCCTCGGACAACTATCTGGGCTCCTACGAGTGAGCCCCGCGGGCGCGACGCGTGCGACGGACTGAAACGCATCGGTCGCGCGCGACACCAACCGCCGGCCCCCGGCACATCGCGGCCGCTTCCCCATGAATCGCGACGCATCGCCGACGCGCCGGATGCGAACGATGCCGCACCGCGGTTCCCCAGGACCCACTTCCGTTTCCGCCGACTGAGCCACTGCCCTTGCGTTCCGCCACCGCCACCATCCGATCGGCCGCGCTGCGCGCGAACCTCGCGCAGCTGCGCCGCCTGAGCCAGGGCGCCAAGGTCGTCGCCGTGGTCAAGGCCGACGGCTACGGCCACGGTCTCGAACGCGTCGCGCGCATCCTCGCCGACGCGGATGCGTTCGGCGTCGCCGCGATTGCCGACGGCCAGCGCCTGCGCGCGGCCGGACACCAGCAGCGCATCATCGTGCTGTCCGGCCCCGACGAAGCCGCCGACCTGGCCGAGCTGCGCCGTCTGCGCCTGGATGCCGTCATCCATCACGACTCGCAGCTGGCCTGGCTCGCCGCCGACCGCGACCCGCGTCCGCTGCGCGTCTGGCTCAAGATCGACACCGGCATGCATCGCCTGGGCTTCGCACCCGAACGCGTGCGCGAGGTCTACGAGCGGCTGCAGGCCATGCCGTCCGTCGAACGCGACGTCGTGTTCATGACTCACTTCGCCGCGTCCGACGAATTCGACAACGCCGTGACCGCCGAACAGATCGCGCGCTTCGAGGCGGCCACGCAGGACCTGCCCGGGCCGCGCTGCCTGGCCAACTCGGCCGGCGTGCTCGGCTGGCCCGCGGCACGCGGCGACTGGGTGCGCACGGGCGGTCTGCTGTACGGCCTCTCGGTCGTTGCCGGCAAGAGCGGCCGCGATCTCGGCTTCGCGCCGGTCATGCGTCTTTCCACGCGGCTGATCGCGATCAACCGCCTGCGCCGCGGCGAGCGGGTCGGCTATGCAGGCACCTGGGAATGCCCCGAGGACATGGACGTCGGCGTCATCGCGATCGGCTACGGCGACGGCTATCCGCGCAGCGCCGCGCCGGGCAC
>Ga0247823_10004795_pt1 | contig 10785 bp, 8 predicted proteins | sample 13C_PalmiticAcid_2_FD_192426 | JGI IMG/M metagenome (GOLD analysis project Ga0247823, IMG submission 192426) | Soil microbial communities from agricultural site in Penn Yan, New York, United States - 13C_PalmiticAcid_Day30 | ecosystem: Environmental > Terrestrial > Soil > Agricultural land...
GTGCATCTGTTCTAGATACCCCCACTAGTACCCCCAACCCACAATATGGACAGTCCTGTTTGGGGACTTGTGCTTCAGATCCCGACTACCGGCAAGCATCAGCGAGTGACCAAACTCCATCCGTCCCCCTCCGCTAGATCATCATCTCATGGGCGGAACGGTGAGCCCGTAGCAAGCTGAGATCCAGCTCCAACTGCCTTCGACTGACCAACTAGGACAAGATCGGTAATTTACAGGGGACGTTGGCGCCATGAACACTAAAGAGTTAGCGTTGGCTACTCAGATGCGCGAAGTCAGTCCGAAATGCATCTTGAAATGGAATCCCAATCTAACTAGCGGATCAAGGAATGGCCAAGATTACTGACAACAGTGATGAGCTCAGCTTCCATCAGCTCACCAGCGCAAGTGCAATGCTGCTCGTTCCACTGTTTCAGAGACCTTACGTCTGGACGAACAAGCAGTTAGAAAGAATGATTTCTGAGATTGACGCCATCGCGGACAAGGAAGATGTCAGCAGGTTCTTAGGCGCGGTCATCGCGGTGACGAGACCAACAAACCCTTCGCAGCCCATTCCTTACGAAATCGTTGATGGGCAACAACGTCTGACCACACTATATTTGTTCCTACTGGCCGCCGCCCAAGAAGCAGCTAGGAAGGGGAAGTCCGAGTATGCGCGTGGGCTGGTTAGTAAATATCTGATTGTGGAATGGGCACAGGATGTGCCGAGCAACACTAAGCTCCAGCCTTCTTTTGGAGACCGAGCACAGTTCTCTACAATATTTGAGAAAGTGTCGAAAACTGGAGATCTCGCCGACTGGCTTCCCGTAAAGCTGCGACTTCCGTCAACCCAAAAGGCGGACGACGGCCCCCTGCTGAAGCAGTACCGCAGGATTCAAAAATATCTTCTTGAGAGCGTCAATGACAAAGGATTTGAACGCTTAGAACAGATTGTCGAGGCGGTCACAAGTGGCCTGACCTTCGTCTTCATCCTGCTCAAGGATCCCGGTTCCGCAACGACGGTGTTTGAAGGCTTAAATGATCCCGGCGTACCCATTTCTGTCGGCGATCTCGTTAAGAATGAGATATTTTCAAGAATTGGTTATGACGAATCGGCGGCTAGAAACCTGCATGACAATGAATGGGTTCCGTTCCAGAAGAAGTTTGGCGGCTCATTTGATGAGTACTTTTTCCCCTACTGTGTCATATACAAATCAGGGGTAAGCCGGACCGAGATGTTTGGTGAGCTGAGAAAGTTGTGGGTTGGTCTCGACGCAGCCGCCATCATCAGGAAGTTGGATGAGTATTCCAAACCATTCCAAGCACTCCGTGGGGACGTCCATGCTGCGAATTCTTATGGCAAATCCGTTTCCGAAGCCATTCGCAGGCTCGTGGAGCTGAAGCAACCATCCTCTACTTTTCCGTTTTTGATGCGTCTCCTTCACGAGTTCGAGCTGGGAAAGGTCAGCAAGCAAGATGTTTTGGGAAGTCTGGAGATCTTGGAGTCATTCCTTGTGAGGCGTGCCATTTGCGGCGTCGAACCCACCGGCCTGCTCGGCCTCTTTCGAACAATGTGGTCTCTCGCGGGCGACCACCCCTCTGCCAAAAGCATATCCACAATCATCCTCAAAAGACTCACCGTTGAATGGCCGTCTGATCAGAGATTGATTGAGTCAATCAAGACGAGGCCGATATACGGCTCCTCGATAGCGCGCTATGCAGTCTTGGAATACGACCGCTCGTTGGGCGGCGACCATCCAACTATCCAAGATTTCTCAATCGAGCATGTTATGCCGCGGGCATACTCGGAAGCTTGGAGCAGTGTCGTATCCAGAATTCAACACGGAAAATTGAAAGACCTTTGGTCCAACTTGGTTCCCCTTTCCAAGGGTATGAATAGCATGGTTGATCAAGATGGATTCTTGACGAAAAAGGTTATCTTCAAGAACGAATCAATGTTCGCTAGCACACGGCAGCTCGGGACGAGCTATGAGAAGTGGGATGAGGAAGAAATCGCCAAGAGATCCGGAGTCATCTCGTCATGGGCTGTGCAGCGTTGGAAGAAGCCTGCGGAGAACTAGTGTCTGACCCTGTCCTTTCTGCCGCAACGATGGATGTGGTCAATGCGCTGACTGGCTCGGTAGCGGCCAACAAATCTTGGGTGATTGATCCGGAAGGCGTTCCGAATGCCTGACATTGTTGCCCCAGGCGTACGGTCGAGGATGATGTCAGCGATCCGATCCAAGAACACGAGGCCCGAGCTTCAGGTTCGGAAGTACCTTCACTCCCGCGGATTTCGCTTTCGAGTTTCGGTGAGGGAGTTGCCCGGCAGGCCCGACGTGGTACTGCCGAAATGGCGATGCGCAGTATTTGTGCACGGCTGTTTCTGGCACGGGCACCCGGGATGTCGATTCGCCTATTCCCCTAAGACACGGCCGGAATTCTGGTCGCGAAAGATTGCAGCAAACGCAGCCCGTGACTTGGTCGCGGTTAATTCCCTTCGCAATTCGGACTGGCGGGTAGTCGTGATCTGGGAGTGCGCACTGCGTCGCACGCCCGACGCTGCGCTCGCCGGCGTGGAGCACGCTATTGCCTCAGGCGCCCGACTTACAACCATCTCCTCCAGATTCTAGGCCGTCAGATGCGCATGTACTACTGAAGCGATCTGACGTGCCATCCATGGAGGCACAGCATTACCTACCTGCCTGAACTGAGCCCCCCGCGCCCCCTCAAAGAAATAGTTGTCAGGAAAGGTCTGGAGTCTCGCAGCTTCCCTCACTGAAAGGCTTCGAATCTGAGCGGGGTCCGGGTGGATGAAATAGTGCCCGTCCTTGGAAAGGTGACTAGTAATGGTAGAACTCGGCAACGTCCATTGCTGCACCTTGAACCGGTCGATGAACTTGCCACTCTTCCAATTTCGATGTTCGGGATGCAGGGACTCCGGAAATTCCTCCGCTCCGCGGGGTGAATGACCGTGCTCTGCGGCAAATGCTGCTGCGTACGCGTACCGCCTCAGGTCAGCTTCCATATGACCTCTAACCTCGTGATTTAGTATGCCGTCCAGACGGTCGTCCAGCAGCCAGCGCGACAGATGTTCAGGCACCCTGCTGGTCGCCGCAGTTCTCGGCATCCAGCGAGCACCCGTGCCGGGATCTCGCTTGTTTGCCGCCACTTCAGACAGGTTTCTCAACCTCGCGGCTACTTCAGGATGTCGGACACCTGCTGCTCGTGCCGCTGCCGCCAACACCTTTGACGATCTGGTCGACCAATCAAGCGGCTTCGGATCGGTCACCCCACCTCGAAGGCGAGGAAGTCCACCGATTAAATCCCTGACGTCATACCTTCTGTCACTGGCCTTCAGCATGGCATCTGGCCTCAGCGGGATGTCTTCGCGAAGCCCGAAAAGTACGACACGATGACGCGCCTGCGGCACCCCCAGTTCCTCCGCTCTAAGGAGGTAGCTGTAGCCAGACTGGTCGGCACTCTGCCCGGATCGAACCACGAGCGGGACGACACGATACCTAGCCCCCCCTCTTCCACCCGGCCTCTGAAGATCTTCCAAAATTCGTGGAAATATCTCCTCCCCGCCTACCTTCGAAGAGAGAATTCCCTTCACGTTTTCCATAACAAATGCGGCAGGTCTGAACTTGTGAATGATCTGCAGGTAGTGCCGATAGAGAAAGTGGCGGGAGTCGGCTTCCGCCGAGTACCCACGAATACCCTGATTCCGGGCCCTCCCCACCAGAGAGTAGGCTTGGCACGGCGGTCCGCCCACCAGCACCCAGGGTGATTCGGCACTGACGGTTGAACCAATTCGCAATGCCAACGCTCTATCATCAGCCGACTCGCCGAGCTTGAGCTGCAGGGCCTCGCGGCACGCTGCTTCCCACTGCGGCTTGGTCGCCTCCGTCCACGGAGTTTCGCGCCTTCCGGACACGTACTCGTAGTAGCTTTCAGGCGCACGACCATCGGGGAACTGCCGAAAGAAGGCTCGAAGGCGGAGAGTACGGGCAGCGTTGACCTCCATTTCCGCTGAAACCGCAATGCGAAACGGTGCCGACTTTGAGCGGCCGTCGGTTCGAAACGCTGAGAATCCCTCCCCGAGCCCTCCGGGTCCTGCAAAGATGTCAACTACGGGTATCTGCATGCCGCTATTATTCCCTGCGCAGTCCCACGGCGCGAGACCGCCAGGATCGCACGGCGCGACGGAATTGCAAGTACTCGGCTCGATGCAATCAGGCGGCCGGCGGCAAGGTATCCTTGAGCCAGCGAGACAGCCCGCCTCCGGATAGCGGAAATTCTAGGGGCAGCATCCGCATTCCATTCGAGGGGAGACGAATGAGTGACACTTAAATTGCCAGAGTCGGTCTCTCAGAGCCGAATGCCTCCCGACCCGGAAGGCACCGCACAGTTTATGAGCCGCATCGGGTACTCTCTGGAAGAGGCACTTTCCGACATCATCGACAATTCGATAGATGCCAATGCGAAGGCCGTGCTGGTCAGGTTCGTCTGCGGACAGGATCGGATTAGCCAGATCATCATCGCAGATGACGGCGACGGAATGTTGCCCGATGAGTTGCGCGCGGCCATGCAGTATGGCGTCAGGCAGAAGCATAAGAAGAAGAATCTCGGCAAGTACGGAATTGGCTTGAAGGCTGCCGCCTTCAGCCAGTGCAAGGCGCTGACCGTGCTGAGCCGCAAGAAAGGCGAGAGTTCGGGTTGTCGCTGGACAGGAGAGTCCATCAAGGACGACTGGCGCCTTGACTTACTCGATAGGAAACAGGCCGCCGTGGTTCTCGACCTCGACTGGGCTCCAGCGGATCTGAGCACATCCGGCACCACCGTCATTCTCGACAAGCTGGATTCCCTGCAGTCCGCACTGAGCAATTTCGAGAAGAATCTGGAGAAGACCGTCGTAGGCCTGACGGTGGACCTTGGCCTTCGGTTCCACCGCTTTCTCCAAAGCCAGCGCCTGCGGATCTCGATCGACGTTACCCATGCCTTGGATGACTCTTCTGACACCCAATTCGAAGTGGAGCCACTGGATCCATTCTCGTACCCAAAGTCCGGAAGAAAGGGATTTCCGGTTACCTTTCAGCTAGAAGTAGCTGGCTCAAAAGTAAGCGCGGTTGCACACATCTGGCCACCCAAATCCAAGGACCCAAACTACAAGCTCGGCAGTGGCAAGGTTGCAGAACGCCAAGGCTTCTACTTCTACCGCAATGATCGCCTGATCAAAGCGGGGGGATGGCACAACCTTCTCTCAGACTCCGAACCTCACTCGTCCTTGGCACGTGTCCTGATTGAGATGCCACCCGATCTGGACTCCACCTTCCGCCTGTCGGTGCAGAAGAACGATTTCAATGTACCGACGGAATTCATGGACGCGGTACGTGAGGCGCGCGCGGGAACTATGCCGTTCTCCGAGTACCTGAAAGTTGCACAGGATGTCTACCGCAACGCGCCTACGGAGGACGTCGAGATCGCCTATCCAAAGTCAGGCATCCCTGCCGCTCTCTCCCGGAAGGTTGAGAAGCTGCTGAAGACTCACGCGGAAACTGACCGCAGCTCCCCAGTCTCGATCTCTTGGAAACGTATGGACGGAGATCGAGTGCTCGATTTCGATCCTGATGAGCATAAGATCACGATCAACCAAGACTTCAGAGACATCCTCACCGGCGGCAATAATTCTGCTGCTGACGCAGCTCTCTACAAGACTCTCATCTTTCTATCACTCGGAGATCTCCCTACTGCCGGGCGCGTGAGCAAGAAACTCAGACAGCGTATTGAGCTCGTCAACGAAATTCTCATCGAGACATTCAAGTGGCACTGACCGAGCGATATGGAGTTCCGAACTTCGAGGAGATAGAGGGCGCACTTACCTTTCATGCACCGCGTCGCTGGGGCCTCAGGAGCTCGAATGGCCTCACGCTGGCTCTGGACCCTGCCGCCAGCGCCCTCTGGCTGATCTGGCCTGCTGGTGAAGGTTTACTTCCCTCCGTCGGCACCACCACTGTTTTGGAGGCCGCTGCACTGGATATCGGAGGCGAAAGGCATTTTAGGCTGGGTGCCCGTTCGCCGACACTACTCCGTGAGGTTTTCTATTTTCTTTCCGGGATCGTGCACCGCGCGGAAAGCACTGGTGAGAGCCTGATCGATGCGATTCAGGACGAGCTGGCCGCTTGGGAGGCGCTTCTTAGTCAGCCCCCGATGCTCGACCGAAACCTACGCACAGGATTGCTCGGAGAGCTCTGGGTGCTCTGGAGTGTGTTTCGGGACTTGGGAGTTGATGCCATCGAGAGCTGGACCGGACCGCTTTCCGAGCAGCATGATTTTCGTCTTGCGGAAGAGGATCTTGAGGTCAAGACGACTCTCTCAACCTCGAGAGAACACACTATCAGCGGAGTTGGACAACTTGTTGCTGACGGATGTCGCCCGCTAAGCGTGATTTCAGTTCAACTCAAACCCGCCGGCAACGGGCCGGGCGTTTCCCTCAATGAGGCCGTAGAGAAGTTTCGCGTCCGTCTAGCCGGTGATCATTCGGCACTCGCAAATTTCAATCGAAAGATTGCCTCGGCCGGATACCGCCACGTCGAGAGTGATCGGGAACGCTATTGCCTACGTTCTAGGCCACAGAAGATTCCGGTGGACGAGCTGTTCCCGCGGCTGACCGCTGAAGATCTTTCTTCAATAGTTGGCGCGGATCGCATGCAACGCATTTGCAAGGTCATCTATACAGTAAACCTCGACGGGCTTGGCCTGCCTTTGGAGGTCTCGCGTCTGCATGACTCCTCTGAAACTCATGAAGATGGAGAACTGTATGACTGATAGAGCTGCTGTCGCCATCAATGCTATACGCGAGATGAGAGAGATCGACGAGCGCCCGGGAAATCTCTGCGACGCCCTAAAGCGCGCCTCCAGAAGAAAGGATCTCGATACCGACATAAGTGTTTCCGAACTTATCGCATGGTTGAACTTGGACTCCGGGAACCAGTTCGTGAGGCAGGCATTCCACACGATGATTTCTGGATGGGACTATGGGCCCGTCTTCACGTGGTCTAAGGGAACCGAGCCCAGTACCCGCGAAAGGCGCGACCTTATCTATGCGAGCCTCGAGCTCTCACAAGCTGATCGGCTTGAGATGGACCGCAGCATTCCTGTGTATCCGAAGGTGGATCAGCCAATCTGCATCAAAGCGCTTGGCCCTGAGGTGGAGAGCTGGTACACCCATGACAGACGTGCTCAAAGCTTTTTCTATTGGAAGGGTTATGAAAAATATCTTTCTGAGGAAAAGCGATGGGATGCGAAGAACATCGCAGTACTAGACTGGACCAGTTCAGAGGTGGTCTCGGACCTCGCGGATCCTCTTGCGAATGGCGGCCGCTCAACTAGGGGCCTGGTAGTCGGATACGTGCAGTCGGGAAAGACCGCCAACTTCACAGGCGTCATCGCTAAGGCCATCGACGCCGGATACCGCTTGGTAATCGTTCTCGCGGGGATGCAAAACAGTCTGCGCAACCAGACTCAGCGACGCATCGACAAAGAGCTAGTCGGCGCCGAAATTCTGGAAATCAGCGGTGAGTACGACAATGACGATGACTGGGCGCAGTTTAAGAGGCATGGCACCATTCCTTCCAGGAGCGGCGGCTTTGATATCGACAGACTCACTACTAGCTCACAGGACTTCGAGAACCCAATCGGAGATCTCTCTCGCCTTCGATTTCTTAAGAAGGATGCGTCACTTCCGTTTCATGATCCAAAGAACTTAGTGCACCATCCGGTCAAGTTGATTGTTGTGAAGAAGAACGTCACTCCACTGACGAACCTTTTCGACGCCCTCAAGCAGTCTGCGCGCGCCGGCACACCGCTCTCCGAAGTTCCTTCGATCATCATCGATGACGAATCGGATCAGGCTTCGCTCAATTCTAAGAAACCCACGACGGCACAGAGACAGGAGCGCACCGCGATCAATAGACTGATCGTCTCCATCCTGGGCACGCTCGGGCGCGGTCAGTACGTGGGCTATACCGCCACCCCTTACGCAAACGTTTTCGTAAATCCTGACGATGCTGATGATCTTTTTCCGAGCGACTTCATCCTGTCCCTGCCCAGACCAGACGGCTACATGGGTGTTCAGGACTTTTACGACGATCCAGACACCTCCGACAAATACCCTGATCCAGGCACCAACTACGGAACGCATGTTCGACCCGTGAAGGGTGACGATGCCAGCTTGAACAATCTACCCGCTGCACTTGATGCGTTCGTGCTTTCGGGCGCAGTGAAACTCTATCGTCAGGCCGCCGGCTCAAGATCGTATCGGCACCACACGATGCTCGTCCACCTCACTACCGGAGTAGAGGACCACCGCAATCTGAAGACGCTTGTTGATCAGATGTTCTTGGATGCTGGATATGCCGTCCGCGGACCCGGATTCAAACGCCTCAAGGCAATGTGGGAGAAGGACTTTGCTCCCATTTCTGCTGAGAGAGGCCATTCTGATGGCCCGACACCTACCTCTTTCGATGAGCTTAGAATTCACATCGGAAAGTGCGTTTCTCTCATAACGCAAGACGGTGGATGCTCGCTGATTCTCAACGGGAAGGCAAAAGAGAACCCTCCGGATTTCGATAAGGCTAGCGTGTGGAAAATCATCATCGGCGGAGCAAAGCTCTCTAGGGGCTATACCGTCGAAGGCCTAACTGTGAGCTACTACCGTCGCACTGCGGGAGCAGCTGACACGCTAATGCAGATGGGCCGATGGTTCGGCTACCGCGAGGGCTACAGGGACTTGGTCCGCCTCTATATCGGAACCCATGAGCCGAAAGGCGCCGACGACTATGTGAACCTCTACGAAGCGTTTCGCGGTGTATGTCTCGACGAGGAAGAGTTTCGCGGACAGCTCTCAAAGTACTCTCGTTTGAGTGGCGAGGAACGCCTGACACCTCGCCAAGTGCCTCCGCTGGTACCTAGCCACATGCTGATGCCAACTGCGAAGAACAAAATGTACAACGCTGAACTGAAGTTCCTTAACTTCGGAGGACAGCAGAAGCAGAGCACGATCGCTTCAGTAGATAGCGGGATAAGGCTATCTAATGAGAAATCTATGAAGAAGCTGCTGACAAGTGCCCACGTGTCACTTGGCAATCTATCCGTGAGAAGCGATCAGCGGAACATTTCTTTCGACGCATATTCAGGCGTCGCGTCCGCTTCCGAGATGACAGAATTTTTGGAAGGGTACAGCTTCGGTAAGAAACCGGAGGATCAGGGACAGCTTCCGCTTATTAGGGAGTTCCTTAAGGGAAAGGAAGGTGATCCCGCAATAGATCGATGGGTGATTATCGCCCCTCAACCGGCCAAGATTGCGAAGGATAAGCGTTGGCTGGTGCCTGGTGTTGGAGACTTCGCCATACGAGAGCGATCGCGTGATGGAGAGGGTCGTCGATATAAAGTGTTCACCGAATCTGTGCACGTCACTGTCGCCGAGATGATCACCGGGACGGCGGCATCTTGTGAGCCCACCGATTCTCGAACCGCTGCGCTGAAGCGACCGCGCACAGGCGTGATGCTCTTCTACCCCGTGCTGGCTTCAACCGAGAAAGGCGTACCCACCATGGGCTTCTCACTTCACTTCCCAGAAAATGGCATTCCGAAAAAGATAAGGTACGGGGTAAAGGTAAAGAGCAGACCAAACGATGTTACCGTGGATGCTCCTGTAAGTCGTGTCCGGGCTGCAAAGCAGAGATAGTGGCGAAGATCCGCTCTATGGCCCTAAGGTCACTGCAAACGGCGACTCAACCGTATTCACGTCCTAATCGTCAAGCTCGTATATGTCGTGCACTAAGCACGAAGTTATCCAGCAACCCCCCTTCGGTCAGACAAGCACCTCCGTGAGGACAGCGTTACTCACGAAGCGCCGAGGAGGTGCGCCCCGCACTTAGAGTTCGGGATCAGACTGGGTTTCGTGAGCCGTGTCCTCACGACGCCCCCCCCCCTGCTTCGAGTATCGGACTAAGGACGGCGGCATCCACATCCTCAATTCTCATGGCTCCGATCTTCGGAAGCAGGTCGCGCTCCAACATTCGTACGACTTTTTGGGAGTAACCGGCGGTCCCCCCTAGATTCCGGGTCGCCTTTAGTGGTCTTTTTGAGTATGTAGTCTCGGGCCACCAGCTCAAAGGTATTGGCTGCAGCGATCACCATCTTCTGTCGCTCGGCCCGCCGCTCGTCTCCAGGATCGACGCCTTGGCCAACCATTGCCCGAGCAGCCTCGTGCGCCTTCCGAGCCTCCAACAGCGTCACAGCTGGGTAAGACCCGACGACAAAGACTCGCTCCTTGCCCATGAGTCGGTACTTGTACCGCCAGCTCTTAGTACCGGAAGGAGTCACGTAGAGGAACAAGCCGCCGCCATCTGTCAGCTTGTAGGCGGTGTCTCGTGGTTTGGCGCTACTGACGCTAGTCGCCGAGAGCGAACGCTTCACCCGCGCGTCCTGATGCTGTTTCGATATCCCAAATTATACCCCCAATGGGGCTTTATTTGGGGGTATCGACCTTGACGGGGCTTGACCCCCTTGCAGTCAAATAGCGCTTGTTTTTAGGTTTTTTTTGACTTTTCTTGACTCTATTTGAGTCCAAACATAGTCATAGAGCTTGGCCATGTCGCCATTGTAAAACGGGCGGGCTTCCCGCTTATCCGCCTTCGGGCGCCTTCACCGGCTCCACCTCGCCCACGTCGACCTTGCCCCTCATGGGCGCCTTCCAGATCGCGTCCTGCAGCCGCCAGTAGT
>Ga0247823_10004796_pt1 | contig 10785 bp, 11 predicted proteins | sample 13C_PalmiticAcid_2_FD_192426 | JGI IMG/M metagenome (GOLD analysis project Ga0247823, IMG submission 192426) | Soil microbial communities from agricultural site in Penn Yan, New York, United States - 13C_PalmiticAcid_Day30 | ecosystem: Environmental > Terrestrial > Soil > Agricultural land...
CTTCTTAATGTAGTCTGCGATCGTCATCGCGGCATCGCGAATACGTTCAACACAAACCGCATCGCTATGTCGTCTCTTCCCGCCGCTTACCTTCTCAAATGTCCAAGCCTCATCCGCCGGCATATCATTCGTAAATCCCATCGGAAACTATCCTTTATTCAGCTGCACGTACTCGCGATACCACTCTTTGCGAGCGTGCCCAACGTTGAAACTGTCATAAAGCTCATCGACGATGATCTTCACGGTCAGCAAACAATCGAACTGTGCCATGTCGGGCGTGAACCCAACCTTCTCGAGCGTGTTCGAATGCTTGCGGATAAGTTCCGTTAGGTCGTGGCAAATCAGCTCACGAGCGGTAGTATTTTGGCCGGCTGCGGCAATGTCTCCGCTATCGCACATAATAGATCTCCTTGAAACGGGCAAAGTAAAAGGCCGTCGTCCTTTGCGGATGACGGCCTGGTGTTGATTTCGCTCCCAGCAATCATCATCCGTTCCGCGCAGATCGCACGACTACGGTAATAATGTTGGCTACGAAATAGTTGCTAACTTTCATTCTACTTAGAAGAAGAGATATGAACTTCCCTTACAATTAATAAGAGTGTCCGAGAAGCCGAAATCTACCCTCCGCGAGAAAAAATATTTCACGATGTGCAGAATTCCGCCTCACCAATAACCTAGACGCCCGGAAATAACGGATAGGCACGCGGCCAAAAAGATTCTCAAATAAAAAGGAAGTACCGGATATCCGGAACTTCCATTGATTCGCACGCTCAAGCGGCGGCGAGATCATCAGCTGGCAGATCATCAAACTCATAGTTCAACTCGGCCATTTCCTCCTGGTCAATTGTTTCCGCGTGTGTGGCGGCAGGTAACATCCCTACAACATTCGAACGCAACCGTTGCTCGGTAGCGAAGAACGAACCGAGACGAGCAGTCACCTCGAACTGTTTCGTCGGCTTCAGAGTCTTGAACGCCGACGTAAACGCATTCGACAGCGACCACAGATTCCGCGGCTTAAACTCGTTGTACGACGGTTCGAAGTAATTCTTGTGGACGTCGTACATCAAATGCCGCGGCACTCCCTTCAAAGCCCGGTCGAGAAACGCGCGATAGATGAAAAGCTTCGCATCGTTGTCGGACAGGCCGAACTTCGTCATCGCGTCCACCTGTTGGCGGAGCGATTCAAAGTTCCGGTGAATACGGTCCACCGCGATCGATATCGAATCGATCAGCGAGAGACTCTTACTATGCTTGTGATTCAGCGGCGTAAAGTCTCCGCTGAAGGCCATGTTGTCGCACACGAAGATCCGCATGCCGGCAGTCAGAGCGAGACGCATGGATTTGTCGTTGGAATTCCGCAGGCCGATCGAGAACCGCCCTTGCGTAAACTCTGCGTTCAAGTCCATCACGCCAAACATCTTCATGCCGTCCGCCGAAACCGCGTATTCGTCCCTCACGATCTGCAGATGCCTAAACGCCAACGCTTCCGTCAGCGTCTCAACGACCTCAGAATGTGGAACCGGTTGATGAGTCTTCGTCGCCTCCGGCAACGGCAACTCTCTCAGATCCTCACGACCAATTTTCTGCGCACCGCAGTGCACCATCAACGTCGACTGGACGTCGTTCATCTATTTTTCCTCCTAACGGTTTTGGTTTTGCTATCTGGGAGACTGGGCGGTTCCGGGAGAGCGGAACCGGTAAACATAGGGGAGAAGCGATTTCCTGTCAAGAGCCGTCGGATCCGATATCTGAAGATGAGAAGGGTGTTTAGCCCTCCTACGGACGGCTCTTGTTCTCTATCACCTTCAGGGATTTGAACGGGGAACCCGTTACGGGAAATCCGCCAGATGAGTCGCGGCGGGGGATTTCGAGGTGGCATGGTATCCAACCCGTACTTTTGCCGACGTAGAACCGGCGTCTGTCTCCGTAGCAGTCAACGATCTCGACGCGTTTGCCTTCGAGGCCGATGAGCTGCGGTGTGAGATCTACCGGACAGCGTTCTTTTGTTTTGTTGAAGTGCTGTCGAGCGGCTTCGACCGTGCGGCGAAAGTCGGCAAACCCGCGTGGGGTTCCGACGTTTCTGAATTCTGGGAACGCGGGCTGTACGCCGCGCTCCTGCAGCCACCGTGCGATTGCCGTCGCCTTCTGAAACGCATGCTCGAAACCGAGACAGGTGAACCCACTCCGTCGTCTCCCGAGATCAAACGGAATGAGATACAGACGCCGGTCGAGATCGACCGAGATCTTGCGTTTCATTTATTTGGGATCTGCAGTAAAGGTAGATTCTGAAGTCTCGGGAACTTCGAGCGTGTCGGCGGAAATGATCTGATCGTCAAGAAAATCGTTCGGTGGATCTTCGTCGCTCTCCTGCCATTGCTGTTGAACCGTCTCCGGATCGAAATCGTCGAGTAGCCCATCATAAATGACTGGCATATTCGCCTGATTCGTTCCCGGAAACCCAAAGAAAGTTATCGCCCCAGCCTGGATCCTTAGGAACAACGACTGTGGCAAGACGACGTGATCCGTTTTCTGATAGATCGTGTAGATATATTCTTCGCCCATGTCCCGTGAACCGGACGGATACAGATAGAATCCGCCGATACCTGTCTTGAAATGTGCGATGAGTTGCGCGGCGAGACAAGGCATTCCATTGGCGGCTCTCACAGGTGTGTGCGAGCCGAACCCGTTCACGACGTGAAAGGACTTTAAGAATGCTTTTAACTCTCCGCCGTGACCTGTCGGATATCCGTCGAACTGTCGATAGATAACGCATATCTCTCTGCCTTCTTCGTCTAGTACGATCGTTAAACTTCTCGTTCCCATTTCTTTTGCACCCCGTTCCAACGGCTCGGTGCCGCCGGTTCGGAGTTGTTAAGAGAGTCGAGATTCTTCGTAACCGTCATAGACGAGTCGGCACTGATCAAACTGGGACTTGCCATTCAGAAAGTAGGCGTTCCAGAAATCTTCGCCGCCCTCGCCGTCGCCATGCATAACGAATAGTGCGTCAGGGAATTTTTTTGAGAACTCGCGCATCTCGGCCTCGCAGTTGTACCACTTGGCGTCGTTGCGTAATCCACCGTCGGAATCTAACGCGTATTCCGCCGACTCGTTCTCTTTTCTTAACTGATCGATGATGTCTTCGCTGTCCGGATGGAGAGCGGAGTTGTCGCGCAGCATTACTTCGAGTTCAAAACATGTTGTGTATCCCATATTCCTCCTGTATATTTTTTTGATTTACTTACTTTGGTCCTGCCGGCCCTGCGAAGAGTGTCTATTTTGGACGGGCCCTCTTGACCGGCAGGATGGAGCAAGCAAATCAATTCGGAGCGGGCGGAAGCGTGATGGCGGAGAACGGCGTAGATATCTTGCCGTCGATGAGCAACTTCAGATAGATGTGGAAATTTGGAAGATTGGTGAAGTCGCTCGCGGAGAATTCTGGTGCAAACTCGGGAGCGAGAATCTCCGCGTCGCTTGCGCCGATTCGGAAACTAATGATAGTCCCAGCGTTTCCAAGAATCGCCTCGCGGATCGGTCGGTCGAGCTGAGCCAGATATTGATGGGCCAGGACGAGCGACAGTCGATATTTGCGCAATTCGCTGAGCATGAAGATCAGCGACTGCGTGGTGAAGTTGTGAAACTCGTCGAGATAAAGCGAGAAGTCTCGACGTTCGCTTTCTGCTAGATCCGCTCGCGAAAGCGCCGCAAGATCAAAGCGAGATATCAGCAGCGATCCGAGAAGGTTCGAAGTATCTTCGCCGATGCTCCCTTTCGAAAGGTTCACCAACACGATCTTGCCTTCGTCCATCGCTCGTCGAAGGTTGAGCGGAATGTCAGGATTGGTGATCAGCTTTCGCAGCAATCCATTCGAGAGAAACGCTCCTACCTTGTTCTGTATCGGCGAGATCGCTTCCACGCGGAAACGGTCGGTGTAATGTGCGTATTCCTTTTCCCAAAATTTTCTAACCAGATCGTCGCGTACGAGCTTGAGAACCTGCAATCGGAAGCCGTCATCCGTCAGGATCCGTTGGATATCCAACAGTGTGGAGCCGGGAAAATCCAGTAGGGCGAGGAGACAGTTGCGCAGAATGTACTCCAACCTCGGTCCCCACGAATCCGCCCACAAATGCTTGAACACTTGCATCAGTCCGCTTGCCGCTAGCGATCGCTTACTTTCGTGAACGCCCGACAGCGGGTTGAATCCGTACGGTTGGTCTGGATCCGCGATGTCGAAATCTATTACACGATCCGCTAACTCTTCCGGAATTAGTCCGCGAACCTTCTTAACCAAATCACCGTGAGGGTCAAGCAACGCGAATCCCCTCCCCTTGCCGACATCGTCCATCATCAACGTCTCTAGCAGCGTCGACTTCCCCGTGCCCGTCTTGCCAAGTATGTAAATATGTCCGCGACGGTCGAACCGCTTGATGCCAAATGGCTGCAGCTCGCCGCGGAAGTTGGTGGAGGCGAAGAGGGCTATGTCGTTTTGGTTGTGGGAAGTTTGCATGGATGTTTGTTTATTTTAGGTGAGTTTTATTTGTATGGACCGTCACGAGATCTGCCGGTGGGTCTCCATTTCGTTATCTCGATCGCGAGCGAATGCCCTCGGTTGCGGGTGTTGATGTATCCGCCTTTTCTTAGAATTGTCAGCCAGCGTTGAATGCTGCGAACTTTGAATCCGGTCTCCGTCGCGATGGTTTCTAACTTCCGGAAGACTGTTCCCTTCCGACGATCGACAACGATTATCAGATAAAGGTAAAGCCAGATCGCTCGGCGGAGTGCGGTGTGGTGCTTGCCGGTCGGATCGCGGACGAGCCCGCTGCGGATCGGCGCCCACCAGGGCGGAAAAGATGGACGTCTGGTAAGCTTCGAGGAGATTTCTGATATGTGCATTAGCGGTGAGTTACTTGCGGTATCCTCACCGTAGCACCGGCCACAAACCTTGCCAAACAGAAAAACCAGACATCAAAAGTGCACTCGCTCGCTATCCCCAGCTTATCCACAGCTATTAATTTGGTCTTGTTAGATTGATCTAGTAGGGATTGTCGCAATCGGCCAGACCGCGCAAAGATATGCGGGAAAACCCGTACTATTTGTGTCTCCCAAATCCGCGCATCGGCCGCACAGCTAAGCCAACGCTGACCAAGATCCGCGATTGAAGTGGCCTTGTGGATAACACCTGGGGATAAGTCAGCGAGCACGAAAAAAGCGCCCGAGAAACCGTTCCCGGACGCGATATCGTCACAGTCCTGATATGCCAGCAGGACCGCAACCAGTTTGCGAGGACTACAAGTTGGGACCGAATGTCCAGGACGGTCCCAATAGTTAACGCACGGTTTTCGACCGTCACATGTCAAAAAACCCGGATCTTTCACTCCGGGTTCGAGATTTAAGGATTATTTAATACGCTACAGCGAATAGAATCGATTAGAGGGGACTAGTTATAAGGACTGATCAAGGGCTTCCCATCATAGTCGATCATGCCCCGCCAAAAGATTTCGCGTTCCAATGCACGACCCCCGCTCGCAGAAAAATGCCACCCGAAAACGGATGGCAGAGCTCGAATTCGTTTTGGCGTGGTGAGGTTGTTGAGGCTAAGAAAAGCCTCGTTTCCCTTAAGGGCGGGTTATCGTACGGTTGGCTTGGACAGATACATGAGGGCGAGCGAAAGTAAAAAGTAAGGCACAAGGACGGCGGCGCCGGCGTAATCCTTCGCGACGCGCTGGCCAAAGAAAAGAGCAGTGAGTGTGAGGGCGGCGACGACCGACGCGATATGCACAAGCGTGAATGAGCCATTCGCAAGGAAAACAACGATACCCGCAATAGCTCCGAGCCCGGCGACCCCTTCGAGCAAAGTTATCGTCGCCAGCATCACGCCGACGAAAGGTCGCAAAAACGTCTTCGCAAAGTGCTGACGCAGCCACGCGTGGTTGCTGCCCCAGTCCATCACCTTATCCAGCGATGACTGTACAAACAAAATTCCTACTAGCACGGCGGCAAACAACGCCGGCAGATCCCGCAAAAAGGTCTCACTCATGAATCAAAATGAACGGATTATTTTCCTGATGCCCGGGGTGATGATTAGGCATCAGGTACTAGCGGAGCAATGTCCCTAAATTTTTCTGCGGAGCGTACTTAGTTTAGTAGCTTCTCCGCAGATTGCAAGCGAGGGAAGGTGATACAACCTCATGGGACGCCTACTTTGTAGTATTGCCTCTCGAGTCGAGGTAACTGATCGGCATGTTGAGCTCCTTCAGTTTCGATTCGGTCCCGCTGCGATCACCTACGATCACGATGGCCATTTGATCCGGATGCAGGTATTGCGTGGCAACCCGGGCAACATCGGCCACGGTCACTCGCTGAATGTTGACAATGTAATCATTGATGCTGGCATCCGGCAAGCCGTATTGGGCGAGGTCTGCTAGCTGATCGGAGATCTGTTGCGCGGTCTCGAACTGGCCCGGATATCGCCTGATGAGATACTGCTTATTCTCATCCAGTTCCTTCTGAGTCACCTGGATCGTTCCTCGGATCCCATTCAGCTCCTTCAATGATTCGACCAAGGCCTCTTTCACCACCGCGGTCTGCACATTCGCTGAAACGGTAAACGGACCCGCCCCCTTCCTAAAGTCGAAAGCGGAGCGGACGCCGTATGTATACCCCTTATCACCTCTCAAATTCTCGCTTAATCGTGATGTCGTCCCGGCGCCTAAGATCGAATTGAGAACCTGCAACGCGTAATAGTCCGGGCTATTCCGAGCGACCGCTGTCTGCCCGATCAGCATAGTCGCCTGCGGAGCTCCCGGCCTGTCAACCATATAAATTCCAGGCTTTTCGAAGTTAGGCACCTGAGCAACAGCAGCGGCCGCAACCTCACCTGGTTTCCACCCGCCAAAAGCCGTCTCGAGTTTCGGCATCACGGCATCTGCAACAACATCGCCGACCACGATCAGCGTCGCGTTGTTCGGACGGTAGTAAGCCGCGTAGAAATTCTCGACATCTTGCTTGGTGATGGCCTCTAATGATGTCTCACTGATCGATTTGCCGTACGGATGGTCGGGACCGTAAACGAGTTTCGCAAAGATAGCATCGGCGACCTCTTTCGGATCGGTCCTTCGTTGATTACTCGACCCAATTTCCCGCCTACGCTGATAGTCCACCTCGCCCGCCGCGAACGCCGGGTTCACGATCGCATCCGCATACACCTCCAACACCTTGTCGAAATTCTTCGTCAGCGATTTCGTAGCGACCTTTGCCGAATCCCAGTTCACTGCCGTCTCGATCTCGGCACCGTATGACGCAGCCTGATCCGCCATCTCATTTGCGGACCGTTTCGCCGTACCCCTACTGAGCAAGCCCGACGTCATCGATGCGAGACCGGCCTTGTCGCCAGGCTGTGCGGATGTTCCGGCGTTCACGATCATGCTCATGGATACGAGGGGGAGCTTGTTGCGACGAACGATCCACACGTTCAAACCGTTCGACAATTTCCGCTTATCGATCGCGGGAAGTGCGATCTTCGGAGCCGGTCCAGGCTGCGGCAACGGAGCAGGGCGAACCGCAGTTGATTTGGCGGGATCGGCCGCGGGCTTCTCGCCCTCCCCATTCGCAGCGGCGGCAGTTGTCGACGAAGCCCTCCGGCCCGGCTCGATGTACATCACAAGCCGATCCTTATTCAAATATTTCGCCGCGACCCGTTGGATGTCCGCGGCCGTCACCTTTCGATATCGGTCGATATCAGCGGCAAAACCGTCAGCCTTGCCCAGATCGGTGATGTATCCATTCAACCGATCAGCCCGTTCCCCAAGCCGCTCCATTCCAAAGATCGTTTTAGATTCGATCGTATTCACCGCCCGCTCCATCTCCGCAGCGGAAGGAGCCTCCTTCTTGATGCGGTCGACCTCCGAATCGATCTGAGCTTCAACGTCCTCAGGCGAACGTCCACTAAACGCCCCAGCGATCACGGTAAACAACCCTCCTAGCTCCGACGAAGTATTCGTCGCCCCTGCCGACGGAGTGATCGCTCGCTTCAAACGCGAGCCGCTACCCTCCGAAAAGATCGCCTCCAGGATCTCCAGAGCCGCGTCATCCGCGGACCCTTTCGGGGCAGTATGCCAGCTGATGTATACACGCGACACAGGAACCGCATCCTCATACGTTTTGCGTATCTCGCCCGTCAGCCCAACACCCGGAGGTTTCGGCCTTGCGATCTCAGCACCTCGAGCGATCGGCCCGAAGTACTTCTCAACCCACAACTTCGCCTGCTTCGGATCAAAGTCCCCCGCGATGACAAGCGACGCGTTACTGGGAACGTAAAACTTCTGAAAGAACGCTCGCACATCCTGCATTGAAGCAGCGGTAAGATCGTCAAGCGACCCGATCGTTGGCCAGCTGTATGGGTGGCCGGCCGGGTACATCTGTGCAAAGATCTTCTCCCAGGCTGTGCCGTACGGGCGGTTGTCTGTGTTCTGCCGGCGTTCGTTCCGCACAACATCGCGCTGATTATCCAGTTTCTTTTGCGACAGAGCGTCGAGCAGCCCCCCCATCCGATCGGCTTCCAAGAACAATGCTCGCTCAAGAAAGTTGGACGGAAGCGTTTCGTAATATTTCGTCGTGTCGTTCGACGTCTGCCCGTTAAAACTCGCACCCGCATCCCTTAACGCCTTCGGATAATCGTCGTTGTAGTTCTTCGAGCCCTGAAACATCATGTGCTCGAAAAGATGGGCCAGCCCCGTCTTTCCCGGCACCTCGTCTTTCGAACCCACGCGATACCGCACATTAACGGTGACCAACGGCGCGGACGTATCGCGATGGAGCACGACTCGCAACCCATTCTTTAGCTGATACTCCTCCGCCGCGATCGCCGGGACATCCGATGAAACTACTCTGGCCGCCGCCTGCCTAGACGCCTGAGCGTTGACATACGCAACCGGCACCGAACAGAACACCGCGAACACCAGCACGGCGAACGCCGACCGAACAAATCTGCCTTCTAGCTCAAAAACTCTCATTGATTACCTAAATGTAAAGAGTGTCCCGGACGCCCAAATCTACCCTATCCGCTAGAAAAATATCTGTGTTTGTCTGTGTTCATCCGTCGACGAACTTCCCGCAAAAGAAAAGGGACGCCGAATGACGTCCCAATATCAAGATCATCTGCGTTCATCCGCGTCCATCTGCGGTTAAATTCCTACCCCGTGATCGTCGCCGACACCGTATCTCCCCACGCCGACTTCGAACCATCCCTGAACTGCCACCGCAACATGTAGTAAGCCATCTTGCCTGCATCGGCCGCGTCAAAATCGACCGTGTGCGGAGTGCGGGTATCGAGCGTGAGAAACTGGCAATCCTTCTCGCTTCCCGGCGGAGTTCCGCCGATCTTCAGCCAGATCTCAAGGCCGTCTACTCCTGCAGGCTTACGTCTAACACCCGGGGCCGAAGCATCCGACCAATCGATGATGTGCTTCAAACGCTGCGACCAGTCCACCATCGCGATGGGCACCGTTGCCGAAGTCGACTCGCCCGAAGCACCCCCGCTCGACGGAAACCCAAGCGCGTCCATCTTGTCCTGCGCACAATTGTTCGCCTTCAGCAGCGAACGTATCTGTCGCTTGTCGTCGTCCATCACCTTCCGAGCGGCATTTTTCGCCGTCGTAGCCGCCTGACCAGCCGCCTGCGTCTGATTGTGTGTCAACAACTTATCGCTCATGTCATCACGGTTCGCACCAGACACTGTCATCATCGCTGCCGTGATTCCCGGATAACTGGCAAGGTCCCCACTGATCGTAGCGATCAGCGCCGAGTAATGCGCGGTCCCATCCGCATCCGACATATTTCCAATATCCGACATAATTGCTCCTCCTCTTCCTTCTCAAATATTAAATTTCAGGTAACAAATGATCCGTGGGATTTTCTACAAACTCGCCAACTGGCTCATTCGTCTCACCATCCGGCGGACCGGACTCACCGGTTCGTGAACCGATCTCACTGACTAGTGGACCAATCTCGCCACTTCACATACTCAGCTCACCCGACGGCGTAATAAAGTCACCGTTCAATAGGCCGCCCTTACTCACCAGTACGACCAAGTCGCTATACGGTGAAGATTTCGACTGAAGCGGTGAAGCAAGCCCATCATCCGCATTCGAACGTCCAACCGTCCACCAAACCTAGTGTTTATAAGCATTTCAACAATAAACGAACATTTTCTAGCTCGACTCCCAAAGCATGGGAAACAGTTCACTGTCCATCTCCGCGCCTGCGGGCAGATCCAAACCTGGAAAATCCGGTGAGGTCTTCCATGGGCGAGGGGCATGACGGATGTCGTCGCCGATGACGCGGACGGAGAATACCCGCCGGCGTTGGTCAGCCCCGGCAGCAGAGTGCAGCGTTAGCATGTGGAACGCAACGGCGTCTCCCGGTTCCATTTCCCAGCCGAGGATCTCGAACTGGTCGCGGCGGACATCGATGTTGGGGATATCGTGCAGACTCCCTTCCGGGAACCATTTCGCCTGCTCGTCCATGAACGATCTCGGCATGTACCATGGACCGAGATGCGAACCGGCGACGAACTCGAGCGTCGAGTCCCGACTCACTGGATCGACCGGGATCCAGAAACTGCAGTTCATTCGCCCGTCGATGTTGGAGTAAGGCTGATCCTGGTGCCACGGCGTCCGCTGTCGCGTGCCGCCCTCTTTCGTGAGCATGTGATCGTGATACAGCCTCACTGTTTTACTCTGCATCAGCCGAGCCGCAACCTCACCGAGCTTCGATTCGAATATAAAGCGT
>Ga0247823_10004798_pt1 | contig 10781 bp, 9 predicted proteins | sample 13C_PalmiticAcid_2_FD_192426 | JGI IMG/M metagenome (GOLD analysis project Ga0247823, IMG submission 192426) | Soil microbial communities from agricultural site in Penn Yan, New York, United States - 13C_PalmiticAcid_Day30 | ecosystem: Environmental > Terrestrial > Soil > Agricultural land...
TCGGCTTCAACGACGACACCCGCGCCTTCCTGTCGATCCCGGCGCGTCACGACGTGGCCCGGCGCATGGACTGCGGCTTCCTGGCCAAGCTGGTGGTCGAGCACCGCATGGAGGAGGACGAGGCCCATGAGCTGGCCCACGCCCTGACCTATGGTCTGGTCAAGGCGGCCTACAAGCTGTGACCCGTCTCGACAATGCGGCTCTGAAGGGCCTGCCCGCCGACGTCGCGCGTCCGGCCTATGACCGCGCGGCGGTGAAGACCGGCGTGGTTCACCTGGGCATCGGCGCCTTCCATCGCGCGCACCAGGCGGTGGTGTTCGACGACGCCCTGGCCAGCGGCGACATGCGTTGGGGTGTCCTGGGGGCCTCGCTGCGCTCGCCGGGCGTGCGCGACCAGTTGAACCCGCAGGACGGCCTCTACACCCTGGTCGTGCGCGACGGGGCCGATGAGCATCTGCGGGTCATCGGCGCCGGGTGCGGGGTTCTGGTCGGGCCGGAAGACCCTGCGGCCCTGGTCGCCGCCATGGTCGACGCGGACGTCCACATCGTCACCCTGACGGTGACCGAGAAGGGCTATCGTCTTGATCCGGCGACCGGCGACCTGCTGCTGGACGACCCGGACGTGGCCGCCGATCTGGCCGATATCGCCTCGCCTCGCACCGCGCCGGGCTTCATCGTTGCGGCCCTGCAGGCGAGGAAGGCGGCGGGGCTCAAGCCCTTCACCGTCATCTCCTGCGACAACCTTCCGCATAACGGCCAGCGCATCCGCGCCGGCGTCATCGCCATGGCTCGGCGCATTGATCCCGCTCTGGCCGAGTGGATCGAGGCCGAGGGGGCTTTTCCCCAGACCATGATCGACCGGATCGTGCCGGCCACCATCCCCGACGACGTGGCCCGCCTGAGCGCCCGTCTCGGCGTCGAGGACCAGGGCATGGTCAAGGCCGAGCCCTTCACCCAGTGGGTGATCGAGGACTGGTTCGCGGGCGAGAGGCCGGACTTCGCCGCCTTCGGCGTGCAACTGACCGACGCGGTCGAGCCGTGGGAGGACGCCAAGCTGCGCCTGCTGAACGGGGCGCATTCGGCGACGGCCTATCTGGGGGCGCTGTCGGGCTATGAGCATGTGCATGAGGCTGTGGCTGTCCCGGCTTTCCGCGCCTTTATCGAAGCCCTGTGGGACGAGGCGCAAACCACGCTGAGCCCGCCGCCGGGGCTGGACGTGACGGCCTATCGCGACGAGCTGATGGCCCGCTTCTCCAACTCGGCCCTCATGCATCGGACGCGCCAGATCGCCATGGACGGGTCGCAGAAGCTGCCACAGCGCCTGCTGGCCGGCATGGCGGAGCGGCTGGCCAAGGGGAAGGGGATCGAGGCCCTGGCGCTCGGCGTCGCCGCATGGATGCGCTGGCAGGAGGGTGTGACCGAGAGCGGCGAGACCGTGGTGGTCGACGACCCTCTGGCGGCGCGCACCGCCGAACTGATCGCGGGGTCCGAGAACGACGAGGCGGAGGTCCGCGCCCTGTTGACCCTGTCCGCCGTCTTCCCCGAGGCCCTGGCCGTTGATCGACGCTTCGTCGATGCGGTCACCGGCGCCTTCCTGTCCTTGAGAGAGCACGGCGCGGTCGAGGCCGCGCGCCGCGTGACGGAGTAGAGCATGAGCCGTGTCCTGATCCTGAACCCCGCCGATGATGTGGCCATCGCCCTGGACGACATCGCCGTCGGCGACACGCCCGAGGGTCTGGCTGCGCCCGCCCGCGCCGACATCGCCACCGGGCACAAGATCGCCCGTCATGCCGTGGAGGCGGGCGGTCTGGTCCGTCGTTACGGCCAGGTCATCGGGCGGGCCAGGGCGGCGATCGCCGCCGGGGATCATGTCCACGTCCACAACCTGGCCATGGCCGAGGACGGGCGTGAGGCCGAGGTCGGGGCGGACGTCCGTGCGCCGGCGCCGCTGTCGGGCGCGACCTTCAACGGCATCGTCCGCGCCGACGGCCGGGTCGGCACCCGCAACTACATCGGCGTCCTCACCAGCGTGAACTGCTCGGCCACGGTGGCGCGCCGCATCGCCGACGCCTTCCCGGATTCCAGTCTGCCTGAGGGCGTGGACGGCGTGGTCGCCTTCACCCATCAGGGCGGTTGCGGCGGGTCTTCGCTGTCCAGCGACACCACCCTGCTGCAGCGGACATTGGCGGGGTACGCCCGGCATCCGAACTTCCATTCCATCCTGATCGTCGGTCTGGGCTGCGAGGCCAATCAGATCCCGGCCTGGCTGGCCAACGAAGGCCTTGAAGCCGGTCCGACCCTGCGCGCCCTGACCATTCAGGAAGCCGGGGGCACGGCTCGCGCCATCGAGGCGGGCATCGAGGTCGTCCGCGAACTGGTGGCCGAGGCGGCCAAGGTCGAGCGTCAGCCGGTCTCGGCCGCGCATCTGACGGTCGGCCTGCAATGCGGCGGCTCGGACGGATGGTCCGGCGTGACGGCCAACCCGGCCCTGGGCGCGGCGGTGGACCTGCTGGTCGCGCACGGCGGCTCGGCCATGCTGTCGGAGACGCCCGAGATCTGGGGCGCGGAGCATCTGCTGCTGCGCCGTGCGGCCTCGCAGGCGGTGGCGGATCGGCTGAACGCGCGTCTGGAATGGTGGCGGGCCTATGCCGACAAGCACGGCATGGAGCTGAACAACAATCCATCGCCCGGCAATCTGAAGGGCGGCCTGACCACCATTCTGGAAAAGTCGCTGGGGGCGGTGGCCAAGTCGGGCTCCACGCCGCTGAATGATGTGATCGGCTATGCCGAGCCGCTGACGAGCAAGGGGCTCAGCTTCATGGACAGCCCCGGCTATGATCCCTGCTCGGCGACGGGCCAGATCGCCTCGGGCGCTAATCTGATCGTCTTCACTACGGGGCGGGGCTCGGTCTTCGGCGCCAAGCCCGCGCCGTCGATCAAGGTCGCCTCCAACGCCAGACTGGCCAGCTGGATGGACGAGGACATGGACATCGACGCCTCTCCGGTGCTGACCGGCGTGGCGATGGAAGAGGTTGGCCGCGCCATCTTCGAGCGGATGCTGGCCGTCGCCTCGGGCGAGCCGTCCAAGTCCGAGGCCCTCGGCATCGGCGACAACGAGTTCGTGCCCTGGCAGGTCGGCGCCTATCTCTAGCCGCCGACCCCGAAGGCCCGCCGGGCGTCAGCCCTCCAGGGCCTCGATCAGTTCGCCCATGTTGCGGATGAAGACCTGGGTCGAGACGCATTCGACCGGATAGTCGGTGTTGTAGGGCGAGGTGTCCCACAGGTCGCCGACGCGCGTGGTCTGATACTCGCCGCCCGTCACCGCCGCCGGGGCCTCGCCGATATAGGGGTTGGAGGTGGTGGTCAGGGGCGAGGGCCAGTAGCCGCGCGTGTTCAGCCCCGAAACCAGTTCGGCGGCGCGGCCCGGCGCGGGCCTGGCCAGACGGCGCGCGTCGGACGACATGTCCCAGACGTCCACGTCCTGCAAAGTGAAGTATTTCGGCAGTTTCAACGAGCCGGCGCGCGCCTTCAGCGGCGAGTGGCGGCTGGCCTCCTCGGGCGACTGGGCGGCCAGTTCCTCGTACTCGCGGCGCAGGGCGACGGTGTCGACGTTGCGGAACGAGCCGTAGTGGACGATCAGGTTGTTGGGGTTCGCATCGGCGTAATACTGGCCGTTGGTGATGTTGGACCCGCGCCGGTGGATATAGACCGGGGTGTTCGAGCCCTCGAGGATGAAGGTCGGGTGGGTGCGGCCCGGCGCGATCAGGTTCTGGGGCGTCTTGACCTGATCCAGCCAGTCCAGGGCCTCGGGCAGGCGCGTCAGGTATTTGCGATCGCCGGTCAGGCGATAGAAGCCCAGCATCGACTTGATATTGGCGCCCGTGGTGTGGGTGGCGAAGGCTTGCGGCTCGATGGTGCGGGCGCCGGCGGGCTTCAGGGTGTCGGGGAAGTGCTGCAGACCCCAGGCCGGTTGCGGCATGGGCTGCTGGGTCTTCACATAGATGTCCATGCCGCGATGGATGGCGTCCAGCAGGCGCGCATCGCCGCGACCGTTCACCGCCAGGCCATGCCAGGCGTAGAGCAGGAACTCCAGGTTCTCGCCGGCCACGTCGTCGTTGAAGGTGATGTAGGGGGTGTAGTCCGCGTGGCCGTGGACGCCGCCGTTCTGGACGAAGGGATAGCGTTGGGGCCAGCCGCCGTTGGCGTACTGGGCGTCGAGGACGAACTGGATCGCCTTGTCCAGCGGCGCGCGATATCTGCGCTCGCGCTTCTCCAGATAGACCCGCAGCAGCAGTTGCGAGGCCTCGGCCGTGCCCGCGTCGTCGAAGGTGGCGTTGCCGTAGTAGCGGTGGAATTCCTCCATCCGCCAGGCGTTCTTGCCGTAGGTGGCGTACCAGCGCTTCAGCGATTCCTCGCCCGCCGTGTCGATGACATAGTTCCAGCCGCCCGCCGGGTGCTGGCCGCGCACCAGGGCGTCGGTCGCCGCCTTGGCGGCTTCGTAGAACTGCTCGTCCCCGGTGGCGTGATAGGCGTCCAGGAAGGCGTGGCCGACGGTCGCCGTGCCCGGAGGCTGGACCCAAATCATGGTCGGCGAGGCTTCCAGTTCACCCCAGCGGCGCGAGAAGTCGGGCAGGACGTTCCAGACATAGCCGCCCTCGACGGCGGCCTCGTCGGTCATGAAGCGGGCCGCACGCTTCATGGCGGCCAGGATGGCGGCGCGGTCGGGCGCGGCCTGCAGGACGGTTTTCGCCATGGCGGGCGTCAGGGCGGGCGCGGCGGCTGCGGTGAAGGCGGCGGCGCCGGCGGCCAGAAGGGCGCGGCGGTTCAGGGGCGTTGCGGGCATGGCGTCTCCTCGATGCGTCGCCTCACAGCTCTGGCGGCTGTTTGCGGCGGCGAAGCTAACCATGATTGACACCGGTTTCCTAGCGTCAGCGCGCGGCTGAAAACGCCTCTGGTTTCACGATGCCGTCAGCGGCGGATGTCGAAGCCGCCGTCGCCCATGGCCGCGCGCACCTCGGTGGCGGTGAACAGGTTGAAGTCGCCGGGGACCGAATGCTTCAGGCCCGCCGCCGCCAGACCGAAGTCCAGGGCTTCCTGATCGGACCAGCCGCTCCACAGGCCGAACAGGACGCCGGAGGCGAAGGCGTCGCCGCCGCCGACCCGATCCACGACCCCGGTCATGTGGATGGCTTCGGTCGAGGTCTCGACGACCTCGCCATCGGCGCCGCGCGTCAGCATGACCGCAGACAGGGCCTGATCGGCGACGCTTTCCTGAACGCGCAGGGTGCAGGCGATGCGTTGCAGGCGGGGGAAGGCTTCAAACGCCGCGGCGGCGGCCAGACGGCGCCGGGCATGGGGATCGGCGTCCTCGAACTTCGTCTTCAGCACCAGGGCGAAGTCGCGGTCGTCGGCGAAGGCGATCTCGGCGCCGGCCAGCATCTTGCCCAGGGTGGCGGGCGGATCGCCGGCCCATTGCTCCCACAGCTTGCCGCGGAAGTTGCCGTCGTAGCTGATGCGGACGCCCTTGCGCACCGCAGCCTCGACCAGTTCCACCGCGGCGCGCGAACCGTTGGGGCCGGTGGCGGGGGTGACGCCCGAGACGTGCAGCCACTCATAGCCGCCCAGCAGGGCGTCCCAGTCGAAGGCGTCGGCGACACGCTCGACAAAGGCCGAACCGGCGCGGTCGTAGAGCACTTCGGACGGACGGCGAACGGCGCCGGGCGTCAGGAAGTAGAGGCCCATGCGGCCGGGCGCGAAGACCACGGGAGTGGTGTCCACGCCGTAGCGCCGGACCTCGTCGCGCGCGGCCTGGCCCAGGGCGTTGTCGGGCAGGACGGTGGCCATCGCCGCCGGCGCGCCGAAGCGGGCCAGGGCGACAGCGACATTGGCCTCGGCCCCGCCCGGACGTGCGGTCAGGGCCGGGGATTGAAGCAGCAGCTCGTTCTGGTTCGGACTGAACCGCAGCAGCATCTCGCCGAAGCAGAGAATCTTGGAGTTCGGGCGAGGATTGCTCATGGTCAGGACGCTAGCGCGGGATCAGCGCGCCAGCCAGCCGCCGTCGACCGGCAGGGTGATGCCCTGCACGTAGTCGCTGGCGCGGCTGGCCAGGAAGACGGCGGCGCCGCCCAGGTCGGTCGGATCGCCCCAACGCCCGGCCGGGATGCGGCCCAGGATTTCCCTGGAACGCACCGGGTCGTCCTGCAGGGCCTGGGTGTTGTCCGTGGCGAAATAGCCCGGGGCGATGGCGTTGGCGTTGATGCCGTGTTTGGCCCACTCGTTGGCCATCAGCTTGGTCAGTCCCGCCACGCCGGACTTGGACGCGGTGTAGGACGGCACGCGAATGCCGCCCTGATAGGACAGCATGGAGGCCGTGTTGATGATCTTGCCGCCGCGCTCGCCGGCGATCATCCGCTTCACCGCGGCCTGGCTGAGGAAGAAGAGGACCTTGAGGTTGACGTTCATGACGTCGTCCCAGTCCTGCTCGGTGAAGTCCACGGCGTCGGCGCGGCGAATGATGCCGGCGTTGTTCACCAGGATGTCGACGGGGCCGAGGGCGGCTTCCGCCTCGTCGAGAATCCGTTCGACCGGTTCGATCGAAGTCAGATCCGCCTGGATCGAGACGCCCTTGCGGCCCTTGGCCAGGACCTTGCCGACCGTGTCGTCGGAGGCGCGACGGGCGACAGACGCGACATCGGCGCCCGCCGCGGCCAGGGCCACGGCGATGCCTTGACCCAGGCCTGTGTTGCCGCCGGTGACCAGGGCGACCTTGCCGGTCAGATCGAAAGGATCAGCCATGCCCCATCGCCCCCTATTTCAGCTGACAGATGTCGAGCTTGTTCATGTCCGTGTAGTCGAGGTTCTCGCCGCCCATGCCCCAGATGAAGGTGTAGTTCGACGTGCCCGCGCCCATGTGGATCGACCACGGCGGGCTCATGACAGCCTCGCCGTCGGCCATGACGATGTGACGCGCCTTGTCGGGTTCGCCCATGAAGTGGAAGACGCGGTCGTTCTCGCCCAGGCCGAAGTAGAGGTAGGCCTCGGAGCGACGGTCGTGCAGGTGGGGCGGCATGGTGTTCCACACCGAACCGGGCTTCAGCACCGTCACGCCCAGCAGGAGCTGGCAGGATTTCACCTTGGCCGGGACGATGTACTGGTAGATGGTGCGCTCGTTGGAGGTTTCCAGCGAACCCATTTCTAGGGGAACAGCTTCGCTGATCGAGATCTTGGTCAGATCATAGCGGGCGTGAGCCGGCGTCGAGATCAGATAGAAGCGGGCGGGATTGGCGGCGTCATCCGAGGCGAAGGACACTTCTGACGAGCCCATCGGCACATAGAGGCCGTCGCGGAAGGCCAGGGCGATGGTTTCGCCGTCGACGGTGACCGAGCCGGCGCCGCCGATGTTCACCACCCCCAGTTCGCGAGCGACCAGGAAGGGTTTTCCGGCCAGCGACGGCGGTTCGGAATGAAGCGGCAGGCTGACCGGCGCGTCGGTCGGGGCGGCGCCGCCAATGACCATGCGTTCGTTGTGCGAATAGTTCAGGCTGACGCGACCCGGCTGAAACAGCCCGGTCATGAGGTAACGATCCCGCAGCTGATCATTGGTCGCGCCGTCCATCATGTCGGGATGGGTCGCGTGATAAACCTTGTCGTACACCTTGGATCCTCCTGAATTCCTCGAACGGGAATCGTCTGCGGCGGGTTCAACCGCCCGTCTTCTGATTGGTTAGGTAACCGGTGTCAGAGTCTAGGGCAAGAGGCGCGATCCGGTGGGCGTCCTGGTCAGGCGACGGGGACGGCGGAGTTCCTCACCACGAGGGCCGGGCGCACTTCGGGTTGAACCAGCTTGGCCGGATCGACGCCGCGCATGGGCGCCAGCAGCTTTTCGGCCGCCATCCGTCCCATGTCCCGGATCGGCAGGCGCACGGAGGTCAGGTTGGGCCAGACGCGAGCCGCCATCGGCAGGTCGTCATAGCCGACGATCGACAGGTCTCGAGGCAATTCCATGCCGCGCTCGCGCGCCGCCTGCATGACCCCCAGGGCCATGTCGTCGTTCAGGGTGAAGATGGCGGTCGGGGGCTCCGGCAGGGACAGCAGGGCGTGACCCGCCTCGACGCCCGACTCGAAAGTATAGGCGCCTTGCAGGTCGTAGGCCGGCGGAACGGCGATGCCGCGCGCCGCCAGGGCGTCGATGAAGCCCTGACCGCGCACGACCGATGATCGGAAGGAGGCGAGGCCGCGCACCAGGGCGATGCGACGATGGCCCAGATCGGCCAGATGGCGAGCGGCTTCGGCGGCGCCGATCCAGTCATTGGTCACGACCATGCTCTGGGGCTCATCGAGCGCCAGAGAGGCGATGCGGACATAGGGGCAGTCCAGTTCGCGCAGCAGGTCGATGACGCCTTCGTCCTCCGACACCGAGGGCGGCATGATGACGCCGAACAGACGCTGGCGCTCGACAAAGCCGCGAATGTCCTGAAGCAGGGTGGGGGAGGCGCGGCTGCACGGGTGAACCACCAGCTCGAGGCCGGATCCTTTCAGGGCGTCCAGCACGCCCTGCTGCAGGTTGACGACATAGGTCGGGCTGGGCTGGTCATAGATCATCCCGACCAGGAAAGAGCGGCGGAAGGCCAGGCCGCGGGCCTGGGGATCCGGAATGAAACCCAGTTCGTCGATGGCGGCCTGAACGCGCTCACGCGTGTCCTCACGCACGAAGGGCGACTGGTTGATGACGCGCGAAACCGTCTTCTTGGAGACCTCGGCCACGCGGGCGACGTCGTTGATGGTGGCTCGCTTGCCGGGTTTGGCTGAGCGCGAATCGTCTTGCGACAACAGCGTTCCCCTTTGTGTTCTTGTTTGGCGTTAGGCATAGCCCCGCTCGGCGTTGTGCGCCATGGGCTGTTTTCAAGGCGGATTGACACCGGTTTCCTGACCCGCCCATTATTCGGTGTTTTCAATGGGGCGTCATTTGACCGACCAGACCATTTCCTGCGAGCGCCGTGCATGACGGCTGCTTCCGTTCAGACGCCGGACGCCGATCAGGCTGTCGCCGAGACCTTCGTCCGCGCGCGCCTGGCCGCGCGCGCCGTCCCGACCTATCCGGGCGAAGCGCCTGAGGAGATGGCGCGCTCCTACGCCATTCAGGACGCCGCCATCGCGCTGTATCCGGACAGGGTGGCGGGCTGGAAGGTCGGCGGCGTCCTGAATGGCGTAGGAGCGCGCCGTCCCGACCTATCCGGGCGAAGCGCCTGAGGAGATGGCGCGCTCCTACGCCATTCAGGACGCCGCCATCGCGCTGTATCCGGACAGGGTGGCGGGCTGGAAGGTCGGCGGCGTGCCTCCGGCGCAGCAGTCGGCCCTGGGGGTTCACCGTCTGGCCGGCGCCATCTTCGCTGGCAACGTCTGGACCGTCGGCGAGGCGCCGACGCCTCTGCCCGCCATCGAAGGCGGGTTCGCCGCCGTCGAGGCCGAGTTCATCGCCCGTATCGGCCTTGACGCCGACCCCGCCAAGATCGACTGGACCATCGAGGAGGCCGCCGATCAGATCGACGCCGTCTTCATCGGCGTGGAGCTGGCGGGCAGCCCGCTGTCGGCCATCAACGACCTGGGCTCGGCCGTGGTCGCCTCGGATTTCGGCAATAACGGCGGTCTGGTGATCGGGCCGGAGTTGACGAACTGGCGCGAGCGACTGGACGCGATCCAGGTTGAAACCGTCATCGACGGCGTCAGCGTCGGCAAGGGGGGCTCGCTCTCCCTGGCCGGAGGAGCCCTGGAATCCGTGCGCTTCCTTCTGGAGCATTGCGCGCGATGGGGCCGGCCGCTGACCGCCGGGATGCTGGTTTCGACCGGCGCCGTCACCGGGGTTCACCGCATCTACGCCGACAGTGAGGCGGCGTGTGTATTCGAAGGCGTGGGGGAGGTCCGCTGCTCGGTCGTGAAGGCCGTGCCGCATCCAACGCAGAACTAGTATCAACCACAGCGCGACCCTGTCCGCCGTCGAGAACGGTCAAGAAGACGGGGCGCGCGAGGAAACCAAGGGAATGGGTCTCGTACCATGAGTGACGCTTCGAAAGCCGCACCCGCCGGGGAGGGGCCGATCCGCGTGACGGCGCCGCCGGCGGGCAAGTACCGCTGGATCGTGATGTGGCTGCTGTTCGCGGCCATGGTCATCAACTACGTCGATCGCCAGATGATCGGCTTCCTGAAGCCGACGCTGTCGACCGAGTTCGGCTGGTCCGAGACGGACTATGCGGACATCGTCTTCTGGTTCCAGGCTTCCTACGCCGTCTTCTACCTGATCTTCGGTCGGGTGATGGACAAGATCGGCGCGCGCTGGGGCCTGGGGGTCGCCTTCTTCATCTGGCAGATCGGCCATATGATGCATGGCGCGGCCCGCGACCTGTCGCACTTCATCATGGCCCGCATGATCCTGGGCGTCGGCGAGGCCGGCGGCTTCCCCGGCGGCATCAAGGCCGTGGCCGAGTGGTTCCCCAAGAAGGAGCGCGCCTTCGCCACCGGCCTGTTCAACGCTGGCACCAATATCGGCGCCATCGTCACCCCCTTGCTGGTTCCGGTCCTGGTGCTCAGCTTCGGCTGGCAGATGGCCTTCGTGGTCACCGGTCTGCTGGGCCTGATCTGGCTGCCGATCTGGCTGCTGGTCTATCGCCGTCCGCGTGAAGTGAAGAAGCTGTCCACGGCCGAGCTGGAATGGATCGAGCAGGACCCGGCCGACACCGTCGAGAAGATCGGCTGGAAGAAGCTGCTGACGGTCAAGGAAACCTGGG
>Ga0247823_10004799_pt1 | contig 10775 bp, 5 predicted proteins | sample 13C_PalmiticAcid_2_FD_192426 | JGI IMG/M metagenome (GOLD analysis project Ga0247823, IMG submission 192426) | Soil microbial communities from agricultural site in Penn Yan, New York, United States - 13C_PalmiticAcid_Day30 | ecosystem: Environmental > Terrestrial > Soil > Agricultural land...
TTGCGGTCCGTCCTGTGTCTTGCGTTTCTTCTCTTCGGCGTTGTTGTCGTCCCCAGCGGTGAGCTCGCTGGTGAAGAACCGTTCGGCGTCGTTCTCCCGACACATCCGGTCCGGCATCTGGAACTCGTTTCCGGCGAACGGCTGCTGGTTGAAAACGTTCGCGGCGACGATGGCGGATTGACATTTCGGTGGAACGGCTCCACGCGGTGCCGGTTACCGCTCGCGATGATTCGGTCGGTGGCGAATCCGCCTGGCTGGATCGACCGGCTCGACGAATCGTTTGAAGCCGCGGGAAATGCCACGAGCCGGGTGTATTCCGGTCATGGTGCGTGGAACTCGGCGACATCCTCTCGATGGGAACACCGCTGTGAACCAGCACTCGCCGCGGGTGAACTCGCGTTCTGGAAGCGAACCGATTCCACGGAGGATCAAAAGGCGGCCGTGTCGCTGCGACTGACCTTTGATTCCGACGGCGTCACGACTGAGCTCGTGCTGATGCTGGACGATCCGGAAGGACTGTCCGTCGCGCTGCCAGACGGCTGGCGAAGAACGTTTTCGCAGAGACTTCGTGTTAACGAAGATTGGTCGCGCGTCGTGATCCACTGGCGCGAGCAACGCTGCGAAATTCAGGTGAACCACGCCGTGCATTCGGTGTTCACCGCGCCCGCGATGAAACTGCGACGTGTCGCATTGGAACCGGCGAAGACATCGACGGTGATCGTGGATGATCTTGTTCTCCGCGAGTATCGGCCAGAGTTGGCAGCTATGCCGGTACCGCCGCAAGTGACGGAAAGCGTCGACACCGTGACATTAGGCACAGGTGACCAACTGTTCGGAGAGTTCGCCGCTGGGGAAGTTCCGTCGACCATCAAACTCCTCGGCGAACAGCTAACATGGACCGGTGACTGGTCTGAGGTCAGCCGCGTCGACTTCGCCCGGCGGCCGATGCCCCCGCAAGCCCTCGCCCCTGTCCGTGGCTGGTTCTGCGATTTTCGCGCCCCTCGCTCGACAGAGTTCACGCCGTTCGTGCGAAACCTGCGGCTCAAAGAACGCACGGCTTATCACCCTTGGCTGGGGACGGTGCCGCGGCCTTCGTTGTGCACCGCCGATGTGCGATTTGGCGAGTTCCGTTGGCTGGAACCGGATCGCCGGCATCTCGGTGATGAGATTCGCGCGGCTCTCTCTCCAACCATACCCGTAGGGACGTCGATCAGCGGGACAATGGATTTCGCATCGTCGCCGCGAGGGCCGACGTGGATCATGGTCGATGTGGCCGAGATGGAACCGTCGGGTCCGGACACGCCGCCGATGCAGCCGTTTCTGACAACGCTGCGCGGTGGCGGTTTGCGAACGGAACTCGTCATCAACGACCGGGTCGTTACCGATCTGAATCGGTTTCTCCGGGCGCGTCCCCGGGTCACGCATCCTGAACGAGTATGGCTGCCGGTTCCGACCACGGCCTGGCGTGCGGGAACGAACTCATGGGCCATCCGTCAGCGACCGTTGTCCTCGACACAACCGCAATACGACGACGCGGAGGTCGGCCGGATTGCACTGTGGATCGCGCCGTTTTAGCGGGTGCTCGACACGGCGCGCGATTGCTGATCGCCACGGTTCGCTGTAGCCTGTCACTGAAAACGTGAACAGGGCCACTCACGCGATTCCGGATTCTCTCATGGATCTGCTGAATTATTGGCGAATTCTCGCCGGACTGATTCCAGTCCTCGTGCTCGCGATCTTTGTCCTGATCCTGTTCCGGTCGCGTCCGCTCAAGATCTTCATCAATTACCGCAAGGATGACACCGACGACCCGGTCTTCCGTCGCCAGTTCGAGACCAGTCGGGAAGCGCGCGACATTACCGAAGCGCTGCGCACAAAACTCGGTGATCAGCACAAGCAGATGAAGAACGGGCACCCCGGCCCAGTTCGCGAAGGGGAAGTGTTCCTGGACTGTGATGACATCCCGCCGGGTGCGGACTGGCGGCAATACATCAAGACGCAGCACCATCAGTCATCCGTGCTGGTGTGCCTCATCGGGAAACAGTGGCAGTCGTTGAAAGTTGGCGATGAGCTGCGATTGTTCCGCACCGGCGATATTGTCCGCGAGGAACTCGAAGCCGCCTTTCAGCAGGGCATGGAAGTCATTCCCGTGCTGGTGAATGGGGCCGGTCTGGCCATCGATAATCTACCCGATGGCTTGACCCAATATGGCTTTCAACACCTCAACTGGATGAAGCTTAACACCACGACGGGCGACTTCCCGCAAAAAGTTGATGATCTCGTGGGTTCGATCCGACGGCACGTGCGGAAAAAGAATCAGGAAGAACGCTGGGCGGGAATTATTGATGTTGTCCGGCTGTCGGCGGTTCCGCTAGTCGTCTGGTGGACGATTCTCGCGGTCATTCCCGACAAACTCAACGCGGTGGTGTTTGCGGTGCTGGCGGTTCTGATGTTCGTGCTTGCCCTTCCGGTTTTTGGGTCGTGGTCCATTCTGAAGCTCGTGCATGACACGCGCTGTCGGGAACCCGATTTCAGCTGGTATGCAGCGTACTGCGAACTGGCGTACTGCTATCTGCGGTCGCTCGGACGACGATCGGTCGAACGGGTCGCACGGGTGCGGATCGAAGCCGCGGTGGTCCATGCGCATCCCGAAGAGCCCGTGCCCGATGATGACCCCGAACGACGGCGGCGTGAGCAAATCCAATATCGGCAGGCCCGCAAGAACCGCCAGAGCGATCTCAACAAGGCGGCCGCAAACGCGCTCGGCATTCAGCAGAACGTAGCGGGGATTCCTCCCGAGATCGAACGCGACACATGTTTCGACCTGCACAACGCGTCACGGGAATTGAAGCGGTATCTCACAGCGCTGCGTCAGCGACGCCGGGGGAATAACGGAACCGCCGACCAGTTTCTCAGTCGGATTCGGATCAAGCAGGGTTTCCTGTCGCCTCAGTTTCTGACAACGGGACTGATGGATGCCTTCGAGGAAAACTGGCAGCCGGTGCTCGACTGGTACGGTGAAGCCGTCGAGGCGCGTTGCCCGCCCGCGGTCACAAAAGCCCTTCAGCGAGTGCAGGTGTTTGAATTTCTCTGCTGGTTGACGTGGGGGCCAAGCGTGCCTCATTGCCAGTGCGGCCGCTGGAAAAGCAGTCACCCGGACACCACCGGCGGCCTGTTTCTGCAGTTCGGTTATGGTGACGAAAACAATTCGTTCCTGATTTGCGATGACGCGAACACCGCCGAATCGTTGCGGGAATTTTTGAACAAGCGACTCGCCGCGGAGCCGAACGCCCGCGCCTTTCAATGCGTGGCGACCGTGCGGCCGGTGCTGGTCTCGGAAGTGAAATATGCCCTGTGCGACGCGCAGGAAGACGCGGGGGAGCAGGGGGGCGTCGTGCTCCGTTCGACGAAGATCGAACCGTTTCAGGGAAGCCCGACCGAAGCCAGCCGCCGGATCTATCAGGCCTATGTGTGGATGATGTTTGTCCTCTGCGACCGCGCGGGCCAACCGCTGTTTCAGGATCCAAAGGAACCGTGGCGGGCCTTGCTGCCGTTCTTTACGCACGGCAATATCGCCGAGCCCGAAACTTACGAATTCATCCGGCGGGAGGTCGCGCAGAAGAGCCTGGCGGCGATGCGATCGCTGCACGCGAAGGCGCCGGATGTCACGTTCCGCTTTGCCTGTGCGTCGGATGAATCGAACTGTGGCGACGATCTCGTCTTTCCCCCGGCGCGGCCCACCATGCGCGAGTTTTTCGAAGCAGAGATTCTCGACCCGCGCACGCAACTCACCGAAGAGGAACGGGCGAGTTTTATTCTCCCCGATGAGCAGCGCGAGGATACGAAGACGTTCCGCGGGGTGTACTCCGCGTGTCATCTCCCCGAACTGCTGCACCAGTTTTACGCGAAGCTGGCGAGCGACTGCGGCGATGTCCCGCGAGATGCGCCGTCGCTGAACGCGGTCATCGCTGACTGACGATTACGGAGAATTCTCAGCAACCCGATACACCGGTGTGTTGACCGGATCCGCGACGCGGTAGATGTCATGCAGGATTGTCGCCAGATCGGCCAGCACCTGCTCTCTCGACGGCGTCGATGGAGAATAATCGACTCCGAGCCGTTTGTAGAGCAGCCATTGCTCGGGACCCGACGAACAGGTGGGGCGTTCCTGGTCGGTGTAATCCAGCGAGGCCTGATGGTAGCGGATCGGCACCCGGATGAAGCCCATCTTCGCAAACGCCGCCGCCTCGGCTGACTCCGGCGCACATTCGATGTACCAACCTGTGACATCGCGCTCGTCGCGAATCATCTGCTCCTCGATGCGCGCCAGGAGCAATCGTGTGCGATTCGTGCCCCGTAGCGGCGGCTCCCATAAAATGTAGCCGCCGAAGCCGAACGTTCGCAGCGTGAAGAAGGATGTCATCCCGGCAATCGGATGGTGTGCATCCTCGCGTAAACCCCAGAGGTGATAATGCACGCCCCGGTGCTGCTGCGAACCCGCCCAGCGGAACGCGTTGCCGAAGGCGCTCGCTTTCACCGTCGTTGGGCCGTCGTCGAATCCCCGGCGATAAACATCCATGACGCCGGGGAAGTCGGGCGATGCGGTGGAAAGAATCGGCACCACTTCGAGCGGTCGTGCCGGGTCGTGTCCCATGTATTCCGGCAGCGATGTCAGCGGCACTTGCGGGACTGTCGCCAGGTACGCGGCCATCGTTTGAAACGTCGCATCGGCTTCGGGGTCGTTAATGCGCATCGCCCATTTCAGATAGCCGATCAGAATCTGACGCACGAGTTCGCTCGGAAATGCGTTGGTCAGATCAGCCCGGAATGGCTTCGCGCCGAGGATGAGACAACGCACCGGCTCCTGCTCCGCGGAAAGAGCGGGCTGCACGTAGGGAAAGTTGAGCCGTCCGAACCCCCAGCGCGACCAGATGTGAGCCCGCTCGAACGGATCGTGATTGTCATTCGGCGGCGCAACTCGAAACGGATCATTCAGTTCGATGACAATCGCCGCGAGGCTCTCCTGCTGATTCCGCCGCGCGTCGTCCTGCAGGAGTTTTTCCGTCGCTTGCAGAAGCTGACGGCCATAACCCTTGCCGCGGCAGTCATCGGCCACGATGAGAAACTCAATCACGCCGGTGTTAGGGATCGCGAGATAATCACTGACGGCCGCCGCGACCGGGCGGTCGTCCTCGGTGAGCAGCACGATGTGATAGTTGTTTTCGCCATACCACCCGGCGGCCCGCAGGCGGAGATACTCGCGCATGTTCTCCGGCGACTCGCGCTCGTCCGGGTCGGGGAAGCCGGGGATGTATAACTCGCGGATGAAACGGTCGAACCGGGCGGCATCGGCGGGAGCATCGGTCAGATCAAAGAATTCCGTCGCCATGAGGTGTCCTTCTCGTGACAGCGTCGCGAGAACGGCCCCAAGCGTCAAGGAGGCAGTGACACACCGTCGTGAGCAGGCGGTCTCTTTCCCACTGACCATTAGCCACTGACCACTGACAACTCCCCCCGCGGTGCCTACAATGGGTCCGTCGGTCCCGTCCCACGAGAATCGGTTGCTGCCTTGAGCGCTCCTGCCAGTCCTTCCCGATCCGCGACGCCTTCGGTGATCATGCGGGCGTTACCGGCCGACGAAACACTCGTCGCGTGGGTGCATTGCGACGTCGATACCGAACGCCGGTTCCGCAGCACCTACACCGTGCTCACGAACCAGCGACTGTTCAACGTCAATGCGGCCGGGGAAACGACCCAATCGTGGCCACTGTCGCGCGTGGCGAAGATCAAAACGCGCGATCGCAGCGGGTTGGGGACGCTCGAAGCGCTGGGAGAGAACTCGCGCCTCGCGGTCTGGTATTACACCATCGCGCAGGGCCCGTCGGTCCTTGTGCTGATTGATCGATTCGAAGAGTTGCGGGCGACCGCGGTCCCGTCGCCAGCCGCATCGCTGGACGAAGCCGAGCCGCCTGAGGCAGAAACGAGCGAGCCGCCGCCCAATACCTACGCGTTGTTTCGACTGACCCGCTTTGCGCGACCGCACTGGCACTGGGTGATTCTCGCGTTTGTGCTGACACTCACAGCGAGTGTGTCGAGCATCGTGCCAGCGTATCTGTCGCAGTCGCTCGTCGATGATGTGCTCAAGCCGCTCGATGTGCTGGCGTCGGTCGCGCGTGGCGAAGCGTTGGATGCCGCCGTTGCGGAGCAGGCCGGGGCGGTATCCCAAACGCAGCGAATGACGCTCGGTGCCTGGCTGCTGCTGGGCATGCTCGGAGCCCACATCGGCACCTGGCTGCTGGGATGGTCGCAGGGCGCGATGCTCGCCTGGGTCAGCGAACGGGTCTCCGCGGATCTGCGTCACAAGACCTATGCGCATCTGCAACGTCTGTCGCTGGAATACTTCGGCGGTAAGCGAACCGGCGATCTCATCTCGCGGTTGAGCACGGACTCCGACCGTCTCTGTCAGTTTCTCGCCGACAGCGTCGCGGACTTCGCGGCTGATGCCCTGTTGCTCGTGGCGATTGCCGTGATGTTGTTTCTCACGAACCCGACGCTGGCGGTGATCACGTTGCTGCCGTTTCCGTTCGTGATCTGGCTGATGTATTACTCGCGTGACAAATTGCAGACCGGGTTTCTCGCGAGCAGTAATGCGTGGTCGGCGATGAACAGCGTGCTCGCCGATGCGATCCCGGGCATCCGCGTGGTGAAGGCGTTCGCGCAGGAACAGCGAGAAATCGACCGCTTCGGCACCACGAACGAACATCTGCTGAACACGAACAATCGCGTGAATGCCATCTGGACGTTCTTCTGGCCGTTGATCGCGTTCCTCAACAACTTGGGCGTGCTGATCGTGCGGGCTTCGGCGCTGTATCTCATCAGCGCGGGCAGCCTCACGCTGGGTGAATTTTTCCTGTTTCTCGATCTCAGCAGCCGGTTCTATGGCCGACTGGAATCGATGACCCGGATGGTCAATGCGTCCCAGCGTGCGGCCGCGAGTGCACAGCGCATCTTCGAAATGCTCGATCGGGTCTCCAGCGTCCCTGAGCCCGCGCGACCGGTGCCGCTGGATCGGCTCCGCGGCGATCTCGAATTCCGCAATGTTGGTTTTCGCTACGGCAATCGCAAGGTGATTAAGGATCTCTCGCTGAATGTGAAAGCGGGGGAAATGATCGGCCTCGTCGGTCACACTGGCGCGGGAAAAAGCACGCTGATCAACCTTGTCTGCCGGTTCTTCGATGTCGCCGAGGGCGCGATTTACGCCGATGGCATCGATATCCGTTCGTACAACGTCGGGGATTACCGCCGGAACATCGGCATCGTCCTGCAGGAACCGTTTCTCTTCTTCGGCACGGTCGCCGAGAATATTTCGTACGGTCGGCCCGAGGCCACGCGGGCGGAAATCATCGAAGCGGCGAAAGCGGCGAAAGCTCATGATTTCATCCTCTCGCTGCCGGATGGTTACGATTCGATCGTCGGCGAACGCGGGCAATCATTGTCCGGTGGTGAACGGCAACGCATTTCGATTGCCCGCGCGCTGCTGATCAATCCGAGCCTGCTCATTCTCGATGAAGCGACCTCGGCGGTGGATACGCAGACCGAGCGCGAGATTCAGGAAGCGCTGCAGAACCTGGTGCGCGGCCGCACCACGCTGGCGATTGCCCACCGTCTCAGCACGCTGCGACAGGCCAACCGCATCTGCGTCCTCGACCGTGGTCGTATCGTCGAAGCCGGCACGCACGAAGAACTGCTCGCACTGGATGGTGCCTACGCAGCCCTGCATCGCGCGCAACAGGAACTCACCAAAGACATCGGCTGGTAAGTTTGTATCAGAAGCCCACGGTTTCTTAACCGTGGGTCTCCGGGTTCATCATGAGTGATCACCGTTTCCGCGTCCGTCTGACCAAAGACCACCTCGTGTTCAGCGCGGGGCATTTCATCACGTTCAACGGCAACGTCTGCGAGCGGCTGCACGGTCACAACTGGCGGGTGTCGGCGGATGTCGAAGGCGGCCTCGACGAGAACGGTTACGTCTTCGATTTCATCGCTTTGCGGGATACGTTGCAGCAGCTGATCGCATCGCTCGATCACCGGATGCTCTTGCCGACGCAGCACCCGATGATTTGCGTCACCACCGAAAACGCCGAGGTGACGGCCCGCTTCGAGCATCGTCGCTGGGTCTTCCCGCAGGAAGATTGTGTGCTGCTGCCGGTCGCGAACACGACGGCGGAACTGATCGCACAGTGGCTGGGCGAGCAACTCGCGGATGTCGTCCGCTCACGCACCGGCCATACAATCGATACGGTCCGCGTCGATGTCGAGGAAAACTTCGGCCAGTGGGCGCAGTGTTCCATCCCGTTGCAGCGGCCCTGATTTCAACCGTTGTGCTGTCGATGACGGTTTGTCTCTTGACCTCCAGCCGTGGTTGCCGAGAGAATCACATGCAGAAATGTTGATTCTTCAGAAGGCGGCGAATGAACGGCGGGATCTCACGACGTACGTTGCTCCAGGCGAGCGCCCTGACCAGCGGTGTTCTCGCCGCACGTGGTCTCGCCGCCGGCGACATCCTCGCCAGTGGAACGGCGAAGCAGGTGGTCCTCCTCTTCATGTGGGGCGGGCCCAGCCAGATCGATACGTTCGATCCGAAACCCGATGCGCCGAAAGAAATCCGCGGCCCGTTCGACACGATTTCCACTAACGTCCCCGGCATCCAGATCAGCGAGCACTATCAGCGCATCGCCGCGCGGATGGACAAGCTGTGCCTCATTCGCTCGATGACGCACGATGATCCGGCCCACCTGTCCAGTGCCCATACATTGCTGACAGGCCAGTTGCCGCCGGTCAATTACAGCGACAATGAACCGCCGAGCGAGCGCGACACGCCCCACATCGGTTCGGTGATGAATGCTCTGCGTCCGGCCGCCGGGGCGTTGCCGACCAGCGTGGTCATGCCGTGGCAGGTGTTCCACCCGTCGGCTCCGGGCGGTCGTGCGCCGGGACAACACGGCGGCTGGCTCGGCCGGCAGCATGATCCGTTTTATGTGCTGGGCGACCCGAATCAGCCCAACTGGACGGTTCCCGCGTTGACGCTCATCGACGGTCAATCTCCCGATCGCCTTTCCGCCCGGCAGCACCTGCTCGCCACGCTGGAACAGCAGCACCGCGCGGTGCAGACACAGCCGGCGCGGCGGATCAATCATGAACAATCACACGCCTTCGGCTTATTGACCTCGGCGGTGGTGCGCGGTGCGTTTGATCTTGCACAGGAAACCGCCGCGACGCGTGATCGCTACGGCCGCAACATCCATGGTCAGTGCGTGTTGCTCGCACGCCGGCTGATCGATCACAACGTGCCCTTCGTCGCGGTGAACTGGCACAACGATGGTCAGAACTTCTGGGACACCCACGGCAACAACTTCAACCGGCTGAAGAACGATCTGATTCCGCCGTCGGACATGGCGTTTGCCGCCTTGCTCGATGACCTGACGGCTTCGGGCAAGCTGAACGACACGCTGGTGATCTGGGCGGGGGAATTCGGTCGTGCACCAAGAATCAACGGCAGTACCGGCCGTGATCATCATCCGCGATGTTACACGAGCGTTCTCGCCGGTGGCGGTGTGCGCGGCGGGCAGGTCTACGGCAAGAGCGACGCGTTCGCCGGTTTGCCCGCGGAAAACCCGGTGTCACCGCATGATCTCGCGGCAACGGTCTACCACGCCCTGGGCGTCCCCGAGAGCACGGCCCTCTTTGATGCCTCACAGCGTCCCCACCGGTTGTATGCCGGGCAGCCGCTCGCATCGATTTTCTCAGGTGCCTGAGTTGCAACGGTAGGACAGCTCGGCACCGCTCGTCGGAGGGGATGGGCAAGACCATCAGCGCGATGAAAACAACTCTCTTAGGAGCATGTCAATGTTCGGACTGCGGTTGCCCGTTCTTGCGATGATGAGCCTCGCCATGCTGTCACTCCCTGTGAACGCCGAATCATTCCGGGTGTATCTCGGCACCTATACGGGCAAAGACAGCCGTGGCATCTACACAGCGACGTTTGACAGCGACACGGGCAAACTCAGTGAACCGCGGCTCGCCGCCGAGATGGTGAACCCGTCGTTCGTGGCGATTCATCCGAACAAGAAGTTCCTGTACGCCGTGGGTGAAATCGCTGATTTCGAAGGCAAGAAGACCGGCGGCGTGAGTGCGTATGCCATCGATAATGCCAGCGGCAAGTTGACGCTGCTCAACCAGCAATCGTCTGAAGGAACCGGGCCGTGTCATGTCGTCGTTGACAAGACCGGAAAGACCGTGCTTGTGGCGAACTACGGCGGCGGCAGTTGTGCCTCGCTGCCGATCGGAACTGATGGCAAACTGACAAAAGCCGCCTCCGCGATTCAACACACCGGCAGCAGCGTGAACAAATCCCGACAGGAAGCCCCGCACGCGCACTCGATCAACCTCGATCCGGCGAACCGCTTTGCTTACTGCGCCGACCTCGGGCTCGACAAGATTCTGATCTACAAGTTTGACGCCGCGACCAGCACGCTCACGCCGAATGACCCTCCGGCGGGGGTTGTCGCTCCCGGCGGCGGACCGCGGCACTTCGCGTTTCATCCGTCGGGCCAGTTCGCGTATGTGTGCAACGAAATGACCAGCACCGTCACCGCGTTTCGGGTGAACCCAGAGAACGGTGCGCTCACGGAGTTACACACGCTCACGACCCTGCCGCAGGAAACCCCGGGCAACTCAACGGCGGAGATCGTCGTGCATACTTCGGGCAAGTTTGT
>Ga0247823_10004800_pt1 | contig 10775 bp, 9 predicted proteins | sample 13C_PalmiticAcid_2_FD_192426 | JGI IMG/M metagenome (GOLD analysis project Ga0247823, IMG submission 192426) | Soil microbial communities from agricultural site in Penn Yan, New York, United States - 13C_PalmiticAcid_Day30 | ecosystem: Environmental > Terrestrial > Soil > Agricultural land...
GCAAGTTTCTAGTCCGACCATGCGCGACGCGTGCGTCGGCGAGCGGGCCGATTTTGCGAAAAACCACTGGTTTTCCCGCGTTTCCGCAGTTGGCACAGCGGTTGCGTATAGCCGCAACCACAGTGGGGATAACCGTCGTCCCCGCAGCCCCCCACGAGGGACGAATCATGTCAACCGCATCAACCAACGCCGTCCGCATCCTGCCGGCAGGCGAGCGCGCTCCCGAGTTCTGCCTCCACAGCACGCCCGACCAAACGGTCATGTGCAGCGACTTCCTCGGCCGCCCGCTCGTGCTGGTCTTCTACCCCGCTGACTGGAGCCCCGTCTGCGGCGACCAACTGGCGCTCTACAACGAACTGCTGCCCGAGTTCCAAAAGTACGACGCACAAATCGTCGGCATCTCGGTCGACGGCATTTGGTGCCACTTGGCCTACGCCGAGCAACGCAAACTTCACTTCCCCCTCCTCTCCGATTTCCAACCGAAAGGCGCCGTCGCAAAAGCGTTCGGCGTCTATCGCGAAGGGGACGGAGTCTCAGGGCGAGCCCTCTTCGTCATCGACGCCGAAGGGATCATTCGCTGGAGCTATCTCTCGCCGGTCGGCGTGAACCCCGGCGCCGACGGCATCTTGCGAGCCCTCGAACAACTCACCATTTCAACCGGAGCCAAGTCATGAAAACTGCGGACGCCGCCCAACTCACTCTCCCGGTCTCGGCGCGAGACCATCAATTTGGCGACCGGAACGCCGCCGTCACCGTCGTCGAATACGGCGACTACGAATGCCCCTATTGCGCACAGGCCCATTTGGTCGTGAAAGATCTTGCCGATCGGCTCGGCGACGTTTGGCGGTTCGTTTTCCGTAATTTTCCGTTGACGACCATCCATCCTCACGCGCAACATGCCGCCGAGGCCGCCGAAGCTGCCGGCGCTCAAGGCCTGTTCTGGGAGATGCACGATTATCTGTTCCTCCACCAAGACTCTCTCTCCGACCGCAACCTGGTTCGCGACGCGTCGCTGCTCGGCGTCGAGGAGCAACAATTCCTCGACGACCTTCGTGACCATAAATTCGCCGGGCGCGTTCGCGAAGATTTCCTCAGCGGCGCCCGCAGCGGCGTCAACGGCACCCCCACCTTCTTCATCAACGGCGTCCGCTACGACGGACCCGTCCAAAGTGGTTCCATACTTGCAGCGATCGAACTAGCCTCCGCTAGTGGCTGACGTCCCGTAGCCCTTCCGCTGGGCTGGTCGCTTAAGCGCCCAGACCGAATCCTCGCCAAAGCATGCCGCCCTGAACCTCAACCTCTCCACACAAGGAGCCTCCCATGCCCGCCGCCCCTGCACTCGACCCAGCTCTCGATCCCGCGATCGATCACCGCATCCGCGCGTTCCTCAAGGGCCTCAACGCCGCCGGCGGGCCGCCGATGGAAGAGATGACGCCCCAAGAAGCACGGGCGGTCCTCGTGAACGCCCAAAAGTCAGTCCCCGTCGACCTTCCGCCGGCTGACGTGAGCCACCGCACGATCACTCAGGATGGCGTTCAGGTCGATCTCACGATCGTCCGCCCCGCCGGCGTGACGGCGACGCTCCCCGTCTTCATGTTTTTCCACGGCGGCGGGTGGGTGCTCGGCGATTACCCGACGCACGAGCGGCTGATTCGAGACATCGTTGCGGAGTCTGGCGTCGTAGCCGTCTACGTCGACTACACGCCGTCACCCGAAGCGCAGTTCCCCACGGCGATCAACCAAGCCTACGCCGCAACGAAGTGGGTCGCCAAGTCTGGCCATGAAATCAACGTCGACGGCAGCCGCCTCGCCGTCGTCGGCAACAGCGTCGGCGGCAACATGGCCGCCGTCGTCGCCCATATGGCCAAAGATCAAGGGGGGCCCGCGCTCCGTCTGCAAGTCCTCATGTGGCCGGTGACCGACGCTTACTTCGAAACCGAATCGTACGAGCAATACGCCGAAGGCCGTTTCCTCACCAGAAACATGATGAAGTGGTTCTGGGACAACTACACCACCGACCCGAACGAACGGTCTGAAATCTACGCCTCGCCCCTCCGCGCGATGACCGAAGAACTGCAAGGCCTCCCGCCGGCGCTCGTGCTGACCGCCGGCAACGATGTCCTCCGTGACGAAGGCGAAGAGTACGCCCGCAAACTTGACGTCGCAGGCGTCGACGTCACCGCCGTTCGTTACGAAGGCATGATCCACGACTGGGGTTTACTGAACCCAATCAGCCAAGTCCCGGCCGTGCGAGCTTCGCTGCGGCAAGTCGCTGCAGAACTCAAGCAACATATTCAGTAGAGATTCTGGAGAGAGGACATCCAGCCTGCATTGCCGCGGTGGCAATGCACACCACGCAATTGCATAGGGGAGACGATGACAGAACTAAATTTTGACATGCGTGCTACAGGGCTTGTCGTCATCGACCCGTACAACGACTTCATTTCCGAGGGCGGCAAAGTGTGGGACCGACTAAAGTCGGTGGCCGAGGCGAATCGCTGCGTTCCTCATATGATTCAGATCGTGGAGGCGGCGCGGAGTGCCGGTCTGCGTATTTTCTATGCCTTGCACCATCGATATCGACCCGGTGATTACGAGACGTGGAACCATATTGCGCCAATCCAGCGAGCAGCGTGGTCGCACAAGACTTTTGAGTACGGGACCTGGGGCGGCGAGATTCGCAGCGAATTGACGCCGCTCTCAGCTGATGTGGTGGCCCAAGAGCACTGGTGTTCCAGTGGATTTGCCAACACCGACTTGGATCTACTGCTGAAGAGGCACGGAATCCGGCAACTGATTGTCATCGGCCTCATTGCCCACACTTGTGTGGAATCGACCGTCCGATACGCCGCGGAACTTGGCTACGACGTCACCGTGGCGAAGGATGCGACCGCGAGCTACTCGGAAAGAGAGATGCGCGCAGCTCTTGAGGTCAACATGCCGAACTACGCCAGCGCCATCGTCGGCACTGCTGAAATCATCGAAGCTCTCCAGGCTGCGTAGGCGGGGAGCATATCGATTGTCTGACGCGAGCCGATTCCAGCTGGGGCTCGCCGCCCGAGAAACAAACAAACCAGCGGGTTGCAACGACCTATCAAGAAAGGGCGTCCGTCGTGACAGATATAGCAAGCAAGCGCGTCCGCTTGACGCGACATTCTCCTGAGTATTGGCGGGTAACCTTTGATCGCCCGCCGTTGAACATCTTTGGTCCGGAGACGATTCCGCAACTCAACGAGATCGTTTCAGCGCTTGAGGCGGACGAGCAGGTGAAGGTCGTCGTATTCGACAGCGCCGTCGACGGATTTTTTCTTACGCACTACGACTTCTTGGCCAAGCTTGAAGACTCAACTCGGCTTCCTCCCGGCCCGACTGGCCTGCAACAGCTTCCTGACATGCTGGTGCGCATTAGTCGCGCACCAGTCGTGTCAATTGCCAGCATCCGTGGTCGTGCGACAGGCGTGGGTAGCGAGCTAGCGCTCGCCAGCGATATGCGGTTCGCCAGTCGAGAGAAGGCAATTCTATCGCAATGGGAAGTCGGCGTAGGTCTTGTACCCGGCGGCGGTCCCATGGCTCGGTTGCCGCGTTTGATGGGGCGCGGGCGGGCTCTGGAAGTTCTCCTTGGCGCTGACGACATTGACGGCGACTTGGCCGAGCGGTACGGCTACGTCAACCGCTCATTGCCCGATGTCGAGCTCGACGCGTTTGTTGACGGCCTTGCTGCTCGTATCGCTACATTTGACAAGCAAGCGATCGCAGAAACTAAACGTCTGGTCAACGCGAATAGCCTACCGTCAGACGCAGAAATCGCACCCGAGTGGGATGCGTTTATTGCTGCAGTCGGCCGCCCTGCGGCTCAAATGAGAATCAAGAAGCTCTTTGAGCGTGGGTTCCACCAACCTGGAGACGTTGAATCCCGGCTGGGCTATCACGTGGGGCGGCTTGGCGCGGCATCTTGAGGACTTTGCAACAAGTTGGGCGCTCAAAGTTCATCAGACGCCTGCCGCCAACTCAAGCGTCAATTGCGCAGCAGAATATTCCTTGCATCCGGTGGCGTTTTGGCCTGCCCACAAAGGGGAGAAATCACCACTCCTCAGCTCCTCCGCACGGGCGCGAAGCTGAGCAAGCGGGAGGGCGGCCAGCGGAAAAGGAGGAGCAACCGAACTGATAGGACCAACTTCCTGCATGAACCGATTGACAATCGATCGAGCCGGACGGCCAGTAAATACATTCGTCATGGCGGTGTGTCCTGCAATCGGACTCCTCAACGCACGTCGATGGACGGCGCTGGTGGTCGCTTCAGGACAAAGCAGGTACGCTGTCCCGATCTGAACGCCAACCGCTCCTAAAGACATTGCCGCTGTGACGCCCGACGCATCTGCAATCCCTCCGGCGGCAATGACTGGCGTCCTCACAGCCGCAACGATCTGAGGAACGAGGGCCAGGGTCCCCATTTGCGTCGTAAGGTCGTCTGACAAGAACATCCCACGGTGACCGCCCGCCTCAAGTCCTTGGGCAATGATCGCATCAACTCCGCGCGACTCCAACCAGCGAGCTTCTTCCACGGTGGTGGCCGACGCGAGCACCTTGGCGCCCCATCCTCTCAAGCGGATGAGTAGCTCATGCGACGGCAACCCGAAATGAAAGCTCACGATTGGCGGCTGAAGTTCGTCAAGCAAATCCGCTGCGTGATCGCCGTATGGCTCTCGACCGGGACCTCCAGCGACAGTACTCTCGCTGATGCCATACTCACGGTAATACGGCGCAATCGTCTCGCGCCACGTTGCTTCTCGCTGTGCGTCACGTGCGGGGGGCGTATGGCTGAAAAAATTAACGTTGAAAGGCTTGGCGGTCTGCGCTCTGATCGCGCCGATCTCCTGGCGAAGAAGATCAGGAGTGAGCATCGCGGCGGGGAGAGAGCCTAGGCCCCCCGCATTGCAGACGGCGATAGCTAGTGCGCTTCCCTGAACACCGGCCATGGGAGCTTGAATGATCGGCAACTCGACGCCCAGAAGTGCTTTCAGAGACATGTATTTCACGTACCGTCACTGGCTGAGGGGCGTGCTTTCGACGCCCGGCGAGTTTTACCAGTGGCCAGCGTGCGCCCCACCGTCCACGTGCAGCGTCTCGCCAGTCACAAACGAAGCTGACTCAAGATAGAGCACCGCGTCAACAATCTCGTCAATCTCACCCATGCGCCCGATTGGGTGCAGCGAAGCCAGCGCTGGATGCGTGTCAGGCGGATGCATTGGCGTCTTGATGACTCCCGGCGCGACTGCATTGACGCGGATGCCCCTGTCGGCGTACTCAATCGCCAGCGACCGCGTGGCGGCGTCGAGTCCGCCCTTGGTCAGCGACGCCAGCGCCGACGGCACTCCTCGAACCGGCTGGCCTACGAGCGTTGTCGTAATGTTGACGATGTGCCCCCGGTTCTGGACGAGCATCTGGCGAACCGCATGCTGCGTGACGAAGAAGAAGCCCGCGACGTTGACCGACGTTACCCGCGCATAGTCATCGCTCGTGTAGTCGGTGAAGGGCTTCGCGACGAAAATGCCGGCGTTGTTGATAAGCGTATCGACGCGCCCAAACCTGGCGACTGCTTCGCCGATGACTCGCTCGGCGATCTCTGGGCAAGCGATGTCGCCGGCGATGCTGAGCACGTCCGCCGACTCGCTCGGTTGGATCGAGCGCGAATTCGCGACGACGCGATAGCCGCGCTCGAGAAATCGCTGGACCAGGCCCGCTCCGATTCCTTGCGAAGCTCCGGTGATGACGACGACTTGACGTTCGGCGGTCATGAACGCAAACTCCCCCCTCGCTCAAACAAGCGTGATGCTGACGTCGATATTGCCGCGCGTCGCCTTCGAATACGGACACGTGCTCTCATGCGCGGCGCCGACCAGCGACTGGGCGACGTCGCGGTCGAGGCCCGGCAGATGGACGTTGAGACGAGCGCGAAGCAAGTAGCCCTCGGCGTTCGTGCCCAGGTCGACTTCGGCGTCGATGTAACTCTCAGCGGGGAGCGCCAGCTTCCGCTTCCCGGCGAGCAGGGCGATCGCGCTCATGAAACAGGCCGACCAGCCCGCTGCGAAGAGTTGTTCCGGATTTGTGCCAGCCTTTGCAGACCCTGGCGTCGAGAGTTTCACTTCAAGGTTGCCGTCGGAGCTCACCGAAGCTCCATCGCGGCCGCCTGTGGTATGTACCTTGGCGGTATAGAGCACCTTATCGATCGAGTTCATCTGCGCGCTCCAAATTAGACTTGCCATACTGATAGAATTTCACGTCGCCGTGACTGGGATTATAGAGAACGTTGAGAGAATTGCGAGTCATCGCTGGCAACAGCTTTCAACTCTTACTAACCGCTAAATAGCGTCAACTAGTGATGTGAATTAGAGGTTTCTCTCGAGTGAGTTTTCACCGACGCCAACGTGCTCCACGTATAATCATGAGTTGGAATTCAAGAAGGTTTCAGGAACTCCGCACTTCCCTGCCAACCCCAGCGACCTATGTTTGTCGGGGCACTGAGATTTCCGCAGACTTGCGCAATCACGAGATGACGAACGCTTCTGATTCTTCACAATCGTTCCCACTCACCGCCGAAGATGAGCGGCTAGCCAACTCCCACGCGCGCACCTCCAATTGGCAGCGTTGGGGACCCTACCTTGCGGAGCGGCAATGGGCCACTGTTCGCGAGGACTACTCCCCTGACGGCGATGTATGGAACTACTTCCCGCACGACCATGCTCGCAGCCGAGCGTACCGTTGGGGCGAGGACGGACTGCTTGGGTTCACCGACAGGGAGTGTCGACTCTGTTTCGCCGTCGCCCTTTGGAACGGCCGCGACCCAATTCTGAAAGAGCGACTATTCGGCCTCACCGGCCCCGAAGGCAATCACGGCGAAGACGTCAAGGAGTGCTACTACTACCTCGATGCGACGCCCACTTACTCATACGCCAAATCTCTCTACAAGTATCCGCAGGCCGAGTACCCCTACGATCAGCTGGTACAAGAGAATCGCCGCCGTGGAAAGCAAGACGCCGAGTTTGAACTCGAAGACGCCGGCGTCTTTGACGACAACCGCTACTTCGACGTCTGCTCCGAGTATGCCAAGTCGTCGCCCGACGACATTCTCGTTCGATTTACGATAGCTAACCGAGGTCCTGAAGAGGCGACGCTCCATCTCCTGCCGACGCTCTGGTTCCGCAATTCCTGGTCCTGGGGCTGCGACCACGAAGGGTGCGAAGTAAAGCCACGCATCAGCCGCGCGGGCGAAAGAGGCGTTCTCGCACAGCATAAGTCTCTGGGCAACTTCTGCATGCTCGCGGACCTAGGTCAAAGCGGCGCAACGCCAGTGCTTCTCTTCACCGAGAACGAAACGAACTCGGAGAAGCTATACGGGACAGCGAACGCCTCCCCGTACGTGAAGGATGCCTTCCACAATTACTTAGTCCACGGCAGGTTAGACGCCGTGAATCCTGCGGATCACGGCACCAAGGTCGCTTGGCATTACGAGTTGAAAATTCCGGCGGGTGGTGAGACAGCCATTCGCCTGCGGCTAATGCGTGAAAGCAGCGACGACGCGCCAGTTTTTGGCGCCGAGTTCGATCGCACCTTCGAGAGCCGTCAACGCGACGCCGACAAGTTCTACGCTGCTCGCATGACGGATCACGACAGCTTCAATGGCGAAGAGCGCCGCGTAGCTCGACAGGCCTACGCCGGCCTGCTTTATAGCAAACAATTTTACCATCTGGTCGTGCGCAACTGGCTCGCCGGCGACCCAGAACAACTCGCGCCGCCCGAAGCGCGCAAGTCTGGCCGCAATCGTGACTGGCCGAACCTGTTCAATCGTGATGTCATTTCGATGCCTGACAAGTGGGAGTACCCTTGGTATGCCGCCTGGGACCTCGCCTTTCACATGCTGCCGATGGCACGCATCGATGGCGAGTTTGCTAAAGACCAGTTGCTACTCATGCTGCGCGAATGGTACATGCACCCTAACGGGCAATTGCCGGCCTACGAATTCGATTTCGGAGACGTCAATCCGCCTGTCCACGCCTGGGCTTGCTGGCGAGTCTATAAGATGACCGGCGAGCGAGGTTCTCGCGACCGCCTGTTCCTTCGCCGGGCATTCCATAAGCTGCTGATCAACTTCACTTGGTGGGTCAATCGCAAAGACCCGCACGGCCGCAACCTATTCGCCGGCGGATTTCTCGGGCTGGATAACATCGGCGTGTTCGATCGCTCACGGCCGTTGCCCAACGGCCAACAGCTCGAACAGGCCGATGGCACCGCCTGGATGGCGTTCTACTGCACGACTATGCTCTCGATCGCTCTAGAGTTGGCGACTGACGATCCCTCGTACGAGGACATCGCCTCTAAATTCTTTGAGCATTTTGTGTCGATCACCGACGCCATGAACTCACTTGGCGGCATGGGGCTGTGGGATGATCAAGACGGTTTTTACTATGACATGCTGAGCGCCAATGGGACGACGTTGCCGCTGCGCATCCGCTCGATGGTCGGCATCATTCCGCTATTCGCCGTCGAGGTGCTCGAGCAAGACGTCATTGATCAGCTGCCAGGCTTTAAGAAGCGAATGGAATGGTTCTTGAAGCATCGAGCCGATCTGGCCCGGCATATCAGCTACTGCGATCGCGGCTCGACGGAACTGAGCGATTCAGAACATCCGCACGTCCACCGTCTGCTAGCTGTTCCGTCGCAGGAACGTCTCGTTAGGGTGCTGCGGTACGTGCTCGACGAGAACGAGTTTCTCTCGCCGTTTGGCGTGCGGTCGCTTTCACGTTACTATCGTGATCATCCTTACCAGGTGAACTTGGCTGGCATGAATCACCGCGTCGACTACGCACCAGGCGAATCGACCTCAGGATTGTTCGGCGGCAACTCGAACTGGCGTGGTCCGGTCTGGTTCCCGGTCAACTACCTCCTCATCGAAGCTCTGGAACGGTATCACCACTTCTATGGCGATTGTCTGCAGGTGGAGTGCCCCGCCGGCTCAGGCCAAATGATGAATCTTAAGCAGGTCGCTGCCGAACTATCAGCTCGATTGGCGCGAATGTTCCTTCCGGACGAGACTGGTTATCGCCCATGCCACGGCCGAGAGAATCGTTTAGCTGCCGACGCCAACTGGCGCGATCTAGTTCTATTTCACGAGTATTTCCACGGCGACACGGGCCGCGGCCTTGGTGCTTCTCATCAAACCGGCTGGACTTCTCTCGTCACCGAACTTCTCCGCAGTCGTGCTGAAGATCGACCTGAGTGTTTTGGCAAGTAGGTGACGAGGATGAGTTGTGCATGACCGTTTCAACGTGAAGGCTGATCCCACTAGTCTAGGACTGAGCATTGCCTAAACAATCTTTCGACGACAATTGCCGTAGTCAGTGTAAGGGCTCAGCTGCCTCCTACCCGTTGCTACCCGAATCCTCATACACCTACCCTAAAATCCCGCGACAAGGTGCATAGCATTGGCAATCATTGCAAACATCGTTTAGAATCAAATCGCAGCCCAAAAGGCACGATTCTGCATCCGACTTACGATACAGGCGATTGGTTCACACCGTAGAGGTCACAAGTTCGAGTCTTGTGCCGCCCACTTTCTCTTAAACGACGCTATCAGCATAGCGGCTTCTGAACTGCTGCGAACCAGGGAACACTACCCGGCGTTGGCGGGAAAAGGGGCGTAACATTTTCGTCCGCGGCCCCGTGTATCGTCTCCATTAGGCGGTCGGGCTTTGGGCGAGATTCGCGGACGTCGCACTTGTATCAGAAGTTACAGAAGGCTCGGATTAGGAGCAATATCGGCCAGTCATCCACGACACCATGTCGTCAGCGCCGATGCCTGCCTCGCTCCTCCGGCTGTACCGAAACGCTGCGCATCGATGATGCTAGATTAACCTCCACTTAGAATTCGCTAAGTGCTACGACGTGGGGGATTGTCAGCCAACCAACGAAATTGTGGCGAAAGGCGCTGCACAACCTCGCCAGCGAATGCTTTCACGACTCGATTGAACCTAGCGACGTCGAGTCGCGGTACCTAAGTTCGTCAGGGAGTCGTTGGTCTAAGATCGCCTGAACCGCAAGTGGGTTGGCGACTTTATGCCACATGACGTGGATGTTCCGCTGGACCGTCGCCGAAGAAAAATGGCAACGATTTCTGCATCGGCATACTCGACTGCCTGAGCTGCTTACAGCCGTTTCCCTGCTTCGTCACGAAACTCTAGCACCCTGTTTCGCGACTGTTATTACGAGTATTTTAATGACTTGGACACGCAACTACTCAGGGTCGCTTGCGGCTCTATGAGCCCATCATTTGGAGATGCGCCTCATGCGACTTTGGCTAGGTTTACGGTGTTTTTTCAAGGCCCTATTCGATGCGAATTTTGCCAACAGTTGTTTGCTGTTACTCAATGGCGCTGAGGATGGGCCCGCTCCGGTAGCTGATGCTCCGACAAGCATCCCTACAGTCGTAGAATCGACGCGTAGCGAGGGGATCACGCTCCTCGCCACGCTGCAGCGGGAGGCGCGGTTCGTCGACATCGTTAACGAATCGCTCGACGGCTACTCGGACGCTCAAATTGGCGCCGCCGCGAGGGACGTGTTGCGAGATTGCGGCAAGGTGCTGGCGAGGGTCTTCGCGTTGCGGCCGATGCTTGAGCAAGCGGAGGGAGCCACTGTGCAGGTGCCGGCCGGGTACGAAACGGAATGCTATCGGCTGACCGGCGACGTGTCGCGCGACCCGCCGTTCGCGGGCAAGCTGATGC
>Ga0247823_10004801_pt1 | contig 10774 bp, 8 predicted proteins | sample 13C_PalmiticAcid_2_FD_192426 | JGI IMG/M metagenome (GOLD analysis project Ga0247823, IMG submission 192426) | Soil microbial communities from agricultural site in Penn Yan, New York, United States - 13C_PalmiticAcid_Day30 | ecosystem: Environmental > Terrestrial > Soil > Agricultural land...
GCATTGGTCCGCTGTCCCTGCACAGCATTTTTGAAAGAAGGCGCGCAATATGTCCGGAAGACTGACTGACAAAGTGGCCGTTATCACCGTAGCAAGCTCGGGGATGGGACTCGCTACGGCCGAGTTGTTCGTTGCCGAAGGAGCGAAGGTAGTTCTCGCCGACCTGCACACGGAGCGCGGCGAGGCCGCAGCTTCGCGGCTCGGGGCGGCAGCGCACTTCTGCAAATGCGATGTCACCGCCGAGGCAGACATCGCGAATGCCGTCGCAATGGCGGTCGACCGCTTCGGCGGACTTGACATCATGTTCAACAATGCCGGCGCTCAGGGCACGATGGATTCCATCGAACAAATGGATGTCGATGGTTGGGATTCGACCATGGCTTTGCTGATGAGGGCGCCGATGCTCGGCATCAAGCACGCCGCCCCGCATATTCGCAGGCGCGGGGGCGGCACCATCCTTGTTACGACCTCCACGTCCGGTGTGCGCGGAGGCCTCGGCGTCGCTGGCTACGGCGTCGCCAAAGCCGCCGCGATCCAGCTGGTCCGCATGGCGGCCGGCGAACTTGGCAGCAGCAACATTCGCGTAAACTCGATCTGCCCGGGGTTCATTGCCACACCGATTTTCGGACGGACCCTGGGATCGTCGGATAGCGTTGCCGACAAGATGACCGAGGAACTCGGCAACCGTTTCGCCGAACTCCAGCCGATCCCGCGCGGCGGCAGGCCGAGCGACATCGCCGAGGCAGCGCTGTTTCTCGCCGCCGACAGCGGGTCGTTCATTACCGGTATCGATCTTGTCGTGGACGGCGGCTTGCTCATCGCACCGGCGATCGACATCACCGATCCGAGTGACAACAAAGTCGCGGCGCTGCTGATGGAAGCGCAGCGCAACGCATCGGGAAGCTGAGCCTGGCCGCGATTGCCGAAGGACCGATCAGCAAGCAGGATGAACGAGAGTATATCATGGGACAGGTTTCATACGATTTCACGGGTCAGGTGGTGCTCATAACCGGCGGTGGCACGGGTATTGGACGTGGCATGGCCGAGAGCTTCGCGCGCGCGGGTGCGACAGTCGTTGTCGGTGGGCGCCGCATCGAACCGCTGCAAGCCCTTTGTTCCCAGTTTCCGGGGAAGGCCGATTTCGTGCAGCTGGACGTCGGAATAGAGGCGGAGCGACAGGCCGCGATCCGGCAGGTAATCGATCGGCAAGGGCGGCTCGACGTGCTGATCAACAATGCACTCTCCTATACCGGCGCGCCGCTCGACGTGCTCAGCGTCGAAGAAATCGAAAGCATGTATCGAGTGCTTCTCCAGGGTACGGTGATGATGACACGCGCGGCCTTGCCGCATCTGATTGCCACCCGCGGCTCGGTGCTGAACACATCCTCCGTGGCCGGTCGATTTGTCGAGCCGATTACCGGTGCGGTCTATGGATCGGCGAAGGCGGGCGTCAACCAGTTCACCCGGATTCTGGCGGCGGAACTCGCGGCGAAAGGCGTGCGCGTCAATGCGATCGCCCCGGGGGCGACTGCAACAGAAGCGATGGTTGCCGAACAGGAGCAGCTTTATATCGACATGACGCCGATGGGCCGGCTGGGCGTCCCCGCCGATATCGCTGCCGTAGCCTTGTTCCTGGCAAGCGACGGTGGGGGATGGGTTACCGGCCAGATTATCGATGTCTCGGGCGGCCTCGGTATCTCGGGCTGAGGAGATAGGGGTGAGAAGAGGTCCGACCGGCGCCGCCGGGCGGAACCCTGCCACGTCTTGCAACCGCCCGGGTCAGGGTCGACGCGTGCGCTTTGCGGCCAGCTGCGGCCGGTCTTGCCAATAACTTTCCCAGCTGGGCCAGCGGTTTGGCAGGCTTGGTGCGAATAGGGCATCAGAACCCGCCCAACCGGGCCAGTCGTTGAAACTCGCATCCTGCGGATTAACGCCCTGCTCGCCGGTATGCAGATAGGTGAACTGCCGTTCCTCGATGTACCAGCGGCCATCAACCCGCCGGTACCGGTCGAAGTAGATCATCAACTGTACGATCCAGTGATCGCCATCCTCGCTGTCGACGCGGCAGTAGACGGTCCCATCGGCGTGGTCCGATCCGTCCAGCTCGATGACATGTCCGCAGATCTGATGCATCGAACGATAAAAGTGGGCGAGCGTTTCTTCAGCGCCGAAGAGGGCCCTTGCACCTGGCTGACCTTTTTCTTCAATGCCGAACCGCCCGAAATCGGCGGTTGGCGAGAACAAAGAGACAATCGCGTCAATATCGCGCGAGTCGACGCCGCGCGCGAACCGCGCCGCAAGCTGCTGAATGGCGAGCTGGCCTTCGATGCGGTCCAGCCGGGATGCTAGTTCGCGGTCGTGCATGGCTATTCCCTCTTCTCCCTCTCGAGCATTCAGTGAGCCGGAGCGGCACCTGACGGGCGGGCGTCCTCGCTCATTCCTGAAGTTTGCACACAAATCGCCGTGCATCAATGGCCCGTGCTATTCAAGTTTTGCCTGATTCTGTGCGCATATACGGTATTCGGCGTGACAGAAGAGGCAGTAATGTATGCGATTATATTGCTTATCGGTCGGAACCTGCGTAAACGCGGAAGCGGAATTTCGGGATGCGGGCGGGTCAAGCCGGAAGCCGATCGACGCTCCACCTGTTTCGACCGCGGCGCTTGGGCCGCCGCTGGCCAAGCTTGCACTGAAGAGGGAATGGTATGGAGACGATCAAGACCGAAGCGCCGTCGTCGCTGTGGATCAGATTATACAGCGTCCTCCTCGGCTGCTGCGGTCTTGCGCTGCTGATCGGTGGTCTCAATCTTCTGCTGCTCGGCGGCTCGCCCTATTATCTCGTCGCCGGGATCGCCTTGTCGGGCGCTGCAATCCTTCTGTGGCAGGCCCGCCAGTCGGGCGCGACGACATATATGGTCTTCCTGCTTCTGACGGTGGTCTGGGCGATCTGGGAAACCGGGCCGAATGTCTGGGGCTTGCTGCCCCGGCTCGCCTTCTTCGTCGTGCTTGCCATACCGGTTGTCCTATGGACAGCGCGCGCGCGCCTGCGGGGGGGCGCGCCGTCTCGATGGAAACTCGGCCTGCTTGCGGCCAGCACTGCGGCCGTGGGGGCAGGCTTTCTGCTTCATTACGCAACGGGAATGGCGGTCACAGATCCGGCGTATGATCGCGGGATCGCGGACGCGCGACCCGCCGCCTTCGATACCGCCGCTTCAGCCTTGGGGGGAGACTGGCGCAGCTATGGCAACGACGTCGGCGGCTCGCGCTTCAGCCCGCTTGCGCAGCTGACGACCGCGAATGTCGGCCAGTTGAAGGTCGCCTGGACCTATCGGACCGGCCCTGGCGTGGACGGCAAATTCGGGAATATGCAAGTTACGCCGCTCAAAGTCGGCGACACGCTGTTCGCCTGCACGGCCTACAGCGATGTCATCGCGCTGGATGCCGAGACCGGACAGGAGCGCTGGCGGTGGCGCTCCAAGATCGATCGCGGGGACTTTCCCTACAATAATTGCCGCGGTGTCGCCTATTATGAGGTGCCGGAAGCCACGGGCATGTGCAGCAAGCGGATCATTCACGCGACGGCCGACGTTCACCTCATTGCCCTGGATGCGGCGTCGGGACGGCCTTGCCCCGACTTCGGGCAAGACGGGCGGATCTCGCTCGCAACTGGCATGGGCAAGTTCGACCAAGGCTATTATTTCGTGTCGTCCGCGCCCGTGTTGATCCGGGGGAAGGTCGTCGTCGGCGGCTGGGTCGCCGATGGACAATATTGGGGCGAGCCCTCGGGTGTGATCCGCGCGTTCGACGCGCGTACCGGCGCATTTACCTGGGCGTTCGACATGGGACGCCCCGACCGGACGACGGAACCCGCGGAAGGCGAAAGCTACACGAGGAGCACGCCGAACAGCTGGGCGCCGATGAGCGTCGATGAGGAACTCGGCCTCGTCTATGCGCCCACCGGGAATTCCGTACCCGATTATTACGGCGGTCAGCGCCGTTCGTTCGACGATCAATATGCCTCGTCTGTCGTTGCGATCGATGGTGCGACCGGCCGGCCGCGATGGTCGTTCCAGACCGTGCATCACGATTTGTGGGACTATGACGTTCCGGCGCAGCCGACGCTGATCGATTTGCCGGGCGCCAATGGGCCGCGCAAGGCGCTGATCCAGGCCACCAAGCGCGGGCAGCTGTTCGTGCTTGATCGCGTCAACGGGAAACCGATCTTCCCCGTCGAGGAGCGCGCCGTGCCGCAGGGAGGCATCGTACCGGGTGAAAGGCTGTCGCCGACGCAACCCTATTCGGTCGGGATGCCCAGCCTTGCCGGGATACCGCCGGATGAGCGCAAGATGTGGGGGATTACCCCGTTCGATCAGCTCCTGTGCCGGACCCGGTTTCGCAAGTTGCGGTACGAGGGCGAGTTCACGCCGCCGGGCCTGAAAGCCAATCTTATCAATCCCGGTGCCGGAGGGGGCATGTCCTGGGGCGGAATATCGATCGATCCCGACCGCAAGCTCATCATCTCGAACACCAACCGGATGAGCACCAGTACCAGAATGATTCCGCGCGCCGATGCGGAGCGGATGGGTCTCAAGCCGATGAGCAGCGGCTCGCACGGCAATATTGCCGGCACGGTCCCGCAGACCAACACGCCTTATGCCGCGGAAGTGGGGCCGTTCTTCGGACCTCTCGCAATGCCATGCGAAGAGCCGCCGTACGGTTATATCACGGCGATCGACCTGACCACCCAGAAGGTCGTCTGGCGCCGGACGCTCGGCGACGCGCGTGGTTCGGGGCCCTTTGGCATCGCATCGCATATTCCGCTTCCGATGGGCGTGCCCGGGTTCGGTGGATCGGTTACCACCCGCGGAGGTCTGACCTTCGTGAGCAGCACGCCTGACGCGGTAATCCGCGCGTTCGCGACCACGACAGGCAAGCCCGTATGGCAGGCGCAACTGCCAGCCATTGGTGCCGCGACGCCGATGACGTATCTTTCATCCAAAAGTGGCAGGCAATTTGTCGTCATTGCCGCGGGCGGGCATCATGCATTGCCGGGCAAGAAAGGCGATTATATCGTTGCGTTCGCGGTGCCGAAAAACGGATCATAGGGCCAAGTGGCAAGGTCGATGCAAGTCCAGCAACGGCAAGCGCTCGCGCGGGCGAGGCAAGTCAGCATCCTTGCTAAGCTCTTGTCCGCCGCATACATTGTGAACAACAGCTCAATCCTGCCATTCTGGCATGCACAGGATGAAAAATGACCGCTCGTCAGCAACATGTAATCGACACAGTTCGCCAGATGATCCTGCACGGGATATTCCCGGGCGGACATCGCCTGATCGAAACGGATCTGAGCCAGCGACTGAACATATCGCGTACGCCGATCCGTGAGGCCCTGATCGCGCTGGCCGAGGAACGGCTGGTCGAATACCGCAAGAACAAGGGCTATATCGTCCGAAGCTTCGATCTCTCCGAGATTGTCGAGCGCTGGACGGTGCGCTCGGCTCTCGAAGGTCTGGCGTGCCGGATAATCTCCGAGCGCGGGATGAGCGCCGGGCTGCGACGGCAGCTGAACGCGTGCCTGGCGGAAGGCGATGCGATCCTGGCGAAACCGGAATTGACCGAAGGCGATACGATTTTCTGGGCGCGGATGAATGAGAATTTCCATCGCGCGATTATCGAGGCGGCCGATAATCCGACGCTCGTCGAAACCTATAACAGGGTGACACAGATTCCGCACGCACCTGCGCGGATCCAATGGTTGTCAGGCGCCGACAACCGGCAACCGTTCGACGGGTTCCACCGCGAACATCATGCCCTGGTCGAAGAGCTGGACCAAGGTGGCGGGGACAAGGCGCAAAACCTGATGCAATCGCACATTATCGCCGCCGTGAACTATATGAGCGATCGATTCCATGCATCGCTGGCTGCCGAAGGCCAGGTGAATCAGAAGGCGTCGGCACTGGCGGAGAGCTGAAGGGGCCGGCGGTGCGGGCTCGCGCGCGCAACGCCTAGCGCATCAGCATCCCGCCGTTGATATCCAGGCAGGCGCCGTTCACAAATGCGGCCTCTTCGGACGCGAGATACAAGACGGCCGATGCGATCTCGTCCGGCCGCGCCGGACGGCCGGCGAGCGTCGGACCGAAAAGATCGTCGAACTCCTCGACGGGAGTCCGTTCGCGCAGCATCGGCGTGTCGACCGCGCCGGGCGCCACGCTGTTCACGGTCATCCCGCAAGGCGCCGCTTCTCCGGCTGCGACTTTGGTCAGCGCCAGAACGCCGGCCTTGGAAATCACATAAGCGGCGGCTGCCACCGAAGGAATTTTCTGCGGTGCCATCGAGGAGATCGTCACGATGCGGGCATGGTCGACAGGGCTGGCGATCCGTCGGCGAAGCATCTCGCGCACTGCAACGAAAGAGCCGCGCAAATTGATGTCCATGACCTTGTCCCAATGTCCGGTGGGCGTCTCGTGCAGCCTGGGCATGGCTGCGTCGAGAAACCCCGCGGTGCCCGCCGCGATCACGAGGATTGCCAGATCGCCGAAGTCGCGCTCGACCGCATCGAAGAGCGCGACGACGCTTGCTTCGTCAGCGATGTTGCAAGCATAACCCCGGTGATCCCGGCCCAGCGCGCTCGCGAGGGTCTGGGCAGCCGCATGGGCGACGTCAGCCACGGCAACCCTGATACCGTTCGCGGCGAACGCCTCTGCTGTCGCAGCGCCAACGCCGCTCGCACCGCCAATTATCAGTGCAGATCTCATTACCGGCTCCTTTGCCTGCTGCGTCATTCGTACATTGCGCCGCGCTGCGGGCGTGACTGCTGCACCTGCTGGACAAGCGCACGGACTGCTCCGGGATCCTCGAGCGTCGTCAGCTCCCCCGGATCGACATCTTCACAGATAGCTTTCAGCAGGCGGCGGACGATTTTGCCCGATCTTGTTTTCGGCAGCGCGGCAATGAAATGCAGCTCATGCAGCGTGGCAATGGAGCCGATGCCGACGCGCACGGCCTGGTTCAAACGCGTTTTCAGCTCCTGAACGTCCCCCACGTCGCCTTTCAGCACGATGAATGCGACCGGTACCTGGTTCTTGATGGGATCTGCCGCGCCGATGACGGCGCATTCGGCCACTCGGTCATCGGCGTTCAGGATTTCCTCGATCTCGCGCGTTCCGAGGCGATGGCCGGCGACATTGATGATGTCATCCGACCGCCCCAGGATCGTGATGTAGCCGTCAGCGTCGCTCTTGGCATAATCGAAGGTCGAGTACAGCATCTGCCCGTTCACTTCGGTAAAATAGGTGCGATCGAACAATTCGTCATTTCGCCACAGCGTTGTCAGGGTTCCGGGAGGCAGGGGAAGGGCGATCGTCAGCAAACCCTTCTCGCCCGGGCCGGCAACCTTGCCGGTCTCCTCGTTCAGAACGCGGACATCATAGCCATAGACCGGGAGTCCGGGCGACCCTTGTCTCGGCTCAACATCGGCCAGACCCCGGCAAAGCGTCAGGACCGGCCAGCCGGTTTCGGTCTGCCAGTAATTGTCGATAATGGCCACGCCCGCAGCATTCGCCCACCATTCGGCCGTCGATGCATCGAGCGGCTCGCCGGCGACGAAGATGGCCCCGAGCGATGTGAGATTTACAGCGTCCAGGGGCAGCGCGCCGCTCTTGCGCAGAACGCGAAGCGCGGTGGGCGACGTGAACATCGTTCGCACGCCGTGCCGTTCGACGATCCGCCACAAAATGCCCGGGTCCGGATAGGTCGGCGTGCCTTCGAACAGAATGCTTGTCATCCCGGCGAGCAAAGGCCCGTAGACAATATAGGAGTGTCCGACGACCCAGCCGATGTCGGATGCCGTCAGCATGACCTCGCCCGGCGAACCGCAGAATATATGGTTCATCGAGGATCTCAAGGCGACTGCATAGCCGCCGGTATCGCGTTGCACGCCCTTGGGCCGGCCAGTGGTTCCGCTGGTGTAGAGAATGTAGCTCGGATGAGCCGCGGGCAAGGGAACCGGATCGATCGCCCTGCCGCGACAGGACGCGACCGCGCTGCTCGCGTCGATATCGCGGTCTTCGCGTTCGTACGGGGCAAGACCGCGATCGACCGTCACGATGCGTCGCGGCTGCCAGCTGCTGCTGGCAAGCGCGCCTTTCAGAAGCGGGCGATAGGGAATGATCTGACCCATGCGGCGTCCGGCGTCGGCACTCACGATGACCTTGGGCTCGGCGTCCTCGATCCGCGCGGCCAATGCGCCGCTGGCGAAGCCGCCGAACACGACCGCATGGACCGCGCCGATGCGCGCGCAGGCCAGCATGGCAAAAACCGCCTCGGGGATCATCGGCATGTAGATCAGTACACGGTCGCCAATGCCGACCTCGAGCTCGCCGAGCATGACCGCCCAGGCGCTGACTTCGTCCAGCAACTGGCGGTAGGTGAAGCATTGCTCGTCGCCCGTCTCACCGGAGACGAAAACAAGCGCGTCGACGTCGGCTTGGGTTTGCGCCCAGCGATCGACCGCATTCAGGCAGAGGTTCAGCTCACCATCGGCGAACCAGCGCAGAAAGGGTGCGTCACCCTGCAGAGCCTTGGAAGGGGCTCTTGACCAGTCGATCTTCCGCGCCTCGCTCAGCCAAAAGCCGTCGGGATCGGCGAGCGAAGCGCCATGAATGGCCGCATAGGTGTCCGCTGCTCTCGTTACCATGTCTTTGAAACCTGCTTTCAGGGGGCGTGACCTGCCGGATGCGTCAGTTGATCTGACGGTCCTGCTTGCCCCAATAGGGCTCGCGCAGCTCGCGCCGCAGCGTCTTGCCCGAGGGGGTGCGCGGCAACTGATCGACGAAGGTCACGGTCTTCGGAAGCTTGTAGCCGGCGATGCGTTCCCGGGCCCAATCGATGATATTCTGCGGATCGGCAATGGCGCCGTCCTTCGGCACCACGATCGCCATCACCGCCTCGCCCCATTTGGGGTCGGGCACCCCGATCACCGCCACGTCGGCGACCGCGGGATGTCCGAAGATGGCATTCTCGACTTCTGCGGGATAGACATTCTCTCCGCCGGTCACGATCATGTCCTTGATCCGGTCGTGCAGGTACAGATACCCGCCCTCGTCGAAATAGCCGGCGTCTCCCGTCTTGAACCACCCGTCGTCGAATGCCTTTGCCGTCGTCTCCGCGTCATTCCAGTATCCGGGAGTGACGCTCGGTCCGCGAATCTGTACCTCGCCGACCGTGCCTGCCGGTACCTGGCCGCCCTTCTCTCCGATGATACGAATTTCAATGCCCGGACTTGGCCGACCGCACGATCGCAGCAGCTGCTTGCTGGGCGCATGGTCCGCCGATGGCAGAAAAGTGGCGGTTCCGGTCGTTTCGGTGAGCCCGTAAAGCTGAATGAAGTCGCAGCCGAACAGTGACGAAGCCTGGTGGAGCAGCGCTTCCGAGATCGGCGCTGTCCCATAGGCTATCGTCCGCATCGATGGCAGATTGCCGGTTTTCTGGCCGGACGCCTGGACGAGGGCGAGCAGAAGCGCGGGGACGAGGAACCCGTCGGTAATCCGGTGCCGTTCGATCAAATCGAGCAAGGTTTCGGCTTTCGCATCGGTCGTCAACACGACGCAACCACGGCTCGCCAGCGCGTGCAGGCTGATCGCAAGACCTGCGACGTGAAAGAGCGGGAGCGGCACGAGGACCCTGCCCTCGCGATAGTCGAGCCCGATCTGCGGGAAGCAGGTGAACACCGCACCGAAATTGCCGTGGGTCAGTCGAACGCCCTTCGGCAGCCCGGTCGTGCCGGAGGTATAAAGCCGCATCGCCTCCGCCTCCAGCGACGGCGCATCCCCGGCGACGCCGGCCTGTTCTTCCCGCCACCGCGCATATTCGGTGTCCGGCCGGTCGTCGCCGTCGAGGAAGATGAGCTGCAGCGGCTTGCCGGCGGTATCGCGCAGCGCAAGGGCCGCCTCCCGATATTGTTCATCGGCGAACAGGATGGCGGGGGAGGACAGGCGAACGATCTCGCGCATCTCGGGCACCGACAGGCGCCAGTTCAACGGCAGGAAAATATTCGATGAGCGGGCCGTGCCCAGCAAAATCTCGAAGATGAGCGGCGTTGATTGCGAAAGGAACGCGACGGCCTGTCCGCTGCCGACGGTCTGACGCAAGCCGCCTGCTACCTTGCTTGCCCGGCGGTCGAGGTCCGCATGGCTGATGACCACCTCGCGAAGGATAATCGCCGGATGATCGCCATGCGCAGATGAACGGGCGATATCGCTGATGGTGGCTGCTACGCCTTGCGCACGTGTCACGGAGCCGCTGTCCACCCTCATTCCCTTCGAAATAATCTTCCGCACCTTGTATGCAATCCTGCGGCGAGGGCGTCAAGGTTGCTCCCTGCAAAAATGTATGCAATAGGCCTGCGCTCAGCTCATGGACCAGGCAGGGGCGCAACATGTTGAAACCAGGCGGCGTATTTCCCGATCTCTCGTTTTCGCGGCTGGACGCCGCGCCGTGGGCGCTGCGCGAAGCCCGGCGCGAGCTCACTCTCATCAGCGTGATTCGCGGATATTTCTGCACTTACTGCCATGACGGAATGCGTGACCTCGAGCAGGCCGTCGACGCATTCAATGCCATCGACATCGACGTTCTGGCCACCAGCACCGACGATGCTCTCACGGCCGCCGATATGAAAGAGAAGCTCGGGCTTGACTGCTTGGCAGTCGGATATGGTCTGACAGAGGCGGATATCCGCCAGCTGGGCCTTTTCGCGACAGTGCGGAACGACAAACTC
>Ga0247823_10004802_pt1 | contig 10773 bp, 10 predicted proteins | sample 13C_PalmiticAcid_2_FD_192426 | JGI IMG/M metagenome (GOLD analysis project Ga0247823, IMG submission 192426) | Soil microbial communities from agricultural site in Penn Yan, New York, United States - 13C_PalmiticAcid_Day30 | ecosystem: Environmental > Terrestrial > Soil > Agricultural land...
GATCTGGGGCGCCTACCTGGGCACGTTGGTCGCCCAGCAGGCGCCCCAGATCATCCCCAACGTGCTGCCCTGACCGTGCGGCGGGCCCGATGCGGGCCCGCCGACGACAGGTCAGGCCGGTTCCAGCACCTCGACGGGCGGGTTGTCGGCGTAGAGCTCGGCGATCTCGGCCGTGTATTTCTCGGCGATCACCTTCCGCTTGAGCTTCATGGTGAGTGTCACCTCGTCGCCACCGGCTTCCCAGAACACCGGCAGGATCCGGAAGCGCTTGACCTGTTCGACCCGCGACAGCGCGGCGTTGCCCGCCGCCACGCCCGCGGCGATCTGCGCGCGCACGGCGGGATTCGCGGCCAGTGCCGCGGCCGACGCGTCGGGCAGACCGTGCTGTGCCGCATAGGGTTCGGCGCTCTCGGCGTCGAGGACGATCAGCGCGGTGTTGTAGGGCCTGCCGTCGCCGATCGTGGCCATGGCACCGATCAACGGCGTCGCGGCCTTGATGGCGTGCTCGATCGTCGTCGGCGACATGTTCTTGCCGGAGGCGTTGATGATCAGTTCTTTCTTGCGGTCGACCACCCGCAGGTAGCCGTCGTCGTCGACGGTCACCACGTCACCGGTGCTCAGCCAGCCGTCGGCGTCGACGGCTTCGGCCGTCTTCTCCGGTTCGCCGCGGTAGCCCTTCATCACCAACGGCCCCTTGACGAGCAGTTCCCCGTCCTCGGCGATGCGCGATTCCATGCCGGCCAGCAGTCGCCCGACCGTGCCCAGCCGGGTCTCGCTCGGCGGGCTGACGCTGCAGATGCACGACAGTTCCGACATGCCCCAGATCTCGGAGATCGGCACCCCGAGCCCGGCGAAGAAGCCGAGCGTGCGCGGTGGGATCGGGGCGGCGCCGGACAGCGCGAAGCGCAGGCGATCGAAACCCAGCTTCGCCCGCAGCTTCGAGAGCACCAGTGCGTCGGCCTTGGCCCATTCGGCGGCGACGTCGTCGGGAACCGGCTGCCCGGCCAGCTGGTATTCGCTGCGCTCGGCCCCCACCGCCAGCGCCCACCGCATACCCTGCCTGCGTGTCTCGTCCGGCTCGTTCGCGACGACGAATTCGATGGCGGCCGCCAGCTTTTCCCACACCCGGGGCACCGCACCCCAGATGGTCGGCCGCAGATCCGCCAGCGCGGCCGCGATCAGCTTCGGGTCCGACACCGTGGTGACCTGGGTGCCGAACACCTCCTGGAGGTAGAGCGCGGTGAGCCGGTCGGCGATGTGGGCGCTCGGCATGAACGAGGTGATCGAATCGCCGAACTCGAACCCGAGCACATCGCCGAGACCGTAGGCCTGGAACATCAGGTTCGCGTGCGTCGTCTCGACGCCCTTCGGGTTGCCGGTGGTGCCCGAGGTGTAGATCAGCGTCGCCACATCGGCGGGCTCGACCGCCCGCCAGGACGCGTCGAAGTCGAAATCCACAGCGCCACCGGCGATCATCTCGGCCACCGGCACCGTGCCCTCGACCGGCTCGTCGAGACAGACGAGGTGATCGAGCGGCACGCCGCTCGCGCGCAGCCGCGAGACGTACTGCGGCTCGCAGATCACCACGCGCGCGCCCGCGTTGCCGAGGACGTGCGCGAGCTGCTCGGCGGAGAGGGTGTTGTAGACCGAGAACGAGGTCGCGCCCACGTGCTGGGCGCCGACTTCGAGCGGATAGAACTCGACGCGATTGCTCATCATCAGCGCGACGGTGTCGCCGCGGCCGACGCCGAGCGCCGCCAGGCCCGCCGCGGCCGCGCGCACGCCGTCGGCGTATTCGCGCCAGGTCAGCGTGTGGGTATTCCCCGGAGTGCGCAACGCGACGGCGTCGGGATCGATGGTGGCGTTGTATTGGAAGGCGGCACAGAGGGTTTCGAAACGTGGTGTCGACATGGAGGTCTTCCGTGGTTCAGACCGCGGTGGCGGTGTCGGGAGCGAGCAGGGAGGTGATGAAGCGGCCCGCGGCGCCGAAGGCGAAACGGGCCTCGGGCGCCAGTGCGGGCATGACCTGGAAGACGTGCATCTGATCGGGTCAGACCTGGAGTTCGCACACCCCGCCGACCTGCCGCAGGCGCTCGGCCAGTTCGATGGCGTCGGCGGCGAAGTACTCCGCCCCACCGGTCTGGATCAGGGTGGGCGGCAGCGTCATGCCCCGCTCCGGCCGCAGTTCGAGATGCTCGCTGGTGAAGTGGGCGAGCGCTTTCGCCGACAGCGTGTACGAGATCACCCCGTCCCGGCTGCGCACACCGGTGCGGGCGATCCGCAGGCCGAGGTCGGCCATCGGCGAGAACAGCACCAGCCCGGCCGGTCCGCGACGTCGCAGGCGGGCGTTGGCGAGGGCGAGATCGGCGGCCAGGAATCCCCCGGCCGAGTCGCCGGCGAGCACGATCCGGTCCGGGGCGAACCCGCGCCGCAGCAGCCACCGATACGCCCGCGCCACATCGAGCTGGGCGCACGGGCTCGGATGCTCCGGCGCCAGGCGATAGTCGACGACGAAGACCCGGGCGCGACTCGTGGTCGACAGGCGCGACGCCACACCGCGATACGCCGCCACCGAGCCCGCGACGAAACCGCCGCCGTGCACGTACAGGATCACCGCGTCGGTGCGGTCGGCCTTGGGCCCGGTGACCAGCTCCCCGCGGACCGGGCCGTCGTCGACGCGCTCCACCGAGGTGCCCGCCAGGCTCGGCCCGACCACCCGCATCGCGGCATCGATCGCCAGCCGGGCCACCGGCAGGGTGGCGGTGTTGACCGGCAGCGCGGCGGCCAACGGCTTGACCGTGCGTTCGGCCAGCAGCCGAGCGGCCCTGGTGCGCAACGATCCCCGCCCCGACGCGGTCACCGGCCGCTCCGCCGCTCGACCCGGTCGAGCAGGTCCTTGACCTTGCCGCTGCCCGCGAGCTGCGCGTCGAGCACCACATTGACCGCGCCGCGCAGCAGCGCGTACGGCTCCCACCCGCTGGGGGCGATGGTCCGGGCCGCGCGGCGGGCGATGCCGTCGGCGATCACGGTGGCCGCGTGTGTCGCGGTGATGCGGACGTTCAGCGGCCACGGCAGCATCTCGTCCAGTTCCCGGCCGAGGTCGTCGCGGTCGAGCATGGCGTGGGTCATCTCGGTCTCGACGACACCGAAGTAGGCGATGCCCGCGCTGGCGCCCGCCGCGGCGAGTTCCACCCGCAGCGCGCGCCCGAACTGCTCGACCGCGGCCTTGCTCATCATGTACGGCGACCCGGCCATGCCCGGCGCGAACGACGCGCACGACGAGACGACGACCACGTGCCCCCGCGCCGCGACGATGTGGTCGAGGGCGGGATGGACCGTGTTGAAACAGCCGTCGAGGTTGATCGCCATCACCCGGTCGAAATCGGCCGGGTCCATCGTGCGCACGGTGGCGGGCGCAGGCGTCACCCCGGCGTTGGCGACGACGACGTCGAGATGGCCGAAGGTGTCCACCGCGAGCCGGGTCGCGGCCACCATCGCCGCGCGGTCACTGACATCGGCCGTGATCGCCAGGGCCCGAGGCCCCAGCTCGCCCGCGGTCACCTCGGCGCCGATCTCATCGATGTCGACCACGACCACGAAGGCACCGCGGGCAGAGAGGATCCTGGCCAGTTCGAGGCCGATTCCCTGCCCGGCGCCCGTGATCAGCACCGTCTTGTCGCGCACGTCGTAGGACCGGCGCGTGAGCAGGCTCAGCGGATGGAGCGCGGTGATGTCCATCAGGCACTCACTTCGTAGGACTCGGCATCGAAAGCGCTGGTCCGCCTGCGGTATTCGAAGCTCCAGTTCGGATAGAGCCCGGCGTTCTGCCCGTCCGGGGTGGTGTAGTAGCTGTCGCAGCCGCCGGTGAGCCACACCGTATCGGCGCTGCGCCGATGCATCTCCTCGACGAACGCGTCCTGGACCTGCTGCCGGACCTCGACCCGGTGTGCTCCCTTGTCGCGCAGGGTCTTCACCGCGTCGACGATGTAGGCGATCTGGGACTCGATCATGAAGATCGCCGACTGGTTGCCCGCCGCGCCGAACGGCCCCAGGGTGAGGAACAGGTTGGGGAACCCGGCGACGGCGGTGCCCAGATAGGTCCGCCGGTGCTTACGCATGACCTCGCCCACGGATACGCCGTCGCCGCCGACGATCCGGTCGTAGGACGAAGGCGCGGGCTCGAATCCGGTGCCGTAGATGATCGTGTCGACCGGGATCTCGACTCCGGCGCGGGTGAGGATGGAGTGCGGGCGCACCTCGGCGATGCCGTCGGTCACCACCTCGACATTGTCCTTGTCGAGGGCGGGCAGGTAGGCGTCGGCGAAGATCGCGCGTTTGCAGCCGATCATGTAGTCCGGCGTCAGCTTCTCGCGCAGTTCCGGATCCCGCACCTGGCGACGCAGCTGCCAGCGGCCGAGCAGCTCATAGGGGTGCCGGAAGCGCTTGTCGACGAAGCCGACCAGCCCGAAGCCCTCGATCGCGGTGTACCAGGCGCCGCGAATGACCTTGCCCGCCAGTGGAATCCGACGCAGGGCGAAGCGCTCCACCGCCAGCGTCGGCCGGTCCATCCGGGGCACGATCCAGGGCGCGGAACGCTGGAAGACGGTGAGCGCGGCCACCTTCGGCTGGATCTCGGGCACGAACTGCACCGCCGAGGCGCCGGTGCCGATCACCGCGACTCGCTCACCGGTGAGATCGTGGTCGTGATCCCAGTGCAGGGAATGGAACGTCGCGCCCGCGAAGGTTTCCACCCCCGGCAGCGTCGGGTACTTGGCTTCGGCGAAGACTCCGGTGGCCGAGATCAGGTAGTCGGTGGTCAGTGCGCCCTGCGAGGTCTCCAGACGCCACAGTGAGCGGGCCTCGTCCCAGCGAGCCTCGAGCAGCTCGGTGTTCAACCGGATATCCCGGACGACATCGAATCTCGTCGCCACCGACCGGATGTAGGCCAGGATCTCCGACTGCTTGCCGTAGGTCCGCGACCAATCGGGATTGGGCGCGAACGAATAGCTGTAGAGCTGCGAGGGCACATCACACGCGCACCCCGGATAGGTGTTGGCCTGCCAGGTTCCGCCCAGATCCGCGGCGCGTTCGAGGACGACGAGGTCGTCGAAGCCGGCCTCGCGCAGCTTGATCGCGAGGCCGATGCCGCCGAATCCGGCACCGATCACGACGATGTGACGGTGTTCGGTTGGTGCCATGGTTTACCGATTCCTTCCGTGCAGCGCAGTGACCAGGCGATCGACGATCGCGTCGGTGGTCTCGCCGCGGGTGAATGTGGTCAGGGCCAACGGCAGGGCGAAACGCTGCCGGGTGGTGGCCTTGGCGTAGGTGAACTCCTTGAGTCCGTCCTCGCCGTGCACGCGACCGAAGCCGGAGTCGCCGACGCCGCCCAGCGGCAGGCGCGCGATGGTGGCATGGGCGACATAGGCGTTGATGGAGGTGCCGCCCGCGCGGATCCGGTCGGCGATGCGCCTGCCGTTGCGGCGCGAGAAGACCGTGCTGCCGAGGCCGTAGGGGCCGGCGTTCACGCGCTCGATCGCCTCGTCCATATCCCGCACCCGCGCGACCGTCAGCGTCGGGCCGAAGGTCTCCTCGGTGACGGCGACCGCGTCCTCGGGGACATCGACCAGGATGGTGGGCTGCACGAACTGCCCGTCGATCGCGTCGGCACCACCCAGCAGGGCGCGTGCCCCGCGAGCCAGCGCGTCCTCGATGTGGTGACGGATGATCGCGATCTGCTTGCCCATCGTGATCGGCCCGATCTTCGCCGCACCCGTGCCCGCGCGCAGCTTCCGCGCGTGGGCGAGGAGCTTCGGGAGGAACTCGTCGTAGACGTCGGTGTGGACGTACACGCGCTCCACGCCGAGGCAGGTCTGGCCCGCGTTGGACATGCCGCCCCACACCGCGGCGTCTGCGGCCGCGTCCAGGTCGGCGTCGGCATCGACGATCAGCGCGTCCTTGCCACCGAGTTCCATCAGCACCGGCGTCAGGGTCTCCGCGCAGGCGGCCATCACCCGCTTGCCGGTGGCGGTGGATCCGGTGAAGCCGATCTTGCCGACCCCGGACCGGCACAGGGCCGCACCGGTGTCCCCCAGGCCCGTGATCACCTGGAACACCGGCTGTTCCGGCACGACGGCCGCGAACCGGCCGGCGAGCCAGTGCCCGACGCCCGGGGTGTACTCACTGGGCTTGAACACCACCGCGTTGCCCGCCGCGAGCGCGAACGACACCGAACCCAGCGGGGTGAACACCGGGTAGTTCCACGGGCCGATCACCCCGACCACCCCGAACGGGCGGTACTCGAGCGTGCATTCCTGATTCACGGCGAGCAGGCCGGGCCGCACCGCGCGCGGGCCGAGCACCCGCCGCGCGTTGCCCGCCGCCCACGCCAGGTGCTCGAGCGCCATCGCGATCTCGAGCCGGGCGTCCGCGAGCGGTTTGCCCATCTCCTGGTGGATGAGCTGGGCGAGTTCGGCTCGCCCCCGGGTGATCTCGCCCCGCCAGGCATCCAGTCGGCGGGCTCGCTCGGCGAAGCCGATCCGCGACCACCAGTCCGCGGCCCGGCGGGCGTCGGCGACCGTGGCCGCGACCTCGGCCGGGGTGCGGATCGGATAGCTGCCGACGACGGCGCCGGTCGCGGGTGAGATGACGTCGAAGGTCGCATCATCGCGCGCGGGTTCGGCGGGCGTGGGTGTTGCCGACGGGAGTGTTGTTCGCCCCATGGACGACCTTTCTCGTTCGTGCCCTGCTCAGAGATCGAGGACCAGGGATTCGCCTGCCGCGCGGGAAACGCAGGTCAGCATGTGATCGCCGCGCTCGGCGTCGAGGAGTTTGCGGTCGCGGTGGTCGACCTCGCCGGCCAGGACCGCGACCTTGCAGGTGCCGCAGAACCCCTGCCTGCACGAATACAGCGCGTCCGGCCGCACCCGGGTGATGGCCGCCAGCGCGGTCTCGTCGGCGCCGACCCGGACCGTGCTGCCCGACCGGGCCAGCGTCACCTCGAATTCCCTGCCGTCGATCACCGGCGGCGCGGAGAAACGCTCGGTGTGCAGCGATCCCGTCGGGTTGACGGTGAAGGCGTGCCGGTGCGCGGCGTCGAGGACGGGCGGCGGACCGCAGACATAGATCGCCGCGCCGGGGGCGGCCCGGCCGATCAACGCGCCCACATCCGGGGTGCCGAACTCGTCGTCGGGACGGATGTCGACCCGGCCGCCGAGGACGGCCAGTTCGTCGAGGAACGGCATGGTCGCCCGCGAGCGGCCCAGATAGACCAGCTGCCAGCGCGCCCGCGCGCGAGCCGCCGCCCGGACCATGGGCAGGATCGGGGTGATGCCGATGCCCGCTGCGACGAACAGATACGACGGCGCGGCGATGAAGTCGAACGCGTTGCGCGGACCACGAATTCGCAGCGTGTCGCCCACCGTCAAGCGGTCGTGCACCTCGATCGAGCCGCCCTCGCCGTCGGCGATGCGGCGCACCGCGATCCGGTAGTGGCGGCGATCGTCGGGGTCACCGCACAGGGAGTACTGACGCTGGGCTCCCGAGGGCAGCACGATGTCGAGGTGCGAGCCGGGCCGCCACGGCGGCAGCGGTGCGCCGGTCGGCGAGGTCAGCGTCAGGCTGCGGACATCGACCGCTACCGACTCGATCCCGGCGACGGTCACCGCGATCTCGAAGTCGTCGTGCCGCACCGGATTAGGTCGCGAGATCAGCGAGGCCGCGCGGCCCGCGACGAACAGCTGCCGGTAGCCGTCGGCGACGGCGCCGATCGCCCGCAGGGCGACCGGCGGGGTGTACCGCTCCGCCATCGGAGTCACCGTGGCCGTCACCGCGCGGCCGCGCGGGCGGCGGGCGAATGCGCGAGGTAGCGCAGCGCGCGATCCATCGGCCCCAGCTGGGAGGGGTGGAAGCCCGGCCGCAGGTAGCGCGGGATCTCGCTGAGGAACAGGCCGAAATTCGGCACGATGCCGCGCGCGGTCGCCCGGGCCAGCTGCACCGGCCAGAACGGACCCTTGTGCGGCGCGGGGTCCTTGGCGTAGAGGTAGGCCGAGGAGACCAGGAAGGTGGCCAGCAGCGACACACTCGCCGCCACCGCCGTGCGCGCCTTGCGCACGTAGCCGCCGTCGACATACATGTACGCGTCGTAGACCACGCTGCGGTGTTCGACTTCCTCGGCGCCGTGCCAGCGGATCAGATCGAGCATGGTCGGATCCATGCCGAGGTCTTCGAAGGTGTCGTTCTCCAGCAGCCATTCACCGATGACGGCGGTGTAGTGCTCCATCCCGGCGAACAGCGCGAGCCGTTCCTTGAGCCATTCCTCCTTCGCCCGGCCGGTGAGGCCGTGGTCGCCGAGGATGCGATCGACGAACCAGGCGAAGGTCCGCACCATCGAGTCGACGTCGAGGCCAAGGGACTGAAGGTGATCGCGCGCGCCGGCGTGGCTGCTGGCGTGCATCGTCTCCTGACCGACGAAGCCCTGCACCTCCTCGCGCAGCCGCTGGTCGTCGATGTAGGGCAGCGCCTCGGCCAGCGCTCGAGCCATCGCCCGTTCGCCTTCCGGCAGCACCAGGTGCATGACATTGATGACGTGGGTCGCGAAGACCTCGCCCGGGATGTAGTGCATCGGCACATCACCGAAGTCGAAGTGCACGTCGCGTGCGTGGATCGCGTGCGCTTCCTCGCGGTGATGACGCCTCGTTGCGTCAGCGGAGTGAGCCATGCCTCAACCGTACGATGCAACACAAATGATTGCAATGTTGCAGCAACAAATTGTGTGGATATGTTGCATCGGGCGCCGAGTTGCTACCGTGGTCGACATGACCGCGGCGTCCCCCACCTCGACGAACACCCCGGAAACCGACGATTCCGCCGCGGCGCGCATCCTCGACGCGGCGCTGGTCCAGTTCGAACAGGTGGGCGTCAAGAAGACGACGATCGAGGACATCGCCCGCCAGGCCGGGGTCGACCGGGCGACCGTCTATCGCCGGGTCGGCTCCCGCGACGACGTGGTCACCGCGGTGTTCGCGCGGGAGGTCGCGCGCGTGCTGGCCGATCTGCGGAGCCTGCCGAGCAGGCACGACAACCTCGACGACCTCGTCGCCGACATCCTCGTGACCGTCATCGGCCGGTGGCGCGAGCACCCGCTCGTGCAGCGGCTGCTGGTCCTGGAACCGGACCGGGTGATGCCGCACCTCACCACCGACAGCGCGTCGACCTTCACGATGTCGATCCTGACCACCGAATCGATGCTCCGGGACGCGATCGCCGCCGGGCTGCTGGCCGAGACGCCGGACCTGCTGGCCCGCGCCGAGGTGCTGTGCCGCGTGGTGCACTCGATGATCCTGGCGCCGACCGGCCTGCTCCCGCTGCGCACCGACGACGAACTCGACGCGTTCGCGCGGACCTATCTGGTACCGATCATCAGTCGCTGACCCGCCGCCGGGCCGCGTCGGCCCGGCAGACGGCTCCCGTCAGTCGAGGCAGAATTCATTGCCTTCGGGGTCGGCCATCACGATGAATCCCGCGCTCATCGGCGGCTCGGGCTCGAAGCGGCGCAGGCGGGTCGCGCCCAGCGCGACGAGCCGTTCGCACTCGGCTTCCAGGGCAGCCATCCGCTCGTCGCCCTGCAGCCCCGGCGCCGCGCGCACGTCGAGGTGGACGCGGTTCTTGGCGACCTTGCCCTCGGGCACCCGCTGGAAGAACACTCGCGGGCCGTGTCCGTCCGGGTCCTCGATCGCCGAGCGGGTGTTGCGCTGATCCTCCGGCACGCCGATCCGGGCGAGGAAGTCGTCCCAGGCCGCCAGCGGATCCGCGCCCTCGGGCAACTCGACACCGGGCGGGCCGGGGTGCACATAGCCGAGGACCTCGCGCCAGAAGGTCGACAGCGCCTTCGGGTCGGCGGCGTCGAAGGTGATCTGGAGATGGCGGCTCATCGGGTTGCTCCCTTTCGTTCGGCTGATTCGCTTCGCCTACTCTGACAGCAATAGCGGACAGATCAGGTCCGCTATTGCTGACAGGCTGACGAGATGACGACCGCGGACCACGAACGAGGGCAGACCGAACGGGTACTCACCCTGCTCGGACTGCTTCAGCAACGGCAGGTATGGACCGGCCCCGAGCTGGCCGAACGGCTCGGAATCACCCCGCGCACGGTGCGGCGCGACATCGAGCGGCTGCGCGCTCTCGGTTATCCGGTGCGGGCCGGACACGGGGTCGGCGGCGGGTACCAGCTCGGTCCCGGCCAGGACCTGCCGCCGCTGCTGCTCGACGACCAGGAGGCGATCGCCACCGCCGTCTCCCTGCTGGTCGGCGCGGGCGGGGCGGTCACCGGCGACGGTGCGTTGCGCGCGCTGACCAAGCTCGACCGGGTGCTGCCGACCCGGCTGCGGCACGAGGTGCGCGCGCTGACCGGGTCGGTGGAGTCGTTCGGCACCGGGCACACGCCGGTGGATCCCGACGTGCTGATCACCCTGGCCAGGGCCTGTCGCGACGAGGTCGAGGCGGCGTTCGACTATCCGTCCGCCGGGGCGACGCGGCGCAGGCGGGTCGAACCCTATCGCCTGGTCGCCTCGGATCGGCGCTGGTATCTGTTCGCCTACGACCTCGACCGGGCCGACTGGCGCAGCTTTCGCGTCGACCGGATGGCCGAGGTCGCCGCGCGCACCTGGCGGTTCCGCCCCCGCGCGGCGCCGGACGCGGCGACCTACGTGCAGGAGGGCGTGGCGAGCCGGGTCTACGCCGAGCAGGCGCGCTTTCTCGTCCACGCCACCGCCG
>Ga0247823_10004803_pt1 | contig 10772 bp, 8 predicted proteins | sample 13C_PalmiticAcid_2_FD_192426 | JGI IMG/M metagenome (GOLD analysis project Ga0247823, IMG submission 192426) | Soil microbial communities from agricultural site in Penn Yan, New York, United States - 13C_PalmiticAcid_Day30 | ecosystem: Environmental > Terrestrial > Soil > Agricultural land...
GCTTTGGAGTGTCATACCTGCTTCGATTGGCTGATGCCGATCATGGATATATTCCGCAAGCGTTGGCCACGGGTGGAGTTGGACTTGGTGTCGGGATTTCACAGTGACCCCATCGATCTCCTCGTTAGTGGTGAAGCCGACGTTGTTGTGGGATCTGAGCGAACGCCACGGCGCGATATTGTTTATCACCCGCTTTTCCGGTTTGAGATACAAGGCGTGTTGCCTGTCGATCACCCGCTGGGCCGAAAGCGTGTATTGCAGGCCAAAGACTTCGCGGATCAAACCTTGATTACTTACCCCGTCCCCGAAGAACGAATTGATGTAATCCGCAGAGTCTTGAAGCCTGCTGGCGTTCAACCGACGAGGCGAACGGCGGAGTTAACCGTCGCGATCCTGCAACTGGTGGCTAGCTCCCGCGGAGTCGCCGCGTTGCCTAATTGGGGAATTAAGAATTACCTCGATTACAACTATGTGATAGCCCGACGAATCGGTAACCGGGGCTTATGGAGCGATCTTTATGCGGCGACGACAAGCGCGCTTGCGGAGCGTCCATACCTGCGAGATTTTCTGGCGACTACACGAGATACGTGCTTTAGCCGCTTAAGTGGAATTGTTCCATTGGAATAGTGGCCAGAAAGAAAAAAGGCGGCCATTGGCCGCCTTTTTTACACCTGAACTTCTTTAGTCACGCTGGCCAGTGAAAGCAAGCAGGAGATTAAGCAAGCTGGTGAAAATATTGTAGATACCAACATATAACGTCAGTGTTGCGCTGACGTAGTTGGTTTCGCCGCCCCTAACAATCTGATTGATCTGGAACAGGATCGCCGCCGATGAAAACAAAATGAACGCTGCTGAAATGGTCAGCGCCAATGCGGGCATTTGTAGGAAAGCATTCGCGATCATGGCGATCATCAGGACGAAAAAGCCGATCAGCAGGAAATTCGCCAGAAAACTGAAATCGCGCTTGGCCACACTTCCGATAGCTGCCAAACCAAAGAAAATCGCCGCTGTGCCGCCCGCCGCTACGGCGACAATCTCATGTGCGCCTCGTCCAAGAGCGACTTGCAGTATGGGTCCCAGCATAACGCCCATTAACAATGTGAACAGCAGCAGCAGAGCGACGCCGAGCGAGCTATTTTTGTTCTTTTCAATCATGAACATCAGGCCATAAAAGACCGCCAGGAATCCCACCATGCTGAGAATCGGGCTTTTCGCCATGAAAGCGAAGCTGATGTTAACGCCTACTAACGCGCCAATAACGGTGGGAATCAACGAAAGCGCGAGTAATAAATAGGTGTTACGTAAAACCCGATGTTGCGACTGCGCAACTTCGGACGCGCCAGTCATAACTTGCAGATTGGGTTGCATAGGTACTGTCTCCTTTGGATTAATCTAAATCAATGACTAAGACTACGGCAGGCGCTGGAAAGTTTCAACCAGGTCCGGGCGATTCAATTAAGGTCGTTTTAGTATCCTGTGTTTTTTGAGCTTTTTCTTCGGCGATCGCGGCGGCTTCAAACAAACTCTTTAACTCGTCCGCCGCTTGTTTTGACGTCTGGATAAGTTGCGCTTCGTCTTGATAGATGGCGTGCTGCTGCACCAATAACTTTTCATCGAACTCGCGGAATGTGGCGATGGTTCGATCAGCCTCGTTTTGATTAATCCCCAGTTCCTTGAGGACGTCCCGGGAGAGCTCCAAGCTGGACAAGAGTGTTTCCCGGACAACCAGTTTTACGTCCAAGTCCATGAGCTTATAAGTGTGATAGCGGTTCCGGGCGCGGGCGTAAATAGGTACGTGTGGAAAATGCTTTCGTACCACTTCAGCGATCTTTACCGATGTTTCAACGTCATCCACCGCAAGAACGAACAGTTTTGCTTTGTCGACTTTCGCCGCATATAGCAAGTCAACGCGAGAAGGGTCGCCAAAGTAAATCTTATTTCCGTACTTGCGAACGAAATCAACCTGCTGAGGGTTCGCATCGAGCGCGGTGAAGTGTATGTGGCGGGCATACAGGATCCGGGAGACAACCTGTCCAAAGCGTCCAAAGCCGGCAATGATGACGGGGTTCTCCTCGTCTCCTATGGTGTCGTATTCGGGAGGTGCTTCTGTACGGGCAGACCGTATTGCGGCGAATTTCTCCTCCGCAACCAAAACCAATGGCGAAAGCAACATGGATATCGTGACCACGACAATCAAAAGGTCAGCAGTCTTCTTGTCAAAGATCGTATAGCTTTCCGCAAGGCCGAATAGCACGAACGCAAATTCGCCACCCTGGGCAAGGTATAAACCTAGTTTGAGGGACGTGTCCGACGTTGAGCCAAACGTCCGGCTGACCAAGAATAAGATTCCTGTTTTAACGCTCATTAGCAGCGCCACCAGACCAATGACCGTCACAGGGTGACTGGCGACCAAGCTGATATCGGCGGACATGCCGACAGCCATAAAAAACAGACCAAGCAACAGCCCCTTAAAGGGCTCGATCGCTGCTTCCAACTCATGGCGATATTCCGAATCCGCCAATAAGACGCCGGCGAGGAAAGCGCCAAGTGACATGGATAGCCCAATCCATACCATCAAGAATGACGAACCCAGGACAAGTAAAAGAGCGGCGGCTGTAAATATCTCCCGACCGCCAAACGTAATAATGATGCGAAATAAAGGTCGAACGACCGTCCTGTCCGCTGCGATTACTGCGGCTATTACTAGGGCTCCTTTGACTCCAGCATGCCAACCGGTATGTGTGGCGTTGACGTGATCGGCGCCAAGTAAAGGCAATAAAGCCAGTAGGGGGATAACAGCTAAATCTTGAAAAAGTAAGATTGAAAACGCATCGCGGCCGTGCTGAGCGGAAAGCTGGCCTTTTTCGGCAAGCGTTTGCATTACGAAGGCGGTCGAAGATAACGCAAGTCCTAGGCCGGCCACCATTGCCGCTTCCCAAGAAAGGCCAAACCAATATCCAAGAACCGCCAGGGCGACGCCTGTGGCCAAAACCTGGGCCGAGCCTAGACCAAATACGGACCGGCGCAGGACCCACAGGCGGGCAGGTTCAAGTTCCAGTCCAATAACGAAGAGCAGTAACACCACGCCAAATTCGGATATATGGAGGATCGTTTCGACATCGCTGACAAGGCGCAACGCAGATGGGCCAAGTAGCATGCCGGCGATCAAGTACCCCAGCACAGCGCCCAGGCCGAGTTTTCGACAAATGGGCACTAGCAATACAGCAGCGGTAAGAAAAATGGTCGCCTGACCCAGCATATCCGCAATTCCTTTTCGTTCTCGTTGAAATGTGCCGCGAAACGATTGTTTGTTCGTTTGTGGTCTCGGCTGACGGGTGATGCTATGGTAGAATGCGCTCCGCGTTCGCGCTAGCGTATTACGCGTATGTATTTATGCACAAGCGAGTATTAAAGCTGGAGGGTTGGCAGAGCGGTTGAATGCACCGGTCTTGAAAACCGGCGATGCTGCGAGGCATCCGTGAGTTCGAATCTCACACCCTCCGCCACTAGGTCATTGATCCAGAGCGGCGCAAGAAACGCTTGGTTATTTATTAGGTCCCATTAAACAAGCATGATCTCGTAGTAATTCCGCACTCAATTCCAAACTTTATTCGCCTTAAACAATAGCTACGTTAAAAACGAACTTGCAACGCCAGCGGGCTATTAGTTAATTTTGGCGTGGGTAATGCGTTGGAATTCTGCATCACCCATCTTTATCTCCGATGCAATCAACGAATTGATGTGTTGATTTCGCCAATCGCGTCGGCCCAGCAATTGGGTGTTTCATAAAGCCGTACTCGCGCAAGACGAAGATGATTGCCGTATCGGTCCTGATAAGCCTCGCGCAAAATATTAAATGCAGTTTGAGCCAAATTTTCGGCGGTCGGTATACAGTCAAGAACGACCGTGCGATGTCCGGGAATGGTTGCAAGTAGATCAACGATGATCTTATCTCCGGCATATACGATGAAGGCGTGGTCCCATTGATCCACAACGTGCTGGCAAGCAATAGCCTTGACGTCCGAAAAATCCATCACCATGCCTTCTTCGGGCGATCCGCTGACATCGACAACTTCACCGACAAGCGTAATTTCCATGGCGTAGCGATGACCATGTAGGTGTCGGCATAGGCTTTGGTGATTGGGAATGCGATGACCTGCGTCGAATTCAAGTCGTCGAGTGATTTGCATGGTTTTGAGAATGTTGCGTTAGCAGATTGAATGGTTGTGAACGATTATACCGTTCCAGCACCTGAATCGAGCGAATGAGCGAAATGTATGCTGCAAGGAAATGGAGCGTTGGCGTCATCTGCATGTATTTCTAAAGTCCCGATCCAATCAAAGAATGCCCTTGCGCGAGCCTCACTGCTTCATAAAATTTCCTCGTGTTTAAGCCGAGAAGCAGGTCAATTTAGTGGGAATTTACAAGGGCCACAACAAACAACTCGTGTTGATTAATGTGCTGCGGTAAAATAAAAAGCTTTGCTTATGCTGATTCGTCGATTGCTCGACGGGCGCGAAGCTGATCCACAACTCGAACTCGGAAATAGTTATGGCATTGATTGTCCAGAAATATGGCGGAACTTCTGTCGGTAGTCCAGATCGTATCAAGAATGTTGCTCGGCGCGTGGCGCGGTTCCATGCTAAAGGACATCAAGTAGTGGTCGTGGTGTCGGCGATGTCCGGAGAAACTAACCGGCTAATTTCCTTGGCCAAGGAAGTGCAGTCCAATCCTGATCCAAGAGAGTTGGACGTCATGGTGTCCACCGGCGAGCAAGTTACGATCGGACTCTTGTCCATGGCGCTAAAGGGGCTTGGGCTTAAGGCCAAAAGTTACACTGGTGCGCAGGTGCGAATTTTAACGGATAGCGCTTATACGAAAGCGCGTATTCTGCAAATTGATGAAGACCGAATTCGTGGCGACTTGGAATCCGGTCATATCGTTGTCGTGGCGGGGTTTCAAGGCGTTGATGGTGATGGAAGCATTACCACGTTAGGGCGCGGCGGTTCGGATACCACGGGCGTTGCTCTTGCCGCAGCATTGAAGGCGGATGAATGTCAGATCTACACAGATGTGGATGGCGTTTACACTACGGACCCCCGGATCGTGCCGGAAGCTCGCAAGCTTGACACCATTACGTTTGAAGAAATGCTGGAATTGGCGAGTCTCGGGTCGAAAGTATTGCAAATTCGTTCTGTAGAATTTGCGGGAAAGTACAAAGTTAAATTGCGCGTGTTGTCTAGCTTCGAGGAAGAGGGCGAGGGCACGCTGATCACTTTTGAGGAAAATGGGAATATGGAGCAGGCCATCATCTCGGGTATCGCGTTTAACCGCGATGAAGCAAAGATTACTGTTATTGGCGTGCCAGATCGTCCTGGCATTGCTTACCAAATTTTAGGGCCGGTGGCGGAAGCCAACGTCGATGTGGATATGATTATCCAGAATGTGGGAATCGATGGATTGGCTGATTTTTCTTTCACTGTTCATCGAAATGAATACCAAAAGGCGATGGACATTTTACAGAAGGAGATCGTCCCTCAAATTAAAGCGCGTGGCGTGAAGGGGGACAATAAATGCGCCAAGGTTTCTGTGGTCGGGGTGGGCATGCGATCGCATGTCGGTGTGGCGAGTAAGATGTTTAAGGCGTTGGCGGATGACGGCATTAACATTCAGATGATTTCGACGTCGGAAATTAAAATTTCTGTTTGCATTGATGAGAAGTATATGGAGTTAGCTGTACGTGTTCTGCATAAGGCGTTTGAGTTGGAAAATGAGATCGGAAAAAAGGGCTTCGATGTTTGACCGATAGCTGGGTTCTAGAGTATTCTTGCGGCCTTTCGCGTAACCACTAATCAAGTGGGTTCGTGGGTTGCTCGGAGAGGTGGCCGAGAGGTCGAAGGCACTCCCCTGCTAAGGGAGCATACGCCCAAAAAGTGTATCGAGGGTTCGAATCCCTCCCTCTCCGCCAGAAGTTATTAAAGTTTCAATGCGCCCGTAGCTCAGTTGGATAGAGTACTTGGCTACGAACCAAGGGGTCGTGGGTTCGAATCCTGCCGGGCGCGCCAAATACTAGGGCTTGCAGAAATGCAAGCCCTTTTACTTTGATAAAGGAAATAATATGAATTTGGATCGAGTTCCATCTGGGCGTGATATGCCGAATGACATTAATGTCATCATCGAAATTCCGATGAATGGTGATCCTATTAAATATGAGCTGGATAAAGAGACGGGCGCGATGTTCGTCGATCGTTTCATGTCGACCGCCATGCATTATCCATGCAATTATGGTTATATTCCTCACACAATCTCCGAGGATGGAGACCCGGTGGACGTACTCGTAATTACGCCGGTGCCGCTTATTACTGGGGTCGTAGTGCGTTGTCGGCCGCTTGGTATGTTAAAGATGATGGACGAAGCCGGAGGGGATGCGAAACTTCTCGCAGTCCCGGTAGATAAGCTATGTAATATCTATCGTGCAATTCAAACTCCGCGAGATCTTCCGGAGCTTACCTTGTCTCAGATCGCCCATTTCTTCGAGCATTACAAAGACCTTGAACCAGGGAAGTGGGTGAAGGTAGAAGGTTGGCTGGGGCCTGAAGAGGCTAAAAAGGAAATTATGGATGGTGTTAAGCGGTTTGAGGGGGCAGTGCAAAAACCCCAGTTTTGAAGAAGTGCGCCTACTCTTCTAAGTATGGGCATACTGTAAGTGATGTTCGTTGAGGTAGCGCCGTTTGTTAGAGCAGCATTTCGGTTTCTTAAGTGAAATCTGATTGAGTATTGTCAGCGCTACCGCGCGCTGTAGAGTGGATGGCGCGGATTCATGTCACGTCACACCTGTCGGACAAAAGTGTTTTTGAGGTATGTTGTATCCGATGTTTGTCCGTCGCGTAAAGAATGCGGCTGCTGAATTGTAGAGGCCAGGAAACGCTCGTTGCGGTCTCTAGAGGCGTTCTCGACTCCATTTGGCTTTGAGTTTGAGACCCTCCACAGGCACTCCATAAAGACCTTATCGACCCACTAAGTTAACTATTCTTGGGGTGGGCAATACGTGTCCTATATAAACAGGTTCTTCACTTGCACTTAACCGATAGCCTGAAATTTTGGAACGGTCTCTTGCCGAATGGGCGTTTCAAATTGGGGGGGGGCATAAAGATCCCTTGCTCTGAAAAGCAAAAAAGCCGACCATGAAAGTCGGCTTTTTGTTTTGCGCTGAGGAGAGTTATTTCTTCTCTGCGTCTTTTGCGGGCTCAGCTGGGACTGCTGCTGGAGCTGGCGCTTCGGCGGGCTTAGCTGCATCTGTAGTCGCGGCTGGAGCGACTGCATCGGCGGGCTTGGCAGCATCAGCTGGCGCTGCAGCGGCGGGCGCTGGCGCTTCGACTTTAGGAGTTTCAGCTGGTTTTGCTTCTTCTTTTTTGCCACAGGCAGCAAGCGACACTGCAAGCATCACTGCGGCGTGGAGGAGAGACTGTTTCATTGATTTATTCCCTTAATTAAGATGTACGCAACCCGTCACTATCGGCTATTTAAGGACACAATTCCTGAGACATGCCGACCGACTTAAAAATTTTAGCAGAAAATTGATGTTTTTCCACGCAGTGAAGGCATATTTAATGAATTTGTTGCGATTTTTTCACATTGACATTATGGCTTTTCTTATACATCACTACAGCATTTCCATGCGAAGCCGTGAGTGGACCGGGTGTGGTCATCGATCTCACACCTTCCTCCTACCTAAGTGTGGATCACCCTTGGGCAGGAGAGGATGCGGGTCGGGGAATGGCGTGCGCACTCGCTGCAAGACGCTCGTTCAATAGGGTTATTTAAGCTGATCTAATAGTAGGCTAAGGATGCGATTAACAGTCGGGGCCTTTTCCTTTTCGCCGTTGGAATTTTCCACCTCCACAGCTGATTCTTCCCCCCGTGCGCTTATTCTGATGCGATAGTGCGCTTTCTGATCGGCGCCTTTGTTGGCATCGTTCTTCCAAAACACAAGTTTAGAAAAAAGTCCTTTCTCGTTCGTAGAGGAGTCAGTCCCAGCATCGAAATGACGAACATAATAAGTGCCTGTCGAGCGATCTCGGTCTTCAACGGTGAAGCCAACTCGATCCAATGCGAGACCAACCCTTTGCCATGCCCGATCAAAAGGGGCGGCTACTAATAGTCGATTGGTATTGTTAGCACCTGCAACAAGCCTGGCGCCTGCCGTAGTCGCGTTGGATGTTGCCGTTTGTGCATTTCGCTCATCAACCCCAAACTTTACCGACAGTTTTTGAAGTATTTCCGCTTCACGTTCTGGGTCGGACTCACGTGGCTGCCAAACTGTACGATCTTTTCCTTCTCCTTCGTATACTTCTTCCATCATGCGATGGCTAATATAAATCTCGGTGTCGCCATTCGCGGCGCGCTCCAATCGAGTACGAAACTTATTTCGCACGCCAGTTGAATATACCGAGCCTAGTAGTCGCTGAATTCCTCCACGAATCCCCACTTCCTGCATTGGGACCTTGCCTTCTATCCAATCCGTTTCCAATATGCCGGTCTGAACATCTTCTGTCTTGATCTGATATCCCGCATCCAGCCAAAATTGACGCACCATTGGCCATACCTGTTCAGGGGGCGCTTTAATCGCTAACCAGCGATGCGTACCAGAGCGCTCAATCTGTGTTTTATTGGATACCGGTAACAATGCTTGACCAGCAGTCTCCGAAGCTTGTCCTCGGATCTTACGGTCGCCTGGGTAGGTTGATAGCGTTGTAACTCCAGGATTTTCCTTGCTATCAGGAATTACATAACGATCATCAGCGCTGGGTTGCGTCAAATCTGGAGGGACCTCTAGCGGGGGCAGTTTGCTTGACTTTCGATAGTCGACCTTCTGTTCACCAAATAAGGTTCCACATCCACTAACGGTAACGGTTATGGCGACGTAAAGTGCGGAAATTAGCAGATTTCGAACGGTAGTATTCATTGAGAGGCGGCTTTGTCTATTTGTCTACTAATGCGGAAATTCGGAAAAGGAAAATTCACTTGGGAGTATCTAACAGCCCAGTCTCCACCATCGCGGCCCTCAAGACTAGCTGGCCTGCCGTTGACAGCGTTGTTAACGGCAAACGAATGCCTTCCTCGATTCGTCCCAATTGCGTTAAAGCCCATTTGACTGGAATTGGATTTGCTTCGACGAAAAGTTTTTGGTGTAGAGGAAACAAATGGCGGTTAATTTGGTTTGCTCGATCGACGTCACCCTTCAAGGCGGCAGCGCACATCTCATGCATTAGTTTAGGCGCTACATTCGCGGTCACAGAAATTGACCCCTTTCCACCCAATAAAATCAGTGCTAGCGCCGTTGCATCATCTCCGCTAAAGACAGCAAATTGTTTTGGCGCTCGGCGCAGGAGATCGCCTGCCCTCGCGATATCACCCGTGGCGTCTTTAATCCCGACAATGTTCGGAATTTCTGCTAGACGTAGGACCGTATCATTAGAGAGGTCGCTCGCTGTTCGACCTGGGACGTTGTACAGAATATGCGGCAAATCGACAGCTTCCGCTATCGCTCGGAAATGCCGATACAACCCTTCCTGCGTAGGTTTGTTGTAATACGGCACCACAGCCAAGCTGTAGTCTGCGCCCGATTCCTTAGCGAATTTGGCAAGTTCAATTGCTTCTGCAGTTGAATTTGCGCCCGTACCCGCAATAACCGGTACGCGTCCAGCCGCATATTTCACGGCAGCGGAGATTAACTCGCAATGCTCGGAAACTGTTACGGTGGGGGACTCTCCTGTGGTTCCTACAATGCCGATCGCATCAGTCCCCTCGTTTACGTGCCAGTCAATCAGCGCTTTTAACCGAGGAAAATCTAAAGCGCCGTCTCCCTGCATTGGTGTGACAATAGCGACAAAACTGCCTGTAAGCATCAGACGATTCCGGTCAAAACCATAAGTCTACCCCAATCCCCCGGGTCGGAGAACACGTATGACTCATACGCACTCAGCGATTACCGCTTTCAAAATTGTTCTTCGTATTCATTGATTGGAGATTAATGCATTGCATAGAGTATCGATCTGCTTTGTGGAGCAAATTGATAACCTGTGATTTATATTGAAACGGTTTTGTTTTTTTGATTCGGGGTGATAGGTTCAATAAATCCCGCGCAATACCATTCCCATAAAATTGTAAGAGTTTCGTCTCCTATGCTTGTCCCGCCAGGAATGCTACGTTTGTCGGCGAGCCTTTTGAGTAAAGGTGCGTTCGTTTTTGATGAGTTAAAACGTTCGCCATTGAGAAAAAATATGTTTAGGCGGTAAAGCATGCGTGATTTCAAGGCGAGTCTAAGGCCATGTCTTTCGACTGTTGACGCAAACTTGCGCTTCGACCAAGGACGTTCTGGAGGTGAAAAAAATACGTGAGGTTTGGGCTCGCTTAGATAGGCGCCGAGGAAAGCGGAAACATCTATTTCGTTCCAATTAATCTTCTGCAAAGTTGCCGCAACTTTTTTCACCATGGATTTGGGGATATCGCCAGGATGCTTGGTGGCGGTGAGGTCCGGATCATCATATCTGCCGTGGAGCAAAACCTGCTCCTGCATATGATCAAGGAAAGCCGTGGCGAGTTCTTGTGCAGAGGGGGCTCGAAACCCAATGGAATAAGTCATGCATTCGGTTAACGCTACTCCTTCGTGCGCGTAACCCGGGGGGAGATAAAGCATATCGCCCGGTTCCAGCACCCATTCATTTTCCGGTTTAAAATCTTTGAGAATTTTCAGGGGAGCGTTTGGGAGG
>Ga0247823_10004804_pt1 | contig 10771 bp, 9 predicted proteins | sample 13C_PalmiticAcid_2_FD_192426 | JGI IMG/M metagenome (GOLD analysis project Ga0247823, IMG submission 192426) | Soil microbial communities from agricultural site in Penn Yan, New York, United States - 13C_PalmiticAcid_Day30 | ecosystem: Environmental > Terrestrial > Soil > Agricultural land...
GATGATGCTGCCGGTGATCGTGTGCGTCGTCGACACCGGGATGCCGAGCAGGCTGGCGGTGAACACCATGATCGACCCGCCGGTCGATGCGGCGAAGCCCTGATGGTGCGACAGCTTGGTGATGCGGCCGCCCATCGTCTCGATGATCTTCCACCCGCCCGACAGCGTGCCGAGCGCGATCGCGATGTAGCAGCTGAACGCGACCCAGTGCGGGACATGGAATTCGCCGCCGAGATAGCCGGTCGAATAGAGGAGGACGGTGATGATCCCCATCGTCTTTTGCGCATCGTTCAACCCATGGCTGAGCGAATAGGCCGCCGACGAAAAGAGATGGAGGTGGCGGAAGGTCTTCTCGGCGAAACTCGCGGTCGCGCGGCGCAGCGCCCAACTGCTGACGAGCATCACGATCATCGCGAGCAGCATGCCGAGCATCGGCGAGAGGAAGATGGCGATGACGGTCTTGTTGAGCCCCGTCCACTCGATCCCCTCAAACCCCGCGTGCGCGACACCCGCGCCGACAATCCCGCCGACGAGCGCGTGGCTCGATGACGAGGGAATGCCCTTGAGCCAGGTAACGACGTTCCAGAACATCGCGCCGACCAATGCGCCGAAGACCACTGCGGGGGTCACCAGATCCTTGTCGATGATCCCCTTGCCGATCGTCTCGGCGACCTTGTGCAGTTCGGGAAAGATGATCGACAGGAAATAAGCAGCAAAGTTGAAGAAGGCGGCGAACAACACCGCCTGCACCGGCCTGAGCAGCCGTGTTGCAACAACCGTCGCGATGCTGTTCGCGGCATCGTGCAGGCCGTTCAGGAAGTCGAACGCCAGCGCGAGGATGACGAGGCCGACGAGGAGCGGAAAAGCGAGTTCGTGCATGGTTCGCGCCCTCGCTTATGCGTGGTCGATGACCAGACCGTCGATCTCGTTCGCAACATCCTCGAAACTGTCGGTGACGCGCTCGAGGTGACGGTAGAGTTCGCGCCCGATCAGGAAACGGACGCTATTCGACTGCCCATGCTCTTTGAACAGGCGCTTGAGCCCCGCAGCATGGATTTCGTCGGCATGGCCTTCCATGCGCACCAGTCGTTCGGTGAGTTCGTGAAGGCGCACCGCATTGGCCGAAATGTTGCGCAGCAGGGGCAGCGCCTCGGCGGTCAGGCGAGCCGCATCGACGATGATGCCGCCAATGTCGCGCATCTCGGGTTCGAATTCGGTAACGTCGTACAGGTCGACCGCGCCCGCGGTCTTCTGCATCTCGTCGATCGCGTCGTCCATCGAGGCGATCAGGTCGGTGATCGCGCTGCGGTCGAACGGGGTCAGGAACGTCCGGCGGACGGTCTGCAGCACTTCGCGGGTGATCGCGTCGGCGTCATGCTCGCGCTCGATGATTTCCTGGACGTGATCGGCCATGCCCTCGCCGCCTTGCAGCATACGCGACAGCGCGTTGGCGCCGGCGACGAGCGTCGCGGCGTGGCTTTCGAACAATTCGAAGAAATTTCCCTGTCGCGGCAGCAAACGCTGAAACCATGCGAACATCCAGCTAACCCCTGTCTTGTCTGCTACATTGTGGACGACACCGCGCGGCTGGGCGACGGCGCGGAAACCGCCATCGCCGAACGAGCGGATCAGCGCCTGCAAATCGGGCTCTTCCACGGCCGACGCGGCGTCGCGGAACGAGAACCATTTGCGGTCGCGTTCGTCCATTTCCTTCCAGTCGGCGAGTTCGTTCGTCACGGCGAGCGGGAAGACTTCGACATTATACATGATCGACGCGCCGTTCGCGCGGCGCTTGCGATATTCATAGCTGCCGATCGGCGTTGGGCAGACCGCGCCAATCACCCCCGCCTCTTCCTCCGCCTCGACTGCGGCGGCGGCGTGGCGCGACAGGCCGGTCAGCGGATTGCCCTTCGGCACCACCCAGCGCTTCGTCTCGCGCGACGTGATCAACAGGATTTCGGTGGGTCCGTCCTGCGCGGGACCGCCGAATCGATAGGGAAGGACGGCAATTTGACGCATGAAGATCAATCCTTTCCTATAGTTGATGCGGCATCATGGCTGGACGGTTACAATTGGGTTTCGCCCCTATGACAATAATGTGACAGCCACAAGGGAAGCCGATCCCCGCAGCCATACTTTCATGGCTGTCAATTCGATTGCAAAATGCAACGCGGTGCGTAAGCTGGCCCCAAAAGACAGATGGGAGACGAGACGATGGCAGGCACGGCGACGATGGAACGTCCGGCGGACGCGAAGGCTGCACCGGTCGATCAGGATGTGCTGATCGTCGGCGCGGGCATTTCGGGCATCGGCATGGCCGTGCATTTGCAGATGAATTCGCCCGACCGCAGCTTTGGCCTCGTCGAGCGCCGCGAACAGCTTGGCGGCACCTGGGATCTCTTCCGCTACCCGGGCATCCGATCGGACAGCGATATGCACACGCTCGGCTTCGTCTTCGAACCGTGGAAGCATGAAAAATCGATCGCTGACGGCCCGTCGATCCTCGAATATCTCAATCGCATCGTCGACGAGCGCCATATCCGCGAGCGCATCCGCCTCGACAGCAAGGTCGTCGGGGCCGACTGGGACAGCAATGCGGCGCGCTGGACGGTGACGATGGAGGACAGCAAGGGCACGAGGTCGACCACGACCGCGCGCTGGCTTTACCTCGGCTCGGGTTATTATGACTATGACGAGCCCTTCGACGCGCAATTCGCGGGCCGCGACGATTTTCAGGGCCAGATTATCCACCCGCAATTCTGGCCGAAGAATCTCGACTACAAAGGCAAGAAAGTCGTCGTGATCGGATCGGGCGCGACCGCGGTGACCATCGTCCCGTCGCTAAAGGAAGCCGCCCACGTCACGATGCTCCAGCGCACGCCGACCTGGTATTTCATCCGGCCCGCAAAGGACGGGTTCGCCAACTTCCTTCGCAAGTTCCTGCCCGAGACGCTCGCGTACAAGATCACGCGGTTCAAGAATGTCCGGTTGCAGGACATCGCCTTCCGCCGCGCACGCGAGAAGCCCGAGAAGGTCAAGGAGTTCCTGACAAAGAAGCTGCAGGAGAGCCTTGGCGACCGCTACGACGCCGAAGCCTTTACCCCGCCGTACAATCCGTGGGACCAGCGGCTCTGCCTCGTCCCCGACGCCGATTTCTTCGAGGCGATGAAGGCCGATAAGGCATCGGTCGTGACCGATCATATCGAGAAATTCGACGCGACCGGCATCGAGCTCAAATCGGGCAAGCACCTCGACGCCGACATCATCGTCACCGCAACCGGCCTGAAGCTCGCGGTCGCGGGCAAGATTCCTGTGCGCGTCGATGGGGCGCCGGTCGATTGGCATGACCATTTCTATTACAAGGCGTGCATGTTCTCGAACGTGCCGAACTTCTCGGCCGTGTTCGGTTATCTCAACGCGAGCTGGACGCTGCGCGCCGACATCGTGTCCGAATATGTCTGCCGCGTGCTCAACCATATGCGTGATACCGGGACCACGGTCGCGACCCCGGCGCTCGCCGACCCGTCGAGCCTCGAAGAGGAAAATGTCTTCGACTTCTCGTCAGGCTATATCCAGCGGTCGTTGCACATCATGCCGAAGAGCACGGTCGCGCTGCCCTGGCGCCTCAGCCAGAATTATGTCCAGGACCGGATCGACATGCGCACCGGCGCGATTGCCGACGGGGTACTGACCTTCTCCAACGCGCAAGCGACAGTGGCATCGGCACCGGCGGAGCTTGAAGCCGCGGAATAAGCCCTAGTCGACGTGTTCGGGCTTGCCCTTGGTTGAGCCCTTGGCGAAATCCTCGAGCTGCTTTTCGGTCATACTCTCGGCCATCTCTTTCGATGCACCTTTGAGTTTCGACCTGAGCGTATCACCGCGCTTTGCGCTAAGCGCGGCGCCGGCGGCTTTCTGCTGGGCTTTCGATTTGGCTGGCATGGCAATTCTCCTTGCCCGCCCCGCTAGCCATTAACGATCGTACCTCCGTTGGGATGCAGCACCTGACCCGACATATAGCTGCTGTCGTCGCAAGCGAGGAACAGGAAGCAGGGCGCAACTTCATTGGGCTCGCCCGGCCGTTTCATCGGTGTACTTTCACCGAAGGTCGCGACCTTCTCGGCGGGCGCGCCGCCGCGCGGGTTAAGCGGGGTCCAGATCGGACCTGGCGCAACACCGTTCACCCGAATGCCCTTGGCGACCAAATTTTCGCTGAGCGAGCGGGTGAAGGCGGTGATAGCGCCCTTGGTGGCGCTGTAGTCGAGCAGACCCTTTGCCCCCTGATACATGGTGACGCTGGTGCAATTGACGATCGCCGCGCCCTTTTTGAGATGCGGCAACGCCGCCTGCACCAGATAGAACATCCCGAAAATATTGGTGGCGAAGGTGCGCTGCAGCTGGTCTTCGCTGATGTCCCGAATATCTGCGGCCGGATGCTGTTCGCCGGCGTTGTTGACGAGGATGTCGAGGCGGCCGAGCTTCTCAACTGTCTGTGCAACGATCTTTTCGCTCGCCTTTGCCTTGCCGACATCGGCCTTGATTATGATCGCGCGGCGCCCTTCGGCTTCGACGATCGCAGCGGTGTCGTCGGCATCCGCCTTGTTGTCGAGATAGACGATGGCGACGTCCGCGCCCTCGCGTGCGAATAGCGCGCAGACCGCGCGGCCGATCCCGCTGTCGCCGCCGGTGACGATTGCGACCTTGCCGTCGAGCCGGCCCGAGCCCGGATATCGCGGTTGCCATTTGGGGGCGCGGTCGAGATCGGCTTCGCGATCGGAAGGCGGCCTGGCGATCGTTTTGCCCGACCCGACTGCACGGCGCAATTTCGTCGCGGCGCTCCGCTTGCCCTTCTTTTCCTTTGCGCTTTCGCCAATCTTGCCGGCTCTGGGCTGCTTCGCCATGGCCTTGTCCTTCGGTCAGTTGATGGGAAGGAAGTCGCGCGCATATTCGGCCTTCACGGCTTTTACGAGCGCACCCGTCACCGGCACGTTGATCTTGTAGCTTCCCTCGGCATAGGGGCCGACCTCATAGGGCGCGATCGCGATCGTCATACGGTCGAGGTAGCGCCCGTCCGACGAGCCGAGCCACACCGTTTGCGCCGACGCCGGCGGGCATTTGCCGAAGGGGCTGTCGGGCGCCTCGTCGGCCGTTATCCCCTTCGCGGCCTTCGCGCGCTTGATGCCGGCGCAGAATGGCTCGCGGATCGCGGTGTCGAACGCCTCGCTGCTCTGAAACAGGTCGAGCGGCTTCAGCTGCTTGCGCCGGTTGCGGTCCCAGATCAGCGTGTCGAAGGTCTGCATGCCGTGCGCGCCGCCGGTATAGGTCTCGATCTCGGCCGACAGGCTGAGGAAGCGCGGTGTGCTGGTCACACGTTGCCAGGTCTGACGATGGCTATGCGCGCGATAGGGATATTCGCCTTTCTCGGCGGCCGCCTCGTCGCGCTGCGCGGCGGCGATCAACGCCTCACGCTTCGCCTCCCGGTCGCTGTCGAGCGCCTTGGCGAGTTCGGGGATCTGGGCGGCTTCCTGAGGATAAGCGTAAACGAACTCGATCAGGTCGTTGCTCTCGCTGACGTTCGACGCGGGCGCATCCTTCGCCGCTTCATCGGCGGCGGCACCGGATGGCGCGCCGGGCACGGAAGCCGCGGCCACTTTTTCCGCCTTCGTCGGCGCGTCGTCGGAACAGCCCGCCAGCAGCAGCGTGCCGGCAAGAATCGAAGTGGCATTTCGCCAGTGTGCGTCGGTCGTCATGCAGACATAACGCCGGGAATCGACAAAATATCCCGAGCGGCCTAGCACGGCCCCATGACCGACTATTCCGATCTGATCCAGCCCGACAAGGGGCAGGACGCGCGCCCGATCCACCTCGTCGACAAGAAGGGCTATGACGAATGGCTGAAGGGCCGCAGCGCACGCGAACGCGCGCACCTCGCCGCGGTCGGCTTCAAGCCCGATGCCTTTGTCCACGCGATCCTGCCGGGGGACGATCCCGAAAAATGGGCGGTCGTCACCACGGTCGCGAAGGTTGACAGCCTGTCGGCCTGGTGCCTCGCCAAGCTGGGGCAAATCCTGCCCGAAGGCCGCTATCGCCTCGAAGGTCAGCAGCCAGGCAAGGCGCTGTTCGGTTGGATGAGCGCGCAATATCGCTTCGACATCTATAAATCGAACGCGCCCGCCAAGGGCCCGCGTGTGCTGTTGACGAGCGATGTCGGCGCGATCGCGCCGATGGTCGCCGAAATGCGCGCGACCGCGCTCGTCCGCGATCTGGTCAACACACCCGCCGCGGACATGGGGCCGGCCGCGATCGAAAAGGCGGCCGAACGCATCGCGAAGGCGCATGGCGGCAAGCTGACCGTCACCAAGGGCGAGGCGCTCGAACAGGGTTATCCGATGATCCACGCGGTCGGGCGCGCGGCGGCAAAGCATCACGCGCCGCGCCTGATCGAGATCGAGTGGGGCAAGGACGACCACCCGCGCATCGCACTGGTCGGCAAAGGAATCAGCTTCGACAGCGGCGGGCTCGACATCAAGCCCGCGGCGGGCATGCGGCTGATGAAAAAGGATATGGGCGGTGCCGCGCATGTGCTCGCGCTCGCCGAGCTGGTGATGGCGAGCGGGCTGCCGGTGCGGCTTCATTGCCTTGTCGCAGCGGCCGAAAATGCGATCTCCGCCGATGCGTTCCGTCCCGGCGATGTACTGAAGAGCCGCCTCGGGCTGACGGTCGAGATCGGCAACACCGACGCCGAGGGACGGTTGGTTCTGGGCGACGCACTCGCAAAGGCCGGCGAGGGCAAACCCGAGTTGATCGTCGATTTCGCGACGCTGACCGGAGCAGCGCGGGTCGCGCTCGGCCCCGACCTGCCGCCGCTCTATTCCAATGACGATGCGCTGGCCGATGCGATGCTCAGCGGCGGGCTCGACCGCGACGACCCCTTGTGGCGCATGCCGCTGTGGGACGGCTACGCCGACCTGCTCGAAACCGACATCGCCGACCTCGGGAACGCGGGCAGTTCGCCCTTTGCCGGATCGATCACGGCTGCGCTGTTCTTGAAGCGCTTCGTCCCCGATGGCACCCTATGGGCGCACCTCGACACCTTCGCCTGGCGTCCTTCGGCGAAGCCGGGGCGTCCGAAAGGCGGCGCCGCGCTGGGCCTCCGCGCGGCGTGGGCGATGCTCCAGTCGCGCTACGACCGACGCGGGAAAAACTGAACATTCTTGATAAAGAGGGGCCTGCTGGTCTAATGGCGCGCGATTGTCCGCAGCACGCGGATGTCGGGTTTACACGGGACGGCAAGTGACAGCAGAAAGTGGCGATAATTCAGCGGCCAATCGCGTGCGCATGGGGCGGCCCGGCGCCGCGGGCGCGGGCCGCGATCGCTTTGGTCTGACCGGTACGTCGCAGAGCTTCGATCCGCGCGTCGTCGCGATCCGTCCCGACCTGGCCGATATCGCGGTCGCGGGAACGCATTTCGCGCCGCATTATGCCGCGCCGATGATGCGTAGCGGCGTGCTGCCCGCCGCGTCGCTGCGCGCGTCGCCGTCGGTCGACGCCGACCAGACGAGCGAGCTGCTGTTCGGCGAAGGCTTTGCCCTGCTCGACCTCACCGGCGGCTGGGCCTGGGGCTATTGTCTCGCCGACCATTATATCGGCTATCTCGCCGCCGAAGCGCTCGCCGCGCCGATCGCGCCGACGCACCGCGTGGAGATGATCGAGGCAATGCTGCACAGCGCGCCCGATGCCGCAAGCGGCGGCCCCGCCGTCCTGCCGCGCGGCGCGCTGGTGATGGGCGAGCCCGAGGGCGAATGGCTCGCGACGTCGCACGGCTATCTGCCGCTGGCGTCGCTCGTCGAAGTCGGCACAGCGGATAACGACCCTGCCGAACTCGCCGAACAGATGATCGGCACGCCCTATGTCTGGGGCGGTCGCTCCGCGAAAGGCATCGACTGTTCGGGCCTCGTCCAGCTCGTATGGGCTGCTGCGGGGATCCAGCTGCCGCGCGACAGCGACCTCCAGCTCGCGGCGCTCGGCCCCGACAAGGATGTCGATCCGGCGGCGCTCGCGCGCGGCGACCTCGTCTTTTTCCCCGGCCACGTCGGCATCATGGCCGACAGCCAGACGATCATTCACGCCAGCCGACGATGGATGGCGGTGAACAGCGAACCGCTGGCCGACGTCATCGCGCGTTCGGCCGCAAAGGATCATGATCCGCCGGTGAGCGGATATAAAAGACTGCGATAACATATGACGAAAACGGTTTTCATCGACGGCGCGGCGGGTACGACGGGCCTCGAAATCGCCGAGCGCCTTGCGGGTCGGGACGAGTTCACGCTGATCACGCTCGACGATGCGCGCCGCAAGGATGCCGCGGCGCGGGGCGAGGCGCTGAACGACGCCGATTTCGTCGTCCTCTGTCTTCCCGACGATGCGGCGCGCGAGGCGGTCGCGATGATCGGCAATGATCGCACCCGGGTCATCGACGCGTCGACCGCGCATCGTGTCGCACCGGGGTGGGTCTATGGCTTCCCCGAAGTCAGCGGGCACGACGCTGTCGCCGAAGCCGCGCGCGTGTCCAACCCGGGCTGCTATTCGACGGGCTTCATCGCGCTGGTCGCTCCGCTCGTGCAGGCGGGCCTGATTCCCGCCGACTGGCCCTATATCTGCCACGCGGTCAGCGGCTATTCGGGCGGCGGCAAGGCGCTGATCGAGCGCTTCGAACAAGACCCCGACATCGCATGGCGCGGCTATGCGCTGGCGCTGGGCCACAAGCATGTGCCCGAAATGCAGGCGCGGTGCGGCCTTGCGATCGGCCCGCTTTTTTCGCCCGCCGTGATCGCGGCGCATCGTGGAATGGTGGTCGAGGTTCCGTTGCCGCTGAATGCCATGCCCGGTGCCGCATCGCCCGACGCGCTGCGCGCGGCGCTTGCCGAATTCTATGGCGCGAGCCCGATCGTCGTCATGGGCGAGAAGCCGGCGGACGGCGAAATGCTCCTCCGCGCGTCCGATGCGGGCGATGACCGGATCGAGCTGTTCGTCTTTGCCAATAACGATGCCAGCCAGGCGCGCCTCGTCGCGCGGCTCGACAATCTGGGCAAGGGCGCGAGTGGCGCGTGCGTCCAGAATCTCAACATCATGGCGGGATTACCCGAAACCGCGGGGCTGCGAATCTAGTCGCTCAGTGCACCGTGTCGAGGATGTCCTCGATCGACAAATAGGTGATGAGCCGCTCGATCTGGCGCCAGCGCGCGAAATGGACATGGTTGCCGAGCACGCGATACTGTTCGGCGCGCGCCGCGGCAGCAAAGCCCGCTTCTTCGCCATGCACGCTGATCAGCGCATGGGCATCCTCGACCGCGGCGCGGTCGGTGAGAAAGGGTGCTGGCAGGTGCATCGAATTCCTGGTCCGTTACGTTGAGTGCATCTCCTAACGCACGCCCCTCACCGCGCCGTTCCCAACCGTGATGAACAATTGGGTAAGGTTAATTCAAAAGCCTCGACGGTTAACCCTTCGCGTGCCGATTCAAGCCCCTTTGACGCCGCGCTTTGCCCGTGTAGACAGGCGCCATGCGCAAGATCCTGAAATATGCCGCCCTCGCCCTGTTGCTGCTGCTGATCGTCGGCGGCATCACATTATACGTCATGTCGCGACCCGATGTGGCGCGCTTCTCGACCGCCGAGCTCAGCGGGCGCGTGCCGGTGATGGCATCGCAAAAGACCGAGAGCTTCCCGACGGTGAATGTGCCCGAGGCGACGAGTTGGCCCGCGGGCCAGGCGCCGCGCGCCGCGCAGGGGCTGGCGGTGGCGCGCTTTGCCGAAGGGCTCGACCATCCGCGCACGATGCTGGTGCTTCCGAACGGCGACATATTGGTGGCGGAATCGCAGAGCCCGCCGCGCAAGGATGGCGGCGTGCAGGGCGCGGTCATGAAGAATCTGATGGGCAAGGGCGGCACGGGCCGGAAACCTTCGGCGAACCGTATCTCGCTGCTCCGCGATGCCGATGGCGACGGCAAAGCCGAGGTCAAGACCGCTTACATCACGGGGCTCAATTCGCCTTACGGCATGGCGCTCGTCGGCAGCACGCTCTATGTCGCGAACACCGACGCGCTGCTCGCTTTCCCCTATGTGGCGGGCGAAACGAAGATGAGCGGCAAGCCGGCCAAGCTCGTCGATCTGCCCGCGAAGGGCACCAACCGCCATTGGACCAAGAGCCTCGCGGTTGCACCTAACGGATGGCTCTACATCGGCGTCGGCGCCGACTCGAATATCGGCGAAGCGGGCATGAACCGCGAGTTCCGCCGCGCCAGCGTGCTCGAGGTGCGGCCCGAGAACAAATATATGCGCACCTTCGCTGCGGGCATCCGCAACCCGGTGGGCCTCAATTTCTATCCCGGAAGCGACCGGCTGTGGACCGTCGTCAACGAGCGCGACATGCTCGGCAGCGACCTCGTTCCCGACTATCTGAGCGACGTCACCGAAGGCGATTTCTATGGCTGGCCCTGGTATTATTGGGGCGGTTACGTCGATCCGCGTGTCGAGCCCGAGGCCGAGGATCGCCGCCAATATGTCAAGCGCCCCGAATATGGGCTGGGAGCACATACCGCGCCGCTGGGCTTCACTTTCACCCAGGGTCTCGACCTTGGCGATCGCTGGGCGAACGGCGCGCTGATCGCGCTGCACGGGTCGTGGAACCGCGAGCCCGTCGCGGGTTACAGCGTCGTGTTCGTCAAGTTCGGTGCCAACGGCAAGCCCGTCGACGCGCTGCCCGTCACGCTGCTCG
>Ga0247823_10004805_pt1 | contig 10770 bp, 6 predicted proteins | sample 13C_PalmiticAcid_2_FD_192426 | JGI IMG/M metagenome (GOLD analysis project Ga0247823, IMG submission 192426) | Soil microbial communities from agricultural site in Penn Yan, New York, United States - 13C_PalmiticAcid_Day30 | ecosystem: Environmental > Terrestrial > Soil > Agricultural land...
GTTGTGGACTGTATAGATATCTATTTTTTACTTATATTCGGTACGGATATAAGATTGAATTGTCTGTATGTCATCTTACCCCGACGATGTCAAGTGTTTATTACCTGTTCAGGTAATCTCCTCCAGACAATACAGTGCCGGTATTCCCGATCATCCACCGGCAGGTGTTACTATAAGCGAAATGGTTTTGGCAGTATTCCTTGAAATGATTTGCATTGCAGGACTCTAAACGTTATTGCTTCGGATGTACATGTTATTGACACACGTTATTGTTGAGCCAGGTGTTCCTTGTTAAGGAACCGGCTGCTTTTTTCCTGCAATGAAATTTGTGATGCCTGCGTACTGCCAGGCCGGGTGTTGTGTTCCCTTTGTGTTTCTTAATCAAAATCAATAGTTATGAATGCAAGAAGGATTTTTACACTGGCTGGATTATGCTTTTCCATGCTGGCACAGGCACAAAACAAGCCCAACGTTCTGGTGCTATGGGGCGATGATATTGGTATTGCCAATATCAGTGCGTACAGCGATGGCGTGATGGGGTATGAAACACCGAATATCGATCGTATTGCCAACGAGGGTATCCGTTTTCTCCACTACTATGGCGAACAGTCTTGCACAGCGGGGCGGGCGGCATTCCTGACGGGGCAGCACGGTATCCGCAGCGGTCTTACCAAGGTAGGCTTTCCAGGAGCACCCATGGGGATGAGTCAGCTCGATCCTTCGGTGGGCGGGCTGATGAAAAACCTGGGTTATGCAACCGGTCAGTTCGGCAAAAACCACGTGGGTGACCGCAACGAATCGCTGCCTACCGTGAATGGCTTTGATGAATTTTTTGGCAACCTCTATCACCTCAACGCCGAGGAAGAACCCGAGCTGCCCAACTATCCCAAAGATCCGGCTTACCTGGCCAAGTATGGTCCCCGTGGTGTGCTGCGCTGCAAAGCCACCGACCGCGATGATCCTACCGTAGATCCCCGCTTTGGTAAAGTAGGCAAGCAAACGATCGAAGACAGTGGTCCGCTGACCAAAAAACGCATGGAAACCATCGACGACGAAACCTCTGCAGCGGCCATTGATTATATGAAACGCCAGCATGCTGCCGGCAAACCTTTCTTTTGCTGGTTCAATGCCACCCGCATGCACCTGCGCACCCACGTACGCGCCGAGCACAGGGGTAAATACACCCACGGCGACAGCGAGTACATCGATGGTATGATTGAGCATGACGAAACCATTGGTGCTATCCTGAAAGCACTCGATGAAATGGGTATTGCCAACAACACCATCGTGATCTACAGCTCCGATAACGGTCCGCACATGAACAGCTGGCCTGATGGTGCTATGACACCTTTCCGCTCTGAGAAAAACACCAACTGGGAAGGTGCCTTCCGCGTGCCCTGCCTCGTGCGCTGGCCCGGTGTGATCAAACCCGGTACAGTAACCAATGAGCTGATGAGCCACAACGACTGGATTCCTACGCTGTGTGCCATTGCGGGTGAGCCCGATATCAAAAACAAACTGCTGAAAGGGTATACCGCCAACGGTAAAAACTATAAAGTACACCTCGATGGTTTTGACCAGAGCAACTTCCTGAAAACCGTAAGCGGCACTGCCGGTAGAAACAACGGCACCAAAAGCGCCCGCCACAACTTCTTCTATGCGGATGATGATGGCCTGCTGGTAGGCCTGCGCGAAGGTGACTGGAAATATGTGTATGCCGAGCAACGCCTGCAAGGTACGTTGGGTGTATGGGCTGAACCATTTACGGAACTGCGCCTGCAAAAAATCTTCAACCTGTTCCAGGATCCGTATGAGCGGGCCGATATCACTTCCAACACGTATTGGGACTGGAGCCTGAACCAGATTGGTGCGGTATACGGCTCTATGGAAGAGGTATTTGAATTTGCGGAGTCGTTTAAAGAGTATCCGCCCAGGTCATTCCCGCCCAGTTTTGTACCTACAACTATCATGAAAGAAGAGCTGAACCAGATCAAAGCGCAGCGCGCTGCACAAAGCCAGAAAGCCGCAGCCCCGGCTTCAGGTAAGAAAAAATAGATAAATAAATAACCAGTCAAACCTGTATGCAACCGTAAGCCCGGCACATCGTGCCGGGCTTTACATTTTTTGTCTAACCGCTTCACTATCAGCAGCGGTTTCTGTAGGTGTATAACGGCGGTCATGGCGGCAGGCATGAAATCATAGCTGCGATCAGCGATCCTGTTCATATCAGTCATATGGGTAGCTGACCCGGATCATTGGTGCAGGCAGGTTGCCGGCGCTAGCTTTGCCCTCAGAAACCACTCAGATGAAAAAGATTATTGTAGTGCTGGATGAATCGCACAGCCCGCAATCGGCCCTCGACTTTGTGCTGCAGCTGTTCCTCCGGGAGCCGGTATGGATCACCGGTATTTTTGTGCCGGCTGCCGTATATGATACCCTGCTTTGCCAATGCCTGGAACCCGCCACAGCGATGGATTGGAACACCCTGGATGGCGATATGGCCGCGGGCAATGTGCGCAGGTTTGAAACCTTTTGCCAGAACAACCGCATCCGCTACCAGGGAATCGAAGCCATGAACGAAGGCCTTTCCTGGCAGGAACTGCGCCAGGCCCTGGCCGGCGCCGATCTGCTGGTGCTGGGCGATGTACCGGCTGGTCGAATACCTGATTATGGGGGCCGCCTGCCCGCAAGTGGTGCATTGGGTTGCCCGGTAGTGTTGCTGCCCGGCCATTGCATACTGCCTACACATATCATCTTCATCAACGATGGCACCCAAACCGCCAATGCAGCTTTGAAACAGCTCACGGCTGTGATGCCAGCACTTACCGAACTGGAGATCATGATGCTGCACACCACTGTGAGTCCGCACGATGCCCAGCTCGAAGCCTACCTGGCCTCGCACTACAACCGTTGCAGCAGTTACCACCCGCATATCGATCCTGTAAAATATGTAGATGCCTGGCTCAGGCACAAGGGTAATGCCCTGCTGGCCGGCGCCTTACCGGCTTCGCCAGGCATGGAAGGCCAGCCTTATCGCAGCATCCTCGATGCTGTAGCTGGCAGCTGCATGCCCCCGGTATTTCTCGCAAGTCCTTTTTAGTAACATACAATCCCGTTAGTGAAAGCCTTATTCTCCCTTTATACAGGGGCTGGATAAGGCTTTATTGCTGTTGCCAGAACCGTAGTTTGGTGTAAAGTTTTCGTTTGTATAAACATGAGTAAGCCGTTTGATTTATTTTTTTTCGGACCTGGTCATATGACAATATAAAAAAGTTATATTTGTAGATACGTGTAAAGTGGTATGAATCAAGATATTGGTCTAAGCTTTGATGCGCTGTTCGCGCACGCAACTATGGGTATCCTGATCGCTGATGAGCGGGGTACTATGGTCATGGTCAATCCTTTCCTGCTGCAACAGTTTGGTTACAACGAAAACGAACTGATCGGGCAGCGGGTGGAAAAACTGATTCCGTCTCGTTTTGGCGACCGGCATCCGGGCCATGTCGATCGTTTTGCTCAACATCCTAACAACCGGCCCATGGGCCAGGGGATGGACCTGTTTGCTGCCCGGCGCGATGGGTCCGAATTCGCGGTAGAGGTAAGCCTGGGTAGCTATGAAACCGATGCCGGTCGTTTTGTGATTGCCTTCGTCAGCGATATTTCCAAACGGAAAGAAGCCGAAGAAGCTTTGCACAGACTGAACGATGAGTTGGAGCACAAGGTGGAAGAACGCACCCAGATGCTGACCGGCACCGTTAAACAGCTGGCCCGCCTGGTGGCCGAAACCGAGGTGAAGGACCAGGAGCTGAACCGCGCCAATGATTTCCTCAACGATATCTGGGAGCATGCCGAGGCCATGATTTATGTGACCGATGCCGAAGGCAAAATCAAAATGTTTAACCCCTCTGCCGAAAAACACCTGGGTTACACCGCCGCAGAGCTGGTAGGTATATCCACACCCAGTATTTTTCACGATCCGGAAGACATCAAAGCCAAGAGCATCGGCATCTCTATGATGCTGAACGCCGTCATACCCGATGATTTTAGTGCACTGGCGGCCAAGGCCAACCTGCGGGAACCCAATGAGTTTGAAACCCGTTTCATCCGTAAGAACGGCAGTTCCTTCCCGGTGTCGGAAACCCTTACTGCCATGAGCACTACTTCCGGACTCATTACCGGCTACCTGGGTATTGCCATGGATATCTCCGAACGCAAGCAGGATGAAGATGAACTGCGTGTGGCACTTGAAAAGGAAAAGGAATTGAACGAACTGAAGTCGCGGTTTGTATCCATGGCTTCGCACGAGTTCCGTACCCCGCTCAGCACGGTGCTGTCATCGGCCTACCTCATTTCTAAATACACTGAAAAAGAAGACCATCCCAAACGGGAAAAACATATCCAGCGCATTGTATCGTCGGTAAATATGCTGACGGATATCCTGAACGATTTCTTGTCGGTAGGCAAAATTGAAGAAGGGAAAATACAGGTGCGCTACAGCCAGTTTGACCTGCGCGTGTTGTTGCAACAAGTGATGGCCGAAATGGGCAACCTGCTTAAAAAAGGACAGCGGTTCCTGTATTCCCACAAAGGTTCGTCGGAAGTGGTGCTGGATGCATCGCTGGTCAAACATATTGTGCTCAACCTGCTGTCCAATGCCATCAAGTTTTCGCCAGAGGATGCGGCCATTGAATTTACCAGTGAGTGCGAAAATGGTGAAGTGCGCCTGATGGTGCAGGACAAAGGCATCGGTATCGATGATGCCGACCAGGAACACCTGTTTGAAAGATTTTACCGGGGCGCCAACGCCACCAATATACAAGGCACCGGACTTGGCCTGCACATCGTAAGCAAGTACGTGGAGCTAATGAACGGAGGCATTAAATGTAACAGCCGGCTGGGTGAGGGCACCCGCTTCAACATACACTTGCGGCCGGCAGGTATGGTAACCAACAATGGAATATGAGCAAGATACTATTGATTGAAGACAACCCTGAAATACGGGAAAATATGGCCGAGATACTGGACCTTGCGGGGTACCGGGTATTTACAGCGGCCAATGGGAAAGATGGGGTGGCCCTGGCCATGCACGAACAGCCCGATCTTATTTTATGCGACATCATGATGCCGGTGCTGGATGGCTACGGCGTGCTGCATATGTTGCAAAAACATGAAAACCTGAAGCATACCCCTTTTATTTTCCTGACCGCCAAATCGGAGCGCAATGAAATCAGGAAAGGAATGGAGCTGGGTGCGGACGATTATATCACCAAGCCATTTGATGGCACTGAACTCCTCAATGCCATCGCCGTGCGCATCAAGAAGGCCGAACAGCTGAAGCAGGCATTCGCAGGCAGTCTCGAAGGCATCAACGAACTGGTATCGGTAGCTGCGGGCAAAAGCAGGCTCGACTCGCTGAAAGAAGGGCGCGATATGCTCAGCTACAAAAAGAAACAACTCATTTATAACGAAGGCAATTATCCGTCAAGGTTGTACTATATACAGCAGGGCAAGGTAAAAGTCTTTCGCCGCAATGACGACGGCAAGGAGCTGATTGTGGGCCTCTACAATGAGGGTGATTTTTTTGGATACATTCCGCTGCTCGAAAACCAGGTGTACCAGGAAACCGCCGAGGCACTGGAAGATACCGTGCTGGCAATTATTCCGCGTGAGGAGTTTGAAGCCCTGCTGGGCAGTGATCCTTCGGTGATGAAAAAATTCATTGGGATACTGGTGCACAATATCAACGAGAAGGAAGAACAGCTGCTGGCGCTGGCTTATAATTCGCTGCGCAAAAAAGTGGCCGATGCCCTGGTGGCGCTCTACCGCAAATACAACCAGGCCGGGGATGCCGGTTTTGTCATTGACCTTTCCCGCGAAAACCTCGCTTCCATTGCCGGTGTGGCCAAGGAATCGCTGATCCGCATGCTGGGTGAGCTGAAAGAAGAGCAGCTGTTGCAGCTCGAAGGTTCCCGTATTTCGGTATTGGATTATAGCAGGCTGGAGCGGATGTACAACTAAGCCGGTTAGGCCTTATTGTTCCAGGAATACATCAAACGCGTTGCGTACGCGATCAAATTCTTTTTCCAGCTGTATGGTATCTTTTTTAAGTGCCTGCAGCTGGATTTCTGTTAAAGGTTTGCCCTGATCTGAGATCAGGAGTAAATAATCGCCCATCTCCCTGCGAAGGAGGTCGATCACCTGGTCGTTTTCAATAAAACGCTGCTGGAACTCCTCCGCTTCCTCAACAAATTCAACCTTCACATCGGCTCTGATAGCATCTGCCAGCCGGTCTTTCAGTTTGATGTTTTCGGTACGTAGGGTCCTGAGCAGGTTCTGCCAGGCTCTGATTTCGTTTATTTGGGCTGTACGCGCTTTCATTTCGTTCGTTATCAAATATATACACTTGCGCAACTGCGAAGCCTGATCGCCGTCATCAGGAATGATGATCGTGGTCATTATTTACCGCCATCCGGAAGAGACCGGTACAGCGGTTTTGATTTGCAATAGCTTATTATCCAGGTAAAGTTCCGGCTTCCCGGGCGGCTGGCCAATGATGGCGATCATGATTAAAACTGATCTGCACACCAGGCCGGATAGGGCCAAAAAAAGTGCCTGTCTCCCGAAGGACAGGCACGTTAACAAGCATCACGTGGTATTGGTTCGGAATACGGTTATGATACTGGTGTTATTGTTGAACTCTAAATCCAATGCAAAGATAGCACCATATTTTACCTGGTAAAAATGATGGTGGTTAAACGGTCGGTTGATTGTAGTTATGTCTTTTACGCGTTTGGACTGATTGGGATTAGCATACGGTAGAATAGCGGTCAAAAAAAGTGCCTGACCGGGAAGGGCAGGCACGTTAACTAGCACTGTGGGGTTCTGGTTCGGAATGCGTTTATATTACTGTTATGGGGTTGTCTCTTTACTAATGCAAAGGTAGAGCCGCGAACTGCTGCGAACAATGATGGTGGTTAAACCGCTGGTTGATTGTCGTTAGGAATACACTGCTGTTTTGCTGATGTCAATTATTCGCGTGGTTGATGGCAGTCATAGGCCACAGCACTGCGGCGTTCTACCTTTGTATTGCTTTCAAGGTTGAAGGTTAATGGTTGATGACGCTGCGCTGGCCGCAGCAAAAGAACCACCGCTCCCGGCAGTTCTTTAGTGCTTTGCTCTTTATTCAAAACCTGTTGTGAAAGGGAATGCAAATAACTTGGTTGGTTGATGACGCAGTACCCGGCAGCAGGAAAAAGAATCACCGTTCACGGTAGCTCTTTATGGTCTTGCTCTTCATGTAAAGGCTGCAATCAGAGGTGATGCAGACTAAGATTTTGGTTAAAGGTTGATGAACGCTGCCCCGACAGCAGCAAGCAGAACCACCGTTCCCGGCAGTTCTTGCAGCTATTCGCTCTTTATCACCTGCAACTGTGAAGCAGGTGGCTATTTAAACAGACTATTCGGAACATTCCGAGGGAGGCGTTGGTGATCCTCCGGGCACTTAGCCCGGAGGATTTTTTTATGTATGGGCCTGATGCGGTATTATCTTTGCTTCCTGCTGATTGATGATGAAGAACCTTGTTTACCTGTTGTGCTGCGCCTGTCTGCTTTCCTGCAACAATACTCCAACGCCCGGTACCACTACGGCCTCCGGCGATAGTGCAGTGGTTGCACCTGCAACAACTGCATCTAAAGACGCGACCTGGATCGCCGGTTTCAGAACGCTTCGCGATGCGATATACCAGCACGATAAAGCCACGGTTAAAACCTTTTTTGATTTCCCTGTTCAGTTGGAAATGGAAACCCTCACAGAAGCAGCATTTGACCAGCGGTTCGATTCGATTTTCTCCAAACATTTTGTGAACACACTGCTCAAAGTAAAATCGGAAGAACTGTACAGTAAGGGCATGTATGAAACCGTTGCGTTCCAGGACGGTTCTTCACTTACCTATCGCATGTATGCCAGCTTTAACCCGGCCGACAGCACTTTAACCCTCAACCTCGATACCGACACCATTCACCTCGACGAAAACGGTGAACAAATGGACGGCGGCGAGTTCAATATCATTTACGAATTCGTAGTGCACCAGGGCCGGCTGGTGTTTAAAAGGCTGGTCTTTGCAGGATAACACGGCTGCAACTTTTATAACAACAAGCCCGGGTACGATACCCGGGCTTGTTGCATTTGGTCCAAAGTGTATGGCCATTATTGTATCACCAGCGATTGGGTAAAGGTGCCCTGGCTGGTGCTGAGGCGTATAAAATAAATACCTGCAGGCCAGTTGGCAGGAAGACTCAGCTGGTTGGTGCCGGTATGGATTACCGTATTAACCGGCAGCGACATGAGCTGACCCAGGCTGTTGTGCACCTGCAGACTGGCAGGCTCTTCGGCAATGATTTGTACCTGGCCGCCACTAACCACAGGGTTGGGGTACAGGCTGATGGCGGGTGTGCTGCTAACCGGTTTGTTGATGGTCACCACCTGGCTGTAGGTGTAACTGCCATCTTCATCGGTCATCCTTAAACGGTAGTAAAAACGACCGATCTTTTCCATTCCTTCCAGCGCATCGGTGAGGCGGTAAGTGTGCGTGCCGGGTGTACTTAGACTACGGACGTTGGCAATGGCTTCAAATGCTGCAGCATTGGTGCTTCTTTCTACCACAAAATTTCCGGTGTTTTTTCCATCGGCTGTTTGCCACATCAGCTCATTGCGCCCGTTGATGTGATATCCTTCAAAACGTTGCAACGTAAGCGGGAGGGCGGCAGAAGCAGCAAAATACACGGCATAATCCTGCACGGTGGAGTTGGCTGGTATGGCGCAACCATCGCTGTTGGCCAGTCCGCAAGGAAGCCCCATCGCACGCATGCGCAGCCAGGTGTTGCCGGCACTGATGCTGGATGGGGTGGTGAAGGAGAATACAAAATTTCCCTGGATGCAGCTGGCAGAGGTGTACACGGCTTCGTTGGCATCGAGGAAGTCGCCATCGTTGTTGTAGTCGATGAAGAGCTGGATTTTATTGAAAATATCGTAGGTAGGCAGCTGCTGAAAGCCCAGTCTTACATTCACAGAGTAGGTGGTGCTGGGTAGCAGTACGGTATTGTTGGTGCAGGAAATATTGTTGTAGTTGCCGTTTATAAAGGCGGTGCCGCTGGAAAAAGCCGCATCGGCCAGGCGGAAGTTGAGCAGGATGCCTGATTGTCCGTTGCCCGCCACATTGCTGATGCAGGTAGAAGCAGAAAGTGCATTGCCTACAAAAACATTGCGGGAAAGGCTGTTGTTGCCAAGTCCGTTGGTAGCAGTGAGGCTGATGGTTTTGAGACCGGGAGTAGCATACGTTACTGCCAGCACCGAATCAGTTGAACTGGCGGGACTGCCCCCGGGAAAGCTCCAGCTGATGCCGGTAACAGCGCCCACACTGCGATCAGATACCGTGATGCTGTTGCCGGTGCAGGTATTGTTGGCCGACAGGCTGAACTGCGCAACGGGCGTAATGGTACCGCAAGCCGAGAGGCAGGAACCACCCGAGCCACTGATGTAACTGTTGATGGCGGTAATACTCGTGGGGCTGAAAGCGGTATTGGGCGGACTGCTGATAGATGGCGCCATGATGTAAGGTGCACCGGAGGCATCGTGCTGGGCATTGAGGTTGTGGCCTATCTCGTGCGATACCATAGAGCCAAGCGAAAGCCCGTTGCTGGAAAAGTCTTCCAGGAGCTGGTAGCGGCTGTTGGTGCAGAGGGTACCTACATAAGCGAGACCTATCACCGACATGCTGTACGTCGTATCGGGTGGAACAATTGTAGCCACTGTACCAAAATCACGGGAAGTCCACATTTGTCCCAGGTCGTAGGTGAATCCAAAATTGCCGGCCTGACCCCAGCTCGCAAAATTATCGAGCATGATGCCGCCATTGATCCCCGAGTAGTTGGGCAACATAGGGTTGGTAACAGCAGTGGTAGATACATACTGTCCTGCAATTTTAAATTCCAGGTATTGCGTACCAATCTGTGCGTCGGCATAAATACCCACCACGGTATTCATCACTGCAATATTGTGCTGTTGTACGGCAGCAGCCGTTCCATAGCGGATATACATCGAATCGATGGAGGCAACGGCTACTTCCACCAGTCGGCAGGTGCCAGTAGCGGTGCCATAGGTTTTATTCAGTTCTGCTGCTTTGTTTTGTGTTTCAGTCACGCCGCAGCTCACACCCGGACGAGGAATCACGTGTCGCGGTTCGTACACCACATAACTGTTGGCCGGTGCATGGCGATCGAAGTACCGAAGTGGTTCAATGAAATAGGGCGTGCTGCCTCCGATGTAACCATACAGCAGATCCGGGGCAATGGTGAGCCAGGCCTGGCTGCCATCTTCGTGGGTAAGGCTGCCTCGGTAAGTGATACAGGCAGGTTTGGTATAAGTATGGCGACCTTCTGCAGTGGCCTCCGTAAGGGTGTAAGTACTGCTCAGGATATCGTAAGGGTAAACAGACAGTGGCAGCTCGGTGTAGCCCGGCAGCACGAGGGTAAAGAAACTACTCGTGGAGCCTTTGCCCGTCACATACGCTGCCAGATCGGCTGTATTGAGGTCAAATACCGCATAATGGGTAAACATTTTGTCCAGTATCGCGCCCGAAGTTGCAGGATTGGCCGGTTGTGCGGCAAACCGTTTCTGGGCCAGCGCTGGTAACTGACACAGCAGTACCAGCAACAAAAGAATAGATTTTGTTTTCATACGCATACCATTGTTTTTAAATGAATAAATAGCCT
>Ga0247823_10004806_pt1 | contig 10770 bp, 4 predicted proteins | sample 13C_PalmiticAcid_2_FD_192426 | JGI IMG/M metagenome (GOLD analysis project Ga0247823, IMG submission 192426) | Soil microbial communities from agricultural site in Penn Yan, New York, United States - 13C_PalmiticAcid_Day30 | ecosystem: Environmental > Terrestrial > Soil > Agricultural land...
TGGCCGAGCAGCGCGCACGCTGAATCGGGCGGCATCGCGCCGCGCGCTGCGTAGCGCGGCGCGATGCGTCGTCGGGGTTCACGGTGAGGCGTCGGTGCTACGTGATACGGCGTCGGGTTTCGCCGTACAAGATCGTGCTGTCGCTGAGGCGTCGTGCTTCGCGGGGCGGCGCGAACATTGCCGTTCGCTGCGTTGCGGCGCAGGGTTTCAATCGCGCAGTCGCGCAGTTGCGGATGATGCGCAACGCAAAGGCAGTTCGAGGCCTTCGTTGCTGCAGCTCCGCGCTTCGTTCGGCCCGCAACCCGTGCTGCATTGCGTAGCGACCCGTATCGCCAGGCCGGTCTTATGACCGGCCGCACTATCGGATTCCTCAGCTTGCGACGTTCGTCGAATGAGCCGGCCGGCCGCGTTGCGGCATCCTCGGCTGCAGGACGGCGCAACACCGCTGTGGCACGGTCGCGCGCCGGTGCGCCAGGTGCGAATGGCCTACACTCGGCGGCCGATTGCGTCGCGCAGTATCCGTCGCGCGGTGGTCTGCGATGAGATCGCCGGCGTAGCGACGGCCTCGTGAACCGGTTCGCGGTCCAGCCCCCGAACCCGTCTGCGGATTGAGGTACCCTGCGGGACTGCCCCGCGCAGCGCCGGCGAAGTCAGTGGTGTAGAGCGAGTTTTTTTCGATGTCCGCGAGTAGCTATCGGTTTGGTCGGTTCCGTCTCGACCCGCGTTCGCGCGAGCTCAGGGCCGGCGACGAGCTCGTCGGTATTCCGCCGAAGTCGTTCGACTGCCTCGCCTATCTGATCGAGCATCGCGATCGCGCCGTCGGCCGCGACGAACTGATTTCCGCGGTCTGGGGCAGCACCGACGTCAGCGATCATTCGCTCGCCCAGACCTTGCTGCGCGCGCGTCAGGTGCTCGGCGACACGGGTACCGAGCGCACGATGATCCGCACCGTGCCGCGCTTCGGCCATCGCTGGGTCGCCGCGACCGAAAGCGTGGACGCGCTGGCCGCAACGACGGCGGCGCCGGAAACCGCGAGCGCCGTCGATGAAATCGCCGTGCCCGCGACCGTCGTCGCCGAGGCGTCGGTCGCGACAGCCGGCGCTGCGAGCGCACCGGCTGCTTCTCCATCACCGTCACCGCCATCGCCACGTCGGCTGATGCGGCCGGCGATCATCGGCGTCGCGCTGCTGCTGTCCTGCGCCGTCGCGGCGTTCGGTCATTTCCTCTGGCGCGGCCGCACCGCGACATCCGTATCGCCGGCCGTGCCGGCGGCCGCCGCGGCCGATGGCGCGGACCTGTTCGTGGTCATGCCGGTGGCGCTCAGCGACGAGTCGATCGAGAACGCCTGGGTGCGGCTCGGCGCGATGGAGTACATCGCGACCTTGCTGCAGCAGAACGCGAAACGGCATGTGCTGCCCAGCGATCAGGTCGTCGGCGTGGTCGGCGCCGGCCGCGCCGACGCACGCGATGCGGCGGCACTGGCGCGGCTGCGCACGGTGACCGGCGCGGCCTGGATCGTGATCCCGCGCGCGACCGCGTCGGGCTCGGAATGGCAGGTCAGCCTCGACGTGCATCACGGCGACAGCCTGCGCCGCTACGACGGTGCGGGCTCGGCGCCGCTGCCGGCCGCGCGGCGCGCGGTCATCGCGCTGATGACGGATCTCGGCGTGGCCGACGCGGAAACGCCGCAGTCGCCGCTGCCTGCTGATGAACTGTTGCAGCGCATCGACGCCGCGCTGCTGGTCGGCGATCTGAGCCAGGGCCGCACCTTGATCGAATCCGCGCCGGACGCTCAGCGCGAAGATCCGCGCTTCCGCACGCGCGCCGGCACGGTCGCGATCCGCCAGGGCCGGCTCGACGATGCGGCCAATCTGTACCGGCCGCTCGCGGTCGACGACATCACGATTGCGCTGACCGAACGCGCGTCCGCCTACATGGGCCTGGGCGCGGTCGCGATCAACCGCATGGATCTGGACGCGGCGCAGACGGCCTACGGCAAGGCCATCGTGCTGCTGCGCGGCAGCGACGACGCGCATCTGCTCGGCCGCGCCTACATGGGCCGCGGCGCCGTGCATGCGAGCCGCAACGAGTTCGGCGCGGCGATGGCTGATTTCGGCCAGGCGCGTGTCGACCTGCAGCGTGCCGGCGACCGCATCGGCACGGCCAGCCTGGAAATCAACGTCGGCATGGCCGAGGTCAACCGCGGCCGCTTCGAGCAGGGTATTGCGGCCTTCGATCGTGCGATCCCGATCCTGACGAGCTTCGGCGTGCGCGATCAGCTCGGCATCAGCCTGCACAACAAGATCTACGCCCAGCTCAGCCTGCTCGACGTGCCCGGCGCGCTGGCCACGAGCCAGCTTGCGATGGATCTCGTCGACCAGCTGGCCAACCGCTCCTTCGCCCGCCGCATCGCCGCGGCGCGCGGGCGCGCGCTGTTCACGGCGGGCCGGCTGCATGAGGTCGCCGAACTGTTCCCGCGTTTCGACGAATACGCCGATGATCCGGCGCACAGCGATACCGAATTCACCGTGTTGCGCGCGCTGCTGCTGGCCGAGCGGCGCGACTACGCGACGCTCGAGGCGCAGGGCGACGCGATCGTCGCGCGCGTGGAGCGGTCGGCCGACATGTCCGGGCAGGCCCTGCTGTCGGAGGCGGCCTGGCTGGCCATCGACGCGAGCCTGCGCGTCGGCAAGGTCGACCACGCCGAGCGGCTGCTGAAACACCTGCAGGCCGCGCCGCCGGCGCCGGAAGATCTGAACCGGCGCGTCATCGAGCAACTCGCGCTGGCCGAGGTCGGCCAGGCGCGCCACGATCCGGCCGCCGCGCAGGCCTTCGCCGCAGCGCTGACCCTGGCCGACGAACGCGGCGCGCCGGAGCCGATCATCCTGGTCGCCACGGCCTGGCTGCCGCATCTGCTGGCCGCCGGCGATCTGGAACGCGCGGCGTCGGTGATTGGCCGTCTGGCCGTCTATGTGGATCGCGACTACCGCGCCGCGCGCGGCACCGCGCAGCTGTATCGCGCATTGGGCCGCACCGCGCTGGCCCAGGACGCCGAGGCCAAAGCGGCCCGGCTGGCCGGCGAGCGCCGCGCCGATCCGCAGGGCGATCCCGCGGCGAAGTAACGGCCGGCGCGTGACGGCCGTGCCGCCGCGTCGTCGCCTCGCCACCGGTCCGTCGGACCGATGAAACCCGTCCTTCCTGCACGGGACGTCCGTCGAGATGCCCGCCTCGCGACGGCCGCACGCACACCGCGTTCCGGCTGCACCGTGTCGGCCAAGTGACTGATTCCGCGCCTTGTGCGCGCCGTTGTGCGGGTTCTGTGCGGTCCCGGTGCGGCCTGCGTGGGGGCTCGCGCTACGGACTGAAAGAAACTGCAGGTCGTGCGGAAAGTCCGGGGCGAGCAGCGCGCGGCGCTGCCCGTCGACTCAACGACCAACCAGGGAAAATCCATGCAGGCAGTTTGCAGAAGCATCGCCGTGGCCGCGATCGTCGGCGCGGCCGGTGTCGTATCCCTTCCGACCCGGGCGGCCGACGCCGGCACCGCGGCGCGGCAGGAACGCGCGAGCCGTGCGGCCATCGTCGCCGCACTGATGGCCGACCCGAACCGGCTGCTGCGTATCGACGCGCCGCTGTCGGCGCTGGCCGGTGCGCCCGACACGACGCCGCCGCGGGCCGATCCCGCGCTGCCCGCCGGCACCGCGACGACGCGCCTGGTCCTGAACGAAGGTTTCAACTTCGCCGACCTGAAAAGCCGCGACGGCCGCTTCGTGGCGCCCGGCGGCCTGTTCACCGAAGGCTGGATCCGCCAGAACAACAGCGATCGTCCTTCCAATACCTGGCAGCAGGGGTATACCTCGTACTTCCTCGCCTACGACGGCCCGAACGACGCCTACCTCGGCTCGCATCCGTTTGCGACCCTGTCGGACACCGGCACGATCAGTTCCTGGCTGCTGACCCCGCCCATCAACTTCACGCCGACGACGAAGCTCAGCTTTCTGACGCGCGAAACGCTCGACAACCCGTATCCGAGCCGTCTGCAGGTGCGCGCCTGTGCAGCCGGCGCCTGCGCCGACGTCGGCACGGCACCCGAGGACGTCGGCGGGTTTCAGACCGTGCTTGCGGACATCAACCCGACCGAAGTCGTCGCGGGCTATCCGCAGCAATGGACGCGCTACGAACTGACCGCGGCGAACGGCCTGCCGACTTCCGGCAGCGGGCGCATCGCGTTCCGCCACTACGTGCATCAGGGCGACGGCGTGCTGCGCGGCGGCTGGATAGGGCTGGACCGCGTCGTCGTGGAACAGGGCGACGGCGACACCAGCCCGCTCGCGCTGGAGGTGACCGTGGCGCCGGCCGATCCGGCCAACCTGACGGCCTGCGCGAGCGGCAGCACGGTCGAGGTCGCCGCCGGCGACCAGGTCAACATCTGCTACCGCATCTCCAACAACGGTACGCAACCGCTGCGCTATCACGGCCTGCGCGACGATCACGTCGGAGCCGTGTTCGCGCAGCGCGAACAGGCGCTCGCGCCCGGCGCGAGCTGGCAATACAACCGCATCGTCACGGTCAGCCAGTCGATGTCGCCGTCGATCACCTGGACCGCGCAGAAGGACCCGCAGGGCTATACGGTCGACACGAGCCAGCCGGCCGCGTTCATCGACGCGACCGACGGCACCGAGATCGACACGACCGCGCAGTCCGGCATCGAGCTGCCGTTTCCGGCCGATTTCGATTTCCGGCTCTACGGCGACCGCGTCGACGATCTCTGCGTCTCGGGCTTCGGCGTCGTCGCCAACAAGCGTGCCTACTACGGCTGCACCTATTCCTTGCCCTGGGGATTCCGGCCGCTGCCGGATTCCGAACTGAGCCTCTACGGCAGCGTGCTCGCGCTGTTCGAAGGCGGCTACCAGAGTGGCGGCAAGGTCTATCAGAAGACCATCGGCACCGCGCCGAACCGGCGCTACGTGATCGAGTATTACCAGCGCCCGGTCGCGAACGGCTCGCCGCTGCCGGAGCGCGGGCTAACCGCCGAGATCGTTCTCAACGAGACCAGCGGCGTCATCGAATTCCAGTACGCCAATCTGGTCTTTGGCGGCTCGCCGGCCTGCGCCTACGGTGGCTGCGCGAGCATCGGCCTGCAGAGCCGGAACTTCGGTCAGCAGTTTTCGTACTGGGCGCAGAGCCTGCGCACGGTGAACCGCATCGTCTGGACGCCGTCGGACCCGACCGTGTACACGCGCACGCGCCAGCTGCAGATCACCGCGCGCGGCGCCGGCCTGCAGCTCGATGCACAGCGCATCGACGTTGCCGCCGATGCGGCCGGCACGGCGACCGCTCACCTGAAGATCGCGAACACCGGCGAGGGCCGCCTCGACTGGCAGGCCGGCGTCGCCGCGCGCAACAGCCATCTGTCGGCGACGCCGCGCGCCGTGCTGCCGTTGCGCGAGCCGGGCATGGTCAACAGCGCGTTCCAGCCGCTGGCCGCCGCGCCGCGCCACCGTGTCGCGCAGCCCGGTCCGATGACGACGACCGCGCCGGATGCGGACCCGTCGCTGTGGGCCTTCGACGTCTGGGGCGGCATGCTGGTCAGCGCCGATCCGGCCGCGCCGGGCTACGACGCGACCGCCGTCATCGAAGCCGGCACGGGCCTGCGCACGATCACCGGCACCGATTTCCTCGACGACGATTTCAGCCGGCTCTATGCGCTCGATGCGGAGACGCACCAGCTGCTGCGCATGGCTCCGACCACGGTCGGCGGCAGCCTGGCCGGCGAAGAGCTCGTCGGCGTGCTGCCGATAGCGGCCGGCGCGCTGCCGAGCGGTCTGAAACAGGATCCGACGTCGGGCACGGTCTATCTGGTTACGGCCGACGGTATTAAAAGTTATTTGTGGACAGTCGACGTGCGCACGGCCGCCATGTGGCCGGTCGGGCCGATTTCCGGCATGCCCGGCATCGTCAGCATGGATTTCGACAACGACGGCAATCTGTACGGCATCGACGTCGTGCTCGATGCGCTGGTCGCGATCGACAAGAGCAGCGGCGCCGGACAGGTGGTCGGTTCGCTCGGCATGTCGCTCGGCGGCAGCCTGTCGGCGCTGGCCTTCGATCCGGCGCATGACGAGCGCTTCTATCTCGGCTCGGTCGCCAACTACCAGGGCCTGTTCTGGCATGTCGACAAGGCCACCGGCCAGGCCACGTTCGTGACGCCGGTCAACGGTCCCGACGGTGCGCTCGCGCAGTTCGGCGCCATGGCGGTCGCGCGTGCCGGCAATCGCTGCGTGGAGCTTTCACAGGTGCCGTGGCTGTCGCTGAGCCAGACCGGCGGAACGATACCGCCGGGCGCGGCGCAGACCGATCTGACCCTGCAGTTCAATGCGGCCGGACTCAGCGCGGGCGTGCATACGGCGAACCTGTGCCTGCACAGCAACGACGTGAACCGGCGCCGCGCGGCGGTGCCGGTCAGCTTCACGGTCGGCAACGACCGCCTTTTCGCCGCCGGCTTCGAGACGCCGGTCCAGCCCTGATCCCACTGCCGCGCCGTCGCGCCGCCGGTCACGGCGGCGCCTTCTCCGCGCGGTCCCGTTTTCCGGAGAGATACCGAGCATGAAGATCCAACTCGTTCCTCGTTCGTGGCTCAGACCGCAGGCGCTGGCGCTGGTCCTGCTGCTGCTCGCGATGCTGTCGCCGTGGGCGTCGGCGTTCGCGCAGACCGCCGCCGACGGCTTCAATCCCGGCGCCGACGGCGCGGTGCGCCGGCTGTTCGTCCAGGCCGACGGCAAGCTGCTCGTGACCGGCGACTTCGGCACGATCGCCGGCGGTACGCGCCAGCGACTCGCGCGGCTGCAGGCCGACGGCACGCTCGATGCGGGCTTCAGCGTGAACGTCGACGGCGCGATCAACAGCGTCGCGCAACTGAACGACGGACGCCTGCTGATCACCGGGCCGTTCACGACGGTCGATGGCGTCGCGCGCGCCTCGCTGGCCCTGCTGCGGGCGGACGGTTCGCTCGACACGAACTACACCTTGCAGCCGCCGGGCGGCTACAACGTGGTCTCGACCCTGACCCGCCAGGCCGACGGCCGGATCGTGCTCGGCGGCAATTTCGACCGGCTCGGCAGCCATTCGATTCCCGGCGGCGTCGCGCGGCTGAATGCGGATGGGACCTGGGACAGCGGTTTCGTCGGACCGGTGCTCGACGTCAAGGACCTCGCGGTCGATCCGCAGAACCGCGTGCTCGCGGTCGGACCGATCTTCGCGAAGCAGTACGGTTTCGTGCGGCTGCGCACCGACGGTACGGAAGACGCGTCGTTCGTGCTGCCGCAGGATCTCATGTGGGCGCTGTTCGATCAGGTCGAGCGGCTGGCCGTGCAGGCCGACGGCAGCATAGTGCTCGCGGGACCGTTCACCTTCACGCGCGATACGCGCACCTGGAAGAACCTGCTGCGCGTGCTGCCGGACGGCTCGCTCGACGAAGCGTTCCGGCCCAACCCGGACGGCGCCGTCAACGACGTCGTGGTGCAGCCCGACGGCGGCATCGTCGTCGTCGGTGCGTTCGCGCAGATCGGCGGCGTCGCGCGCGGCGGCATCGCGCGTCTGCGCAGTGACGGCAACGTCGATACCGCGTTCAACACGCCGGCCAGCGGCGCCGTCAACGCCGTGCTGGTCCAGGCCGACGGCAAGATCGCGCTCGGCGGCGAGTTCAGCGCGCTCGGCACGGTCGCGCGTCAGCGCCTGGGCCGGCTCGAACGCAGCGGTGCGCCCGAGGCCGATTTCATCGTCGGCGCAGACCCGGTCTATCCGGGCGTGGCCGGCGGCGGTTTCTTCGGCGGCGTCGATGCCTTCGCGCTGTATCCGGACGGCCGATTGCTGATTGCCGGCGGTTTCAATTTCGTCGGCGTGGAAATGCGCGGCGGCCTGGCGCGCATCAACCTCGACGGCACCGTCGATCCCGCGTTCCAGGCGTCCGATGCGCGCCCCACGTCCGTCGTGCTGCAGCCCGACGGCCGCGTGCTGATCGCCGGCAGCTTCGCCAGCGTCGACGGCGCGCCGCGCTTCGGCCTTGCGCGCCTGCTCGCCGACGGTGCGCTCGATACGAGTTTCGTCACGCCGGACTGGAGCCAGGGCGGCGGTTCGCCGACGGTCACGGCCATCCTGCTGCAGCCCGACGGCAAGGTCGTCATGGCCGGCTACTGGCGCGCGCCGAGCATGCTGACGACGATCGTACTGGCGCGCTTCAACGCGGACGGCTCGCCGGATGCGGGCTTCGTCAATCCGGTCGTCGATTCGTACTACAGCACCATCGTCACGCTGGCCCTGGACAAGGACGGCAAGCTGCTGGTCGGCGGAAAATTCACGTCCGTCGCCGGCGTCGCGCAGACCGGCATCGTGCGCCTGAACGGCGACGGCACGCTCGATGCGGGCTTCCACGCCGACGTGGACGCGGACGTCATGACGATCCAGCCGCAGCCCGACGGCAAGATCCTGATCGGCGGCTGGTTCGGCACGGTCAACGGCGTGGGACGTACGCGCATCGCGCGTCTGGACGCGCAGGGCCAGCTCGATACCGGCTTCGTGCCGGCGCTGACCGATGACGTGTTCCTCAACGTGCAGAACATCGCGCTGCAGGCCGACGGCAGCATGGCGATCGCCGGCTTCGCGGACGGCTATATGGGCCACGTCGGACGGCTCAATGCCGACGGCACGACCGATCCCTCGCTGGAACTCACGGCCGACGGCCCGATTGCGGGCCTGGGCCAGCAGGCCGACGGCAAGCTGCTCGTGACCGGCGGCTTCACCTACGTCGGCAACGTGGAACGCAGCGGCATCGCGCGCCTGTCGGCGCCGCGCAGCGCACTGCAGGCCGTGACCCTCGATGCCGCAGGCACCTTGCGCTGGACTTCGGGCGGTGCCTCGCCGGTGCTGCGTTCGGCACGCTTCGACTACTCGATCGACGGCACGACCTGGCTGCCGCTCGGTGCGGCAGCTGCCGCGGCCGGCGGCTGGGAACTGACAGGGGCGGCCCTGCCGGCCAACAGCGGTTTCTGGGTGCGTGCGCGCGGCTTCTCCTCGTCGGGCCGCGCCGCGCAGGGCTCGATCTACGACGCCGTGGCGCGCGTGCAGACCTCGACCCCGGTCGTCACCGATCGTCTTTTCGCCAGCGGCTTCGAGGCGCCGCTGCGGTAGTTGCATGCGCGTTGAATGGCGCGACGTTGCGGTTCGCTGCGCTCACCACACCCTACGCCCGGTAGGGCGCTGGTGAGCCCGCAGGGCGAACCGCAACGTCGAGGTGCCGCGATGACGCGCAGGAATTGCGCCTAGCGCACCAGCAGCAACGTCGACAGGCCGAGGAACGAAGCGAAGCCGCAGCAGTCGGTGACCGTGGTCAGCAGCACGCCGCCGGCCAGCGCCGGGTCGATGCCGATGCGGCGCAGGCCCAGCGGCAGGAACACGCCGGTCAATGCCGCGGCGAGCAGGTTCAGCACCATGGCCGCGCCGAACGCCGTGGCCAGCCACAGATCGTGATAGATCAGCAGCGCGATGCTGCCGACCGTCAGCGCCCAGAGCACGCCGTTGGCGAATGCGACGAGCACTTCCTTGCGCAGCAGGAACATCGCGTTCGATGCGCTGACCTGGCCCAGCGCCATCGCGCGGATCATCAGGGTCTGCACCTGTGTCCCGGCGACGCCGCCCATGCTCGCGACGATGGGCATGAGCACGGCGCAGGCGACGACCTGCCTGAGCACGTTCTCGAAATTGCCGATGACCCACGAGGCGAGGAACGCGGTCAGCAGATTGATGCCGAGCCAGATCGCGCGACGCTTGGTCGTGCGCGGCACCGGCGCGAACAGATCCTCCTCCTCGTCGAGGCCGGCCGCACCGAGGGCCTGATGCTCGGCCAGGTCGCGGATGATGTCGACGACGTCGTCGATCGTGATGTGGCCCAGCAGCTGGTTGTTCTCGTCCACGACCGGTGCGCTGAGCCAGTCGTGGTTGGCGAAGCGCTGGGCGACTTCCGATACCGGCGTGTCGGCGTCGATGGCCGGCTGGTCGGTGTCCATGATGCGGTTGATCGCGTCGGTCGGCTCGGCGGTCAGCAGCTGCGCCAGCGAGATACGGCCCTGATACTGGCGGCGCCGGCTCACGACGTAGAGGTGATGCGTGCCCTCGGGCAGCTCGCCGCGCAGACGCAGATAGCGCAGCACGACGTCGACGCTGACGTCGGCGCGCACGGTGACCACGTCCGGATTCATCAGGCGGCCGGCCGTGTCCTCGGCGTAGGTCAGCATGTGTTCCAGGCGCTCGCGGTTCTCGCGATCCATCGACTTGAGCACTTCGTCGATGACCGTGTCGGGCAGGTCATCGAGCAGATCGGCGAGGTCGTCGATGTCCAGCGACTCGGCCGCGGCGACGATTTCGTCGGTGTCCATCGCGCGCAGCAGGTCTTCGCGCACGTCCTCGCCGACGTGGACCAGCACTTCGCCGTCGTCCTCGGCGTCGACGAGTCCCCAGACGACCTGGCGCTTGGCCGAGGGCAGCGATTCGAGCAGGTTGCCGATCTCGGCCGGCGACAGGGTATTGACCAGCCGCTTGACCGGCCCGAGCCGTCCGCTGTCCAGCGCCTGTTCGAGCAGGCGCAGCTGCTTGGCGGTCTTGTCCTGTCGCGTCGTCTCGGCCATGGGTTCCTATCCGTGCTGCGTCGCCGTTGCGGCAGGCGCCGGTCCGTGCCGCCGCCACAGGCCGCCGCCGCGGCGCGGCGGCGGCCTGTGGCGG
>Ga0247823_10004807_pt1 | contig 10769 bp, 9 predicted proteins | sample 13C_PalmiticAcid_2_FD_192426 | JGI IMG/M metagenome (GOLD analysis project Ga0247823, IMG submission 192426) | Soil microbial communities from agricultural site in Penn Yan, New York, United States - 13C_PalmiticAcid_Day30 | ecosystem: Environmental > Terrestrial > Soil > Agricultural land...
AGAACGATCCCCTGCCCTTTTCGGCCGAGGCGCTCGCGACCGCACGCGAAGGCATGAACCTCGTCGTCAACGGACCGGGTGGCACCGCCGGACGCAGCCGCCTGCCGCTCGACGGCATCGCGATGGCGGGCAAGACCGGTACCGCGCAGGTGCGCGGTCTCAACACCGGCAACGGCAAGGCCGGAACGTGGAAGTTTCGCGACCACGGCCTGTTCATCGGCTTCGCGCCGGTCGACAATCCCCGCTACGCCATATCGGTCATCATCGAGCATGGCATGGGCGGCAGCCGCGCCGCCGCGCCCGTCGCCAAGGACATCTTCACCTTCCTCTACGACCGCGAAAAGGGGATGGAGGCGCTCGAGACCTTCGAGACCGGCTGGGGCGGCACGATCAAGGAACGCATGGATCGTAGCTACGCCGCGTGGAAAGCCGGCCTTGTGGCCCCCGATCCGGGGCTGGCGCAATGATCCCCGTCCCACCCGCCATCCAGCGCATCCCGTGGAAGCTGATCGCGCTGCTGAGCTCGATCATCATTTTCGACCTGCTCGTGCTCTATTCGGCCGCAGGCGGCAGCTGGTCGCCTTGGGCGTGGCAGCAGGGTGTGCGCTTCGTCGTCTTCCTCGGCGTGATGCTCGCGATCAGCCGCATGCCGTTGAGGCTGTTCGAGGATTTCGCCTATCTCGGCTACATCGGCGTGCTGGTGCTGCTCATCGCGGTCGAGTTGCTCGGTTTTGTCGGCGGCGGCAGCCAGCGATGGCTCAACCTCGGCTTCATGAACCTTCAGCCGTCCGAATTGATGAAGGTTGCGATCGTGCTGGCCCTCGCGCGCTTCTATGCCCAGCTCCCGCCCGGCAATACACGCACATTCACCGCGCTATGGCCCGCCCTGGCGGCAATCGGCGTGCCCGCCGCCCTCGTCATGCTCCAGCCCGACCTCGGCACCGCGCTCGCGATCTGTATTGGCGGGGTCATCGTGATGTTCGTCGCCGGCCTGCCCTTCTGGTGGTTCGGAAGCACGGCCGTCGCCGGACTCGCGGCGCTGCCCGTGCTCTTCTCGTTCCTCCACGACTATCAGCAGAAGCGCGTGCTGATCTTCCTCGATCCCGAGAGCGATCCGCTCGGCGCCGGTTATCACATCAGCCAGTCGAAGATCGCGATCGGTTCGGGCGGAATCGGCGGCAAGGGCTTCCTCAACGGATCGCAGAGCCATCTCGACTATCTGCCCGAGGGGCATACCGACTTCATCTTCGCGACGATGGCCGAGGAATGGGGGCTGATCGGCGGGCTCGGCCTGCTCTTCGCTTTCTTCCTGCTGCTTCGCTGGGGTACACGCGTCTCGCTGCGCGCGCGCACCCGCTTTGGCCAGCTCACCGCCGCAGGCCTCACGATGACGATCTTTTTCTATATCGCGATCAACCTGTCGATGGTGATGGGCATGGCGCCCGTCGTCGGTATTCCGCTACCGCTCTTCTCTTACGGCGGGTCATCGATGCTGACGATCATGACCTGCGTCGGCATCATCCTCGCCGTCGAAAATGACAGCAAGACCGGCAGCCGTCGCTTCCACTAATAGGTGACGGTCACGATGATCGTATCGCTATAGCCGCCCGAACGAACATTTTGGCGGGCAGGAATGCGGCCATAGACGGTATACGACCGGTCGACGAGCAACAGCCCCGCAAAATTCTGCGTCACCCGCGTCGAACCGCCGGTACCGTTCCCCCAGATCTGCGCCCGGGCCGCGTCGGTATAGAGATTATAGGTCAGCGAGTTGGCGCCGTTGCGAAGCGTGCGCGCCGTGTAGCTCGCCGACGAGCCCTGACTGAGATCGACGGTGAAGGAACCGCCCAGATCCAGAAGCAGGGTACAAACCACGCGCACTGTTCCCGTGGCGTCGTTGGGCGTCGCCGTCAGGACATTATAATTGCCGAACGAAACTCCGGTGGCGGTGACCGTGCAACTGCACAGCGACAAGGGGCTGCAGGCGGCCTCGGCGGGTGCCGGCAAGACAAACAGCCCTGCGCCCAGCATCATCGCGGCGTTGCGAACAAGCTTTGCCTTCATGGCCGTTTCCCTTCGTTCGTGCAGCGTAGCGGCCCGATCCGCGGCAATGTCTCTTGCGGCAGTTCGTCGGGAAGCGTGGCCCGGCAGAGGCCGCCTGCAAGATCGATCTCCAGCACCAGGCCGGGGGCAATCTCGCGAACGAAGATTTCGCCGCCATAGCCGACGAACGCCGCCTCGCCCTTACCGGTCCGCACGCTTGCCCCGGCTTCTGCGGGCTGGCCGTCGGGGCCCGTGACGACGATCGTTGCCGGACGATCCGGGCGGATATCGAACTGAACCCTCGCCGCGCCGCGATAGCGCGGCACCGCCATCGCGGTATCGCTCGGCATCCGCATGTCGAGCGGCAGGTCCGACGGCGACAGCGCAATACGGTTCGGCTCATAGGCGCGAAGGTCCGGAATGACTGCCCGGCCATCGGCGTCGGTGCGCGTGATCAACCGGTTCTCCTGATAGATGCGTACATTCGGCTGTCCCGGCACCTCGACGACCGCCAGCCCGTCCTCGACCCGCCGCGTCGCATAGGCGCGTCCACCGGCGAGCAGCAGCCCGCCGCGCGCCAGTAGCCGTGCTCCGACCTGACCGTCGTAACGCGCAACCTCGACGCTCGCTTCGCCGATGTCGCCGCGCCAGTTGAGTTCGGCCTGCTGGCGATCCGATTCACCTGCGCTGGCTGCAAGGCGATATCCGAAGCCGCCCTCGGTCGGCGCAGTTTCGCGCACCTCTCCAAACAGGTTGCGATTATCGGCCTGCACATAAGCGCTGCTGCGCGGCCCGAACGGAATCGTCAGCCCGATCCCCGCCGTCGTCTCCCACCCGACATTCTGGCTGCGGCTGCGAAAGGCGAACAGGTTCACATAGGCGCGGTTGCGCACCGACACGCTGTAATTGGCCGAGAGCAGCCGCGTGCGATTGCCATCGGCGTATTTGAGGTCGGTCCACGAGATCGCCGCATTGCCCCAGCGCCCGAGCGACAGGCCGCCGGTCGCCTGAAATTGCCGCGTGATGCGGTCGCGATCCGAATCGATACCCAGCTCGTCGAAATCGCGCGTCGCGCGCTGGTAGCTGACCGCGACGTTCCACCGCGGCGAGATGCGACTGAAAAAGACCCGATAGAGCGAACCCCGGCCGTCCTGACCATCCGACAGCGCGCCTGCAATGCCAAACTCGCCTATCGCCGGAACGACAAGGTTTGCACCCGCCCCCGCCATGCGGACATTCCCGCTCAATTCGGTCCGCGCCTCGAGGGTCAGCCAGTCGGTTACCCCGCGCCGGTAGCTGCCCGCTGCAAAGGCGTTGCCATAGTCAAAGCTGCGAAAGCCATATTGGCGCCGCTCGGTGCCCGCTTCGACCGACCAGGCCGAAAGCCCGCGGCTCAGCAGGCGCGAACTGACATAATAGCTGGTCCGCACACGCCGCTCGACACCCAGCGCATCGCGGACGACCAGCGTCACCTCGCCCGCTCCCGTCACGACGGGAATCTGGTTGATCGAAAACGGCCCCTGGTCGACCTGTCCCTGATACCGCAGCGCATCGTTGACGAGAAGTTCGACGTTCGACGGCACCGCTGCGCGATCGGCGAATTCGGGAACGGGAAAGGTTACCAGGTCGGGCTGGAGTCCGAATTCGGTGCCCAGCCGGACGCCCCCGAAGCGCACCTGCCGCGTCCATTCACGCGCGTCGGTCACGGTATCCCCAACAACGAGACGCATCAGATGCTCGGGAAAATCACGCAAATAATAAGTGTCGAGGCGCGTGAACCGATTGGCCCCGCCGGTGCGTCCGGCGGTCATCGTCGTTGCGACGAGCCCCCACTCGTCCGAAACGCCCGCTTCCAGAAACACGCCGCCGGTGACCCGGTCATCGGCCTCGAGCGAGAGATCATAGTTGAGGAACGCCGCAAAGGCGCCCGCCGTTGGCTTGACGCGCGCCGGTCCCGGGCCGATGCGTTGTGCTGCAAAGCGGTCGGCGGGAACGGTCAAATCCAGTCGCTGGTTCGCCATATCGAAGGTCGCCACGACACCCGGAAGCGCGGACAGCGCAATCATCGCTTCGCCATCGATCATGCGCGGCGCGGCGCCGCCGGTCTCGATCCGCCAACTCGCGACATCCAGCGCCCGTATCCAGAACGCGCTGCCGATCCGCGCCACGACATATTGCCCCTCGCGCACCGTCCCGTTGATCGAGATTTCGACCGTCATCAGGTCCGGCCCCCCTTGGCTTTCGGGCTGCAGCAGCGCCGCGTCCTGCGCTCTTGCCGGAACACCGAGCAGAAGGCCCAGAACGCCCACCGCAGCGCTAAGGGCGCCCGGCTTCACGCCCGGCTGCTTCCATTACCAGATCGACCGACAGGTCGGACTGATCGGTCATCGCTTCGACCTTGAATTTCTCGCCGGTGCGCGGGAGATCGCGGGCGTCGAACAAGACCTGTCTGGTCGTCCCGGGCAGCAGATAGACCGACATGTCCTGCGGCGGCGGCACCGTTCCGCCCGCCACGCGCTTCAGTGTCAGGCGGTTGATCTGGATATGCACATTGCCTTCGTTGCGGACCGTGAACGCGATCTTGCCTGCCGCTCCCGGGGCGGCCCGCCAGTTAAGGCTCGCGACGGGCTTTGCAGGCGGCACGAACACCGGCACGCTGATCCGCAGCAGAGTGCGGACTTCCCCTGGCAGACTGGGCCGATCGGTCGGCACCTCCTCCAGAAAGACGCGATACGCCTTTTCGGTTTCGCCGGGCGAGGTGCGGAGCCCGAAGCGCGCGATCTGCACGCTGCGCGGTCCGATCTCGAACAGACCCGGATTGGCGAGCACATCGCGCGTCTCCTCATAGACGTCATTGCCGTCCACCTGCTTCCACGCGACGAGGCGCAACTGAACGCGCGTCGGCTCGTCGCTGTCATTCTCGATCGTCATCGTCTGCACCGGCTGATCGCGGGTCAGTTCGACGCGCACCGGAAACAGTTTCAGAACCGCAGCATCGAGCGCGACGGGAGCGAGCATGGCGACAAGCGCCGCCGCCATGCACATGGGCATCCGCATGACCGCGCCCCTAGTAGTTTACAGTGACGGTGATCGTGTCCGTATAATTACCCGCCGGGACATTCTGTCCGGCGGGTACGCGGCCATAGACCGTCAGTGACGAGGCCGCGATCGGGGCGGTCGTGGGCGCCGGTGTATTGGTGCCGGGCGTATTGCCCCAGTTCGTCGTTCGACCCGCTTCCTGATAGAGCGCATAGTTGAGCCGGTTGGTCCCGTTGCTCATCTGCCGCGTCGTGACCGTCGCGGCCGGCGCGGTCCCTGCGTTAAGTCCGACTGTGAAAGATGTGCCGACCGTGCACAGCACCGACAGCGTCGTCGTTGCGTCGAGCGGCGTCGCGGCGGTGGGATTATAGCTTCCGAACGCCAGCGGATTGGCCGTGACGGAACAGGATGTCAGCACCGTCGCAGTCACCGGAAAAGTAGTCGTCGCTGTCTGCGCACTGGCAGGCTGCGCGGCCCAAAGGGCACCAAAAAACATGGCACATGTTATGACAGAGAAACGCCTGGACATCGAAACCTCCCTTTCGGCCGTTCCTCCCCTTCCCCGTTGATCGTTAAAACAAATTTGCAGGCGGATAGTTGCACAAATACTCAATGTTACTTCAGACATCGTTAACTTAACACAAGTCTCCTGAATTTCGCGCACGATTAAAATAAGTTGCGCAATCTTCAGAAGGATATTTCGATGACCATCGATCGCTCCATATCGGATGCTTTTCTCGATAGTTCATATCTTGCCGGCGAGCTGTCCGTCGCTTGATCGGACGACGCATCGCTGGACCGGCGTGCGACCGGACAGGAAATATGAACCTCCGCCTTGCCTCGTCTTGCCCCCGTACCGGAGTCGATCGTGCACGGCGCGACCACCCGCGCACCGATTGCAAGCTGTCCGCGCGGCGGGCGCGCACCTGCCGGGTGTGAGCACAACGCGACGATCGCCGCCATCGCCAGACCACCCGAAAATGCCCCGTTCATTTGCCCTCGCCGCGTGCCAAGACCCTTAGGTTGCTAAAGATATACGGCGGCCCGATGGCAAGAAAAATGCGTCGATCCGAAAAAATTTGCGCCAAGGGCATTGCCATATCCGAACCACCATGATAGCGGCCCGCTCTCTTCGCGAGACAGGGAGTTTTCTCCGTCTCGCAAGGAATGCCGAAACCGGCATGTGGACGCATAGCTCAGTTGGTAGAGCAGCTGACTCTTAATCAGCGGGTCCTAGGTTCGAGCCCTAGTGCGTCCACCACTTCCTTGAAATCATTGGAAATTTTCGCAGACCTGAAATCCGGTCGAAACTCCGCTCGAATTAGATCGGAAAGCGCCGCACAAACCACAGATTTGACGCCGCGAAATCAGCCATTTTTCAATGCTGTAGCGCTCCGCATTTGCAACGAGTTTGTAGGTTCGGATTGCCTATCCTTGGATGCTGCTTCCATTTTTGAGGCAAATTTGCCGGACGATCGGGCAACCCGATCATGCGGGCGATCGATAGGCCGGGTCTCTATCGATCAGAAATGGCCGCAATCCTGATCGATAGACGCGCTCACTATCGATCATGCAGCACGTCGGGTAACTAACGGCTAGCGAACACGCCGCCAAGCGAGCGAACCTGCCCGTCCTAAAATGGCCGATAGCGGTCAGGCCGCTAACCGGGAGTGAAGGATATGGCGGACATTTCACTTCCGTCATACTTCCACTCAGCTAGACACTGCTTGCCCGACTAAAATAATCGGTTGGGCGATTTGTGGAGGAGCGACGAGGATGAGCCGACGCAGCCGCCGTTTCGGAAAATATCGTGGGACCGTGATCAACAACGTCGATCCTGAAATGATGGGTCGGCTCCAGGTGATGGTCCCTGACGTGCACGGAACTGTGCCTGCGCCTTGGGCGATGCCGTGCGCGCCTGTGGCCGCGCCCGACGGCGGCATGATTGCAATCCCTCCGATCGGTTCAGCTGTCTGGGTCGAGTTTGAACGAGGGGACGATAGCCTTCCGATTTGGGTGGGCGGTTTCTGGCCGGCAGGGGTCAATTTTGCACCGTCGGTACAACCATCCTCGTTAGGCATCGCGCTGCAGACGCCGGGTGGCCATAGCCTTATCATTAGTGATGCACCGGGCCCGGCAGGCGGAATTAGTTTGCGGACGGCAGCGGGAGCTGCCTTGATCCTCGACGAAACCGGAATCCATATCTCGAACGGACAGGGTGCATCCGTCACAATGGTCGGTCCCACGGTGTCAATCAATAACGGCGCCTTGGCGGTAATCTGATGGGAAGTCCGCTGGTCACGTCAGGTGCGCTGGCGATATGCCCTCACGGGGGGAGAATCGTCCTCACGAGTAACGCTCGTGTGTTCGCTGACGGAGCACCGGTCCTTACAATGCTAGATGAGGGACTGATCGCGGGCTGCTCCATGCTGGCAGGCGACCGTCCGAACCCTTGCATCTCGGTAAGATGGACGGGACTTGCCACCCGCGTCCTGATCAATGGCCAACCGGCGGTTTTGCACCCGGCGGCTGGCATCTGCCTTGCCGGCGGCCAGGCGCCTGCCGGGCCAGTTACCTTGGTCGCCGGACAAACACGCGTCATGGCAGTTTGATCTGAAACATAGGGCAACTCGTTGCTGCCGAAATTGGCCGTTAGCAGTCTGTCGGCTTCAAGAACCATTGGCGGAATAGGTTCTGAGGCGATTTGCGAACTCGCGACCAGCTGCGCTTGGCATAAGCAGGATTGCGCTAAATTAGCGTGTCGCGGCGACTCCCATTCTGAAAGCGAAGATAGTTTCAGCCGACGACGACTGGACGGTGAGACTGCCGCCATGCGCTTTGGCGATCGTGGAGGCGATATAGAGTCCCAAACCGAGGCTTCCGCTCGCGTGGGATTCGGCGCCTTGCTCGAAAGGCTGGAACAACGTCCCGCGCACGTGCGCCGGAATCTCGGGGCCATTGTTCGTTACCGACAAGATGAATTCATCGTCGCTTTCGCGGCACTCGACGACGACGGGCGTGCCCTGCTCACCATGAGTGAGCGCATTACCCACGAGATTGGATACGAGTTGGCCGATTCGCTGGGCATCGCACATGAGTGGCGTGGCGGAATCGCAGTCCAGGACGATGTCTCGTTCCGGGTGGGCAATAGCAAGTTCATTTACGATCTGCGTTACGATTGCTTCCGGAGACTCTGCCTTGAAGCGGAGCGGGAGATCACCGACCAGTCGCCCTCGCGCGAAATCGAGGATATTGCCGACCATGGCATTCATGCGGTCGATAGTTGCCTGCATAGCCGACATGATGAATTCGGCCCGCTTCTGGTCGGGCGCCCGCTTCATCAAGGAAAGCCCGGCCTCGAGTGCCGCTAGCGGATTGCGAAGATCATGGCCCAGGACAGCGATGAACTGCTCGCGCTGGATTCCGGTCTGGCGCTCGCGACCCAGATCCGCCTGCGTTTCGGAAAGCTGCTGCCCCATTCCCAGATGAAAGCCGATCAGGTCGGCGAACATCCGGAAGATGTTGCGCACCTCGGGTCGGTCAAGATTGCGTGGTTCAGGATCGATCGCACACAGGGTTCCGAAAAAACGCCCGTCGGGAAGAATGATCGGAAAGGAGATATAGCTGCGGAACCCATAAAGTGCAGGGGTATGGTGGCTGCAGTAAACAGCGTCCTTGGCGACGTCAGGGATGATGACGGCCTGCCGGCTCTTACGTATCTCATGGCAAATCGTGGTCTCAAGCTTTAACTCGCCGCCCGGTTCGAGGCCGAATGCGATGTCGTCCTTGACGCTGCACGCGACCCAGCGCTCCCCGGTAACGCGGGCAATGGCGGCAAAGCCCATCCCCGTTACGCGGCAGACGGTATCGAGGATGGCCGGCACGACATCGATCGCACGGATCGCTTCGACACTGCTGGCCGGGTCGATTTCCACTTGCCCTCCGTAATTCAGCGCGTTTTGACGTCGCTACAAATCGAACTAGACGGCAGTGACGCGCCTGCGTCAATCGCGAACGCCAGCCTGTTGGTCATAGCGCCGGGCACGGCAGAGGGCGGGATTTCAACTGGAGAGCAAGGATTTTGGCGGTAAGTTCCTTCGCGCTATGGGGTTTGCGAAGGAACTGCTCCTGCGGGGGGAGCGACGTTTCGCTCACGCGCGCACCACCCGAGGCCACGAGTATTTTGATATCGGGCCATCGCTCGCGGATGCAGGTCCCGAGGCCCAGCCCGTCCATCGAACCGGGCATCTCGATATCGGTGAAGACTATTCCGATCTCGGACCTTCGCTCGAGCAAGACCATGGCCTCGTCGGGACCGGACGCTTTCAGGGCGATATATCCCTCGTCTTCGATGATGCCGAGAGCCAGCATCAAAATCAGCGGATCGTCCTCGACGACGACTATATGCGAGACCGGCATCAAATTCTCCTTGCGGCCCAACACCGCAAAGCCGGATCGGCACCTCATGCGCGTCCCACACGGGGCAGCTGGGGAAGCAACGCCCGGGATGGCGATTTGTCCCACGGTTTGTCCGATATCGTCCCCCTCGACCTACTTTCGCCTCCCTTCGCAGCTTTCGACGTCGCCATCCGTATGAAAGACGAAGGATCCGCCTTTCGTACGACTTCCATCAAGGGCTCCCAATCAATGATTCAAATCATCGCACCGCGCAGCGGCACGGCCTTTTCCTTGCGCAAGGGCGAAATCTTGCGGGTGATCGATCCCGAAGGCGGCCAAGTGAGCGATCTGCTCGCCTTCATGCTGGATGACATCCGCGAAGCGCTCTCGAACGGTCGGACGTTCGATTATGAAGAGACGATCCGGCTCACGACGGGAAACCGGCTCTGGTCCAATCGATCGAACCCGATGCTCGAAATCGTCGAGGACAGCGTCGGCACGCATGATTTTCTGCTGACGCCGTGCAGCGAGGCGACGTTCCGCCATTTCTATGCCGACAAGCCGGTGCATCGCGGCTGCTTCGGCAACCTCGCCGACGCCCTCGCACCTTTCGGAATCGACGAAGACGCCATTCCGGTTGCCTTCAACATCTTCATGAATGTCCCGGTGGATGCGACGGGAAAACTCAAGGTGTTGCCGCCGCCCACCGCACCCGGCGACTATATCCGGATGCGCGCGCTTAGCGATCTGGTGATCGGCCTGACCGCCTGTTCGGCTTACGACAGCTGTGGAGGCAGTTTCAAACCGATCCATTATGAGATCAATCGCTAGGGCACGGCTGCTACTATTGGCGCCTTCGGAAAACCGGGTTCCGCGAAGTGAGGCACGCGATGAAATGCTGGCCGCCGCAACTTGCCGGCAAATGACCCTTGCGATGGCCTCTAGTCAGATCGCGTCGATCGACCGCGCCGTCTCTCTCGCCTCAGATCATACAGTCAATCGCCAGTCTGCGCATGCGAAGCCGCAACGGCCTTCGATTCGGGAGATTCCTTCTGACGGAGGAAGATCGAAAGCAGCACGAGCACCGCGGTCGACAGAAATTCGCTTTGCCAGTTCTGGAAGGATTCAAACCACAGTTGCGGATCGCCAAGATAGGCGATTGTCGAGAGCGCGGCCTCGCCATGATCCTTCGCTTCGATGGCCGCAGCGCGCGCGCTTTGCGTCCAGTGCATCACGAAGGAGAGAAGGAAGAGCAGGAACAGTGCGATGCCGAGCGAGCGGGCATAGAG
>Ga0247823_10004808_pt1 | contig 10769 bp, 9 predicted proteins | sample 13C_PalmiticAcid_2_FD_192426 | JGI IMG/M metagenome (GOLD analysis project Ga0247823, IMG submission 192426) | Soil microbial communities from agricultural site in Penn Yan, New York, United States - 13C_PalmiticAcid_Day30 | ecosystem: Environmental > Terrestrial > Soil > Agricultural land...
CCAAGGTCCCCGGCACGGGCCGCCAGATCGGTTAGGATCGGTGTCGCTCACTGAGCGGCCCCCCGTGCCGGGGACCTTGGCGTTCGGCCACTTGGGGGCGATTGATCCACCTCCAAAGGAGAGGCTGATGTCGGCAGAAGCCAGGGCCTGCCCCAAGTGCCAGGGCCAGATGGTGCGAGGCTTCCTTCTGGGCGGGCCCCTCATCGCTTCCTGGTTCGAGGGAGAGCCGAGGAAGGGCCTCCTCGGCAACATCAAGTTACCCGGTCCTCCACTGACGAGTGCCGCGTACCGCTGCGTGGAGTGCGGCTACCTGGAACTGTACGCCGGCCAAGAGTACGACCCGAAGTGACCGGGCCGCACCCGGTCCTGCACCTGACCGCCCCCGCTGATCGGTTTTGGTTGTGCCGAGTCCCTCGGCGGGGGCGACAGGTGAACTCGTTGTTCGGCGGCGGAGGGATCGCGCTCAATGACCGGTGACGATGGGGCGACAGCGCAGGTTCGCGACCCACACGTGGTACTCGGGTTCGGCGGCTACCGCGTCCCTGTGGATGTGCTCCTGCTCCACGATGACACGGCGGACGTCGCGACCCTCCGCCCGGCGTTCGAGGCGCTGTGCGAGCAGTTCCGGCCGGACGGGGCGACTTATGACTTCCGGCGCGCCTTCGGGCACTGGCCGGAGTTCGGCCAACCGCCGCTGGCGTTCGCACGGCGGAGGCCCGCTGGGACCTGGACTACGACGGGGTCACCTTCCGCGGCGGACCGGTCGGCGACCGGGTCGAGCACCGGTTCACCGTCCCGGCTGGTTCTAGGTCGCAGTGCAGGCCGGCGGCTAGACACAGATGGCCTCGGGCCAGAGGTCGTGGAACGCGAACTTGCGGGCCGCGTACTCGGACCGGCCGCCGTGCCCGTGGAACGCGAACACGACCGGCCGCTTCCTGTCTGACTTCGGCGGCAGGTAGACGAGGGCCGTGCGCGTCTGGTCGCCGACCTTCCACTCCACCTTCTCGAGCTTCGACAGGTTGGCCTTGGACGCGCCGAGCTTCTTGCGGAGGTGCTTGAGCTCTCGCGATCGAACGTCCCGGTCTTCGGCGGGTCGACCTTTTCGCCCTTCGGCGGCGGGTCGTCGGCCCGGGCCAGGACGACCAGGGAAAGGGCCAGGCCGAGGCCCGACAGGAATCGGCGGCGGGACATGGATGGTTCCGTGCGGACGGCTCGTCAGGAACAACCCGCGGGCGGGCGGGCAATTACACGGAAACTACTCCGACGGCCGCGGCGCCCCGAATAGACTGCCCTCGCAACAATCCGCTGAGGCCCAAGCCATGTCCGAGTCCGCCGGGTTCGCCATCCTCGTCGGCGGAGTCGTGGTCATCGTCCTCGGATTCCTCTGGCTCGTCCGCAAGGCGTTCGGCACCAGCAAGCTCTGGGGCTTCGGCTCGCTCCTGATCCTCCCGGTCGCGGTCGTCTACGCGATCGCGTACCGCCGGCGGGCGCTCGGCCCGGTCCTGGTCATGCTCCTCGGCGGGGCGGTGATGGCCTCGTCCATCGTCATCAACCGCGTCTACCAGCCGCCGAAGGAAGCCGTCACCGAGGACAAGGGGGGCGAGTCCCGCGGCACCTTGACCGGAGCGTCCGAAACCGATGTCGTTGCGTACCTCAAAGCCCACCGCAACGCGGCGGTCCTTCAGATGGCGAACCGGGCCGACGTGACCGATACGGTACTGATCGAACACGTCGGCGGAATGCCGAACCTCGGCGAACTCGACCTGAACGACACCCCGGTCACCGACGCCGGGCTCGCGGTCCTCGCATCGCTTCCCAAGCTGGAGAAGCTCCGCATCGCCCGGACCAGGGCGACCGCGGACGGGGTCGCGAATCACGTCCTGACGAGCCCGACGATCGTCGAGATTGACGTGGGCGGGTTGAATGTGCCCGGGAAGGCGCTCCGCGACTGGAGGAACGCCGACCCGATGCGGCGGAAGTACGTGAACTGAAGGAGAGGCCATGTCCCTGACGCTCATCGAAGACGCGGCCGGCGACCCGCGGAATGCTGCGTTCCTGTGCGCCGCCTGCGAGTTCGCGTACTTGCCCGCGGACGAGGGGGCGAAGTCGTACCGCGAGACGCTTGGCCTCGAAGCGACCCTGTACAGTACGGACAACACGCAGGCGTATCTCGCCCACAACGACGACCACGTGGCCGTCGCGTTCCGCGGCAGCGAGAGCCCGACGAGCATCGACGGGTTGAAGGACTGGCTGCTGACGAACGCCCTGAACCTGCTGATCCAGCCGCAGGGTGAGCTGTCCACCGAGTTCGTGGCGGCGGGTGTCGGCGCCCGCTGGCACCAGGGCTTCGTGTCCGCGATCACCGAGATCTGGCCGACGCTTTACCCCGCGGTGGACGCCGAGCTGAAGCGGAAGGACCGGCCGCTGTGGGTGACCGGCCACAGCCTGGGCGGGGCGCTGGCGGCGCTGGCCGCGTGGCTGCTCAAGCGGAAGTTCTTGAACGTGCATCAGGTGGTGACGTTCGGCGCCCCGATGGTCGGGAACAAGGACGTGGCCGACGCGATCGGCCGCGAGTTCCCGGGCAAGATATTCCGATACGTGAACTCCCCCGACCCGGTGCCACTGCTCCCGATGATGAGCCTGGTAAGTACCGAGTACCTGCACTGCGACAAGCTCGTCGGCCTCGGCGACGAAACCGGGGCCGCGAACCTGCTGGTCTATCTGAAGGACGCGGCCGGGGGCGTGGTGGAAGGGGTTTTCTCGGGGGACATCCAGGAGAAGGTGTGGGGGGCGCTGAAGGGCAAGCTGAACGCGCACTTCCTGACGGACTACCGGGCGCTGATTGCACCTCAATAGAGGTTAACCCCCGACCGCTCACACCAGTAATTTCTTAACAACCTCGCCATGCACGTCCGTTAACCGGAAGTCGCGGCCCTGGAAGCGGTACGTCAGCTTCGTGTGTTCCAGCCCGAGCTGGTGCAGGATCGTCGCTTGTAGGTCGTGGACGTGGACCCGGTCGGCCGTCGGCGAGAAGCCAAACTCGTCCGTCTCACCGAGCGAGATCCCGGGCTTGATCCCGCCGCCGGCCAGCCACATCGTGTATGCGTCGATGTGGTGGTTCCGGCCGACCGTGTCGCGGGCCTCGCCCATCGGGGTCCGGCCGAACTCGCCGCCCCAGACGACCAGTGTCGAGTCGAGGAGGCCGCGCCGCTTCAGGTCCGCGACCAGCGCCGTCATCGGCCGGTCCACCTGCTCGCACACCGCGTCCAAGCCCTTGTCGAGGTTGTTCACCGAGTCGCCGTGGTGATCCCAGTCGGTGTGGTAAAGCTGCACGAACCGCACGCCCCGCTCGACCAGCCGGCGGGCCAGCAGGCAGTTGTTGGCGAACGACGCGGCCCCGGGCTTTGCCCCGTACTCCTCGAGTGTCTTCGTAGTCTCCTTCGACAGGTCGATCAGCTCTGGGGCACTCGTCTGCATCCGGAACGCCATCTCGTAGGACGCGATCCGCGTGGCGATCTCCGGGTCGCCGGTCACGTCGAGGCGGTCGGCGTTCAGGTCGCGGACGGCGTCGATCACGTCCTTCTGCCGATCCCGCGAAACTCCGGGCGGCGACGACAGGTTGATGATCGGGTCGCCGCCGGACCGGAACGGTACGCCCTGGTAGGTCGTCGGCAGGAAGCCGCTGGCCCAGCACGCGGCCCCGCCGCGCGGCCCCCGCGGACCGGATTGCAAGACGACGAACCCGGGGAGGTCTTTCGACGCGCTGCCGAGCCCGTAAGTGACCCACGACCCCATCGACGGCCGGCCGAACTGCGGGCTGCCGGTGTTGAAGAACACCTTCGCCGGGCCGTGGTTGAAGACGTTCGTCGCGACCGACCGCACCCACGCGACGTCGTCCACGACCTTCGCGAAGTGCGGCAGGCAATCGGACAGCCACGTCCCGGTCTTGCCTCGGCGGGCGAACGTTCGCTTCGTCCCGAGGAGCTTCGGCCGCTCCTTGGAGAACGTGTTCATGAAAGCGAACCGCTTCCCCTTCACGAACGATTCGGGGATCGGCTGGCCGTGCAGCTTCTGGAGTTCGGGCTTCGGGTCGAACAACTCGAACTGGCTGGGCCCGCCGGCCATGAACAGGAAGATGACCGCATTCGCCTTCGGGGCGAAGTGCGACGGCTTCGGCGCGAGCGGGTTAGTCGCCGGTGCGTCGGCCCGCAGCATAGAGCCGAGGGCCATCGCCCCGAGGCCGATCCCACAGTCGCGGAAGAAGTGGCGGCGCGTCTCGGTCAGCGGGTCGGTGTGCATGGTCATTCGCGCGTAATGAACTCGTCGAGGTTCAGCAACACCCGGGCGACCATCACCCACGCGGCCCTGTCCGGGGCCGCGGGCGACACGGCCTTGGCCTCCGCCGGCCGCGCTTGCAGGTCCGACTGCTGCCGCGAGAGAAATGCCTGCAAGCGCGCTTCTTCGCGCGGGCTCGGCTCGCGGGACAGGCAAACGCGGAAGGCGTGTCGCAGCTTCGCCGTGTCGTCGCCGGCCACTTCGCGGTCGATCCGGGCGGCGAGGCCCTGGGCGTACTCGTAGAAGCCCTCATCGTTGAGAAGCGTTAGTGCCTGGAGCGGCGTGTTCGACCGGTTGCGACGGGTGCAACTCGTACTCGCGTCGGGGGCGTCGAAGGTGACCAGTTGCGGGTGCGGGGCCGACCGCCAGAAGTACGTGTACATCCCGCGGCGAAAGCGGTCCTCGCCGGTACTCTCCTTCCAGTTCTTGTCCACCTGGGTGAACCGGTAGACCCCATCCGGTTGCGGGGGGTAAACGCTTGGCCCGCCGACCGAGGGCGACAAGAGGCCGCTCGCGGCCAGGGCGACGTCGCGGACCGACTCGGCGTACACCCGGATTCGCGATTGCCGGGCGAGCAGCCGGTTGCGGGCGTCGACCTTCTCGAGGTCCGGCCGGGCCTTCGACGACTGCCGGTAGGTCGCGGACGTGACGATCAGCCTGTGCAGCGCCTTGACGGACCAGCCGCGGGCCACGAACTCGGAGGCGAGCCAGTCGAGCAGTTCCGGGTGCGACGGCGGGGTCCCCTGCGTGCCGAAGTCGTTCTCGGTCTCGACAATCCCGGTCCCGAAGAACTGACCCCAGGCCCGGTTCACGGTGACCCGTGGGGTGAGTGGGTTGTCCGGGGACACCAGCCATTTCGCAAGGTCCAACCGATTCGCGGCTGGCCGTGTTACAGGGAGTGCCGAAATGTACCCGGGCTTCACCGGCACCCCGGGCCGGGTGAAGTCGCCGCCCAGGAGCACGCGGGTGTCGCGCGGCGGCTTGCGCTCGCGGACGACCATCGTCGTGACCGGCATCGACTCGCGGGCCTTCAGCGCCGCCAACTCCTTTTCCAGCGCCTTCCGCCGGTCGAGCAGGGCGACATGCGCCGCGGCCATCATCGGCGTGGCATGCCCGACGACGTGGCGGACCGCGTCGATCTTGCGGTGGGCCGCGTCGAGCGTCGCAAGTTGCTTCGGGTTCCGGCCGTTCTCGGCGACCAGGAAAATCGCCGCGATGTTCTTGGGCAGCGCCGGCCAGGTCGCATCCGTCAGGCCGCGTTCCCACTTCGTCACCCCCTCCGGCGACGTCGGGTCGATCTCCCGCAACAGCCTGGTGACCTGGTCGATCGCCAACCGGAGTTCGTTGCGGCGGGCCGCCTCCTCGGGGGACTGGATGTTGATGTTCGGCTCGTCACAGTTATTCAGGAACGCGAAGAGCTGGTAGTACTCCTTCTGGCTGATCGGGTCGAACTTGTGGTCGTGACACTGGGCGCAGCCGACCGTCAGGCCCAGCCAGACGGAGCCGGTCGTGTTCACCCGGTCGATGACCGACTCGATGCGGAACTGCTCGACGTCGATCCCCCCCTCCTGGTTGATCATCGTGTTGCGGTGGAACCCGGTCGCGACGAGCTGGTCGGTCGTCGGCTTGGGGAGCAGGTCGCCGGCGAGTTGGTGGATCGTGAACTGGTCGAACGGCAAGTCCGAATTGAACGCGTTGATGACCCAGTCGCGGTACTTCCAGATCGACCGCGGGGCGTCGATCGTGAACCCGTTCGAGTCGGCGTACCGGGCCCCGTCGAGCCACAACCGGGCCTGCTGCTCGCCATAGTGGGGCGACTTCAACAGCCGTTCCACGGCCCGCTCATAAGCATCAGGGGATGGGTCCGCCAGGAAGTCATCGACTTCCCGGAGCGTCGGCGGCAGCCCGGTCAGGTCGAGCGTGACGCGGCGCAGGAGCGTGACCTTGTCCGCTTCCGGCGACGGCCGGAGCCCGTCCTTCGCGAGCCGGGCCCGGACAAAATTGTCGATCGGGTAGCGGCCCCCCTCGGCCGCCGGGACCGCGGGCCGCGTCACCGGCTGGAACGACCAGTGCGACGACTTCACCGGCCCGCCGCTCACGGCCTCCTCGGTCGCCGGGCCCTTCGCACCTTCTTCGACCCAGCGCTTCAGGACCGCGACCCGGTCCGCGGGCACGGTCCCCTTGGGGGGCATCCGCGAGACGTCCGGCTTGTCGCCGGCGATGGCTTGCAGGATGCGACTCTCACCCGGCTTGCCCGCGACGACCGCCGGGCCCGAGTTGCCCCCCTCCTTGATCCGCGCGTAGAGGTCGAGGCGCAGTTCCGCCTGGGCCTTGGTCGGACCGTGGCAGGAGACGCAGTGGGCGGCGAAGATCGGCCTGACGTCGCGCGTGTAGTCCACCGGGGCGGCGGACACCGGGAGCGCGCAGGCCAGGGCCAGGGAGAGGACGTGGAAAGTCATCGTTCGTCCGGGGAGGCGGACAGGCGGGTGACCATCAGAATAGCCGGTCCGGCCGGCCGCGGGCACCCGAATCCGGGCCGCGGTCACCACGCCGGGTCTTCGGGCCACTCCCGCAGGCCGGCCAGGTTCGCGCCCTTCAAATACGGTGACGCCGCGAGCGCCTCGCGGCCGCGGGCCGTCAGCCCGGTCTCCGTGACGTCGAGATACCGGAGGTTGGCGGCGTACGGCGATTCGGCCAGGGCGATTGCCCCGTCGTCGCCGATGCGATTCTGATAGAGGTGCAGCAGCCGCAGCCGGGCGAGCCCGCGCCACTCGGCCACGCCCCGGGCCCCGTCGGGACCGAGGTCGTTCATCCCAAGATACAGTTCCGTCAGCGACGGAAGGAGCTTGGATTCGGTGAGCGGACGGACGGCGTTGTCGTTCAGCCGATTGCTCCGCAGGTCGAGGGTCGTCAGGTTCGCCAGGGTCTTGGATTCGGATAGGGCTTTGACCCCGCCGAGGCCGACACCGGTAAGCCGCAGGTGAAGCCTGGTCAGTCCCTTGAGCCGTTTTGACTCGGCGATTGCCTGCACCCCGCCGACATTGATCTTGTGCCAGTTCAGGTTCAGGTGCTTCAGGTTCGCCGCCCAATTCGCCGCGGCCAATTGTTCGACGTGGGCGGTCGTCACGACCGGCCCCTCGGCGTCCAGGTCGAGCCGTTCCAGGTGCGGCAACCGGCCCTCGAGCAGCGGGGCCAGGTCCACGACCGCGAACCCGCCGGCCACCGACAGGCCGGTCAGCTTCTTCAGCCCCGGGGCCATGAGCACGGTGCGTAGGTCGCCCGGGGCGAGCCGCCCCCCCAGGGTCAGGCTGCGGACGCGGGGCCACAGCGGCGACGCGGCCAGGTCGGCCGCGCTCGCGTTCGCCGACCCCAGGCGGAGCACCCGGACGTGCCGGACCGGCGCCGTCGCGAACAGCTGATCGCCGTGCGACAAGAGCTTGGCGGCCCCGATCGTCACCGCGGCGACGAACCCGCGGCGGAACTCGTACTCCTTGGTGATCGCCGCGACCGGCTTCGCCCAGGCCGCCCCGTACCGCTTGAGCAACTCGCGCTCGCGGGCCTCGAGCGCCGGCCGCCTGTCGTCGTACTTCGGCCGCCGGGCCAGGTCGCACTGGACGCGGATGAACTCGGCCCGGTCCGAATCCCCGTGTTCGTCCAGCCAGTCCGCGTAGACGAGCCGCGGGGCGTCGTCCTCCGGGTCGGCCAGGATGGCGGCGAAGAGGGCCTGGTCGGTCATCAGCGGCGGGGGGGTTCGAGTATCGATCCTCCGGAACCATAGCACGGCCCCGGGCACCTACAATTGGTCGCCCCCGACACCGAGCGCATGGCCGATCCGATCCGCTACCGCGACCTGACCCACCCGCGCGACCCGGCCCTCGGGCCGGCCCGGCGGATCTACGAGACGACCCTCGACGAGGACGAGCGCATCCCGTGGGAGTGGCTCGCCCGCACCCCGCAGCGGCGGGCCGACTGGAACCCGGGCCAGCGCCGGCCCCACATCGTCGTCGCCGAGTCCGACCGGGTCGTCGGCTTCGGGTACGGGGTCTTCCTGCCGGGATACGGCGGGTACGTCTGCTACCTCGGGGTCGGGACCGGTCTGTTCCGCTTCCTATTCGAGCTGATCGAGGCCGCGGCCCGCGAGTCCGGGTCGCCGCTGCCGTTTGTGATCTGGGAGAGCCACCCGCCGGCCGACCCGGACCTCTGGGCGGCCCGGCTGCGGACGTTCGAGAAAGCCGGCGGACTCTGGGTCGAGGGAATCGACCTGCTAACCCCGAACTACATGCGCGAAGACGCCCCCCCGGTCGGGTTGCAGCTGTTCCTCCGGCCGTATGACGAACCGGCCGCGGACTTCGGCGCTGATCGCCTCCGCGCCGTCGCGACAGGGTTGTATCAACAGATTTACCGGCTCGACCCCGAGACCGACGCCCTGGCGGTGGAAACCCTGGCCCGGGCGGTGAACCCGCGGCTCGCGCCGGCGGTTAATGCGTTGGAGGTGGTTCGGCCCGATGGCGAATGACCAGGTCCTATCGGCCCGCTGGGTCTTCCCGGTGGACGCCCCGCCGCTCGCCGGCGGGACGGTCACGGTGCGGGCCGGCCGGATCGCCGCCGTCGAACCCCGGGGCGAGCGCACCCCGGACCTCGACTTCGGCAACGCCGCCATCATCCCCGGCCTCGTCAACGCCCATACCCATCTCGACCTGAGCGGGATGCGCGACAAGGTCCCGCCGTCGACCGACTTCGTCGGCTGGCTTCGATCGGTGATCGCCTACCGCCGGTCACAGCCGTCGGCCGCGGCCGACATTCAAACCGGGCTGTCCGAGGCGCTACGGTTTGGGACGACGCTGATCGGCGACATTTCGGCGGCCGGGGCCTCGTGGGACGCGCTCACGTCGGCCCCGACGTGGGGGGTCTGTTTCCGCGAGATGCTCGGCCTCCCCGCGGCCCGCGTGCCGACGGTGTGGGCCGACGCGGTCGCCTGGATGCACGACCACCCGGACACGCCGACGTGTCGCGCCGGGGTCAGCCCGCACGCCCCGTACAGCGTCCACAAGGCGCTGATCGAGGCCTCCGCCCGCCTGTGGCCGGTTTGCGTCCACTTGGCCGAGTCGGAAGCCGAGCGCGAGCTGCTCGACCGCCAGGCGGGGCCGTTCGTTCCCTTCTTGAAGGACCTTGGTGTCTGGGACCCGGACGGCCTGGCGCCGTCGTGGGACTGGGTCGCGTGGAAGGTGGCCCGCTCGCCGGCCGGGCTGCTCGCCCACGGTAACCACCTCAACGCGCAGACGGTCCCGCCCGGCGCGACGATCGTGTACTGCCCGCGGACGCACGCCGCGTTCGGCCACCCGCCGCACCAGTTCCGCGAGTTCCTCGACCGCGGCGTCCGGGTCGCCCTCGGGACCGACTCGCTCGCGTCGAACCCGGACCTCGACATCCTGGCGGAAGCCCGGCACGTGTACGCCACTGCCAGCATTCCGGGCGACGCGGTGCTTCGGATGGCGACGCTGAACGGGGCGGCGGCCCTCGGCTTCGGCGACGACACGGGCAGCCTGACGGTCGGGAAGTCGGCGGACCTGATAGTGGTTCCGTTGCTGGACGGCGAGGATCGGGACCCGGATTCGCTGCTCTTCGCGCCCGCCCCAATGCGGCGCCGACGGACCATGTGGCGCGGGGCGTGGCGCGGGTGACCCATCGTTAAGACCGGCCACGTCTGATGAACCCCGACCGGGGCTCTTACATTTCTCCTCCCTCTGACGCCGTTCGATCGAGGTCTACATTTCCGGGCGGCGGCGGCGCTCGGGGATTCCTGGCACGGGCTCGCCCGGTTCCGGATGGATACGGAGGGGTCCGCTCAAAGGGCGGGCCCGACGATCGACACCAACCGGACTCGGGAGGACATACCGTGCCCAAGACCTTCAAGCCCCGCCTCGCCGCCCTGGAGGGCCGCGAACTGCCTGCGGCCACCGTGACGGCGATCTTCACCGGCGACACCCTGAGGATCGAAGGGACCGAGGCCGCCGACGACATCCGCGTGCGGCAACTCGACGGCCGGGTGAGCGTCCCCGGTGTCCGCATCCTCGTCACCGCCACCCACGAAGAGGTCGCGGACCTGCCGGCCGATCGGGTCTCCCGGGTGGAGGTGATCGCCCTCGGCGGGAACGACATCGTCCGCCTGGGTGGCGACACCAAGTTCGACCCGCCGATTGCCCCGGGCGGGACCATCGACGGCGGGACCGGGGACGACACGCTGGTCGGCGGCGCCGGCAACGACACGGTCTTCGGGCAGGACGGGAACGACGTCCTGTCCGGCCGCTCCGGCGACGACGGACTCGACGGTGGCGATGGCAAGGACGGGCTCCGCGAGGCCGGGGACGCGGATTTCCTGCTCACCAACTTCGGGATGACCGGGGTCGGGGCCGACGCGGTCACCGGCGTCGAGC
>Ga0247823_10004809_pt1 | contig 10769 bp, 30 predicted proteins | sample 13C_PalmiticAcid_2_FD_192426 | JGI IMG/M metagenome (GOLD analysis project Ga0247823, IMG submission 192426) | Soil microbial communities from agricultural site in Penn Yan, New York, United States - 13C_PalmiticAcid_Day30 | ecosystem: Environmental > Terrestrial > Soil > Agricultural land...
GCCTTGTTGGTTACCTCGGTGATGCCAACCGACTTGGCGGCCAGTTCCTTCAGCTTGTCGGCGGTGGTGGAAAAGGACAGCGCATTGCGCGCGCGGTCGATCAGGGACAGTTCTTGGGTCACTGGTGATTCCTCAGTCGGTTGGTGAAGTAGGCATTGAACCGCTGCTGCTCGGGCAGCTTGGCCCGGAACTGCTGCAGTCGCTGGTCGTTGTCGAGCGGCTGGCGCGGCGGACGGCCGGGGTAGGTGCGCTCAATGGTTCGCTTGCTGAGTTGCATGTTGGTCTCCCTTGATGCAGGTCAGAACGGGGTAGATCGTGCGATCCGGCCAGACGAAGACCACGATGCCGGCGATCACGATGGCGTAGCAGGCGCACATGGCGAGGAGGTCGCGGCGTGTCATGCCTGCCTCCGCTGGTAGTAGAGCGAAGCGCCCATGAAAACGATCATGGCGAACACCATGCCGAAGATGGCACCGATCAGGAAATCAGCGCTCATGGCAAATACACAGGGCTGACCACGCGCTGGCGAATCTCACCGTACTGCATCGCGTAGTGGTGGCTGCTGCGCATGAAGCGGCGCGAGTGAGCCAGCAACAGGATCGGGTCCATGGTGTTCATCCGTTCGGTAACCATGCGGCCGGTGTCCTCGCGCTTGAAGGTGATGACGGGCCCGGTGTCTCGGCCCTTGACCCGGCGGCGTGCGAGACGGATGTGCGCTGCGGGCTTCAGGTCTTCCTTCGGCTCGGGCGCTTGGTCGCGGTCGAAGTCGCCGTGCAGCCAGTGGTCATAGTAGGTTGGCATCGTCGTAGCTCTCCGGCTTGGTGGTAGGGCGAGGCAGCGAGGTCGTTCCGCTGGCCTTCTCCCGTACCAACGCAACGAGTTTCCGATACCGGCCAAGTTCCGCCGGAGTCGCCTGCACGCCGCTCGTCGGATCGACGTACTCGATCTTGATGCCCTGGGGGGAGGTCTTGGTGGTGAGCGTCAAAGACATGGCCGTTTCTCCTGTGTGCCGCCGTATCTAACCATGGAAGCGAGGTGGTTGCAACACCTAAGCACATCGGTTAACGTGACTCATCCCAACCGCAGGAGTGAAACGTGGATTACGAAAAGCAGAAGGCACAGTGGAAGCGTCGTCGCGAGGCGATTCACTTCGCGCACGTCATCAAGGGCAAGTCGGTGCGTGACATCGCCAACGCCTACAACCTGACCACGCAACGCGTATCGGCCATCATCCGCGCCGAAAGGAAGTCCCTCAAATGAACCTAGACCAAGCCCGAGCCGAGCGCGATGCCGGCATGGAGCAGGCGCTGGATCACGCCGAGCGCGTGACCGACAACTGGGGCGAGATCGCCTATCAGTTCCTGACCAGCTTCGCGATGAATGCCAGCGGCAACTTCATCAGCGAGGACGTAAGCGCGGCTGCAGCGCAGGACCCGGAGTTCCCGGCGCCGCCGACCGATCGCGCCTGGGGGCCTATCTACAAGCGCGCCGCAAAGGACGGCTGGATCAAGCAGGTGGGCATCGGCCGTTCCCGTCGTCGTCACGCGAGCATCTGTCCGCTATGGAGTGCGGCATGAACCGCAAGCTCTGGCTGATCTTAGCCGCGGGCCTGCTGTTAGGCATGTGCTTCGGTGGCGTCCGCTGCTCGCTGAAGGTCAATCAACAGCCATCCGACCTAACCCGCCCCTGCAAAGGAGATGTATGAACGCCTGGCTGACACGATTCCGGCAGTGGCGATGCGATCACGAGTTCGCCATTGAAGACCTGCGCATGGTGAACCCTGACGGCGATAAGGATCGCGTGGAGTGGTCGTGCGCCATGTGCGGCAAGTCCTTTGCGGCTCACTGCGGCCTGGACATTTCACCGAAGAACGGCCCGACCTTCCGACGCTATCCGACCACGAGGCCGACCCCATGACCCGCACACCGATGGAGATGTCATGAGAGCTACGCGAAAGAAGGCTGCTCCTGGGGAGCTGCGTATGTTCCATGGCCGTCTACCTGACGAGTCTAGGCCCGATGTGGTAATTGCGTGGGGCGACGGGTGTAGCAAGAGAGACGGCGCCCTGCTGCACTGTGTTCTGGCGTCCAAGCGTCCGCCGATTGTTGGGGGTCGGGAGTGGGATCAAAGCCTACTAGATGAGCTTGTGTCGCGCGGCTATGACCTGACGACGCTAGAGTTCCGGATCAGGAAGAAGGCCTAGCCCCTTGCATCCCCCTGAGAGAGGGGGCGTGTGCAGTATGTTGCGCAGTAAAAGAGAAGGGCCCCGGATTACTCACGGGGCCCTTTTGCATCGGGGGACTAATCCGATGTTGACACGCGGCGGGGAAGCCGTACTATCTGAGGTGCGAACAGAGATAGTGGTCAGGACTATAGCACACCGGACAGGATGTGCAACATATTGCCCACTACCCCTAATCGCCCTCAGGGCGGGTTAGCTAATGGGCAGTTGTCGGCCGCACCCAAGACAGGCAACTACGGACCCCGGCGATGGGGCCTACCACAAGCAGGCGCGTGGCCCTGTAATGGCCGGGGCAAGCAAGTAAAACCGTTTTAGTGGACATGTTGGGTGACTGTCGGAGTGCCAGGATGGCGAACCGATGCGGACAGTAAACGGCCTGCGGAGAAACTAGGAAAAGCATCAGGTGTCCCAAAGGCCATCAAGTGACCCCTATTGCCTGAGGAGGCGATCATGAAGAAAGAACTGTTCTGGATTGGAATTATTTTGTGGTGGGTTGTCCTGTTTGGCTTCGCTGGTCCGTTTCTCATTTCAGCAGAAAGCACAATCGCGGTTCTGCTGGGGTTCGCACTGATCGGCGTAAGCGCGTACACCACCTATCGACTGATCCGCCGTAACTTCACAAAGAGGACTGACAATGCGCAAGATTCGACTGATCGTGGCACTTCTGCTGGTGGCGACGCTGGCAGCGTGCACGAAGGTTCCGGCCGGTAACGTCGGCATCAAGGTTTACCTGCTGGGCGGAAGCAAGGGCGTAGACATCGAAGAAAAAGGCCCGGGCCGTCACTGGGTCGGAATCAACGAAGAAATGTACCTGTTCCCGACCTTCACGCAGAACTACACATGGGCCAAGGACTGCCAGGAGGGTGACTGCACCAACGAAGAGCTGGGTTTCCAGACCGTCGAAGGCTTGGCGGTCACCGCTGACGTGGGTATCAGCTACCACATCGTTCCTGACAAGGCCCCGCTTATCTTCCAGAAGTATCGCAAGGGCGTGGACGAAATCACGGATATCTACCTGCGCAACATGGTCCGTGACTCGCTGGTCAAGAACGCATCCAGCATGCCTGTAGAGACGGTGTACGGCGCAGGCAAGACGAAGCTGATTGCGCAGGTACAGGCCGACGTGGCAAAGCAGGTGGAAGCCATCGGCATCAACGTGGAGAAAATCTACTGGGTCGGGGAATTGCGACTGCCGAAGGCCGTGGTGGATTCGATCAACGCCAAGATTCAGATGACCCAGCAGGCGCAGCAGGCACAGAATCAGGTCGCGAAGGCAAAGGCAGAAGCAGACATTCAGGTGGCACAGGCTACCGGAGCCGCTGAAGCCCTACGCATCCAGTCTGAGGCCGAAGCAAACGCCATCCGCGTCAAGGCCAACGCAATCACCGCGAACCCGGAAATCGTGCAGATGACGGCCGTGGAGAAGTGGGACGGTCACTTGCCGACGACCAATGCAGGCGGCGCGCTACCTTTCATCAACATCAAGTGATTGGCCGGGGCGGTCACCACGACGCCCCTTTGGCCGGCCCCTGCGCCGTCCTGCGTTCTTTAGGTAAACGGGAGAGGAAGTGATGAACGTTCGAGAGTTGAAAGAATTACTGTCGCAGTACCCGGATGACATGGAGATCGTAAACGGGCGATGCTCTGACTGGCAAATCATCCAGCCCGACGAGTGGCGCGTTATCAGCGGCGTCCCGAAGGATGGATGGGTTATGCGTTCTCATCCGACGATGAGCCCCGAGAACAAGGCGCAAGAAAGAGCCTATCTGGCTCTTGACGGAAATTAACGCAACCCCGCGCATCAGGTAGAGACAGGAGGGTGGGATGAGTGAGTACGACTTCGAGGGTTTGACCCGCGCGCAGATGACGCTTCTGACATATCAGGGTTGGTGGCAGTCTGACAAGGGGTTTCGCCCGCGTCCGAACGTCAACACGGTTGAGGGGCTTATGCGCCGGAATCTTCTGATTGAGCACGCGCGAGGAAACCCACCGATATACGAATACGAAGTGCCAACCGACGTACACATGGCGTGGTGTGCGTACTGCTCTGTCCGCTAACCCAACCCCCTACCAACTGACCCACAACACCAGGAGAGGATTATGGCTGACGATATCAAGGTGCTTGACGAGAAGGGAATGCGTGACCATGAGGTTCCGCGTTTCGACACCACGGATCAGTTGGTTGAGTATCTGGCCGCACTTACGGACAGAGAACACGACTACGGGACAAGCGCCTATGCGTGCAGTCTTGCCGCCGTCGCTGCTTTCAACTACATGGCGCGCAAGATGGGCATTACCGGCTTCCAAGCATCCTGTGCGGATATGGACGTCATCCGGCGCACGCGGCACATGGATGGCCCGTTCATGCTCCTGTGTGGTGGAGATGCGCTGTACCCGCAGTACGACATGCACGGAAAGCTGACCGAGTTCCTTGCTGACATCGCGCCGTGGCTGAAAGAGCGGGCAGAGAAGAACCTGGCCGAGGTCGAGGGCGCGCATCCCGCCGTCGAGGCTCACTGGCGCAAGTTGGCAGGCTAACAACCAACGCCGCCGCTCGGCGGGTAGGGGAGAAGGACTATGTCTGACGTTCAGCTATTCACATGCAAGTGCGTCCAGTGCGGCGAGAAGTACAGTTCTCAGGTCAACGTGGATCAGCTTTGCCTAGTCTGCGAGTTCAACGAGGACTTGTATGACGACGAGGACGAGCCATGATCTGCGAAACCAAAGACTGCGGGAGCGAGGCGTTCAACGAGGTTCTGACGTGTCGTCGGGTGGCGTGCTTATGCGACGCCTGTGCGGCTCATGTGTGGGGAGCAGCAACCCAGCGCGACGAGGTGTCGTCGGATTTGGAGGGGTTTTATGCTGACTGACTCCGAAGTTCTGGCGCTGATGGAGGGCGGCTGCAACCGGGCTGAGATCATGGCCGCTTGCCGGTGCGACGAAACGGTTGCCAAGGCGAAGATGGTCAAGGCTGTCATGTCCGGCGGCATCGACCAGCGGAACCCGCGCAGGATCATGCACTTGGGGCAGCAGGCGGGGCAGTTGGCCGGAAATTCTGCGGATTCGCGTGTTGGGTAGCATGGACAACATCAAGCCGAAAGACTGGCAGCAAACCGGCAATGGGCGGCTTTCTGAGAAACAGAGGCGGATGTTCAACGCGATCTGTCAGGACTTGCAGCAAATCCACTGGCACGGAAACAAGCTGAACAACGACGACTGGAGGCACCTGTTTAGCGCCGTCGCCGCTGGCCAGCGAATGATGCCGGGGTGGCAGTACGACGATGGCAGGCCGCCAGGATTCATCATGCTTGGGAAGTCGTCGCTGTCACTGACCCGTTCGCAGGCATCTGACGCGATCACCATGGCGATCCAGTTGGGCGATGACCCGGAATCGCAGGGCATCAAGGCGCCCAAGGTTCAGTGGTCGGACACGGTGTTGCTGGGCATGGGCTTCAATCCTGGAGACTTTCAATGAAATCCGAAGGCCAGCAAATCGATTTCATCGACCAGCAGCGCCTAGCTGGCGCATACAGGGTCGCGGCCGACTTCGTGCTGTACGACCCACACTTTCAGGACGAAGAGCGCCAGGAGCGCCGCGCGTGGTATCTAGAGCAAGCCGACAGGCTGGAGGGGAAGGGGTGAACTTCTACAACGAGATCGATCCCTTCGCCGCGCAGTGGATCCGGAACCTCATCGATGCCGGGCACATCCCGCCGGGCGTCGTAGACGAACGAAGCATTGAGGACATCAAACCCGATGAACTACGAGGATTTACCCAGTGTCATTTTTTCGCCGGCATTGCCGGGTGGTCCCACGCCCTGGCCCTTGCCGGATGGCCGGCTGATCGACCCGTGTGGACTGGCAGCTGCCCTTGTCAGCCTTTCTCCGCGGCAGGTAAAGGGGCTGGGTTTGACGATCAGCGGCATCTCTGGCCGGCCTGGTTCCATCTCATCCGCGAGTGCAGACCTGCAGTCATCCTTGGAGAGCAGGTTGCGAGCAAGGACGCAGAGCCTTGGGTCGACCTTGTACACGCTGACTTGGAAAGCGTGGGCTACGCCTTCGGGTGTGTCCCGTTCCCGGCTGCGGGCGTCGGTGCGCCGCACATCCGAGATCGAAACTACTGGTGCGGTGTCGGCCTGGCCGACACCGACCACGCGCGACTGGAAGGATGGCGGGTTCCAGCCGAACGTGCCATTGAACGCGCTGCTGGGCCGCGTGGCGTGGCTGACGGGATGGGACGACTCAGCGCCGAGCATCGAGAGCTGGCGAAATTGGCAGGACTTTCTCCGGTCAGTCTCAGACAAGCAAAAGCCAACCGAGTCGGAAGATTGAGGGGATATGGAAATGCGATCGTGCCTGAACAAGCGGCCGAGTTCATCGGCGCCGTGATGGAGCTGGCATGATCGTCTCCAAAGCTCTCCGCGACAGCGCCGGCCACCACGAAGCGTATTGCACGCTACAGATTGCTGGCGTTTGTGGCGACTCCACGACCGCCAAGACGGCGGGCAATGTCCTGTGCCATTTCCGTCTGCCTGGTGATGTTGGCGGCGCACAGAAGCCCGATGACCTGACGGCCGGTTTTGGCTGCGGACCATGCCATAGGGCAATCGACAGCAACGGCACAACGCACGGGATCGAGCGATGCTCGGCCGAGTGGTACGGCTACGTCATGCGGTCGATGGTGCGAACACAGCGGTTTTGGGTGGAGAATGGGTATCTGGCTGTGAAGGGGATGAAGTGACCAAGGAACTACCAACCGAACACGTTGAGGCCGTCGCCCTGATGAAGCTGGTCAGGATGCACGAGGGCCGTTACCCGCAGCTCCGTCTCCTGTTCGCGGTACCCAACGGCGGGGCGAGGAACAAGATCGTGGCCGGCAAGCTGAAGGCCGAGGGCGTCAAGGCTGGCGTGCCGGATTACATTTTCCCGGCATCCGCCCCCGGATACATTGGCCTGGCCGTGGAGTTGAAACGCCTGGACGGCTACGCGAGCCGCGAGCAGAAGCAGTGGGTGGAGTGGCTGCGTTCGGCCGGCTGGCGCGTTGAGGTGTGCCGCGGTGCCGAGGCGGCTTGGAAGGTCATCCGCGAGTACGTCGCGAGCATGCAGCCATGAGCGGCATGCACAAGGCCCGATCTCAGCGCCTGGCAGGCTGGGCCGAGGGGCTTGGCGAGACGGGGTGCCGCGAGTTCTTGGGCGCCGCGCGCGCGAAGCTGGTCGCCGCGTCCAAGGGTAGGCGCCATTCGTCTGGAGCAGCATCCGGCCTGCAGGCACAGATGGCCGCTTGCCGGCGGTTTTTGCGTCAAATGGGAAACAGGGGCAACCGTAGTCCGGAACAGGGAAAGGAAATGAATGAGGAAGCAAGACAATCGCCCCGTGGTGATCCCGCTTGGCGAGCCGGCGGTGATAGTGGCGGCGGCACTGGTGCTGGTGGCGGCCGCAGTCGCGATCCTGACCTGGCTCGGCTGGATGCCCGGCTGAGCCTGTCGCCTGATCTGCAGGCGATGCTGGATGCGGGCCGGCAGGTGTCCCGCGCGCTGTACGAACAGACCGGCCCGCAAGGGTAGGGTATAGTTCCACCGCCCCGCCGAGTTCAATCACCGATTGGGCTGGGAAACGGCGGGGCATCTTTTCATTCGCATGCGGCTTGTCGTCTATCCACCAGGGCGCGAGCAGGACACCACCGCAACGCGCAGCGCGCGCCGGTGGAGATGCCGGTTAAATTCCGGCCGGGCCGCAATCGAATGGATGGAATGCGCAGGCTGATGCGCTACAGGAAGGGCTGGATTCAGACCCTGCTACTGCCGGTTCTTGCCAGACAAGACAGTGGCTAAATCAGTTTCATGCGGGGGATCAGCTCCCGCCCATCCAGAATGCGGGCTTGGCCGAGTGGTCAGGCTCTGGCCTTCCAAGCCAGCAACGCCGGTTCGATTCCGGCCGCCCGCTCCATGTGCTACCCTCCGCGCGATACAACCGGAGCGCCGTATGCCGACCGATTCCGCCATTCGCGGGTACGTAACAGCCGGGCTCCGGCTGATGCCTGCCAGTTACGACAGCCTCCCCGCCAAGGTCCTGATGACGGCCATCGGCCTGCAGGAGTCCCGATTCGAGCATGCCGACCAGTTGGAGAGGGGCGGGACCAACACGGTCCTGGGCCCGGCGCTGGGGTTCTACCAGTTCGAGAAGGGCGGCGGGGTCAAGGGTGTGATGGAGCATCCCTCCAGCCGGAACCTCGCGCGCGAGGTGTGCGCCCAGCTTGCGGTGCCGTGGAAGCGCACGGACGTGTGGACTGCCCTGAAGTTCAGTCCGGCTCTGGCCAGCGTCTTTGCCCGCCTGCTGCTGTACACGGACCCGCGCCCGCTGCCGGCCGCGACCGACGTTGACGGCGGCTGGGAGTACTACATCCGGAACTGGCGCCCGGGCCGCCCCCACAGAGGAACGTGGTACGCATTCCACCAGCGGGCACAGCGGATGTGGGGTGCCTGATGACCATGCGCGAGGGGGAGCGTAGGAAGCTGAACATCCTGGAGGCCCTGATCATCGCATCGCTGATCGGCCTGGGTTCCATGATCATGTCCATGCGCGACAGCATCATCGAGATGCGCGGCGCGCAGGAGAGCACGAACAAGCTGCTGACCGGTATGCAGATGCAGATGGCAGGGGTTCCTGCCCTGGCCGACCGTGTCAGCCGGGTTGAGGTCCGGGTCGAGAACCTGGAGGAAGGGCAGAAAGAACTTCGCGCAACGAGGGGTCTCAAATGAGCCTGAACAGTCGGATCGTAGGTGCAACGGGCGTGGGCGGCGCGGCGCTGTTCATCGTGCTTGCGGGTAATCTGGACGAGATGGTGGCCGGCGTCGGCGGCATCCCTGCGCTGTTCCGGGCCTTTGCCGACATCATGCCGTCCGGATCCAGTGCCGTGGGGCTGGCCTTCGCGGTGTCGATCGCTTCGTGGCAGGCCGCGCTGCGGTACCTGCTGCCGGACAAGGCGGGCAAGCCGGCCGACTTCGCCGCCGAGACCCTGGCCATCGTGTCGTCCATCTGCGTGACGGTGGGCATGGCCTGGGGTTCGGACGCCAAGACCCTGTTGGTCGCGGTGGCGCTGGGCTTCATCGCCGGCAACGCGGGCCCGTGGGTGGCCAAGGGCGTGCGGTCGCTGTGGATCGCTTCCACGAGGCCGGCGCCGTGAGCTGGGTCCCCGACCCGATCCGTCCCTACCTGAGCCTGGTCAAGCTGGGCCTGCTGGCCGCGCTGCTGGGGGCGTCAATGCTGGGCGGGTGCCGCTGGCAGGCGAGCCGGGACGCGGACAAGCTGGCCGCCAAGGACGCGGTGATCGCCGAGCGCGACACGGCGCTGCGGGCCGCGGCTGACGCGCTGCGCGGCGCCGGCGAGGCGATCCGCAAGGTCAATGCCCAGGCCGAGGCCAACGTGCTGGCGGCCATGGAGCAGGCGCGCCGCGGGGCAGATGCAGCCGCTGCAGCCCGTCGTGACGCCGAGAAAACGGCCGGGCGTGTAGCCTCGTTGGAGCGCGAACTGGAACGGGAGAAAACGACATGCACGGACGGACGAGCTCGCATTTGCGGAATCCCTCTCCGATGAGCCGCCTGCTGATCATCCTGGCGGTGACCCTGCTTCCGGCGTGCGCGAGCCGACAGCCGGTATTGCCGAAAGTGCCGGAAACGGTCACAGTTGTCGTTGAGAAGTATGTCACGGTGCCGGAAGAGTTGACCGAGGCGTGTCCACTGTACGAGCCCAAAGAGAACACATATTTCGAGGCCAAGAGATTGGCGCTACTGAGGCGAGAATCGCTTGAAGCCTGCAACCGTAAGCTGGCGCAGATCCGCGCCTTGTCGGGAGAGAAGCCATGACCGCATCCGATTCGTTCCGCGCCACGATCCTGTTCTCCGTGCTCGCACTGGGCGGCCTGCTGCTGGGCAACCTGGCCGCCGCCATCGCTGGCGGTAGAGGCTGGGCCACGCTGGGCGTCATGGCCTCGCTGGTGGCGATCGGCGCGGCCTACGGCTGCCAGTTGATGACCACAAACGGCCTGACGCTGGACGAGGGTGCCGCGCAAGTCACCAACCAGACCGACCTGCAGACCGTCCGCGAGGCGGCCGCGCAGTTGCACCAATGGGCGCGAACGCTGCAGCTCGTCAGCCTTGTCGCCGCGGCCGTCGCCGGTCTCGCGCTGGTGATGGCGCTGTGAAAGGCCGCCGCATCCGGTTTGACCGCTTCATGCCGCTGGCCGTTCTGGCGCGCAACGCCGAGGAGGGCCGGGCCTACGCCGCGGCCAACCCGACGGACGCCGCCGTCACGTTCGTGGCCACCGATGACCCGGAGCCTATGCTCAAGATGCCCGCCAAGTCCTTCGCCTACACCATCGCCTCGCCGCCGACCCTGGCGGTTTGGGCTGCTGCCGTCGAGCGCGGCGTTCCGTTGGGAGATCTGAAATGATGACCGAACGCCAAGCCGACCAAGCATGGGTTGAGGCTGACCGCGAGCGGAAGCTGGCGGCGGCGAATCGAAGCATAGG